>Ga0114909_1001356_pt1 | contig 13835 bp, 18 predicted proteins | sample MalvireepMed_906_FD_87290 | JGI IMG/M metagenome (GOLD analysis project Ga0114909, IMG submission 87290) | Marine viral communities from the Global Malaspina Expedition - Malaspina viral metaG DeepMed_906 | ecosystem: Environmental > Aquatic > Marine > Oceanic | place: Mediterranean Sea...
ATACGCCGTCGCACAAGACGTGCAGTAGGTGCCCTCGCAGTCCGGGGAACAAGGCGAAGGATCGCCCAGAAGACGACCCCCGCGGCACGAACAGCAGTGCCCCTGAGAACCGCCGCTCACGCGCCCCCGTCCTCTGGGCGCTCCCAGATGCCTTCGCAGCAGACGCAGACGAGGGCTTGGCGCAGGCCCGCCGTGGCGAGGCGCAGGATGCCGATCAGGCACTCGGGGCACGGGGAGCCGGGGCTCATTCCTCCGGCCTCGCGTCCGGCCACGTCTTGTCGCCCATGAGGATGATAGCCTCCTTGTACGCCCCCTGTAGGGCTTCAGTGAGCCGTTTCATGTCGTCGAGGCCGCAATTGTGGACCATCACGTCGTCCCGGGTCGACCAGTTCGTGCACCCGTCCCACTTCACGCTGCCGTGGATCTCGGCGAAGGACTTGTTGGGGATCAGCGTGTGTGCCAGTTCGCCGTAGAGAACCCGGCCCTCCGTGTTTTCGCCTGTGACGGGGACCATCAAGAAGTTTACGTGCGCCCAGTCGTCGGAGTAGTCGAGGATCAACGTCCACCCGTAGTGGAGGTTTCCGGGGATGACGTGGGTTTCGTCGCTCATTCCGGCGGACACGGGCACTCCCAGGCGTGCTGGCTGCACCGAACGCACCAGGGCTCCTCGCACGCAAGGCAACCCCAAGGCTCGGACTGATCCCTGCGCCCACTCACGTCAGCACCGTGACCCCCGAACACCCGGTCCCACCCGGAACGGTAGGCTTCGGTCCCGGGCGCAGGAACGGTGAACGTCTTATCGAGGAACTTGGTCACGGTCGGGGCGATCCGGGCGGGCGTACTCGCGCAGGACGTGCTCAACGCCGTCCTCAATGAGTTCGCTTCGGTGGCAGTTCAGCCGGTCGGAGAGATCGTCCAAGCGCCGGATCGTGGCGTTCGGCAAGGAGACGCTGATCGCCCCCTTCCTCTCCTCGTAGGGGATGCGCTTGCTCGACATGGGTGCATGTTTACCATGGCGGCGGGTGGTTGACCACGAATAGCACCGTCCTTCCTACTCTCGGCTAAACGGAGGTCGAGTATCCCGCGCGTGCGGGGGTCAACTGTGAGGACCAAGCCGAAAAGGAACAGACGATGATCAGCAATCGCAATATCGCCGCAGACGCCAACATCGACCTGTCGAAGCTCAATCTGCTCGACGGGCAGCGGGCCCTCTGGGAGGACTTCGACGAGGCTGCCGGCACCGACTGTGCCAACCTGTACGGACTCGACAGAATCTCCGCCACCGGCACCAGCATCGCAACGTGCATTACCCCGAGCTTCGGCGTCTTGAACGCCCAGAACAACAACGACAAGGTGCTGTTGTTCGGCGCCAACTCGTGGCACGACGCCCGGAACTGCACCATGTCGGCCCGGGTGGCCAACGTCTCCAGCCTCGCCGCCGTCAACATCCAGATCGGGTGGGGCGACGCCGCCGCCATGGTGATCGACGGTCCCGTGGCCGACCAGGACTGGGCGTACCTGGAGTTCCGAGCCGGCACGAACGACGGGCGCTGGCGGTTGGGCACCCGCATCACCGGGGCCGCAGCGGTCTACGTCGACTCGGGCGTCCCTGCGGTGACCTCGTCCACCATCTACAACATCTCGGTGCATCTGCTCCCGGGCGGAAGCGTGGTCGCCAAGATCAACGACGTTACCATTCGCTCCGCGGATGGGGCGATCAAGTCCGCAGCCTCCGACTGGCGCCCCTTCGCCCGTATCAGCGCCTCCGCTCCCGGCGGAAAGGTGCTGTCCCTCGACACCTTCGCCGTCCACGAAAGCAGGGCGTAGGGTGCCGGGGCTCAAGTACGAGCGAGACAAAGACGGCAACAAGGTCGCCCTCAAGAACCTCGACAAGGCGAAGACGGCGCCCAAGAAGAGGCGCAAGAAGAAGAAGAAGAAGGTAGAAGAGGACGAGTGAGCCTGCGCCAGTCCAAGAACCTCAAGGCCGGCAAGACGCGCCTCGTCGAAGACCGCTCTCGGCATGTCGACGGCGACGGAAAGGTCAACACCGCACAGGGAAGCCGGAAGTACGCCAAGGACCGAGAGGCGTCCAGTTCGGCCGAGCACCAGCAAGACCGGGGCATGCAATACTCGACCGACGGGGCCAAACCCTTGAGGGACGGGAAGATGAGGTTCTCGTCTGGGGACGAGTTCACCCACCGGCAAAACGCCCAACGACTCGGTAAGTACGCCACCGGAGACGCCACGCGCGTGCCCGAACACAAGGCGCTGCGAGACGCTGGCTACACCGGGCCGAAACCGAAGAAAGTCCGAGGCTAGTGGGCCAACTTGCACAGAGGCCGTGGTACATCGCCGACGGCTCCGAGGCGCACTCCCTCTGGCTTGACCGGGAACAAGTCGCCCTGCGCGTAAAGGCAGGAGACACCTTCTCCAAGGACGAATCCCTAGACACGCTCAAGAAGATCGTGCGCCTCTGCGAGATCAACCCTGCCTTCCTGCTCCACAACTTCATGTGGATCCGTACCAAGAGCGGCGGGCGACAACTTTTCAACAACTGGACGATGGCGCAGAAACGCCTCTACCACGCAGCCGTCCAGCAGTATTCCGAAGGCAAACCCGTCCGAGTCGTCATCCTCAAGGCGAGGCAGATGGGTATCTCAACCCTGTGTGAGGGGTTGCTGTTCTGGCGCACGGCGTTCCACCGGGACGCGACCTCGCTGATCCTCGCTCACGAAGAGGACGCGGTGAAGAACATCTTCACCATGTTCAAGCTCTACTACGAGTCTCTCCCCGACGAACTTCGCCCGATGACCGAGAAGTTCAACACCGAGGAGATCGTCTTCGACAACCCGAAGATCGCCCAGCGCAAGACGAACCCAGGCGTGGGTTCTCGCATCGTCGTCAAGACCGCTGCCCTCGGGGGAACCTCCAAGAAGCAGTCCGGCAAGGGCCGATCCGCCACCTACCACGCCATACACGCCTCCGAGGCCGCGTTCTGGGCAGAGCCCGAGAGGTTCTGGGGCGGCATCTCGCAGGGCATACCCGACGCGCACAACACCTGGGTCTTCATCGAGTCGACCGCCAACGGCTACGGCAACTGGTTCCAGAACAAGGTTTGGCAGAAGGCTGCGCTCGGTTGGGAGATGCAGAAGTCCAAGCACTCTGGAAGGCTGCAGTGGACGTGCATCGACCCCAGAGCTTCGGATTCCGGCTACCTCCCCGTCTTCCTCTCGTGGCTGGAACACCCGGAATACCGGGCCAACCTCGCCGACTGGGACGAAGACGACTTCGACTACTTTGAAAAGCACATGGACAAGGAGGAGGTGCTCCTCGCTCGGCACTTCCTCGCGGACTTTGAGCAACTCGTGTGGCGCCGCCGGACGATTGCCGACAAGTGCGACGGCGATGTCCACCTGTTCCACCAGGAATACCCAACTACCCCCGAAGAGGCTTTCGTCTCGTCAGGGCGGAAGGTGTTCGATATGGGCGCCCTCACCAAGGCCGAGGACCGCGTTCGCAGCCGGGTTCTCCCGGTCCTGCGAGGAGACTTCGATGTCTCTGTGGGCGACGTGACCTCGGACGGCGTCGTCCCGTGGGCCTTCCAGCAGGCTGACGACGGCCCCGTTGCCATCTACGAGAAGTCGATCAAGGGCCACGAGTACGTCATCGGCGTGGATGCGTCATACGGCAAGGTCAACGGGGACTTCTCGTCTGCCTCGGTGCTCGACAAGTTGACCTCCGAACAGGTCGCCACCGTTCACGGGCGCATGGACGAGGACCAACTCGGCATCCTCGTGTACGCCCTCGGGCGCTACTACAACGACGCCCTCCTCGTCATCGAGGTCAACGGGCCCGGGATCGGGACGCTCAACCGGGTGCAGTCCCTCGACTACTGGACCCTGTACCGCCAAGTCATCTTCGATGGCGTGGGCAAGAAGCCCAAGTCGTCCTGGGGCTGGAACACGAACACGAAGTCCCGGCGATCCATGATCGCGGCCCTCAAGCGGGGCGTTCGCACGGGCGACATCATCATCAACTGCCCCGGAACCATCGCAGAGATGCGGGACTGGGTGCTCATTACGAACGACGCTTCGGGGAAGGCGAAGGAACAGCCTGCCGACCCGACACACGGCTACGACGACCGGATCACCTCGATCGGGATCGCCTACATGGGCGGCATCGTCCAAGACGGCCTCGGCGGCATGGTGAACACGAGGACGGAGCCGGCAACGCAGCATCGGGCAGTGGATTCTGCCTGGACGCAGATCGCAGCAGCAGCCAAATACGGCGGCGGTGAGGGCGTCCATAGCGTCCTCGGACTCAACTGGTAACCAGGAGAAAGACGATGAGCAAGCACAAGAGCAAGCGGCAGTTCCCGGCGAAAGACACCGGCACGGACTCCGTCCAGCGCAAGTGGGGCGGTGGCGACACGAGCACGAAGATCGGCGGCGGCGGCGCCTCCAAGGGCATCAAGAAGCCGAGCCTGTAGTCGCCATGAGCGACCTCTCCACTGGGGCCCTCGCCCTCATTTCCGCACTGAACGCGATCACCATCGCCTTCATTATGTGGAAAATGGCGCGCTGGGCTCCGGTGGAGCGAGAGCAGAACCAGTCGTTCCTCCTCGGAGTCCTGCGCGAGTGCCTCGCAGAGGACCGGGCAGACGCCGCGAACGCAGAGGCGATCCGAGGCTTCAACGAGATCGATCAGGCGAACCTAGAGGTCGCCGCCATGCAGGACGGAGCGAACGGCAGAGACGCCTACTACTCCGAGGAAATGGCAGCGGTGGACCTCGCCGAGAAGATGGGGTTCAACCTCAACGACCCGGACCAGATGGAGCAGTGGCGCTCCAGATGGGGGCATGACGGCTGATGGCGAACGGCAGCACCGTCGTCGCTTTCCCCCAGGGTGGTGATGTAAAGGCGTCCGAGATCCTCTCTCGGCTGTCCGAGGCGAAGACCATCCTGCGGCAGTTCCAGTGGGAGTGGTGGGAGGGCATCGCCTTCTACCGGGGCGACCAGTGGACCGTCTGGGACCACGGCGCAGGGCGACTGCGACGAAGACCGGCGCTGCCGTGGCGAATACGGGTCACCGACAACCAAGTCCTGCCCCTCGTGCAGCGACAGGTCGCCATGCTCGTCGAGCGCCGGCCGACCTTCGCAGCCATGCCGAGGACCAACGACGAAGCAGACGTTCTCGCCTCCGAAGGCTTTGAGAGCCTGCTGACCTACCACTGGGACCGACTCAGTGGCACCACCAAACTCGCCGATGTCCTGATGTGGTCCCTGATTACCGGGAACGGGTTCTGGCGTGTCGACTGGGATCCCACCGCGGGAGATCCCGTGTCGATCCCCCACCCGGACGGCTCGGGCGCCTACGCTGGCAAGGATCTTCCCGACGGCGGAAAGGAGCCCGGGGAGGGCGTGGAGGAAGAGGAGGAAGAGGAGGACGACTTCATCCTGCCGTTCGGAGAGCCGGAAGCGATGGCTTCCCCCGAGGAGCAGATCGTCTACAAGGGCGACATAAACATCACCGTCGTCTCGCCGTTCTCCTTCTTCGTGGACCCGACGGCGACCAGCCTGGAGAACGCACGATGGTGCGCCCAGGAGTCGTTCGTACACGTTGATACGCTCATCGCCAAGGGCGTAAAGGGCGCCAAAGACCTCGCCCCAGACGTGACCGCCGAGGAGTTCTACAACTACGAGCAAAGCCTGCGCTTCGACAGCGGCACGTCCGTGTACACCGCCGACGACGCCAAGGCCCAGGTTCGGGTGCTGGAGTGGTACGAGGCCCCGAGCAAGTCGTACCCGCAGGGGCGGGTCTACACCGTCGCCAACGGGCGGATTCTCAAGGAGTCGAAGCCGAAGAGGCACCCCTACGGCGGGCGCTACCCCTTCGTCCACTTCCCGTCCATCAAGGTTCCGGGGAGGTTCTGGGCTGACGGCTACGTCAAGCACCTCCGTCCCCTGCAGCTAATGCACAACCGGGCCGTGTCTCGTTACCACGAGATCATGAACCTCATGAGCAACCCCAAGTGGGTTGTGGACAAGCATGCGGGCATCAAGGAAACGGCGATCAACGACCGCCCCGGCGAGGTCATCGTCAAGAACCCCGGCAGCGAGGTCCACGCGGTCACGCCGCCCCCGGCGCCCACGATCCACCCCACCGTGATGACGCTGGCGATGAACGCCATGCAGACCATCGCGGGGATCAACGACCCGCTCGTCGGCCAGAACCCGCCCAATGTGCGGTCGGCCCAAGCCCTGTACGGCCTGCAGGAAGCGGCGATGCGAGCCTTCGTTCCGTTGGCCTTGCAGACGGAGTCGGCGATCAGGTCGGCGGGGCGCCTCATCTTGAACATGGTGCAGCGGTACTACACCGAGGATCGCTCGTTCCGAATCCTTGGCAACTCCGGCAGGGCCAAGGTCTATCACATGACACGGGCCGATACGTCCCGCGTGATCGACGTGACCCTCGCCCACGGCTCGATGTTCCCGAAGTCCAAGGCGGCGCAGCAAGACCGGGTGATGCAACTGCTGCAGTTCGCCCCGATGGTGTTTGCGGACGAGGACGGCGAGTTCAACCGAGAGTTCTTCCTGGAGATGCTGGAGGTTCCGAGCGCCCGGGGGGTCTTCCGCCCGGACGAGTTGGACGCCGCCCAGGCAGACGCCGAGCACGTCGATGCGGAGCAGGGCAAGCCCCTCACCGTCCAGCCGTGGGAAAACGACAAGCTGCACATGCGGAAGCACGGAACGAAGATGCAGGACCGGGTATGGGTCGAGTCCAACCCCGAGGCCGCACAAGCCGTCGCCGCACATTACGCAGAGCACGAAGCCCAGGTGATGCAGAAGATGCAAGGCCAGATGGTCGATCTGAACGCTGGGCCACAAGGACCACAAGGAGGCGGCGTTGCTGCGGGCGGGCAGGGCGGGGCACCGGGTTCTCCCGGGACTCCCACTCCGGGGGCATCTCCGTCCCCGTTTGGCGCGCCCACAGGACCGTCGCTATGACGATGCGGCCTAGGATCATCGCAGCCCAGCGTTACGGGCGATCTTGGGTCGGGTGGGAACTTGCCGTCGTGTTGACGGGAAGTAGACAGCCACACGCGGAAGGCAACCGCGTCAACAAGCCGTGGCGGGAGGAAAGGTCAAGATGACCACTGACGAGTCGCAGCCCAGCGTTACGGGCGAGCAACCGGCCTCCGAGCCGGCGACCGTGATCGAGCCGGTGGACACGGGTTCGGGAAACTCCGCCAACGAGCGGATCCAAGAACTCGTGAACCAGCGGCGGGGCGTGCAGGAGGAGTTGGCGGCGGAAAGGGCAGCGAGGTCCGAGGATGCGAGGCGTTACGACGACCTTCGCAACTTGATCGACTCTCGCATCCCAGACCCAAGGGCGGCGGCACCGGAAGAGGAAGAGTGGGTCGATCCCGGCGAGAAGGCGTTGAGGCGCATCGAGGCGATGGAAATGTCGCAGCGGGAGCGTGAGGATCGCCAAGCGGTGTTCATGGCAATCCAACGGGAGGTGGGCAAGCGAGACTTCGCCGACCCCCAGGATGTCATGAACGAACTAGCCCGCGACTACTACGCGGACTCCCACCTTGGGCGCAGATTCGATCCCGCAGCAGCGGCTTCGGAGAAGTTCAAGAAGGAGTCCGATAGGGCACAGGCGTGGGCAAAGACGAAGGTGGAACAGGCAGATGCCACCGCCTCCGTCGTTACTGAAGCGTCCCCTGCAAGCACGACCAACGACCTCGGGGCGGCACCGCCGTGGGGTACGAGGGAGCGCGAGGAGTGGGACAAGAAGCTAGAAAACTCGATCTTCGCACAGTTCCGAGCCGGGACGCTCTAGGGCCCCGGTAACCGTGCTGGCGATGGGAAAAGGATAATCGAAAGATGGCACAGACACACCTCGCAGCCCAGGCTCTGCTCAAGCGGAAGTACGGTCCCGGGATCCACGACCAGTTGTCGAACGAGGCAATCCCGTTCGGCATGTTCAAGAAAGTCGGCAAGGAACGGTGGGGAGGCTCGGCCTTCTTCCACTCGCTCCGCACCGGCCGCAACCGCAACATGCGCCCTGGCGGCGAGCAGACGGCTCTCCCGGCTTCCGGCCGGCAGACCTACGCGAACTCCCAGGTGGCGTGTCGCATCTACCACGGCACGGGTGGCTTCACGGCCTTCGGCGCCGCGGCGACCGAGATGTCCGACGCTGCGTTCGGCGAGATGGTCAAGACCGAGGTCGACGGCCTGATCTCCGACAGCCGCAAGGATCTCAACATCGACACCTACGGGACTCCGCTGGGTGTCCTGGGCCGGATCGCTGCGGGCGGGATCGCGGGAGCTGTGGCGACGCTGGAGCAGTTGGACAACGTCGTCGCTTGGCGCACGTTCGGCAACCGCTACTTCTCCCCGAACCAGAATGTCGACATCGTGGACGAACTCACCGGCCTTGTGAACGACACCGACACGGTCCTTTCCGTTTCGGCCGTCAACCGCACCGACATCACGCAGGGCAACGCCATCGCGGGCGCTGCTGCTGCCGGTGACCTCTACGTCCGAACCGGAACGCAGGGGGCGCAAGGCGTGGCGGCTGCGCCTGCCTTCCGGGCGCTCGACGGCCTGGAGTTCATGATCGACGACGACACGACCACGGCTGCCGCCGGCAACGCCATGGGACTCGACCTGTCGGTTCTCCACGCCATCAACCGCACGACGGCGGGCAACGAGTATTTCCGCGGGAACGTCCTCAACCTCGCCGGCGCCGCGCTGACCGAGACGGACATCCAGAACCTCGTGTACCGGATCGAGGAGAGGTCGGGCCTGTACCCGGATGTCTTCCTCACCCACCGTTCGGTGCAGTTCGCCATCCAGCAGTTGATGGTCGGCGACAGGAGGTTCGTCCCGCAGGAGTTCCCGGGCGGCTTCAAGGCCGAGTCCCTCGTGTACAACGCCGGGGACCGGGACATCCCCATCGTGGTCTCCCGCGAATGCCCCTACCGGCGGCTCTACGCGCTCAACCTCGACGCCATCCACTGCTACATGCTCCGCGATGTCGAATTGATCGAGGAGGATGGGTCGGTGCTCCGGCAGGACGCCACGGGCGGCGACGAGTGGGACTTCTCGTGGCGCGCGTTCTTCAACATCGGGACCACGCAGCCGAATGCGTTGGGCAAGATGGTCCGCATCGGCGGCGCCGACGAGGCGTTCGGCATCGGTGCGGCTAGGGTCTACGACTTCTAGGGACTGCCCCTGGACGTTCGTTTTTCCCCCGGGAGGTCGTTGCGGCCTTCCGGGGGATCCAAGGAGAGTCGACCATGGCCCGTGGCGTAGGCGTTGGGAACTCCAACAACATCCGTGGCATGCCGGCAGATGCCGGTAGCTGGGACACTGGGTTGGTGGATCGCCCTGCCCTCAAGGGCACAGAGGAGAAGGAGACGGGCGGGTCGACCATCGCCCGGAATCCAGACCCTACGGTGGCTCGCCAAGTTCGTGAGATCGACCCGAGGCTCGGCCTGGAGTGGCGCCCCAAGGGCCAGTGGTGGACGAACCCGATGTTCGGCGACCCGAAGAAGGGCAGACCGCCCGGGGCATCGCTGGGGTCTTGGCGCCTCACCCTGGACGGGAAGTCCGGCAAGACGATGGGCCTGATGCTGCTGCCTCCGTGGTGGGCAACGAGCGCGTCGCAGGGGCAGTTGGAGGCGTATCTACAACTGCACTGGAAGCCTCGCCTCCAGCACTACGGCCGGTATGTGGCGGGCCTAGAGACTCGTCAGGAGACGCTGTTGAACATCCAACGGTCGAAGCAGTTCGCTGCGACGGACCACGGGCAGTTGCAGTGGGCCATGAGGAAGGACGAGGCGGGTCGCCGGAACGACGGCTTCTCGTACAAGGGGCACTACTAGATGGCGACGTTGCAGCAGTTGCGTGTCCGAGCTTCGACGCTGCTGGATCAGCCGTTGGTTGGCGCGGACGTGCCTGCTGCTGGCGTCTTCTGGACGCAATCCAACCTCAATGACTTCATCAACGAGGGCTACCTCCAAGTCTACGCGGAGATCGCGGAGATCGAGGGCCCCACGCTCGCCGCCGAGGTGACCGGCACCTACGCATCCGGGTCAAGGTCGCTGGCGATCAACAACGCTGCGTTCTTCAACCTCGCCCCAGACCCGCTGAAAATCCTCGGCATGCACGACATCACGGGCGACGCAGCGGGTGTGGGCAGCAAGATCCCCTACGTCCCGTACAACCAGTTCGATGCGTTGCGAAGCACCTCGGCCTCGGGCACGGCGCTGACGACAGGGGGTGGGGCATGGACGTGGTGGGGCACCAACCCGATGAACATCTCCTTGTTCCCGCGTCCCGGAGGCGCCCGGACGTTGCGGATGCGCTACATTCCAGCGGAGCCAACGGCGTTGGTAGACCCGAACGCCCCCGTGGGCATCCCGGTGGCGCACCACTACATCCTGTCGTATTACGCAGCGATGCGGGCTATGCAGAAAGAGGAGAACAACTCGTATGCGATGCTCCGAGACACCTACTTGGAGCACCTGACAAGACTGAAGAACTCGGTCGAGGAACGTCAGTCGGCAGAGAGCCGGCACGTTTTCGTCTCGGGCGGGACCGAATACGGCGAACGCTGGTAACCATGAGTGGGAGAAGAAAGTGGGACTGATCAACCTGGGAATCGAGAGCGAGAGTCGCTGGCAGAAGATGAGCGACCAGTTGGAGACGAACTTCGGGAAGGCGGCTGGCGTGGGGCCGTTTCCGTACATGAAGATCGTGAAGGGCCACAGCCAGAAGCAGGAAGAGGCGATTGCCGCCTACTGCAAGGAAATGGGCATCCCGATCCGAATCTTCGACGAGAGCGACCCGGACCTTGTTGAGTCGTATCTCAAGTCGCAGGGCATCGACGAGAACACGAAGATGACCGTGAAGGAGTGGGCCCGGATGAAGACGGACGCCTTCACGCCTGACATCCGCGGCGTGGCCGACGACCAGAACTTCGACAAGGCGAAGTCTTCTGGCGCGAAGGTGAATCTGCGGGGCGGCAAGCGCCAGAAGCGCGTTGCGACGGAGGACCGTGCCGCCTATGTGCAGGGCAAGCTCGACGAGGGCCGCAGCGAGGCGCAGGCGAACCACTACGCGAACCGCAAGTTCGGGAAGTCCGAGGACTAGGTGGCTCGGCGCCGCACCATCCGGGTTCCTGACGTGACGGGGGGCCTCACCGACTTCCCCGAACTGGCGGCGCCCGGGAACGCGGACTTGGCGGTGAACGTCGAGTACCGCAACGGTGGAGTCTCGACGCGGCAGGGCACGCTACGTCAGACCACCTTGGTGAACCAAGCTCACCTGTTCAAGGGGTTTTGGCACTACCGGACGACCCGAGGCGCATCCTACTACTTGATGGCGTATGTGATCGCCGACGGCGGGGCGAATGACCTAGAGGGCAGACTCTTGGTGCTGGCAACCAACGGCAATATCGTCCAGCAGTTGACGTTTGTGGACACGGTTTTCAATTCGGTGACATTCCCGCACGACCTCGTTCGGTGGGGCGGCGTGTCGTGGCAGGACACCGGGGATGAGGAGGTTGAGTTCCTGATCGGGACGAGCACGCCTTCCCCGGGCGCCGGGGGTTCCGCAACGGCACTGTGGAGGGTCGAACCCGCCGGCGGCGGTCCCTTCCAGATGTTTTCTGTAATTCCTGTCGACCGAACCGCCGCACCGTTTTGGGGCGCCGTCAACACGGACATCACGAAGTCCGACGACCTTGGCCCCTATCTCCCGGGAGTATCGCAGATCGGTGGCCCTGCGCTTTCGGTCTACAACAACCGTCTCGTCACCTCGATGAGCGACTTCTCGGAGGACTGGAACAACCGCTTCTCGGTGCGCGTGTCGAACCTGGGCGACAAGAATGGTTGGCCTCAACCGGGCTACGTCCTGTACGGGGCCCGCGATCCCCTAGAGGTCACGGCGATTGCAGACTGGGAAGGGCGGATGCTGGTCTGGACCCGCTCGTCGATGTGGACGACCCAGTACGAGTCTCCAAAAAACCACGCCACGACCAAGGTGTTCAACGATACGGGGTGCATCGCTAGGGATACGGTGAAGCAGATCACGAAGGCCGGGAGGTCATGGGTGGTTTGGCTTGCCGAGGATGGTCTGTACGCCTGGGCGGGGGGCAGCGAGCCGAAGTACGTCAGCAAGAACGTGGAGAAGCGCATCAGGTCTGCCTTGGCCGGCGGGCTCGGAGAGTGGTCGCACTCCTTCCACGATTCTGAAAACAACCAGTACCTTCTCTACCTGGAGGGAACCCAAGACGTTCTCGTTTGGGATTACGAGTACGATGCGTGGTCGACCTGGGAGTTCCGAGACTCTGGGACAGTCGTCAAACCCCTTGGGTGGGCACGAGAGACGAGCCACTCTTCGCCGCCGGCCATGGTGGCGCTGGTGGACTCGGCCACACCGCAGATTCGCATTGAGTTCATACACCTCCGCACAAACGGGTACACCGACAACTTCGCAGGGACGGATCGCGACTACACGAGCAGTTGGCGCTCCTCCCCGATCCCGTTTGGGAGGAACGAGGTGGCCCGGGTGCGCTACATCCGCCCGACGGTGTCGATGCAGGAAGACAACAACACCCGGGCGATCTACTGGCAGCGAGACAACGAAAGCCGAGCTACGAGCAACGCCCTCGGCCAGAACACCACCATCCCGGGGTTCCCTGTGCTGCCCTCTGGGGGCGCCGCCACCTTCGGGAACATCACGTTCAACCAGGAGCAGTTCGGGGCGCAGAAAGAGTTCTACCCGAGGGCTGACTGCTTCGGTGGCCCGACAAAGACGATCCAGGTGGGCATCGAGGAGGTCACGAGGAACCAGCCGTTTCACCTCTTGGCCTTGGAGTTGGACATCGTGTCGCGCGGGGTGCGTCGATGACCTACCGCCCCACAGGACCGCAGTTCGGTGCGGTAACGGCGCCGTCCCCCGAGAACTTCCAGCGTCAGGTCCAGCAGTTTGCTGGGGATGTGGCGAGGGAGTCGATAACCCGGCGGTTTTTCTTTGGCGAGGGGCAGACGGGCACCTACGGTCGCCGAGACTCGTTCCTGATCCAAGTGGACGACATTGGCTTGGCGTTCTACTGCAAGACGGTGACGACAGCGGGTCCGGCATGGCGGAAGATCGCCGACTTGGACTGCGACGGGAACTTCAGAACGAGGGGAGCGCACACGCCAGCGGTGGCGTTCCCTGCATCAGAGGACTTGTAAGATGGCGCTAATCGTGTGGACGGACGCCGCCCCGGTGGACAACGTGACGACGCTGACGGCGGCTCGCTGGGAGCAGTTGAAGACCAACATCACCGCCCAGGTGAACGGTGCTCTCGACGACGCGAACCTCGGCACGATCACGGTGGCTTCGCTCGGACAGCCGAACGCGTACTACACGATGGAGATCCCGCTGCTTTACGAGACGGCTGGAACCCTTGCCGGCGTTTCGGCCGGACTCGGGGTTATCCACAACAGGACCGTCGACTTCCCGTTCGGCGTACAGGTCGCCTCTACGCTGATAGCAGTGGAGACAACGTGCATCGCTGCGGTCGATACCGGGGGTGGAACGAACGACGCCCGGGTCCGCAACGTGACGACGGGTTCCGACGTTTCGGGCACGACGACGGTTTTCAACAACGCTGCATCCAACGCAACCGCCGGCCTTTCGGTTTCGCTGTCGACCAGCGTCAACTACGCGGTTCGCGTCACCACGGCCACCACGTCTGGTGACGGTGTGGCCGGCGGCATCGTGCGGCTGCACCTCAAAGCCGTCCACCAGGGATAGGAGACGACGATG
>Ga0114909_1001372_pt1 | contig 13708 bp, 9 predicted proteins | sample MalvireepMed_906_FD_87290 | JGI IMG/M metagenome (GOLD analysis project Ga0114909, IMG submission 87290) | Marine viral communities from the Global Malaspina Expedition - Malaspina viral metaG DeepMed_906 | ecosystem: Environmental > Aquatic > Marine > Oceanic | place: Mediterranean Sea...
GAGGAAGCAGATAGAAGTATTCAATACCTAGAAAAGTTGACCATTGATTCGCGTATTTCTGGTTTACAAAACCTTTTTTCAAGTTTATTAGAAGAACAAATCAAATCAAAAATGTTAGCCAAAGTAAGACATGACTATGTCTTTAAAGTGGTGGACCCTGCTATCACGCCAGATAGAAAAGCTAAACCACAACGCGCATTAATTATTATTATTGCTGGCTTCTTAGGTGGCATTTTGGGCTTGATTATAGTGCTATTTCGCTCAGGTAAGCAATCACACCTTGCTAGACAAATGAATAAGTAACAGGCCTCAGCAAATGAGTAGCTCTTACTCTTATTCCTATCCTAAACCTTCAGGTGCTAAGTTAGCGTTTTTTCAGCTTACTTTTTTAATGATTGCCTGCTCATTAATTGTTGATTCGATTAATGGTTTTTTCCTATTAGGCCTTGGCATTGATCCAAAACTATCAGCTAGCTACAAATTACTTCTTTTAGTTTTTGTGCTATTCCAAATTGGTGCCCATTCTAGGCGGGCATTGGCTGCTGTGCTCACTTGTATTGTAGTTTTACTAATAGGCCCTATGATCTCGTTAGTGAAAACCTTAGATGCAGGGGCTTTTATTAATGATTTTATTGCAGTTTTAAAAGTAACCACAGCCTTTATTATCTTTGTCTATTGCGTATTGATTTGTCGTCATTGGCCTGAACTGGTGCAAAAATATGGTAAATGGTGCTGTCATTTATCTTTCATTGTTCTGTTTCTAAATCTTATCTTAGGAACGTTAGGTTTTGGCTTCTCAAGTTACGGTAAGTCTGATGGTGGAGGTATTGGTGTCAAAGGTTTTTTCTATGCGGGTAATGAAGTGAGTGGAGTCTTCATTTTATTTTTTGGCACAGCATTACATTTGCTTTGGCAAAAAAGTAAGCTTGGCTATTTTTTATTTGCGCCTATTGTTATGGTTTCAGGGGTATTGATTGCTACAAAGTCAGCCATGTTATCAGCCGCCGTACTAATTTTTGCCATACCGTTATTCAATGAACGAAATAAGCTATTAAACCTCACTTGGCTGAAAGTAAAAATGATGTTGCCAATTATTCTGGCAGGTATTGTACTTACCTTAGTATTAGTCCCTTTATTAGAAGCTACCGGCTTGTGGGAACGCTTTGTTTGGTTTTATCAAAAAAAGGGAGTTGTTGGCATTATAATGTCTGGTCGGGATGAATTTGTGATCAATGCGATGGCTGCTTTTCAGCAATATGCTTCTCTGTCTGAAATAATATTTGGTTTTGGTCGTGGTGGACTTGGTTTAATCACTAAAGATTCTATGGAGATAGACCCTATTGATATGTACTTTTGGTTTGGTATTGCAGGTGGTTTATTCTTTTTATTTTTATTAGCCTTATTTATCCGAACTTCATATCTAGCCACCACTTCTAAGCATAGTGTGTGGGGTCCAAGCGTATTAGTGATCAATTTTGCCCTATTCGGTGTCTCAATCATTGCCGGGCATATTCTAACGTCGGGTATGTTAGCACCATTTATTGGTCTGCTTAATGGTATGGCTTATGCGGATCTTTGTCGTACTCACTCAAACAACATAGACAAAGGCTCACTGGTCAAGGTGACATCATGAGTCGTTTAGTTTATAAGAATTTTGTTTTTTTGTTTATTGTCCAATTTAGTAACTATGTTCTACCTTTTTTAGTTATTCCATTACTCACTCGTGCATTAGGCATGGAAGGCTTTGGGAAGTATGCTTTTTATTTAGGCATTGCTAACTTCTTATTAGTTTTTATCCGCTTTGGTTTTGAGTTCTCTGCCACAAGACAGATAAGTATTCACGCTGATAACATTCAAAAAGTAGGTGAAATAGTTGGCGCAGTATTACAGCTAAAAACCGTGTTATTAACAATAACTTTAGCTATTTATTTCCTAGTGGTCTATTTCTTTCAGCCAGACGAACAAATCAGTCTGCTGCTACTTGGAGGTGCTTTATTATTAATAGGTCAAATGTTACTACCTGTTTGGTACTTTCAGGGAATGCAACAAATGAAATACGTCACTTTTTATACGGTTATAACTAAAATAGTTTATGTTGGATGCCTGTTTGCTCTTGTTAGAGGCAATAGTGATTATGGTTTAGCTGTATTGATATATGGAGGAGCTTTTTTTGTTGCGGGTCTGCTTAGTATCATACAAGTATTCAGACAGGTACCGGTGCAGTTAGTTGTTTCTTTTGTTCTATTGAAACAAACGCTTACTGAAGCTTTACCTTTTTTTACTTCTAGGATATTCGTGGCAACCTATACCACAAGTTTGGTGCCTCTTATTGGTTTTGTTGGTGGGCCAGCGCAAGTGGCTGTTTATTCAGCCTCAGAGAAATTATATCTTGCTGCTCAATCAGTTATGCACCCGTTAACCAATGCGCTCTTCCCACATGTTGCTAAAAATAAGGATATTACTTTGTTTAAAAGAATGTTTTTTGTGGCTATGACGCTTGTTGTTATCGGAGGAGGAGTTGGTTACTTTGTCGCTCCGCACTTAATTTTATTTTTGTTTGGTAGTGAATTCACCGCCAGTGCCGACATTTTTAATTTACATATTATAGCGTTAGTGTTTGTCTTCCCATCTTTGATGTTGGGCTACCCTTTGCTAGCTGCTTTAGGATTTTCAAAGGCAGCCAACTATAGTGTTATAGTTGGCTGTATAGTGTTTTTTGTCATTGCTTTTGTCGGTTATTTATACGGTATCAGACAAACAGAGTTCTTCGTCTGGGCCGTAGTGATTGCAGAAATTGTTGTTTTTGCTATTCGCTCGTACTTTGCCATAACTAAAGTTTTCTATCCTAAATCAGTGAGTTTTCAGTAATATTTATGAAAAAGTATATAAAGAACCTAATTAAGCTCGTTTTATTTTGGCCACTCTATTATTTGGGTAAGTTAATACCTAAACAAAGCCATATATGGTGTTTTGGTTCCCCAAGAGAGCGCTTTACAGATAATTCAAAATATATGTTTTTATTTGTAAATAAGCATTACCCTGACATTAAGTGTTATTGGGTTACCTCTGATAAAAAGCTTCAACAAGAGTTGAGTAGCCAAGGTTTATTAGTTATTGACCGTAACACTCTAAAAGGTATGTCGATCATTATCAGGGCGAAAGTAGTTTTTTTCAGTTGTTTTATTTCTGAAGTGAGCTTTTGGTTAACCTCTGGCGCAACAGGGGTAAACCTTTGGCATGGGCTACCATTAAAAAAAATAGAGTTTGATATTCAGTCAGGTGAGTTTGCTCGGAAATACTCGCCAGAGTTTAGCTTACATAAGCTCGGTTGGTTATTGTTTAATCCAGTTTCATTTCGACGACCCGATATGATGTTTTCCCCAGCGCCAATCTTTACACCTATCTTCAAACGTGCCTTTCGTTTAAATAATGGTTCAATAGTCAAATCTGGCTCACCAAGAACGGATATATTCTTTGACAAAAGCCTAGCTGCCAAACACCTTGATACTTACCCAAATATTGTTACTGCGAAGGATGATAAGCTAAAAACATTCCTTTATATGCCTACTTTTAGAGATGTGGGTGGGGATTTTTTTGTTAGTGCAGGTTTTGATTTTGATTTATTGAATAAAACAATGGCTGAAATTAAGGGGGTCTTTTATATTAAGGTACATCCCAACGCTGGTTTAGATGGTTTTTGTTTAGATGAGTATAAAAATATAAAAGTAGTGCCAGCAAGTACAGACCCTTATCCATTGATGTCTTATGTTGATGTATTAATAACGGATTATTCCTCTATTTACATTGACTTCCTATTGCTAGATAAACCTATTTTATTCTTTGCTTTTGATTTACCTCATTATTTAGCCTCTTGTCGGGATATGTATTTTGATTATGAAGAGGTTACACCAGGTAAGCGGGCAACTGATTTTCAGCAGTTGTTGGCGTCGTTAGATGAAGTCGATTCATTCAGTGAACAAAGGCAGACGTTAAGAGAAAAGTTTTGGGGTAGTGACTATGTAATGGGTTATAAAGCTATTGCCGATACGATTATTAAGGAAAACAACTAAGTGGACAAGCAAGCACTTATTACCGTCATTGTGCCTGTGTATAATACGGCTCAGTATTTGACAAAATGTGTTGATTCAATATTGGCGCAAACTTGGCAAAATCTTGAAGTCTTTTTGGTTGATGATGGCTCTAGCGACAGCAGCGCGGAAATAATCAAAGGTTACCAACAAAAGCATCCTCAGATAATTAAAACTATCTTTCAAAAAAACGCGGGTCAAGGCTCTGCCCGAAACGCTGCTTTAGATTTGATGACAGGAGATTTTGTCGTTTTTGTTGATTCAGATGATTGGGTTTTGCCCGACATGCTTACCGCTATGCATCAGAATCTCGTAGAAACTAACTCGGATGTAGTTACCTGTAATTACCAAACAGTGAATGAGATTGGCGAAATAACTGGGCTGCATAGTTGTGGGGAAATATGTGAGCAAGGTCAAAATATTAAGGACGATTATTCTTTAGTATTTGTTTTAGAGGCACATGTTACCAGTAAGCTATTTAAGTCAGCCTTATTTTCCAATAGCTATAGGTTTCCTGTCGGTATTTGGTATGAGGACTTGGCTATTTTGCCTTCTATATTAAGTTCATGTCAGAGAATTTCAAAAGTTCCAGTATATTTTTATCAATACTTTAAACGCGATGGAACCACTACAACAACTTACTCTTTGAAAGTTTTGGATGCCCTATTAGCGACAGACCATATAGAACAATTATTTAAAGCTGAAAATAAATTTCAAATATATAAGGATTATATTTTTTCTTATCAACATAGAATTTTCTATTTGACTAGTCTTAGGGTTGCTTTTAATGAAGATGCTGTAGAACGTAAGCAGGGTTATAAGGTATTAGAGCAATACCTCGATCAACACAAATATTTACTGTATATGAAAGATTACTTTAAGAAAGATATTTTTATCACCAAAGCGGTAATGTCTGTAGTTTTCCTTAGAGCAGGGCGGGCAATTTATCTTCTTGCTATCATGAAAAAATGGTTAAGAAAATTTTTGAAATAAAACTTCTTCCATAAGCGACTATTTAATTCTTAGAAATATAAAAATTGAGGAATATTAATGAGAGGTCTTTACATCAATTGTGATGGTAGAGAAATACCTGCAAGTATTGAACTGGCAAAAAAGTACAGTAAAACGTTTGTTTTCCCTGAGAATATTGGATCTGGCCAGATCATATATAATGCTGCTGAATGGCAGGAAGAACCTATCTTTGTTTGTGATGAGCATACTTTTGTCGTTGCTGGTTGGTTTATCTATCAAGGTAAGCGTAATAACATTGAGCAGTTAGCCCAAGATATTATTGCTAAAGGTATTAAGGTTATTAATGATGTAGATATCGGCTCTTTTGTTATTTATTGGCACAATGGCATTGAAGCTAGCGTTATTGTTGATCCTATAGGTCTTTCCTCTCATTATATTGACCTTCGAGCAGAACGACTTACCGTTGCCCCCAGTGTAAAAGTGCTTTTTAATGAAAATCACCATACCGTTAATTCAACTATGGTGAACATTTTAGATAAAAAAGATCACTTATTTGGTGATTACACTCTTTATGATGGAATAGAAAGGTTAACTCCCGCAACAGTGTGCTCTAAAACTGAAAAAACTAGTTATGGGTCTCTAGATACAAACTTAATTAAACCTATAGAAAATCTTGGTGAGCAAATAAAAGAGTTAAATGAATATTGGCCTGAGCAAGAAAAAATATTGCCTATTAGTAGTGGGTTAGATTCGCGTTTTATTTTAGCAAATAGTCAATTTGATAATGGTTTTACTTACGGACCAGATAACTCTCCAGAGATAAATATATCTAAGCAGTTTTCTAGCGAATTTAAAGATTATTACGCTTATGATTACTGTATGCCTGCACTCTATAAGGATGACCAACAAGTAAATGATGAAATGTCTTTTGGTGTACTAAAGCCAATTCCAAGGCTATTAACTAACTATATTCATGTAAAAAATCGATTTAAATCCGCTAATGCTTTTTTTGACGGTTATTGTGGTGATGTATTTCAACGAGGAACCTTCCTTAATTTTAAAGGTAAATTAGGGGAGATATTTAAAATACTTCCTTGGTATTACCGATCATTAAAGTGGAATGCGGAAACCATTTTAAGAAAAAGGCATCAAATACTAAATGATGAAGAGTTTGCTTTGTTTTATCATGATTTCAAAAGAAAAACTGATAACTTAGCTTTAGATGATTACCAAAAAATAACCTATTATGAGTTTTTATTTGGCCGAGGTGGCCGATATGCCATTTATGGTAGTAATATTTTAGCTGCTCAAGTGTTTACAATTGTTTCTCCTTTTTCGCACAGGATTATATTAACGAGTTTACTGCACCAAGATTTTTTTGATGGTGTTATGTATAAGACCATGAAGAAGCTCTGGCGTAATATGCCAAAACGCTATAGAGACAAGCAAGTTGAGTCTGGTTATAAACCACAAACATATATTGTGCTTATTCCTTTTATTCAAATTGTCTACCGCTTGATGTTTCATTTTATTCCATCCAGAGCTAACTATGGCGTTAAAATGAGACGGGAACAAAAAAACAAAATCAACAAATAAACTCTAAGTTAATATTGGCTTATATTTTATAAGATAAAAAACATGTCATTTTAAGGTGTAATATGATTGCAAAAATTTTAGCTATTCCTTATGGCTCTGTCTGGAAACTAAGGGAAAAGTGTCAGTCAAAGTCTGCTATTTTAAGTAAATTGGCTAACTTTACCTATGAGCTTTATCAATACGAAAATAACAGTGCCATTTCCAGTCAAGCCAACTTTAGCTCTGAGCCTTGTTTTCCACATGGAATGAAAAGTATTTTTGTTTCAGGAGGTGCGAAAATTGGTTTGAATTGTACCATTTTCCAGCAAGTAACTATTGGTAGTGTCACTTTACCGGACTCAAAGGGTAGGGGAGCACCTACGCTTGGTGACAATGTTTATATTGGTGCTGGCGCAAAAATCATTGGCGCGGTAAAAATAGGAAATAATGTTCGTATTGGAGCAAACACTGTAGTCTATAAAGATGTACCTGATAACTGTGTAGTAACTTCAAGTGAACAAAAGAATATTCAGAAAAAAGACCTTATGGACAATCGTTATTATTCTTTTAATCAACAGTGGCTTTTTTTCGAACGAGGGCAATTTAAGCCCGTTATAGATAAAGCTGTTATTTCTGCTTTAATGGATTCAAACTTAATTAAACCTGGCTGAAAAAGCAGTGTTTTGGGTGATAACGCTTTCTACAGAGTCTTTCAGCACTCATCTGCAATGTTATCATTAATGATAATAATCAATTTAATAATGATTAAAGGTATAAGTTAGCAATGATGATTCAATTTAAACGACTTAAGCTCATCTTTAGCATATTGATTGTTGTTAATTTGTCTGGCTGTAACTCTGCGACAACGGATCAAATAGAAGCAACAAATCAAGCTACAGCAAGAACAGACAATTGGTGGCAAGAGCGCCATAGTAGTGTTTTAGCTACCGATAACTCAAAAGCTAAAATACTATTTTTAGGTGACTCTATTACTCAAAACTGGGGTAGCCCATCTTTTGGTCAAGGTATTTGGCAGCAATATTATGGTGACAGTGCGGTAAATTTAGGCTTTAGTGGAGATAAAACTCAGCATTTATTGTGGCGTATTGAACATGGCGAAATTGATGATATGTCACCTGAGTTTACCATTTTGCTAATAGGCACAAATAATGCAAAAGAGTACTCTGCTAATGACATAGCAAATGGTGTTAATGCTATTATCGATGTGATTGAACAAAAGCTTCCTAATACCAAACTTATCGTCCATCGAATTTTTCCACGTGGCCCAGCAAATGATCCTGTCAGGAAAATAACTAACGATGCGAGTGAACAATTAAACCAGAGGGCAGCAACTAGTGATAACATTACCTATTTAGATATAAATGCGTCCTTTCTTGATGGTCAAGGTAATATACCTGAAGATATTATGGCCGATGCTTTACATCCATCGACCAAGGGTTATGCTATTTGGGCTAATGAACTATCAAATTATGTTTCACTTTAGCCAATAATTAAGCCGTTAAAGTTAACTACTGAAACACTGATTTTTCCATAAGAGTAATAAATGAAGTTTAGAAAAGATATTAACGGCCTTAGAGCTCTGGCTGTTGTTGCTGTGGTTTTATTCCATTTTGATGCTAGCCTATTGTCTGGAGGTTTTTCTGGCGTTGATGTGTTTTTTGTTATCTCTGGCTTTTTAATGACCAGTATTATTGTTACCGGTATTGAAAAAAACAACTTCTCAATAATAGGTTTTTATCGTGCGCGAGGAAGACGAATAATTCCTGCACTTGCAATACTTTGTTTTTCTCTTTTAGTCTTTGCTTGGTTTTTTCTACCACCTATAGATTACCACCTGTTGGCAAAACACAGTCTTAGCAGTATTAGCTTTTTATCAAACATGTTTTTTTGGCGAGAGGCGGGTTATTTTGATGCTGCATCTCATGAAAAATGGTTGCTACACACTTGGTCATTATCAGTTGAGTGGCAATTTTATATAATTTACCCATTAGTTTTACTTGCATGTGTGAAGCTCTTTGGTTTTAAACCAGTTCGTTGGCTTGTACTTATTGCAACAGTTTTAGCTCTAGGGCTATCTGCTTATGCATCGGCTAAATGGCCTAGTTTAGCTTTTTACTCTTTACCTACTCGCGCTTGGGAGATGATGTTAGGTGGCTTAGCATTTCTATTCCCATGGCAATTATCAATTAGGCAAAAACACATTGTTGAGTTATTAGGTATTATACTTATTTTATTAAGTTATTTTACCCTAACAGGAAATGATGTTTGGCCAGGATATTTAGCTTTAATTCCAACGTTAGGTACTTATTTAGTTATTGTTGCTGCTACTGAGCAGTCTTTTATAACCGGGAACGCCGTTTCTCAGTGGCTTGGTAAAATATCCTACTCTTTATATTTATGGCATTGGCCCGTGGTAGTGGCCATTGGTTATTTTGCTTTTGATAGTGCTTATACTATATGGCTTGGTATGGCTTTGTGTTTAGTTCTTGCATCACTGTCATTTTATTTAGTTGAAAAGAATACTTTTACAGATGGGCAGGGGTTAAATAAAAGAATAGTCCATGCATTTATTTATCGTGGTGCTTTTGCACTATCTTGTTTGCTTGCTGTTACTGTATTTGTTGAACAAGGTGTTTATTCTCGAAAGCAAGAACAGTCTCTTTATCATCATGCTTATAATGCTCAAAGTGACTGGGGTTACCCAGCAGCAAATTATAATTTCGAAAATACCCAAATCAGACGTATTGCCTCCAATAATGAACAAAAAACATTGTTTATAGGGGATAGCTTAATAGAGCAGTATTACCCTAGGATGTATGAACTAGTGACAACTCAGCCAGACTTAAATGAAACATGGTTTTTAACCCACGGCGGTTGTTTCCCAATTAAGGCAATTATTAGTTTTAAGCGAGATTGTAAAAATATAAATCATGTTGAATCGGTACTTGAACAGGTGGACTTTGAGACTATCGTTGTTGGTGGTGACTGGTGGCAACGTTTTCAAATAGATGAGTGGCATGTAAGTACAGGTAGTGAATTAGTTACCTTAAATACTCCACAAGGTAAAGAAATTGCTTTTAACTTGATCAATGAATTGTTTAGCTCTTTAACAGCGAATAGTAAGCAAGTCTTTGTTGTTTTACCTTTACCTACAGGTAAATTATACGATTACAAATATGTCGCCCGCCAGGAGTTTATCGGTGCGTCATATAATAATTCATATAAGAAAAAAGATTTTGAAATGAAATACGCTAGTTTTACTGAGCATCTATCTAGCTTGGCTAAGCAGCATGATATTAAAGTCATTAACCCGCTAGATGCTTTATGTGATACACAACTTTGCAATACCGCTGATGTTAACGGTGCGCCTATTTATAAAGACACTAAACACATTCGTGCCAGTTATATGCGTGAACATGTCAGTTTCTTAGATAGCATGGTTTATTAATTCACTATTCAGTTTAGTGTTGAGCCGTAAATATTGACCTACCAGCTAATTAGCTATTGAACCTCTAACTATGAGTTAAGTTATTGTTGATATGGAAAAAATATGATGTTAACTTGGGATTTTTAATGCTGTTTAAATTATAAGCGCAAGTTTATATTTTTAAATCCCCTTGCCCTCAAAAAGGATTTAATTATGAGGTTATCTACGCTTGTAATTCTATTGAGTACACTCTTGCTTTTAGGTTGTGGTGGAAGCTCTGATAATGATGAATCAACATCAACATCAACAATTGAAATATTACTTGATAAACGAGCATTAAGTGTAGCAGAACAAACAGAGGTCAATATTGGGGCATCAGTTGTTGCAAGTACTTCTATTGTCAGCACAAGTTGGCAGCAAGTATCAGGCTCTGAGGTTAACTTAAATATCGATCAGATGGGGGCACGATTTTTTGCCCCAATCGTATTATTAACTGACGGCGAGCAAGAGCTTGTTTTTAGGTTTACAGTAACCGGACAAGATGACTCTGTTGAAAGTGCGGATGTCACAGTTACTGTAACTCCTGTTAATCAGCTTCCTTCAGTAGTAACTACTGTAGAGCGAAATTTAGATAGTGAACATATTGCAAAACTTACCGCAATAGCTACCGATAGTGATGGAGATATTGTCAATTATTTATGGCAACAGACAGCAGGTGAAACTGTTGATATAGAAGACTATCAACGGCCTCGAATCCAATTTTCACTAAACGGGTTATCCTCAGAAATATTAACATTTACTATTACGGCAACAGATAACGAAGGCGAAAGCTCTGTAAATGAACTCTCAATCAACCCAACTGCTGATATACCTAATGTAGTTACATCCTCAGAAATCTTCGCCAATAGTGGCGCTACTACCTTAGTTGAATGGCAGAGTATTGATAATAATAACGAACTTAATTTTGAAATATTACAAGTAACAGGTGAACAAACTTTGGTGTTTAATTCGCTTAAGGCTGAAGGCATATATTTTGATGCTCCCATAGTTGTTGGTGACGCTCAAACTTACCAGTTATCGTTAAGTATTACTGATGAAAGTACGAGCCAATTTAATATACCAATATTATTAACTGTTAGTCCAAATATGGACTCCTTCGCTGATGTTGAAACTATACTCTCTATGAGTACTACCGGTATTGAAGTTGATGAGTTCTCCACACAAGATATTGATAATGACGGTAATACAGATATTGTTGCTTATCATGATAAAGGTGTATATTGGTATAAAAACTATAGTGACTTAGCTATCGAAAGTAGCCCTGTTTACATTTATGGTAAGAGAATGTTTAGGGCAATGCAGCAACACTTTTTTAAAGATGTTGATGATGATAATTATGTTGATTTTGTTTTTTTTGATTATGATCCGCAAATAAATAACTTAATAATAAAATATAAAAAAAACGATAGTGAGGGGCAATTTACCCCGCAGTTTGATATTGTTGAACTAGTTGGATCAGGCTCAAGTTTATATGATGCTAAACTCTTAATTGCAAACCAAAAGACACAACAAAACCTTTTTTCTGTTATTACCTACAGCTCTAGGCCTAAAGCTAGCAAACTTTTTGTTGTTGAACAGCAAGGCGATGATTTTGTTGCACATGAGCCAGTTGTTATTTCAGGTGAAATATTAGATGTGCAAAACTGTCAGTTGCCAGGTGTTCCTGAAACAGCAATGTTTTTTTATGTTAGTGAAAATATTGAAGGGAATTACTCGAAGTCTCTTTTTCTTACCAGCTCAAAAGATAACTATCAATCAGCGACATTGTTATCTACAGATATTAGCTATGATGCCAATATGCTTTGTTATCAATTACCAGATAAATCATATCGATTGTTTTTCAACTATGGTTACAGTAATAGCAGAGAAATAGTTTATTCAGACAATACTGGTTATGAAGAATTAACTATTGCAACTGGGCTGACAGGTGGTAGTGAAGCGAACTTTAAATTATTTGATATTAACCATGATGGTGTTGATGAAGTTATTAAATACGGTAGGTGGGGTAGTGTTAGCACTGTATTTAGTTTTGATGCTAATTCAACAAACGATTTATTTATACCTATAGCTAATGTCAAACTTAACACTTATTCAAATAAGGGGCTTGGTAAAGTTACTTTCTGGCAAGAAAGTAATGGTTTTCATTTCTTTAGAGAAAATAATAACCGCTTTGAGCTATCAGAAAAATACTTCCTTGGTGAGCCCATTGATTATCAATTAACAGGTTACTCTTTTAAAGCACCTCATACGATTCGTAACGTTAGTACTTTTGCTAATGATTTAGTGATTAATACTAACCTTGATAATGGTAAAGTATATCAAAATACCACTTTTAGTTTAAGTGACCTTGATTATAAATTAGCCTTGAATACTGTTAATAATATAGAAAATTTTGGTACTCAGCTCCCTATATTGGTTGATTATAACGGCGATAATATAAAGGATGCTTTTTATACCTCCCTTGATATTGATACTAATTACTTTTGTAACATGTACACATCGTCTGTGAATGTCGTGGTAAGGCTTGGTTTAGCCAATGGCCAATTTGCAGAGCCAGAATCATTAGATATTGTTAGTGGCTGTTTAGAGGGAGAAATAGGTGTATTAATTCAAGATATCAATTTAGATGGCAGCTTAGATATTGCGGTTAATAACAGTGGGTCTGACTGTTTTGATTCTCCTTGTTATATCTGGAACTACACTCACTGGTGGTTATATGATAAGGACAGCTATGGCTACATTAAAAATAATAATGATATTTTTGACGATAGCTTAAACAACTTAAATGTGCATAAAAAAATAGGTGATATTAGCGCGGATGGTTTATCGGATGTATTATTAATTGATCAACCTGAATTCGATTATATTCAAGTTGGAAATGATTTTTTGCCCGGTGTGAAAGGTATACCTAGTGCTTATGTGGCTCTTGATGATGGTAGTTTTACTGATTTAATCGCTATTGACGAAAACTTATTGTTTAAATTTACTACACTGGCTGATATTGATTTAGATGGTTCTCCTGATTATTTAGCTCATATTTTATCCTCTGTAAGTGAATCTAATGGAGCTGAACAGGTAGAAGAAGGCATTTGGTATCGCTGGAGTGACTCCGGGCAGTTTGAGAAAATTGAAATTCCTTTGGTATCTAAGACATATGTTGATTTAAATGGTGATGGTAATAGCTATTTTGTTAATAATGAGCAGGCAGGAAAACTCACTAAGTACCGTTTTGACAGTAAAATTGGTAAGCCTGTAATTGATGAAGTTATCTATAACGATGTTTTACCAAATAACGGGAAAAGACTATTAATTGATGTTGATGTTGATAGTGATAATGATTTAGATGTTATATTTTGGGATGACCAGAATGTTTATATGATGCGAAATTTGCATCACTAGTTTGATCGACTTTATTTAAATTGCATTGCCATCAGACTATTTTTCACCATTATTTATGGTGTTAAGTTCTGGTGTCTCTGCTAGTGGCACTTGTTAATTTAGCCAATCATCAGTAAATTACCATTATTACAATTATTAAAATAATAAATCCATATGAGAATTAAGC
>Ga0114909_1001373_pt1 | contig 13691 bp, 11 predicted proteins | sample MalvireepMed_906_FD_87290 | JGI IMG/M metagenome (GOLD analysis project Ga0114909, IMG submission 87290) | Marine viral communities from the Global Malaspina Expedition - Malaspina viral metaG DeepMed_906 | ecosystem: Environmental > Aquatic > Marine > Oceanic | place: Mediterranean Sea...
GTCCACGCTCCCCGCATTGAGCGAAGCCCCGTCGGGATAAGCGCGAGGCCGGAGCATGTCTGAGATCACCGTTCCGCGCAGCGCGCTGATCGGTGCGGCGCTTCTGATCGGCTTTACCGTGACCGCGATCACCACCTCGCGGCATTACGATGTCGGACGACTGACCGTGCAGACGGCACAGGCAGGCGAACGCCGCATGCTGATCTTCGAGCCGCTTCCCAACGGCGAAATGATGGTACTGAGCGAGCGCCGGGAGCCGGTCGCACATCTCGTGATCGAGGGAGACACCTTCGCGATGGCAGCCGTCCGCGCCCTCGCCATGCAGCGCGACGATCGGGAGTTCGCGCACGAGTTTCGCCTGCTCGTCCAGCGTGATGATGCCGGCCATGTCGAGCTGGCCGATCCCGATACCGGGCGCACGGTCAAGCTGCAGGGCTTCGGCCAAGCGAGCGCCAGGGCCTTCGCCCGTTATCTCGACGCCGCCGACAGGCAGCGCACACCGGGCTGAGCGTGCCTGATCACTGTGGCTGGGCTCAGGTAACGACCCTCATCTCTCCAACCCGCTATACGCCCATGCCGTATTCGCGGCACTTGGCCGAGGGTTGGGCCGCTACTCGCCGCCCTGCTGCAAACCGGCGGGCGTTGGCGCGGGTTCGCTAATTTCGGCCTCGTACGGCAGTCGGGTTTCAAACGCCGTCTCCCGTGTGATCGCACTGCCCGAACCCGGACCCCGCAATCCCTCGTAACCGCGTGCCATTGGTGCCCCACCCAGCGGGCGCGACATGCCGTTATGGCAGGTGCCGCAATCGACCTTAGCGACGTCGCCGAGCGGACCGAGCCGATCGGGAGGAAACAGCTCATGCATCTTGGTCAGATAGTCGCGGTTGATTCCCCGCGTCATGCGGATCCCGTACCATGCGGTGATCCTCTTCGGCGTACTCTGCGACCAGTCGGCGAAGGCGCGGCTGTTATGGCAGAAGTTGCAATTGACCCCCAGCCCGTCGGACATCTGCATCATGAGTATGTAGATGTTCTCCAGATCCGCCAGATCGGTAACTTCGCCGGATACGGAGCGCGCCTGCGCCCCCATGATCTGCTGATCGGCCAGCAGATAGTTTTCGAACGCAGCGCGCGGGAAGAAATCGCGCATGGTCTTTGCCGTTCTGTTCCATGGCGGCGGCTTACCGACGATACCGCCCATTGGCGGCTCTGGCGCGGCTGCCTTGAACCAATGACGAGGCGGCACGCCCTGCCCGCGGTGGCAGGTGTAGCAGGTGACCCCGACATCGCCGACGTGCTTGGAATTCGCATTGATATCGCGGACCATCGTCAGCATCCGCCGGGCGACTTTCTTGGTGTACATGTCGTCCGCCGCGAAGCTCGCGTCAGGGTTGTGGCAATAGGCGCAGCCTTCCTCGGGCGCGACCCATTCGGTGATCGACAGCATCAGGTGATCGAATTGCGCAGCGTCCAGATCGCCCAATACCTGGACGTTCTCATACGCCTCTCCGGCGGATACTCCGCGTGCCTCGAACGGTTCGATCGATGCCGGGACGAGATTGAGCGGGTCGCTGCGGGTCCGTTCGGAGGTGAAGGTGTTCATCGCGATACCGCGCCAGCCCCATTCGCGCGATTCGATCGTATCCCAAGGCGCGTCCCAGGTCGGTACCAGCACGACGAACAGCAGCGTCGCGAATGCCGCAGCGAGCACGAAGATGCCGAGAAGGCTCGACCGGGGGCGCTTTTCCAGAGGAGTCATTGGGATACCTCCGGCGAAGGAGCGGGCGCAGGTGCTGCGGGCAGATCAAGCGAGGCGCTCGTTCCGCCGGTGGCCGCGCGAACCTGCTCTGCAATCTCGGGCGGAAGAGTCATGTCGGGATAGGTCGCAGGGTACTCTGGCGCGAGACCCCATTTGACGCCCCACAGATACCAGTTGTCGACCACTGTCCCGGTCAGCAGGATGCCGATCGCGCCCGAGAATGTCGTCAGGATGGCGAACCAGTAGGCCCAGCGATGGACGGACTCGAAGGTCGCGTTGAAGCCCATGGTCCAGCGCCAGAACAGCGCGCCGCGCTCCGCCGCAGTGCCGCGATCGACGATTTCCTCCGTCTCCCGCTCGCCCCCGAAGCGCGACACTGCGAGGATCGTGCCGCCGTGCATCGCGAACAGCAGCACAGATCCGTACAGGAACACGATCGAGAAACAGTGGAACGGGTTGTAGTAGAAATTGCCGTACAGGACGGAGAAAGACGCGGTCCAGTTGAGGTGCGGGATGATCCCGAAAGGCGGTGCCTCGTGCCACGATCCCATCAGCATCGGGCGAATGAAACCGAGGCTGAGATAGAGGAAAATCGCGCTGGCGAAGGCCCACGCGACATGCGTGCTCATCCCCAGTGCCTTGGCGCGAAGATACATCCGGCACCACCACAGCAGGATCGAGGCGGTCAGGAAGAAACCCGCCCAGATCCACCAGCCCCCCTCCGTCAGCGGAACGAAGGGGGTGAAGCCCCACTTCGCCTCCGGCGGATCAAGCCGGTGCCACGCCATCCCTTCGATGAAGGCGACCGGGTTCCAGTGGACCGATGCCCAGAAGTTGAGGCCGATGATCTCGATCGCGATAAAGCCGCAGATGAGCGAGGCGATACCGCAGAAGCCCAGATAGGTCGGCCCAATCTGCGGGTCGCCGATCTTGCCGATCCAGCGATTGAGGACCGGCTTGATAAGGCGTGGAGACTCATGGCCCTTAAGCGGAAGCCCAGGGTCGTAAGGCCCGTGGATCTGGATCTGCGAATAGAGAGAGTGAAACGAAGCCATCAGCCGAGCCCCCCCAGACCCATGTCGTTCCAGAACGGCAGTTGCAGGTACCAGTCGTAGAAATAGGGCCAGCCGCTGACCCAGAACGGCCCGCTGATCAGGATGCAGATCGCACTCCAGAAGCCCGCATTGATCGCCGCGAACCAGCCGAGCCTGTGAATGCCTAGCGGCCCGATCGAATAGGCGATGGTGTCGCGGAAATACTGGTTCTCGTGCTGGCCGTGCTTGACCTCCTCACCATCGGGCGGATTGACAGCCGACAGGATGACGCCGCCATGCATCGCGAGCATCAGAGTGGTGCCGAAGAAGCACGTCACCGCCAGCATGTGCGCCGGATTGTAGTGGAAATGCAGCCCCTGGTAGCCGACGTTGGAGACCCAATCGAGATGGCTGAAAATGCCGTAGGGAAAGGCGTGTCCCCATGCGCCCAGCATGATGGGCCGGAACACTTCGAGGCTGAGGTAAGCGAAAATCGCGAAGGAAAACGCGATCGGGATATGGAAGCCCATCCCCAGTTTGCGGGATATTTCCACCTGACGCAGCGCCCAGGAGATGAATGCTCCGATCGCGCAGACGGTGATGATCTGCCACAGCCCCCCTTCGCGCAAGGGAGCGAGGCCCAGGCCGTATTCGATTGCAGGCGGCGCGATGTCGATCTGCCAGATATTCCACGTGTCGCCGATGGCGGCACCGTAGATGATCAGGCTGGTGCCAAGCAGCGCGAAGAACGCGGTCGTGACACCGAAGAAGCCGACGTAGAACGGCCCGACCCAGAAGTCGAAGAGATCGCCGCCAACCAGCGTGCCCCCCGCGACGCGATATTTCCGCTCGAAACTGAGCATCGACACGGCACGACCCCTCGGCAAATGTACAACATACAAGACACTATATAGTGTCTGTTTACATTTACGTCGCACAATATCGCGAGCGCCGCAAGGTGAAAGCATCCGGGCCACCGGACAGATGCTCGCCCTTTCCTCGCCGCCGAAGGCGAACCCAGCGACAGAGCGTCACCGGATGTCCGAATGACGATGCGATGGGTTATTGTGATCGGCCGGGCAGTGTCTGCCCACCCTGTCGGAGCGACTCGGCGCGCATCGTCTCAGCCCTCTTGGCGTCGGCATCCGCGCTCGCCCACTGCCTGACCACGTGGGTCATCAGTTCCAGATCGTTGAGCACCTCGACCGGGTCGCGCTGCCGCGCGCTTGCCAGGCCGCGCTTGACCCAATCGCTGACAGCAGGATGCCCCAGCGCCCAGGCGAGCCGATCCTTGACCAGCCTGACTTCCTGCGCGCACTCATCGACCGGCATCGTATGCCTCCTTGTCCGCGGGCAATGCCTCCCATCGCGAACCGCCGAGATAGCGATGGGTCAGGCCCTCCGCTCCCATCGCGAAGAGATGCAACCAGCGCTTGTCGAACAGGCTGCGCACCCCGTCGTGCCGGGAAAGGATATCGCTCATCGCCTCGCACGGTGCCTCGATGCACACCGATAGGCGCAGCGGCTGATGGATCAGTTTTTCCCCATCATGCACGGATTGCCACGGCAGGCCTGCGCGCAAGGGGCCGCCATTTCCCTCCAGCACGCCCACCCCGCCCACGACATTATGGAGCAGTTTGTTGCCCGCGCCGAACGCCTGCGGAGCAACTGCCGAGCCATAATATTGCAGGCTTATCCAGCTCGCGACGACCACCGGTGCGGTCATGATCAGTTCGAGCACGGGGAAGCCGCGCTCCTCGTCCAGCCTCCAGTCGTAGTCGTGCAGGAAGGTGCGCCCTTCAAGGTTGCGGCCGGAGGTCCGCTGACGCGGTGCGGCGATGAACGCCTGGCATCCGGTGAGCCCCCATTCGGGCCGCACCTCGGCCCAGTTATGCGCGCGCGCCGACACGTCCTGCGCACGCCGGGCACCGGGAAGCCGCTGCGCGCGTTCGCCCCGTGCGATCTCGCCAGCCGCCGCCAGCCAATGTCGCACCTGGTCGAGCTGAGCGCGATGCGCATCGCTTGGCCGGTCACGATCGTACAGCGTGACCCGATCGGTGGTCGTATCATGCAGCGCGGCGACAAACAGCGTATCGTGCGGGATGGCGATGCCCCGCTCGACCAACGCTTCGCGAACCGCCGGATCGTTGAGTATCTGCGCCAGAAGCCGCGCGTTGACCTCCCCCGAATAGCCGCCGCAGGCACCGCAGTGCAGGCCGCTGGCGTGTGGATTGTTGACCACGTTGGCACCATGCCCTGCCAGCAGCACGATTGGCGCAAACCCGTCGACCAGTGACATCGCCCGCAGCACGGTTTCCACCGCATCGACCCGCGCCTCGGGCGCAAGGTCGGGATCGAAGCGCGGGGCGGGATCATCGCGAGCCGAGGCCGAGGCGATGCCCAATCCGTCGCGCACCAGCTTGCCGATATAGACCGGACCCATCGCCTCGACGAAGGCGAAGGAAGACACTGCAGCAAGCTTGAAGCGGCCCCAGGCGCGCTTAGCCCTGGCACGATAGCGTTGAGCCAGATCGCCCTCCGCATCCTGCACGCCGCCGGCGCGTGAGGTGACGGCAGGGTTGAGCAACACGGGCAGGCGATGCTCGTCGACATCGGATGCGAACCGCCGGTGTTCGGCAGCAACGCCGAAGAAGCCTGCGAAGCCCAGCGTGCGGATCGCGGGATCGACCGACTCCAGCGCGCGCCGGAAGACCTCGGAGCGCACGTCGATGCAGAACGCCGCCTGCAGTGCGGGGCGATCGGACGCGCGGCCAGGCAGCGGGGTGGCGAGCGTCGCGGCGAGCTTGCGCTGTGCGGCGCGTTCGGCGGCCTCCTGCAGGATCTCGTCCACCACCTGTCGGCGCGAGGGCCTGATCGGGGCGGAGTGCGCGGCCCGCATGGTGGTCCAGTCTCCGTCGATCTGCGTCTCGTGCTGGAGGAACAGCGCTTCTTCCCACAAAAGTCTTATCGCGAGCAGATCGATCAACGTATCGTCGGTCGTCCCGGCAAGCTCCGCGCGCCACAATTCATAGCGGGCGAACTGCGCCCAGCCGCCCAGCGACATCAGCAGCTGATGGAACACCGTGTCGAGCGCCGCCTCGCCCAGCCCCAGCCGCGCGACCGAGCGGGCGATGGCGTGGCGCGCGTTCTCGGGGGCCTCCGCGACGAAGCGCGCGAACCCCTTCAGCCCCATGATTTCAGGGGTGAGATCGTGCGTCGCGTAGGCGCGCCACGCAGCCCATGCGGAGCGGTCGCGCGGGGCGGCCCACAGCGCCTGCCCGCGATCGAAATAGCCACCAGCCCAGACGCCGATCCGCTCTGCGATAATGCCCGGCCAGTCTGTCCCGCTGCGCTCTGCGACGAGGTCCGCCACGGTCCGCAGCGCGTTGGGGATTGGAACATCCTTGTCCAGCTCAACCTCAAGCATAGAGAGCTCGCGCGGCTTGCTCTCGTGCGGGGAGCAGGCCAGAGCTGCGGCCAGATCGGTCTGCGCAATCTCGCCCGAAGCGATCCGCTCTGCATACCAGCCGCGCGGCATGACCACCGGCACCTCTCCGACCCGCGACAGGCGGGCCGCGGCTTGGGCCAGCGTGGCCTCGCTCTGGCCGAGGAAGGGATTGACTGCGACCGAGGACGACAGCGGCCATAGCGGAGGGATCTGCCGGGCAGCGGCCTCGGCCGCGCGGGACACGACGGCCTCGTTCACGGGGTCTTGGCAGGACATCAGCATTGCTTTTCTCTCCTTCACCGCGGGCTGCGCGGGGTGGTCCAGTTGCCGATCAGACGATCGAACACGGCATTGGCGTAGAGCCCGTTGGACAGGTGGACGCGCAGGCCTGCTGCCGCGGGGTGGTTCGACCAGATGGGAAACATCGCCTGCGCCACCGCGACCACGCCGAAGCTGCACACGGTCAGTACCAGCAGCGCCCATTCGAGCGGCCCCGGCGCGGGCGTCGGCGGGAGCGCGCCCTTGGTTAGCCACTCGGTGATGGTCTGGAGCGCGAAGTAGCTGATCGAGGCTGTCACGGCGGCAATTGCGGTGCGTCGGGTGAGCACGCGTGGGGCAGCATCGGCGAGCCCCTGCGCGAGCAGGTAAGCAACTCCGAAGATCAGGATCGCGCCCAGCGTTATCGCCTGGGGCGACTTGTGCCCGATACCGAAGACAAGGCCGATAGTGGCATAGATCACCAGCGCGAGCGCGAACGCACGCGCGACCGCCCATCCATCGGGGATCGCGATCGGCCCGGGACGGCGGATCGCAGCGACCACCTCTACCGCTCCGCCCGAGGACAGAAACGCGTGCGCCTTGTAGAGCGAGTGCGCGACGATATGCAGCAGCGCGAGCGGGAACAGCGCGAGGCCGCATTGCATGATCATGAAGCCCATCTGCGCAATGGTGGACCAGGCCAGCGAGTTCTTGACCGCCGACTGGGTCAGCATCGCGAGCCCGCCAAGCAGGGCGGAAAAGCCGCCGATGATGACCAGCACGGCAAGCACGCCGGGGCTCAGCAGCATGACATCGGCGAAGCGCACCAGCAGGAACCCGCCGCCATTGACCACCCCTGCGTGGAGCAGCGCGGAGACAGGCGTCGGCGTCTCCATCACCTCGGTCAGCCAGCCATGGACGGGAAACTGTGCGGACTTGAGGATCGCGGCGAGCGCCAGCAGCGCGGCTGCCAGTCCCGATCCCCCGGGGGCAACGCCCGCGCGGGCAGCGTCCGCGATCGCGGCAATATCGGCGGTGCCATAACCGAAGAACAGCAGCGCTGCTGCTCCGATCAGCGCTGCATCACCGACCCGGGCGACAAGGTACTTCTTGCGGGCGGCGCGCACGGCCTGCACCCGGTCCGGGTAGAACAGCAGCAGGCGATGGAGGCACAGGCTGGTCGCGATCCAGGCGACCACGAAATGGAACAGGTTGCCGCCCTGCACCAGCAGCAGCACCGCCGCCAGAGTTGCGGCCATCCAGCCGAGGAATGGCCCACGCCGTGCCTCTCCATCGAGATAGGAGATGGAATAGCGCAGCACGATCCAGCCGACAAAGGCGACCAGCGCCAGCATGGTCGCGCTGACCACATCGAGCCGCGCCGCAAAGCCCAGACCGCCGATGCCCAACAATACCCCCGTCTGGGGGCCGTGGAGGACCAGCAACGCGAGAGCCGCCACGCCGATGGCCAGCGCACCAAGCGATGCGGCCTCGACCAAACGTGGGACGAGCCCCCAGCGATGCTTCGATGCGAAGGGCGCGATCGCGGCGGCCAGCAACAGCAGCGCCGGTGCGCCAAGGAGCAGGAAATCGAGGATCATGAGCAGGTGGCTTCCCGGGGCTGTGAACGACGGGGCGGGAGCTATGCGCGCGTTGAGAATAAGAAAAATACATTGTTCTGAGTATTTCGTTCTGTTTAGAAGAACGAGTGGCCGAACTGAACTTCCATCACCTGCGCTATTTTCACATGGTCGCGCACGAGGGGAACCTGACTCGTGCCGCGCAGCGCCTTAATGTGTCGCAGTCCGCCGTCTCGACCCAGATCCGCCTGCTGGAAGAACGGTTGGGCCACCCGCTGTTCGAACGGCGCGGTCGCGCGCTGATCCTGACCGAGGCGGGGCGGATCGCGCTCGATCACGCAGACGCGATCTTCGAGACCGGGGATGAGTTGCTCAATACTCTGGGGCAGCGCCATTCGCGCCAGCGCCAGGTGCTGCGGGTCGGGTCGCAGGCGACGCTGTCGCGTAACTTCCAGATCGGCTTTCTCCAGCCGCTGATCGGGCGCGACGATGTCGAGATCGTGATCCGCTCCGGCGCGCTCGGCGAACTGCTTGCCGGGCTGGAAGCGCACCGGATCGATATCGTGCTCGCCAATATTGCCCCGCAGCGCGACGCGGCGACCCCCTGGATTACCCATACGATCGCGGACCAGCCGGTCAGCCTGATCGGAACCCCCGAGCTTGTCGGCAAGAATGCGCAACTGGACACGTTGCTGGCAGAGCGCCCGCTGATCCTGCCCACGATCGACACCAGCATTCGCTCGGGCCTCGACGCTCTGTTCAACCGGCTCGCCATACGCCCGAAGATCGCGGCCGAGGTGGACGATATGGCGATGATCCGCCTGCTTGCCCGCGAGGGTGTCGGCCTCGCCATCGTCCCGCCGATCGTCGTCAAGGACGAGCTGGAGAGTGCCGCGCTGGTCGAGGTCGGCCGCCTGTCAGGCCTCGAAGAGATATTCTACGCCATCACGCTCAGGCGGCGCTTTCCCAACCCCCTGCTGGCGGGCCTTCTCCAAGGGGAGCACGATCAACCGGGTTGAGTGCCCGCAGCCACCCAATGCGCGAATGAGTCGTCTCTGCGCCAACGACGCAAGGCAAACCCGGCAAGCATCAGCGCGATGACCAGCACTGCGATACTGACCACCGCCGGAAGGCCGGTCGTGGCACCACTCGTCACGGTCGCAATGCCTGCTGCCCCCAGCAGCAGCATTGCCGATGCGATCAACGCAACCGGATAGAAGGTTTCCCAGCGGAAAGGCGCGAGCAGAAATGCTGCAATCGCAGCAATCCACGCTGCCAGACAGATTGGCAGGACAAGCTCGCCCACACCCGCCGCGCTGGCCAGCGTCGCACCCGCCAGGCCCAGCGTCAGCCCGGCGGTCATCCCGTGCCATGCCGCGCGCATTCGAGGGACCGCCCTCCCCTGCTGCTCGCGCCGCGAGAACCATATCTTCATCCCCGAACTGGTCACCCAGGTCAGCGCCAGCGCCATGACGAAATAGAGAAACTTGATCGGGTAGCCGCCGAAGGTGCCGAAATGCAGCGGCTGCAGCATTGCGAGCGCGCGAAGTCCAGCAGGCGCGCCTTCGCCGCCATAAGTCTCCACGAAAGCGCCGCTGTTGCGGAAGATCAGCGAGTAACGACTGTCGAGAATGCTGTCGTCGAGCATGTTGATCGCGGTAATCCCACCGGAATTGTGCGGGTCACGGACGATGATAAGTTCGATCGGGTGGCCGTCCTCGCGGACCTCGCGGATCTGGCGCACCATCTGCCCGACGGGCGGCAGCCCGGCCAGCTGCGCGCCTTCGATCGGCTGCGGGCCCTGAAGGCTGACGAGCGCACGTTCCCGGTCACCATCGTAGGCAAGCATCGCAACTGCCCCGATGATCAGCCCGGCCAGCCCCAGGAACCCGCCGGTGAAGGTCAACACCAGATGGAAAGGTAGGCCCCAGACGGACAGCCGATTGTGCAGGTCCGTCCAAGCGATCCGCCGGTTTCGGTCGAAGCGCAGCTTGAAAGCGTCCTTGAAGATCGTCGGGTGCGCAAGGATGCCCGAAATCACCAGACTGAACATGCAAACGCCGAGCAGACCGACAAGGTAGCGGCCCCACGGCGCAGGCAGGTGCAGCGCGACGTGCAATTGCTCGATCAGATGGGAGAGCGGCGTATCGGCTTCGCCCAGCAGGGCACCAGTCTGCGGATTTGCGATCCAGTCCGTATGCCGCTCTTCACCATTGGCGAGCGTCTCGTTGAGCCGGACCATCAAGGCCGGCGCAAACTCGGTCGGGCCGAAGGTCAACAGCGAGTGGATATCGCTTCCTTCGCCCCGCTCGCCGTAGGCGTTCTCCAGCGCCGCCTGATAGGCCTGAGCGGAGACGCGCTCTGCCATCGGCGCATCAGCGTTCTCCCACACGGCGATCTCTTCGACAAACAAGGTGAAGGCGCCAGTCACGGAAACGATGTAGATCAGTGCCGCGAAGGTCAGGCCGAGGATCGAGTGGGACTCGATCATTCGGGCCACGAAACGGCTGTTGCCTGCCCTTTTCGGAATTCTGCTCGCTGGCTCGGGTGCTGCTGGATCGGTCACAGAAGATACAGTCCCACGGTGACGAGAATAATGGCGATCGGGACCGCGAGAACGCGCCGCAGATCAAGGTCCGCAGTCGCGTGCAGCGCGCCGAGCGCCCACACCACCGGGATGATGAGCCCGCCGAACATCAGCCGGTTGGCCTCTTCCCATGGCAGGCTCGTCGCGAAGGTCGTCCCCACGCCGAGCGCGGCGATCAGGTAGAGCGGTCCGGCACAGAGCAATCGAAGACCCAGTCCCAGCGCGCCGCCACGCCCCGCCTTGCTGCGAGGAGCGCGGGTGCGGCGGATGGGTCGACCAATCTCACCGGTGGTCACCAAGCGCGGTACGAACGGCGCATAGGCCGCTATCGACGCCACCAGCAGCGCCCAGCTGATGCCCAGACTGGTACCGAAGGCGGCAATCAGGAGGGCGAGCGAGGCCACCAGGAGGGCAAGCCCCACCCAAAAGAGCAACAACGGTGCATGTCTGCCCCTCGCCTGGCGCCACGCGGCAATGCCCAGAAGCTGGGCCCCAAAACCTGCAAAGGCGAACACACGCATCTCCCGAATCCCTGTCGCGAAATGGCTAAGGGGAGAAGGTTTGCTTGTAAATGATATTCACTCGCAATACCGGAATGCAAACGATTCGCATTTGACCAGACAGGGAGGTATTCTTGCGCATCCGCTTCCTCGGCACATCCGTGCTCGCCATCGCCGCCACCACGGCTTCGCCAGCCCTTGCGCAGGACAAGGTATCGCCGCCAGTCGAGTCCGAAGCTCGCGAGACGGGTAGCGAGGATGTCGTTCCGCTCGACGATAACGTGATCATCGTCACCGCTGAAAAGCTGGGGCGCACGCTCGACGAAACCAACTCCTCGGTGGTTGTCTACACCGGGCAGCAGCTGGAAGAGCGCAGCATCGACGATCTCTACGATGTCGCCCTGCGTACCCCCAACGTCGTCCAGAGCTTTGGCGAAAAAGGCTTTGCGATCCGCGGGATCGACCAGCGGCTGGGCGCGGGCGCCGGGCTGCTGGTGACCACGGTGGTCGATGGCGCGGCAATGCCCAACAACCAGTCGACCTTCTTCGGACCCTACTCGACATGGGATGTCGCGCAGGTCGAGATACTGCGCGGCCCGCAGGGCACCACACAGGGGCGCAACGCGGTTGGCGGGGCGATCATCGTCAACACTGCCGATCCGGTGCTGGGCGAATTCTCGGGCAAGGTGCGCGGCTCCTATGCAGAGCTGAACACCTACCAGGCAGCAGGTGCGATCAACGTGCCCGTGGGCGACAGCATCGCCCTGCGCTTCGCCGCCGATCGCCGCGCGAGCGATGGCTATGTCTACAATCCCACGCGGGACGAGGATTACGACAAGCGCGAATTCACCAATCTGCGCGGCAAGGTGCTGTTCGCCCCGGGAAGCAACTTCACCGCGATCTATACGCTCAACTACACCGACAACACGGGCGGCGAAGACCTGATCGACTACGCGCGCTTTCCGGAAGAACGCGTCAACCTCTCCAACGACCCCGCCAGAGAAGGAGCCGAAAGCTGGATCCACACGCTGGAACTGGGCCTCGACCTTAACGATGCGCTGTCGCTGACCTCGATCAGTTCCTATTACACGCAGGACTATCTGCGGCAGGAGGATTTCGACCTCAGCCCTGCCGATCTTGGCAATATCGACCGCACCCAGGACGACGAGAATTTCCAGCAGGAAATCCGCCTGAACTACGACGCGGGCGGACCGCTGAGGGCCGTGATCGGCGGATTCTACGGCCGCTACAGCAGCGACGTGGCCGACACGGTGCAGGTGCCGACCAGCTTCGTGAACCCGGCGCTGCCTGCAGGATCGGTCTTCCAGGATCGACAGATCGCCAATGACGAGGAGAACTGGGCGCTGTTTGGCGAGATCGAGTTCGACGTCTTCGAGCGCCTCACCCTGATCGCCGGCGCACGCTACGATAGCGAAACCCGCCAGAACTCCTCGCTCGCTTCGACCTCTGCGGTTGCGGACAACGCGGCGTTCCAGCCATTTCTCGACCAGATCATCTCGCGGCTCGCCCCCGACGTGTTGCTGGAAACCGATACGGATTACAGCGCCTTCCTGCCCAAGGCGGGGCTTCGCTATCGTCTGTCGGACAACGCGACGATCGGCTTCACTGCGCAAAAGGCCTATCGCGCGGGCGGCAGCGGGATCAGCGCAATCTCGCAGACCGTCTACAGCTACGATCCCGAACACACCTGGACCTATGAGGGATCGCTGCGCGTCCATACGCCCGACCGGAAGTTCAGCGTCACCGCCAACGTGTTCTACACCGACTGGTCGGACCAGATCGTCAACAAGCTGATCGATCCCAGCCAGCCGAACGATTCCATCGCGGTGAACGCAGGTGCCTCGCGTTTCTACGGCGCGGAACTGCAGTTCGAGGCACGCCCGACCCGCAATCTGACGATCTATGGCGGGCTCGGCCTGCTCGACACCAAGTTCACCGACTACGTCACCGATGATGCCGAATTCGATGGCAACGCCTTCCCTTACGCGCCGCCGGTGACCGTTTCCGCCGGGTTCGACTATCGCCATCCAGCGGGTTTCCGACTGCTCGGCGACGTCAACCTCGTCGACGACCACTTCTCCGACTTCATCAACGATCCGGCCCGCTCGACAAGCGTGGGCGGCATCGAGACATGCACCGCAAGCCCGTGCAACAGCCGGCAGGTCGCGATTCCCTCTTACGTGGTGGCCAATCTGAAGGCGGGCTACGAAGGCTCGTTCTTCTCGGTCTACGCCTTCGCACGCAATCTGCTGAACGAGCAGTACATCACCCAGCTCCAGCCGCAGGGCGACGCTCGCTCAGCCGAACCGCGGGTGGCAGGTATCGAGGTCAATCTGAACTTCTGACCGGGCCCGGGAGGGGCTTTGCATGCGCCCCTCCCCGCCTCTCTCGCTCATCTCAAATCCTCATCAGGCAACGGCGCGTGGGGCCCCTCTCGCGCGCCCAAACCTGCGCGCAAGAAATCGCAAGCCAAAAGAACAATAATAGCGTAAGGGGCCTTCAAC
>Ga0114909_1001376_pt1 | contig 13670 bp, 20 predicted proteins | sample MalvireepMed_906_FD_87290 | JGI IMG/M metagenome (GOLD analysis project Ga0114909, IMG submission 87290) | Marine viral communities from the Global Malaspina Expedition - Malaspina viral metaG DeepMed_906 | ecosystem: Environmental > Aquatic > Marine > Oceanic | place: Mediterranean Sea...
CCTTCCATCGAAGTCCGGATGGCGGTACGGTTAAAGCCCTTCAGACCGTTGGGTGCATCTGTCAAGATGAAGAAAGCATCCGTGTCACTAAGGAAGTGATTAACGGCGTAGCCTTCCGGAAGCATACCCATGTTCCGAACTGCGTTAATGTCGTTATCCGCAGTACCGGTACGCAGGGTAGATTCTAGAAGACGGTCTGCTGTGAACTGAAGTTCTTTAGGAACAATCAGTTTCATGCCGCGAACCGCAACTTTCAGGCCCCGCTCGTCAACAAAACTTGCGATGTCAATCAGAGACTGTTCAAGACTAGTCTCGTTAAGATCAGCCGCAGTGGAGAGTTCGTTACGGAACGTGCTCCCCGTTACGAGTGGGTGGTCCGTAGCGCAAAGTTCCTTGCTGTCACCACCGGTATACGTGCTGTCGAAAGCATTGTTAAGAACCGCTGCGGCCTTAACCTGTTTCGTCTGACTCATACTGCGGGCAAGAGCTTTCGTGTAACGACCGGCAAGCCTGTCGTACAAGTTATCCTCGACCGCTTCTTCGGTGATCGAAAAAGCAAGGGCAATCGTTTCCATCGTATAACGCGCTGTATAAGCTTCTTGCGCGTCATCGAAGGATACTGCACTGCCTTCCGCCTTGGTTGGGGCGCTTCCAAAACCTGAAAGCATAACCTCTTCCTCAAAAGCACGGTCCGAACTCTCCATAGAGAAGATTTCTTCGTGCTCCCGATCATACTGATCGTACTCCATTCCGAACAATGCGTTCAGGCCGGGTTCCAACTCTTTTACGAGTTGTGCTCTACTGATAGCCATTTTCTAAACCCCCTATACGCCAGTAGTTGAAGGAGTACCAGCAGCAATAGCGCCGTTGTTGCTATTGAAGTGGTTATTAAGTCGGACAATTGCACCAATGCCCGCTGCGGAGAAGTCTTCGTTAGAAGAGTCTTCTACCCAACCCATAATCCGCATTTGCAGTGCAGCCGTAGTGGCAATCGTGCTGATCGCGAGGCGACCTAACGATACACCAGTGGCATCCGTGCCAGTAATTGCGGTTGAGAAGTTAGCGTTAGCAAAAACTGCGGCACGTGCCGTAGCCTTACTGGTCCACGAAGCATCCGTTGCAATAACATAAAGCTGCATTGGATCGTCGTTGACATACGCCTTTACAGGGTGGTTGCTATCTGCCCCCGAACCGGGCCAGTAATTGCTCCACGTAGGTTTTCCAGTGGTACTAGAAACATACTCACAGCCCTGGAACACGCCCAAAAGCCCTACCGTACCACCAGCCGCCGCTCCCGGAGCGTCGATATAACCGGTGGAAAGAGGAATCACGGGTTCGCCGTGATAAAGCTTGTTTGTGTTGCCGTTAGCTATCTCATAAAGAGTATAGTTTGAAGTAGCAGTGGAATTGGCCGCGCCACCCATCTTACTGAGCGGACGGAGGCCAAAGCTTCCGTTAATGTTAGCCATTTCGTTTGCTCCTTAAAGCAAAAGGGTTCAAAACAGGTGCCCTATTTTCTAGGGCCTCCAAACGTTACACGCGATTGTCGTTCAGGCTTCTGAATCGCCATCGAATGATGCTGCGTCTCCTTCATAAGATCGTTGTCAACTGCGGTCATTGCGTCCGAACTCATTTTACCAAAGTAGTCCTTACGTTCCTCAACAATCTCAATTGGAATACGGGCCAGCAACAGCCCTCCTACGCCAAAGACACCTTCATAGGTCCCGGAATCCACAGTTGGGGCCTCAAACTCAGGGTATTCTTCTTTCCGGACCAGTTCCCACCCTTCTCTCATGCGGGCAGAAACATTCTTCCGGTCGTCAAAACCCCTGACTTCAGACCGTATCCATCGGTGGACAAAGCCTTCTGGCGGGTCGGGTGCGTCCAATAAGGACGGGGGACTCCAAGGTTTCCTTTGCGTTTTTACGGCTCGGGTCTTGGATGCGCGAGGAGTACGATCAATAGTGTTTTCAGACATTGTCATTTCCTAGCGTTTGTATTTCGCGTACTGGTCTAGAGGAACCCCCAACTTGTTCGCAATAGTAACTTCACTTGGGGATAATCTCACTGTTTTGCGCCCGGATGGCCCCGAACGTGTAGCAGAGGCAACAGCCTGTTGGGGCCTGTTACCTCCGGTATAAGAAGTGGTGCCCCCAAACTTGTGGGGAAACGCTTCTCGCATTCTTTCGTCAATTACACGATAATACTCTGGTGAGTTTGTGTCAAAGTCTTCTTGTTCGACCAAAGTCTTGTGTATTCCAAAAGCAGCGAAGGTCATTGCGTCGTCTTCGCCAAACCACTGGTTCTCTGGCTTCTCCGCCCATTCCACGGCTCTTGGATCGGGACGGCCCGGTGCGGCGGCTTGGACCGGTGCAGCTTGAGCCTGCTGGGCTTGGAGTTGTTGAGCGTCATACTGAGCCCGCTGAACAGACTCTGCTTGTTGCTGTTTAGCCGCCTTGACCCGCTCCTCTTCTATCGCAAGTTGCGACAGCTTTTTGTTGATCTCTACCTGAGAAGAAGTGTCGTTAGTCGCAATCGCAGTCTCCAGATCTCTGGACAGAGAGTCAGACTGCGTGGCTACACGGTCTCCGTATTCCTCAATGTAACCTTGGTCCAAATCGTGAACCCGGGTCCTAAGCTGGTTGTTTTCCGCCTGAACGCCTCTGGCATACTCGACTGCCGCCTGCTGCTGCCGTTCTGCTTCCCGGGCCTTCTTTGTAAGCTTGTCAATTCGACGTTTGACTTTTTTACTGTAATCTTCGTGTTCCTGAGACGTTCCCGGAACACCTTCTTCGTCAGGAAACGAGTCAACCACAACATCGACACTGGATGCAGTCTCTGGAATATCGACAACTAACTCGTCTTGAGCTTCTTCAGGCATGGTTTATCTCCATGTTAAAAGTGCAGGATATCTTCGGGGTCCTGTATAACCGCTATAACCTCGTCATCATTTAAAACGCGAACCTCTCCGCCGTCTATCTTGAAGCGTGCGCCCGCATACCGTCCAAAAATAATCCAGTCTTTCTCCCGGCACCACGGGCCACTAGGAAACTTCTTACGGTCTTCATAGGCAAGAGGTCCCACTTTTAAAACATACCCGCACACGGTAGCCACGGATTCCCTGTCTACCACTGTATCTGGTAGAAGAACGCCGCCCTGACTTTTACCCTTTCCCCTATAAGGAAGAATCAACAAGCGCCAACCCGTAGGTTCAGGCAGTCTATTAAACGTAGCCACGTCTAACTTGCTGGGATCTAAGACTCGTTCTTCGGGTTTTACATAGGCGGGGTCTAGGGAAACTACGCTGGAAGCGCCGGTTAGTTCGGATTTTTTGGACATTAATCTGCCTTTTCTAAGATTTCTCTTAACTCCTGTCCTATATAATCCAAAGACTCTACGTTGCCAACCAGTTGTTTATACTCTTCGTGACTTTGTACTCCACCAGAAGTCATAATCTCTGAAACACGGTCTCTACGTTCTCGAATAACTTGCAAAAGTCTTTCCGCCAGCAAAATTCCGTCCATTAGCAACGCCACCTTTTTCTTGCTTGCCGAATACGGGAATTGGGATTGTTACGAGTTTTTGCAGAACTCTTCTTCAACTGCCCCAAAGACCTCGCACAATAACTTCTTCGGCGCTTGGCGCGAGATTTGCTGGGATTTTTTTCAGTTACAGCGGGTTTGAGTTTTGATTTTGGGTTGGCTTTGCGATACGCGCTTATACCTTTTTTAGTCATCCCGCTTTTTTTGCCATAGTTGGCATTTTTACCGGTAGTTGTGCGCCGTATAGGTTTATCTTTCCGGGACATTATCGCTTCTTCTCTTGCTGCCAAGCACGAACTTTGCTCATGCTACGAGAACCGAACCAGAATGCAATGATTGAAGAAAATATAACAGAGGTCTCAGGGTCCCAGATAGCGACTAACCCCGCAGACAAATCCATGCCCTGCGTACTCACCATACTGTACAACGTGACGCCCTTGATCGTCGCAAACAACAAAAAGAAGGCATAAGTAAGGACAGGGCGCACAGAACCCCGCAGAGCGTTGACAAAACCTCCAGCGTCAATAGACCGGTCATGCTCATATATGCCTTTCGTTTCCGCAATGTCAGCCTCGGCGTCCAGTTCTTTTATTTTTAGCTCCGAAAGCTTGTCTGCGTACTTGGCTTTTGCCTCCAAAAGAGCAATTTCCTGCTCATTTGCCTGTTTTTGCTTAAAATAACCCAGTATTTCCGGAATTATGGACGTTCCGAAGCCTAGCGCGGTTCCTAAAAGCGAAATAACCATGAATTACCGCTTATTTCCTGCTCATATAGGCGCTCATGCCCATGTAAGCACACGTGACCCCAGAAAAAGCTATGTAGGCGAGCCCCAGAAGGTCGCTTATAGACTTGAGTCTGCTTTCGCTAACGACAAAAAACAAAAGTCCGGTCATCCCGACCATGATGCCAAGGGCGCACCACGCCATATGGCGTTGGGCATCCATCTTCTCGGCTGTCTCAAGAGCTTCAATCGCTGCCAGTTCTGTATCCGACACAACCCCGTCACCGTCAAGATCCAGGGTTTGGTGGCGGCTGTCTCTTTGAAGCTTCTTCTGGGTCATCTCTTGTCGTTCCAAAGATCAAACAAGACCTTAACCTTGTCTTTCAACACTTCCAGATCACCATGCATCTTGGCAAGGATGATTATAAGGCCGACTATAGCAACCAGAACAGGCCATCCCGCATTGAAGACTTCTATAAAAGAAACATCCGTTCCATGCGACATGACTTAATTCCGTACACATCAGAAGAACTTAAAAAACGCCCTTCTCTTTCAAAAGAAAGCCAATTACGCCTCCCACCATGCCAACCACAATTACAGCAGGTTGAGAGATAAGAACGCCTACACCAACAATCACACCGCCCAAAGCAGCGTAGCTGGAAGGCTCTTTCATGCGATCCATGATCCAGTTCATTTATCTAGTCCTTGTCTAACAGATTTTAAAGGAGCCACCACGAAGCGCAGCGCCCATGCCACGATTTTTCCCGGAAATTGACGTAGCTTTAGCCACGTTCGGTGTGGTCTCGGTTTTTGCGTCGGTATAAGGGACAAAACCCTGATCCTTTACAAGGATACCTTTCCGCGCAACACCCACGGAACCCTTCTGTTTTTCCATAACAATCTCCTATTGACCGGTTTGTTTCATCAACTCGCGTTCGCGTGCCGCCTGTATACGTGCCGCCACAATTTCTTCCTGGGACTGTATTCTTTGCGCCCCAAGTTCTGCGGTAGACTGTGCCTTTTGTTGATCCAGAGAAAGGCGTGCCTGATCTATCTGATGCTCGGCCTCATCCCGTTTTGCGCGAAGCTGCAAGTCCTGTTCTTTAAGAGCAATCAAAGGATCTGGTTGCTGGTCTGATTGCCCGCTTATCTGGAGACTGAGGGCTTTGACCTCTTGCATCCCCACCGCTATTTGTTCCGCCACCATGGATTCTATTTGTAAAGCCTGCTCTTCGGTTGGTGCTTGTCCCTGAAGCTCCTGCATCATCTGGGCTGAGACCTGTTCCTTAGCGCCTATTGAAACATGCTCCATGACATGTTTTTGCAAAGCCATTGCTACCGCAGGAAGCTGCGCCACAGTTGGAGAAGATCCGAAGACCAAGTGAGCCATTATATGCGCCTTGTGGTTCTGCCCTTGGAATGCTTCCAGTTCAATGTTCTCCAATGCTTCTGAATTTTCCACTGCGGGATCTTTAGGTGCAGCTTCTTCCTGATCTATGACCTTGAGAATAGAATCAACGTCTTTGACACCAAGCGCCTTGTACATCCTGCGAAACGCTTCGTACATGTTATGCAAATCCGGAGCCGCTTGCGCCAACTGCAACTCAGTTTGCGCCATAGTGACCCTTTGCGACATGGAAAATATGTTGGGATCGGAAACTGGAATAACGTCAACCCTATCATCAAAATCCTCTGATTTTATAACCCGCTCCGCACCAACAACATTGTAGGGGTACTCCGGTGGAAGAGATTCCCCGAACACCTTCGCAAGAAGATCAAACTCATCTTTCTGTGCATAATGCAGCCGTTTATGTATGGCCGACATTACTTTGGCACCCTGTTCCAGCATTGCAATGGTAGTTCCTACCGCAGCCTGCTGGTTTCCGTCTCCAACCTGTAAATTAGATACCGCAGCAAAACGCTGACCCGCCTCTACGCAGAACCCCATTAACTGGAACAAGGTCTGATCGGCCCCCTTGTAGGGAAGCAGCATCAACGAATCTCGGATAGCACCTCCGGGAGAATCCACGTCCCGGAACTCGCCCGGGGACAGGGGTTCGTCATCATTCCGAATACGGAGGCCGCGTGTCTTGAAACCTGCGGGTAAATTAGCCAAGGTCCCCGCATCAATAAGCTGACGCAATGCAGCAGTGGCCGTTCTGCTTAATCCACCAATCATGTGAATTAAACCCAAGCCATAAAAACCAAAACCCGGAAGGAACTTGAAATGAACAAAATACTGGTTTTTCTTACGGTCCTGATCTCCCTCCTTGTAGTTCCTGCGAATGCTTAGAACCTTGTTGTTGTTTTCCGTCACGTTCACAACATAGGGGAGCTTGATACCGGTGGTTTCGCCACTGTGATCGGAATCTTCAAAGCCTTCCAGATCCAGATCTACGTGGCATTCAAGTAAGGTAACTTCGGTGTCCAGACGACCGGGCTCTATTCCACTTATCTCGTCCATTTCTTCACGGACCTCGGACGGGTCCGACTGAGAGGCGGACACTGAAATGTCCGAATAAAAACCCGCTACCTGTTTCTTCCGAAGCTCGTTCTCCGAGATTTGAATAACATGTGTTACGTTCTCGGCTGTTTCCAAATCGGTCGCGGTGTACGGAACAATCAACTGTTCCGCAGGAACGAACTTGCTAACTGCACGTCCCAGAAAATCATCGTAGTACACCTTTTTGAACGTAGAACCCGCCAAGGGAAGGTAGAACAGCATCTGGTCAAATTCAGGTGTGTATTCCTTCATAACACACGTGATTTGATAATTCATAAAGTTACGGACACGGTCTGACTGTTCTTCAATCTCCGGTGACGACTTGCCAAGGATCTGGGTGTTTACAGGTCCACCTGCGGGTAAAAGCTCTCCAAACGCCTGCGCCTGAAACTGGGTTACGGCCTCGGCAAGAAGGGGATGAGTCACGCCGGTCGCACCACGAAAAGGCTCCGAACGCTCTTCGTATTTAAAACCAAGAAGTTCTAGGCCGGTCCTGTAAGTGTCTTCCCAATCATTGCGCCCGTCTTTGTTGGCCTCGTACTGATTCAACAAGTCCGAAGCTATCCGGGACAAGAGTCCGGTATCTACTTCCTCTGCGAGGTTGTCGTAAAACCCTGCGCCCGAAACCTGATCCATACGTGGATCAAAATCAACGATGACACCACCATCATCTTCCAGTTCTATGTTCAAACCGGGAGTTTCGATGATGCTTGCATCGTCAAGAGACACTTCTGCGTCCGGGCCCTCTTCCAGTTCCACAGGCGGTATTTCATTACGCCTTTCTATAAGAGAGGCCGTCCCGAAATTGCTGCGGGGCAGGGGATTCCTAGCCATCTAGTAACGCCTTAATGAAGCAATGCCACCGTCCCGAAATTCGCTCACCAACGATTCACCTGGGACCCTTGCAGATTCCACTCCCATTGTGTACCCGAGTGGAACCCCCCCGGTTTGCTGTTGGAGATTTCTACGAGCAGCCTCAATTCGCTGTATAGTTTCCGGGTCAAGAAGATGTGAACCATAATTTAGATCTCCAGTTGTCCTACGGCCATAATCTATGTCGCTGCCTCTTGGAGAATCCGGACCTATACGGGTTGGTGTAAGCATCTCAGCGGACGCAGTACCTGGGTAACGAGGAGCCATATAGAAAGGCGGCGTCTGCTCCTGCGGCATCCCCTGCTGCCCCATCGGCATCATCTGCTTCATACCCACAAGATCTTCTTCCGACATTCCCGTCGGCATCACCTGCGGCGGTCCACCAAACCGATCTAGCATCCGTCCGATATACTTAGAGTATTGCGGAAGGGTCTTTGCCACTTCACTGAGCGCAGCGGCATTAGCTTGCACAAAGTCTCCTACCTCTCTTGTAGTAGCGGAACGTTCAAGGTCTAACATTTGCCTGACTAGCGCAAGTTCTGGACTCCCCCCCTCCTCCATCCGAAGAGGGCGAAAGCCCAACATGCCGCCGTCGCGCATACCCATGGATTGCTCATATTGTTCAGCCGCCGCCATGCCTTCCGGCGTGTACGTAAATTCGCGTCCCATTACGTTAGGCATTTCGTCGTCCACCTTTTCTGTTCTTCTCCGCGCCTTTTACCTTACCTGCATTTATACTGGCGTAAAAGACTTGATTACCCTTACCGTTACCATACCTATTCGTCATCTTGCGCTTTATCTTTGCGCCCTTCTTTGTCAAAGACATTAGCGGCGAACTCCTAAAGGCAGCGTATACCGAGCACGCAAACTGTAGTCGTCTTTACCGGGACGAAGGTTTACGCCCGCGTCTCCAGAAAGTGTACCACCAATACCAAACGGATTTTTTGCCACTGCGCGGGCACCAATGTTATATTGATTTGGGAGTCTGGTTCGATCAAACTTAGGAAAAATAGCGCCTGCTTGAAAGTTCGCACGCACGTTGTCCCCAAGGGACCCGGTCCAATTTCCCTGCAACCTTTTCAGCTTTAACCCGGGTAAACCATCCGGGGATTTAAAAGACGTTGTTTCATAACTACCAGAAACTCTTCCCCGATTTCCGGGCAAGTTGCCGCTGGCCCTAGCCGCCAGCGTGGTTCCTCCAGTGCCTTGTCCTGCATGAAGATCAAAAGGGCCCACGCCTACATCAAGACTGCTCCTATTGACTCCTTGACCACGGGTTCCGAGCAAACGTGCCCTTACATTCCTTCCCGGCACTGGAGGAAGGGACATCTCCGTTTGTACGGATTCCGGTATACGTTCAGGTCCTAACGCAGAGACAGCAAAGTATGGAAGTCCGGGTCTGTTTTTAACAGGGGTCGCTTCTACTCTGCTTATCTGTTCCGGGTTTTCAAAAATCGACCCCTGGACAAGACCAAGTTCATAAGGAACAAGAGGAAGTTTTAAACGCGGAACGTTCTGTTGATAAGGCTCACCGGTAGACCCCGTCTGCCGACTCCACTCTAAAAGATGTTCGCTAACAGTACTTTCTTTTAAATCAGACATGGCTAGGTGGTCCGTAGGTAAGTTAAATAATCCCGGGCTAATCTAAGGTCCTCAAATACACGTATAAACCCCGGGTGACTCTCCTCGACACGCGGATCAATCACAACAGACATGGTAGCCCCGTCATCCTGACTTCCAAATTGATGCCTGTTCGCATAATCGTCCACGTACTTATAACCCCGGGTCTTTATCAAATGCGTGGACAGTTTTGTATCCACATCTTCCGTTACAAAATAGCCCCATTCGTGATGATGGCCTTGTGCAAGAACCCGTATAGGCAATGAGGCGAACTTGCTTGCACGCATGGGGCCGTGCAAAATGTTGTATATACTGGTTCCCTTCATGCTGTGTGCCAACCACGTTGGACACTTCTTGCCGTTAGGAAAAGCAATATTAAATTTTGCCTGCCAATCGAACACATGTACCGTATTCTTTAACATCTGTTTTATAGCATAAGCATGTTCCGCACTCATAGTGTCGTGATTGCCCAGCAAACATAAAAGATACTTCACGCCGCTCTCAACCATGAGCCACTCAACAAGCCGATAAGCCGTGTTCCGGCTGCTGTCCTGATCGGCCCACAACCGCATAAGCCTTCCAGCCCACGCATTCGACGCATCGCCCATCTGTACACAATACATTCCGGGAGTCGTTGCCATTATGTCACAATCTTCACGCAACAAGGGCCAGTTACACCCGTTATCGTCTACATGAGGGTCCCCCATTAAGCATAACGCCATGGGCTTGTTGTCAGGCATGTCTATATCAAACCACTCGCGTGCCTTGTAATGAGCGTGTTGTTTCTTGAACCGCTCCGACATGTGCTTGATAATGTTCTCAATAGGTATGTCTTCTTCGCCAAAATCCGGAATAACCGGAGCCGCGCTGTTTTGGCCCGGAACAAGAGATTGCTTGCGGGCCTGCGTCAGTCGGGACCGAAGAGTGCTCTCTGCAATGTTTAGAACACGGGCGGCTGCGGCTACAGTATCGTGACGTGCAACGGCGTCCAGGCTCTCTTGCAGTATGGCTCTATCTAAGGGTTTTGAAGCCATCGCATGTCTTTAGCAGGGTTTTTTGGTTCATGTAAAGTCCAGCCTTGTCCAGCAGACGCGACACAGGAACGTCCACTAGGGTCGCTAATGATGACGGTCCACGACCCCTTTTTCGATACAAACACCTCAATAAGCCTGTTGTCGTTCGCCAATCCGTTAGCTGTTAAGGTTTCCTGCCACCTCTCCCACAGCCTCTGAACAACCTCCTCCCGTTTTGCACATATGTTCTGCGCGGAAGCCGAAGATACGGCCACGAAAAACAAAACAAGGAAGGTTAAAAGTTTCATAATAACACAGTGTTAACCTTTTCTTTTTGCTGCACTATTATTGCGCTTTATCTTTGCAAATGCACCTATGGCAGGGGCACCTTTCGCCCCTTTTTTTCTCATTTTCTCTCCAGAAACTCCCGCCTTAATGCGGTTCCGTTTAGCGTGAATGTTGGCATAAAGCCCGGGCCGTTTTGCCATTATTTGTGTACCTTTTGGATTTCAAATGAAGCCTTCTTGCTGGCACCCTTGTGAGGCTTGTACCCAGCAGAAGGATTCTTCATTAGCTTAAAACCTTTGCCTGATTTCATCCAATGAAAGCCTTTGGGAGCCTCAACTGCTTTTCTTGCCATAACTGTTCCCTATCTATGAGTCATACAAGGGCCTAACCACGAACCCCCCGTGAGCTAATTCTTTCTTAATCGTCTTTCCAATCTGATTTAATAAGGTCTGATCCCAGATAACCATGTTGCGAGTCAAGGGCGTCTTTTTGACTGTAGTTCCCTCCAGTATACCCAGAAATTTTTCCCATTGTTTTGCGTTACCTAGAAAACGCGATATCTTGCCCTTGTCGCGGTAGACTTGTCTCTGTTCGCGGACAAATTCAGCTACGTCCATTTTGTTATCAACCAAATATTTAAGAACGTTTCTACCGTCACGTTCCCAGTCCTGATTTAAGGAAAGGGCTTTTCCGTCTTTTTTGACAAGACTCTTTCCTTGATACAAGTTTTGGTCGTTTCTACTTAACTGGTCAAGGAACCGAACTCCGACAATGCCCCTTTTGCGAAGTTCATCCTCAACAACATCCTCTCCCAGTTCCCTCCTCATACGAAATAGGATGTCGGCTCCAGCAAGTTTCCCGGGAGTTTTCGTTTCGTACCCCAAATCTTTAAAAACTTCTTGTACTTTAAGAGGCTGCTCGTTTACAGGAAGATTGTAGTCAATGAACTGATTGTTCAGTATGTCTTTTCGTATCTCTCCCTTGTAAACGTTTGGAACGGTGCCGTGTTCCCGGGCCAATATATCGGCATAACGATAACCCGTGCCGCTTGCCTCACCCGCATAAAACCCTCCCGTAATCGCCGCGAACCCCTCTCCGGTGAGGCGGACCTCAGAGTCACTGCGGGGGCGACCTTCTGGGTAGTACACGTCGTCCACCCATTCGGGGTCCCACACATTCGGGGTCCCGTGATAAAGGTCCTGATATAGACTTTCCGGTAAGGTTATGATCCCCCCTTCAGATCCCGGTTTGGAGATACCCAGCAAATCCTTGAAGTACTCAATGCCCGGTTTGTCCATGCCAAAAAATTCGTGAGTCGGAGTGTTTTGCAAATAATCCAGAACCTTGCCCGCAACCTGTTTGTCTTCTGGAAGAAGCTCATAACCCATCTGCGCGGCACGAACGAGGGGAAGTATCCTGCCGCGCATCAAACTTCCGATACCACGGAACATCTGGCCTTTGCCCTTGGGCCGTGGTTCGTCGTCCGGAGGCAGTGCAAGCCGGGAAGCTTCGGCGGCTGCATCAATTGCGGCGGGTAAATTAGACTGGTCCGGGGGCCGAGATCCAAGGCGCTTGCTGTAAAAGTCCTTTACCTTCTGTGGAGATAAGAGACCGTCCGCTGTTTCACCTCCTCTTAGATATCTTAATTCTACAGGAATAGTAGAACGCTTAGACAAAAGAGCCTCTGCAACTCTGTGGTTGCCCTCCAAGATGAAAGGTTGGCCGTCTTCTCTTACATGAACAAGTATAGGGGAGGGCTCATACCCCCGTTCTTGGATACTCTTCTGAAGGTTTTCTAACTTTACACTACTTTCCCGGAAGGCTTCCTCCCCTAGCGCACCCGGAATTCCTTTGAGTAAATCAGGAGGGAGATCCAGAGGAGTTTTGAAATACCCTGTAATATCACTACTTCCAGTCTTCCTACGATAAGATTCCAAGGGGGCTGTCTGGTAGTCCTTCTGAGCTTTCTCCAGTTTTTCCTGGAGCCAATTCCCACCAGGGTTATCTATATAAAGTTCAGGTTCGTCAGCCATCCTCAAGGGCTCCCCAGCAGGCGTCGTTCGAGGTGCAGGTGCAATCCACGCACTGATAACGGCCCTCTACCCACGCCTTGGGTTTGTCGCACCCGCAAACAGGGCACGTCGTGTATTGTTCTGCAATGGAATCTGCGAGTTCGTCAGCCATAGTAACTCCGTATGTAGGTAGACGGCTCACTGTCTACCCAATCGTCGCTCGGCAACTGTACAAAATTGCCCTGACGATAACGCATCAGAGCTTGCGTGGTGCTGTCTACAAGATCATCGTGCTCGCCATTCGGAAATGCCGCGCACTCGTCAATAACCTCGTCCGCCCAACGTTCGTCCGGGGCCCAGATCATTCCGCTCTCAAATAGCGGAGAAACAGAATGGACCCTCGTAAGCTTATCGTTTCCTTTACTTGGTGTAAAGTTTACAACAGGTATGCCAAGTTGCCGAAGTTCCTGCGTCAGCGGCATTCCAGAAGCCTTCGCCTCCACAATGACCGTCTCAGGCTCCCAGAAATTGTACTGTTCCAGAGCCTGCGTCTTTAGCTCCGGAAAATCCCAGCGCCCCTTCTTCGAATCCAGAAGTATCAAATTTGCAGGACCCTCCTGCTGTGGATAAAACACACCCCACGTCGTTATTGCACTGTAATCCGAAGTCTCCTTGCGACTGAATGCCGTGTCGTAACTCTGTATTACATACTCAAGTTGCGGAATCTCATCCTCTTCCCAACGCTTCCACCACTCCTTCTTGATAATAGCACCCTCTTCCGAAGTCGGGTTCTGCTGCCACTGCGCGTTCCACTTGGAAACGGACAACGAAGCGCGAACACCCTCCAATTCCTCCTTCTTCCAATACTCCGGCCAACAAGAATTTCCGCTCGGCATCAAAGCAGGAAACTCTACTATCTCCCACTTGTCCGCATTTTCATCATAGCCCTGGGCCTTGATTACCTTCTCCGTCAAATCGCGCAACGACCAACGGGTCATTACGATTACAATGGCACCTCCGGGCTGTAAACGCTGCCGGGGACCCGAAGTGTACCACTCATACGCATGGTCCATTGCAGTGTCCGAAAGAGCATCCTGC
>Ga0114909_1001381_pt1 | contig 13647 bp, 12 predicted proteins | sample MalvireepMed_906_FD_87290 | JGI IMG/M metagenome (GOLD analysis project Ga0114909, IMG submission 87290) | Marine viral communities from the Global Malaspina Expedition - Malaspina viral metaG DeepMed_906 | ecosystem: Environmental > Aquatic > Marine > Oceanic | place: Mediterranean Sea...
AGAAACTATGTAAAAACAAGTTAATGTGAGTATCCACACAAATTGCATGATAACTAATTGTTAAAGAAGCTTAAGTCGAAAGACTTAAGGAGCAAATAATCTCATTCGTTATTTGCTGTGCTTGGTAGCTAACGTTGCCGTTGCCCCGAAGCGAGATGCGCATGATACGCTTCTCAGTTTTGATGTCAACGTTTTATTTTAATTAAAAGCTAATTAATTTTTAGCGTTAATCTTTTTAAACGTTAAGTCAGCTAAAAAGTACATTTACTCGCTAGATAACTTATCAAAACAGTTCTTTGGGATGTCCCTTGGAACTGGTGGCGCATTGTAGAGAGTTTAAGGAAAGGTTCAAGTATTATTTTCTTATTTTCAACCTTTCGCTCACAATTCACACTAAACAGTCAGAAAACCTTCCTTTTGCCTATTTTACACTCAGATTCAGGCTTTCTATTTTTTATAGATATATTAGTGGGCTTGTTGTCAGCTTACTTTACAACCCTTGATTCACTATAGAATTAAAACCCACGAAAACAGATAGTTACAACTATGGAGTGTTTTTTGCTTAATATTGACCCACAAACTTAACAACCCATTAACCATTTTGTAACTTTATTTTAATTCATCATCAAAACCTTTGATTCTGATTTGTAGATACAAGATGTAACAACAATATCCATCTAAGACAAATAACAATAAGAGAAAAATATGAATATAAATAAAATGAACAAAATTGCTGCGTCAATTTTTGCATCAATATTATTAGCTGCACCAGCTTCTGCTACATCTATTGACCTATCATATGATGTTAATGAATTTAATACTGTGCAAGGACAGCTAGCACTTTCAGGCTTTGAACAAGCGGCTAATTTTTGGAGTGGCCTTTTCTCAGATGATATCACCGTCAACTTAGATATTAGTTTTGCCGCACTTGAACAAGGCGTTATTGGTTCAACACGATCAAATAGGGCTGTTTATTTTTACAATCATGTAGCAAGTGCAATGATAAATGATGCATCTTCTTTAAATGATATTCAAGCTGCAAACAGTTTAACCTGTGAAGCACAAGGCGGAGATAGTGGCAGCTTATGTAGCCGGAGTTTCCTCGACACAGAAGCCGATACTAATAACCCTGGTTTAGATAATGATGGCTCTGGTGATAATTTTGTTTTAGCGTTAACTCAAGCCAACGCTAAAGCGCTAGGCTTTACAGGTAACTCTTGGAATGACCCTTTCGAAGCATCTGATGCTTCAATACAATTTAGCAGTGCCTTTGCTTTTGACTTTGATTCAAGTGACGGCATAGACAATGATAAAATGGATTTTGTTGGTGTTGCTATCCATGAAATTGGCCATGCATTAGGTTTTACAAGCGGTATTGATACTTACGACTGGGCTTATTACCGCAACAACCCAGCAATTGATTTGGATCCATATGCAGTTGCAAACTCCCTTGATTTATTCCGATATTCTACTGAGAGTCTTGCTGCAGGTGTTGGTACCTTAGACTTTAGACCTGGCGCAGAAAGCTACTTTTCATTAGACAGTGGGTTAACAAACCTCGCCTATTTCTCTACAGGTAGATCAGGTGGAGACGGTCAGCAAGCTAGTCATTGGAAAGATAATGAAGGAATTGGCATCATGGATCCCACCTTTTCATTCGGTGAATTTGGCCAAATCAGTGAGTTAGATACTGTGGCATTTGATGTAATGGGTTGGGACTTAACAAGTGTTACCGATGTTCCTGAGCCCACGTCAATTGCCTTGTTTGGCTTAAGTGCAATGGGATTATTTGCTACGCGCCGTAGGAAGTCAGCCGTATTAAAATAGATAGACATCCACTTTAGTTACAATTGATAAAAGGCGCGCTAGGCGCCTTTAAATTTGCGTCTATTTTTTTCTAAACCGAGATGGATTGTCATTTCGTTCATTTTTTTTCTTCAACTGGAATGATAAAACACCAACTTGGCCATCATGACCTGCGGCAAGAAACATCATATTGTCACTTGCTAAAGTGTAAAAACCACAATTGCTTAAATTCATGCCGTTATTACAAAGTTTTGCCCAGATGCTTCCAGCATTAAAAGATATATCGCAGTACTTTTTTCCAGTAGTTACGCATATATTGCCTTGGCAAGTCATTGCCGTTCTCAAACCCAATTGAGCTGGCTCAACTGTTTTCCACTCACCATCAATTAACCTTGCAATATTTTGATAATCACCAGATCTATTTTGATAATCCCCCCCAACAACAAATAATTGCTCTTTATGATTTAGAGCAAGAGCATAACCACCTGCGGTAGACTTATTATTATACAATGGAGCAGGAGTGCGTTTCCAAGTATTGCCATAATCGAGACTTTGATAAACTGATGCAGAGAAACCACCTGTAGTAAACCATGCTTTACCATTATTGCCAGTAATTAGGGTATTACCACTCGCAGCAAACGCTGCTTCATTTAACTGGATTTTGGGTAATTGGTCTTTTGAAATCCTAGACCATGTTTTACCGGCGTCTTTTGTAGCTTGAATTACAAAATAGCCGTCAACGGGATCGCCAAAAATAAGACCGTTGTTCTCATCCCAAAATGCTATAGAGTTGTAGAAGCCTTGTTCATCTCTATTCTCATATAACTTATGCCAATTGTTACCGCCATCTAAAGTCTTATATAGTGCGGATTTTTTTCCTGAACCTACTGACATAACAATGGCTGTATCATGAGTAAATAAAGCAATATCACGAATGTCTAATGATTCGCCTTCAGTTACAGACAGAGGAATAGATTTATTTACCCAAGTACTACCTGCATCTTGGCTGACAAATATACTGTTATTTGATCCTGTTACCCAAAGTGAATCTTCTAATACCGCACTACCTCTAAATGATAGCTTTTCCCCTAATTTAATATTATTCCAACGAGGTAAATCTACTGTCACTGATGATATAGCCGAAAATGATGTTAGGAAAGTTGAGCTGAACATCAGCACCATGAACAGTTTAAAGATACTTTTATTCAATATTTTCATTAACTTCTGACTTGTAATTCAACATTCGTTGATGCTAACACTATTTGTCAAAAAGAAAAAATTCTGCTAACTTTACTTATGATAATAGCGCTATATTCACCTCATTTGAGTAAGAGCATTAAAGAGTAGGTTTCATTATGAAGGTTCAGGGTTTAGGATTTACTAATACAATTATTGCAACTGCTTTATTTTGCAGCATGCCAATTACCAGTATTACAGCAAAAGAAATTGCGATTTACCGCTGGGTCGATGCAAATAATGTGGTGCATTTTAGCCAAAACTTGCCAAAAACAGATAATTATACTCAGCTAAGTACCGTTTCATCTTTTAAGGCTTTATCAAAAGAAGACAGACAGGAAAAAGCAGCGCAAGATGATGAACAACAGCGAGCTGACAGCCAAGCCGAAGATATCGCTCAAAACAAAGCAACATTTGAAAAAAACTGTCAAGCAGCGCAATTAAACGTCAAAATGCTTAACTCTTATGATGAGGTACTTGTTACAGAAGAAACCAGTGACGGTGTAAAAACTGAGCGTGTGCTTAGTGATGAAGAAAAGAAAGACAAATTATCTTTAAGCAAAAAGCACATTGAGCTTTATTGTAAATAGCATCGTTATTAAAGTAACTCTACACTCAATAGCAAATGAGTATCGATGCAAAGGAGCCTATTGCCTAGGCTCCTATTTAACAACTACCTCCAGCATAATTTCAGACAACAGCTACTTCTATATAACTAACCAAAGACCAATGTTTAACCAAAAACCAAGGTTCCGTTTTGCACTGTTAACTTAATTGTTGCGCCTTGTTCATATTCCCCTGACAGTATTTTTTGCGCCAATGGATTTTCAAGGCCTTGTTGAATAGCTCTTTTTAATGGCCTAGCGCCAAATACAGGATCAAAACCTGCCAGTGCAATTAACTCAAGAGCATCATTGCTTACTAACAATTTTAATTCTTGTTCACTTAAACGTGCAGCTAGAGCTTGGATTTGAATATTGGCTATCTGTTGAATTTGCGTAGCTATTAATGGATGAAAAACGACTGTATCGTCAATACGATTAATAAACTCTGGTTTAAAATGTTGACCTAAGACACTCATCACCTGCCCTTTCATTTGTTCGTATTGACTATCACCGGAAAACTCTTGAATAATGTCTGAACCAATATTTGAGGTCATGACTATGACGGTATTCTTAAAATCAACTGTTCTGCCTTGGCCATCTGTTAAGCGGCCATCATCAAGCACTTGCAATAGAATATTGAATACATCTGGATGTGCCTTTTCAATTTCATCAAGTAAAATGACTGAATACGGTTTACGACGAACAGCTTCTGTTAAATATCCGCCTTCTTCATAACCAACATAACCAGGAGGAGCGCCCACTAAACGGGCTACAGAATGCTTTTCCATAAATTCAGACATATCGACACGTATCAGTGCGTCTTCACTATCAAATAAAAACGAAGCTAAGGCTTTTGTTAATTCTGTTTTTCCGACACCTGTTGGCCCTAAAAACAAAAAAGATCCTATTGGTTGATTAGGATCGCTTAATCCTGCTCTCGAACGTCTGATTGCATTTGAGATAGAGGTAACGGCTTCATCTTGCCCAATAACGTTCTGATGTAAGGACTCTTCCATTGCGAGTAATTTATCACGCTCTTGCTCAAGCATTTTACTTACAGGGATACCTGTAGCTCGGCTTAATACATCAGCTATTTCTATATCTGTTACTTTATTCGCAAGTAAGCTCATCTCTTGCATTTCAGCCTGACTTGCTAGGTCTAATTGCTTTTCTAGTTCTGGTAATTTCCCATATTGTAATTCAGACATCCGATTTAAGTCGCCAGTTCTTCGCGCTGCTTCTAAGTCGATGCGAGCCTGCTCTAACTCTTCTTTAATAGCCTGTGTCCCATATAAAGCAGCCTTTTCTGTTGTCCAAACTTCATCTAACTCATCATATTTTCGCTGATACTCACCAATTTGTTCTGAGATCATCGCTAAGCGTTTTTTAGATGCATCATCGACATCTTTTTCTAAAGCTTTTTGCTCTAGTTTTAATTGAATTAACTTACGTTCGAGCCTGTCTAGGTCTTCAGGTTTTGAATCCATTTGTAAACGTATGCTTGAAGCAGCTTCATCTATAAGATCAATGGCTTTATCTGGTAATTGTCTGTCACTAATATAGCGGTGTGATAATGTTGCCGCAGCAACAATCGCGGGATCTGTAATATTAACACTATGGTGTAATTCGTATCGCTCTTTTAAACCACGTAAGATTGCAATAGTATCTTCAACACTGGGCTCTTCAACTAATACCTTTTGAAATCTCCGCTCTAAAGCTGCATCTTTTTCGATGTATTGACGATATTCATCTAAAGTAGTCGCGCCAACACAATGTAGATCACCTCGTGCTAAAGCAGGCTTTAACATATTGCCTGCATCCATAGCTCCATCTGATTTGCCTGCGCCAACCATTGTATGTAACTCATCAATAAATAAAATCACCTGGCCTTCTTCTTTAGCCAGTTCATTTAATACTGCTTTCAAGCGTTCTTCAAATTCACCTCGGTATTTAGCACCAGCAACTAAGCTGCCCATATCGAGTGATAAAACTCTTTTGTTTTTCAAACCTTCAGGTACTTCATGATCAACAATGCGTTGCGCAAGCCCTTCTGCTATAGCCGTTTTTCCTACACCCGGCTGTCCGATCAGAACAGGGTTATTTTTAGTTCGGCGCTGTAAAACTTGTAAAGTTCGACGAATTTCATCATCACGGCCAATTACTGGATCTAATTTGCCTTGTTCAGCCCGCTCAGTTAAATCAACAGTATATTTACTCAGGGCTTGGCGAACATCTTCAGCATTTTTTTCATCAACTTTTTGTCCACCGCGAATGTGTTTAATTGCCGCCTTAATACGTTGTTGATTGGCGCCAAGTGAAGTTAAAATTTTACCTAGAGCAGCTTTATCTTCTAATGCTGCTAACATAAACATTTCTGAGGAAATATATTTATCGGAAAATTTTTGTGCATGCTTATCACACAAATTTAATAATCGACCGGAAGCTGCTGAGAGTTGAACATCTCCTCCTGTTCCTTGAACTTGTGCTAATGACTGTAAGGATTCTTCAATTTGACTGCGCAAAGAGTGCACATCAATACCTGCGCTTTTCAATAGTGCAATAATAGAGTTGCCATTTTGATCGAGCAAAGCAAGCATCAAATGGATAGGTTCAATAAATTGGTGATCTCGTCCTAAAGCTAATGATTGTGCATTTGCGATGGATTCTTGAAAAGATTGAGTAAATCGGTCTAAACGCATAGGTGTTCTCCTGCCAGCGGATCAAGGAAGTGCTACTTTTTAATATACGGATAATTATTTATAACATTAGGCCTAGCTCTGATGTTTTCAAGTAACACAAGAGCATATTGTTGATCTATAACAAAATACTAAGATATTGTTATGATAAGCAAATAATAGTCGCCATTCGTCCAGTTATTGATTCTCGACGATAAGAGTAATACTTATCTGAGCGGCTATAAGTACATTCAGCCAATGATGATATTTTTGTTATACCTAAATCAGTCAATTGTTGTGTGGCAATGGCGTGTAAATCAGCTAAATATTTGCCTTTTTTATGAGAAGAAAATGCTTTTTCGAAACAAACATTTTGCTTGATGAATGCTAACTTAACATCATCACCAACTTCAAAAGCTCTATTACCAATACAAGGGCCTAACCAAGCTTGAATGTTATCTATATCAACTCGCATTTTGGCTAAGGTGTTTTTAATGATACCGGCAGCCAGTGGACGCCAACCACCATGAATAGCGGCGACTATTGTTCTATTAGTATCACACAATAAAATAGGCAAACAATCAGCAGTCATGATTGCTAAAGCAATATGTTTTTCTCTAGTTATACTAGCATCCGCTATCAAGGTTTGGTTGGTATCACGGGTTACTTCAACAACTTCACTACCATGAACTTGTTCGAGCCATTGAATACTGACCTTATTAGTTAGCTTGCTTTGAAGAAAATTTTGCAAATAATCACGATTATTAGAAACAGTCTGAACATTGTCATCAACATGTAAGCCCAAATTAAAGCTATGGTAAACAGATTGATTGTTTTCAACGAAAGGTTTTGCTGGTGAAGCACCAGCTAGTGAATTTTGTTCTGGAGTGAAACGAGTTGTTTGCAGCGCAATAACTTCATTCTTTATACTTTTTAACTCTGCTTTAGAGCCTACGGGCCATGCGAGCAACTCAATAGCTGAGTCGCTCGATAAACCACAAACTTGGTTAATATTCGTCTTTGGCATTTAACTTAGTATCGTTTTGCAATACTTCAACAAGTTCAACAAAGTCTTTTGGTAACTCTGCATGCCATGTCATTAACTCTCCGGTAATTGGGTGATATAAAGATAACATTGCAGCATGTAGTGCTTGGCGCTTAAAGCCTCGTAATGTATCTAATAACTCTGGAGTAGCATTTTTAGGAGGTCTAGGACGACCACCATAAACCTGATCGCCAACAAGAGGATGGGTTATATGCGCCATGTGCACACGAATCTGATGGGTACGGCCAGTTTCTAAACGCAGTCTAAGGCGTGTGTGCAAACGAAATTTTTCCATTACTCTATAATGTGTAACAGAAGGTCGGCCAACAAAAGAAATAGCCATTTGTGTGCGTTTAGTTGAATGACGACCTATTGGTTCGTCGACTATACCGCCTGCTGTCATTGTACCATTAGCAATGGCTTCGTATTCACGGGTTATTTCACGTAATTGCAATGCGTCAACTAAGTTCGTTTGTGCAGCAATAGTTTTTGCTACTACCATCAAACCAGTTGTATCTTTATCAAGACGATGCACTATACCTGCACGTGGTACTACGTCAAGCTCAGGACAGTGATGCAACAATGCATTAAGCACAGTGCCATCTGGGTTCCCTGCACCAGGATGAACCACTAACCCTGCTGGTTTATTTATAACTAAAATATCATCATCTTCATAAACAATATTTAAAGGTATGTTTTGTGCTTCAAAACGCAATTCAGCTTCAACTTCAGCATTGATTTCAATGCTTTCTCCGCCATACATTTTTTCACGAGCACGTGTTAATACTTCACCATTAACCTTAACACTACCCGCTAAAATCCAATCCTTTAACCGAGAACGTGAATAATCTGGAAACATTTTCGCTATTGTTTGGTCAAAGCGTTTACCTAAACATGATTCAGGAACCGTATCTTTATGATGGATAATTTCAGACATTAAACTCTCTTTAAATTTTTAACCGTGTGCAAGCCATTGTGCTAGATAAAGTGCTAGGTTAGAATGCTTACACTCAAATATAGTATCATTTTACCCGTTTACGGTGGTCTTTGATATTTATTTTAATTAAAACAAAGTAGCGATTACATATTTCATGGAAAAATTGACAGTAAAAATTATATTAACCGTGCTTGCATTAGCATTAACAGGCTGTTCTTCCTCGGAGGATGATATTGAAATAGTGCCAGATAAATCAGCACAGGCCTTATTTGTTGATGCAAGATCTGCACTTGATAGTGGTTTATATCAAAAAGCTATTCAAATATTAGGGGCTATTGACTCCCGCTTTCCTTTTGGACCTATTTCGCATCAAGTACAACTAGATTTAATTTATGCCTATTATAAAAGTGGAGATGCTGCACAAGGTATTGCTTTGTCAGATAGATTTTTACGCTTAAACCCTAATAACTCAAATGTTGATTATGTTTATTACATGCGTGCTTTAATCAATATATCTACTGAAGAAAATTTATTTCAAGATATGGCAGGTATAGATCGTAGCGATAGAGATCCAACAGCCTCACGAGATGCATTTAATGACTTTAAGCGTATTGTCACTGAGTATCCTGAAAGCAAATATGCTGCCGATGCACGTAAACGTATGATTTCAATAAAATCCCGATTGGCTCAATACGAAATATCTGTAGCAAAATTTTACTTAAAACGTGATGCTTACGCTTCAGCGGCTAACCGTGGTCGTTATGTAGTAGAGTACTTCTCGCCAAGCCCAGAAGTTGAGCAAGCACTTGAAATCATGATTGAATGTTATGAAAAGCTTGAATTGAACGATTTAAAGAAAAACTCTTTACAAGTTTTAGCAGCGAATTATCCAAATAATTCACTGGTTAAGTAAGGCAGAAGCTTACTGATTTAATAAAAAGCTGAATTCACTAAGTGAATTCAGCTTTTTTTATTTCATTAATAGTAAAATGAGCTTTTAAATAGTGTCTGAATTTTTTACACTTTCTTCAAAGCAATTTCGCTAATATACAAAATCAACGTACAAACTGACTATACTCTATAACAATGTCTTTTTACTCTTCACTCGTAATCCTAATGAAGCTATACCTAGCAATATTAAAATAATTGAATTAGGCTCAGGAATTTCCTGTGAAAACTCAGGATCTCTTGCCCATACAGATATATGAGAAATGCCTTTACCACCAAAGGTCGAACCTAAATCAAAAGATCCACCTAAGTTATAAGGCACAGTTAAATCAAGACCACCACCTAATAAGGTGTTGAAGTTAAAGTCATAAATAGCAAAATCAGGACCTTTCTCTGTGTCATCAACATTACCTGTTTTAAACACAATAGCAAGGTGGTCAAATACTCCTTCGCCAAATAAGTCAAACAAAGTATCAGCAATATCATAATCTGGCATTATTGACCATGTACCAGAAGTACAACCATTACCTATAGCACCTACCGCACAAGAAAAATCGATATCAACTACATCACCAACGAAAGTTTCGCCAAATAGACCATCACCTGCTGTGGCATAATCAACACCACCACCTTCATCTTTACCTAAATAGACCCAACCAGGATCAGTGTTATCTTCATCACCGTCCCAATCCTGTAAGTCAGAAGGTTCAATAAAGACAAGGTCAGGATTATATCCCTCAGAGCCATCGGGAGCTAATGGATCAGTAGGGTCTAACACATTATAAAAAGGGTCAAACAATATATTGTAAGGATTAAGTAAACTATCAACGTGTCCACCTGTTTGTACTTCGCCATTAAGTAGACCATCACCATATTCACCGATATTGCTACCAGTAGCTTCTGGCTTATCATTGCCTACTAAAAGGCCTACGCACTCACTGGACTCTACAGGAGGTATACTAGTAGCAGGGGGGTCTGGGAATGGGTCAACCTGAACCTCAGGTACTAGTTGCACGTCTGTTAAGAGAACATCGGATGTAGAACACATGGTAGTCGCTGTTGCTAAAGAACTACATATCAACAGAGTAAGTAAACACAACAACTTTAATAATAGTTTCATGATACCTCCTCGTATTATCACATTTATTAAAATTTAGTAATTAAACACACTATTAACATGCATAAATCACTCCTTAGTTCAATTTATGCTATTTATCAATAAATTAAAAAAATGAGAAAATACTAAAGAAAATTAATGTAAAAAATACTGACACAAGAAGGGGTAATATAAGTCGTTTTTACTAATTTCACCAAAATGTAAGCTGAAAGAAGAGAACCGATTAGCAGTTTAAAAGAATTGATAGAGTGGTTTGAAGCAAGATATAAAATGTAGCTACTATGATTATGATCACATAGTAGCTACATTGAAGGAGGTTGAAAGGAGGTGTAACGTATAGATGTTTAGATCGCCGCTTGGTTTTCTTCGCCTGTACGAATACGAATAACGCGTTCTACATCGGTAATAAAAATTTTACCATCGCCAATTTTTCCCGTTTGTGCTGTTTCTAATATGGCATTAACACATCGCTCAACATCTTCCTTAGCGATAACTATCTCAAGTTTAACTTTTGGCAGAAAATCAACCATATATTCAGCACCACGATATAATTCGGTATGGCCTTTTTGACGACCAAAGCCTTTAACTTCAGATACTGTCATACCCGTTACACCTATTTCACCTAGCGCTTCTCTAACATCATCCATTTTAAACGGTTTAATAATTGCTTCTATTTTTTTCATTTGTGATCCCTAGCTTCGGAGAAATATCGAATTTATATATAATAGTTAGTATTACAGCCTTTTTATAGTGATATATCAATATCCAATTAAGTTTTAATTTTGTTAAACTAGGTAAATTATAATACTTTAATTAATCTCGTAAGTTAGGAAACCCTATGGATCAGCAAGCAATCATTACCGAAATGCAAGTACTACCTGAAATTGATGTGCAATTTGAAATTGACCGTAGAATTGCTTTTATCAAAACTAAGTTAAAGCAATCAGGGCTAAAAATATTAGTACTCGGTATTAGCGGCGGAGTCGACTCTTCTACTTGTGGACGGTTAGCACAACTTGCAGTTAATCAGCTTAATGATGAATATTCGCAAGGACAAACAACCTACCAATTTATCGCTGTAAGGCTACCGTATGGCACACAGGCTGATGAAGCGGATGCACAACAAGCGATTAACTTTATTCAGCCTAGCCATTGCCTTACAACGAATATCCTTTCTGGCGCTGATGGTATTCATCAATCTGTTGTCCAAGCAATCGAAGAAAGCAACTTACTTAGTGCTACTGACGCACAGGTAGACTTTGCCAAAGGCAATGTAAAAGCAAGAGCCCGTATGGTTTCGCAATACCATATTGCCGGAATCCTTGGTGGCTTAGTATTAGGTACAGATCATAGTGCGGAAAATATTACAGGATTTTTTACAAAATGGGGTGACGGTGCTTGTGACTTAGCACCCTTGTTTGGTTTATCAAAAAGACAAGTGAGAGCAATAGCAAAAAATCTAGGAGCACCTAGCATACTTGTCGATAAAGCACCTACTGCTGACTTAGAGTGTCTTGAGCCTGGAAAAACAGATGAAGATGCTTTAGGCATCACTTACCACGAACTTGATGATTTCCTTGAAGGTAAAGAAGTTACTTCAGAAGTATGTGAACACATTATTAACATCTATAATAAAACCCAACATAAAAGACAAGCAATACCAACTATTTACGACCAATAGCTAAGTTAACTAAATTCATTTAATAGCTAAATCCATTTTTATTTACTATAACTGTTTTACAGGACAACAAATAAAAATGGATTTTTATGCTTTATGTCAATGTAAAAAAACTAGATAGGTACAAACTCCCTTTCAAAACTCACTGCCTTAAATTACAAAAAGGTATCACGCTACTTGAATTAATGACTAGCTTAGCAGTCACCTCAATACTAACAGCTATTGCCCTACCAAATATGAATGACTTTGTTGTAAAAATGCGCGTCGATGATGAAATATCGATGTTACAACGTTTATTATACACAACTAGAAATGCTGCAATCACAAGCGGCGAGCGAGCTATAGTTTGCCCGTTAACTCAGAATGGACAATGCACAACGGACTGGCATAAGAGCCTTAGCGTTTTTATTGATAGTAATAATAATAGAACTTTCGAAGCAGCTAATAATGAAAGATTAATTGTAACCAAAGCAGCCATAAAGGTTGGTGACCAACTAATTTATGGTAAAGGTCGGGTTATGGTGTCCTATCAACCTTCAGGACATTTGTCAGGCTTAAGCAATGGTACCTTTCGTTATTGCCCTCATGGCCATGAAGATAAATCGAGAGGTATTGTAATAGCTCGTTCAGGACGTCTTTATGCTAGCAGTGATATTGATAATGATTCTAAGGATGAGACTAGAATGAATAAAGAAATAAATTGTAATTAATAATTATTAGAGCAATTTTTACCGTCTAACAATTCCCTCTAACTTACTGACTAGCGCGATACTGCGGAAAATGCTATAAATAGTACTATAGCAGTATCAGTTAGGTCATTAATCATGAAACATTTTAATAGTCGGTTAGTTAAAGCAAAAGCTATCACTAAAGTTGCTAAAGGCTTCACTCTAATAGAACTTATGGTCACTATTTCTGTCGCGGGGGTATTGACAGCCATTGCTCTTCCTAATTTAAATGAATTCTTAGTACGAATGCGTGTTGATAATGAAGTTATTGAGATACAAAGGCTATTACTGACTGCGCGTAATGCAGCCATTAATAGTGGCCAAAATGCTCAACTATGCCCACTAGCAGCAAACAATACCTGCCTTAACTCAATCGATTGGACAGGTAGAATAGGTGTGGTCAGTAGTGATGGTTTAATTAAAGAGAAAGCAGCTATTAGTACTGGCGATGAACTGGAGTTCGCCTTTAACGGGATAACGTATAATCCAGCAGGTCAACTAACCAACAATAACTTTGGTACGTTCAGCTACTGCCCAAAAGGTTACTCGGGACATTCACGTGGTGTTGAAGTGACCTTATCCGGTCGTAGCTCAATTAGTTCTGATAATGACGGGGATGGATTTGATAAAGATAGAACAGGTACTAAAATTAGCTGTTAATGGTTAGCTTTTACTTGGCAACAAAGGTAAAGTCCCACAAGTACAGTGGGACAATATACCTTTCAATAAAGGGAGCACTAACGTGGAGTATTACTATCTAACAAACGTGCCTTGCTACTTTTAAAGTCTTCTTCTTCGAGGACACATTCATATGCTTGATAAACTTTTACTTTCTGATTGGAATTCAATGGTAAAACTTTTCTACCAGCAAT
>Ga0114909_1001398_pt1 | contig 13564 bp, 6 predicted proteins | sample MalvireepMed_906_FD_87290 | JGI IMG/M metagenome (GOLD analysis project Ga0114909, IMG submission 87290) | Marine viral communities from the Global Malaspina Expedition - Malaspina viral metaG DeepMed_906 | ecosystem: Environmental > Aquatic > Marine > Oceanic | place: Mediterranean Sea...
CTACCATCATTTTATTTTTAAATTATTTGGTTTTAATTGATCAACCTTAATTTTGATTGGTTATGTTCATCAGTAAAGTACAACTTATTACTTAAACCTTACCAAGTAAACAATACTTGATTTTCATCATAAAAAGCCCAACAATGGTAGCGCTAACATAAAATTCAGATTGTAATGAATTTAATTTTCAATAAGTTGGCAACTGTTTTATAAACTCAATACTAATTAGGGCTATAACAATGTATAAATTATTATTATTGATACTCGTCACAACATTCGCTATCGGATGTCATTCGAAGGAAAGCACTGTAATAATCGACCGTAGCGAATATAAAGATAAACTAAAAGGTTTTTGGCTCGGCAGTTGTATTGCAAATTGGACAGGGTTAACTACTGAGTTGGTTAGAAATGAAAAGCCTTTTTTCACTGACGAAGACTGGAAAACTAATCAAGGGCGTGACAAGAGTAAAATGGATTTTGTTCTTAACCAAAATCCATGGAAAGCCGATGATGATACCGATATAGAGTATGTCTATCAGGCAGCCATTGAAAAATATGGCACTCATTTTTTAACTCCCGAACAAATACGTGATACATGGAATGCCCATATAGGAAAACCGTATCTATGGGTGTCTAATTTAGCGGCCTCAGGTCAAATGCTTGATGGTGCTGTTCCCCCTTCAACTTCTCTTCCTATTAATAATCCGATGTGGGAAATGATTGATGCACAACTGACAACAGAAATTTTTGGTGCACTCGCACCGAGTCGACCTGATGTTGCCCTAGATATTGCCCATCTTCCAATTCGTACGACAGCCTATACTCACTCAGAATGGGCTGCTGAATTTTATGTCATTATGTATTCTTTAACGGCTAACGTAGACAAAACACTTACCCATAAAGAGCAGGTATTTTGGTTAGCTACCCAAGCAAGGAAAAGAATTCCTGAATGGTCTTACATTGCCAAAATGTATGATTTTATTAAAAAGGAATATGAAATCAATCCTGACAAAGACGATTGGGAGCATACCCGAGATGCGATATTTGAACGCTATCAAATTGCTCGTAAAGATGGTTATGATCGTTATTCCCTCGTTGATTCTGGTATTAATTTTGCCAGTTCTTTAGTGAGTCTTTTTTATGGTGAAGGTGATTTCAAAAAAACGATTCGCATTGGTACACTCTCCGGTTGGGACTCAGATAATCCAACGGCTACTTGGGGTGGACTTTTAGGTTTACTTTACGGGCATGAAGCGTTAGAAGAAATATTTGGTAAAGATGATTTTTCCGATGGCTATTGGATAGAACGAACCCGACCCGGACTTCCTCGCCCTACGGATTCAATATCAGACATGGCAGAAAGAGCCCTCGGTATTATTGACAATGTGGTTACACAATCAATGAAGGGCACAATCCGTGATAATCATTGGGTTATTCCTCAACCTAAGAATACCATTAAAAAATCTACAGTACCTAAGCCTAAAAATGCATGGCACGCCATTGATGATTCAGATACTCGTTGGAAATTTAATGGTTTTGAAACTCGAGGGGTTCATTATCAAAACAGCTTAGGAAACTTAGCTTACGGTTTCGACACTTGCCAAGCTGATATTGCTTTTTCAGGCACTGCTGTCGCATTTTATGCTGACAAACGAGTCGATGCTGGTAATATATTTATATCACTCGATGGTGAGACTCCTGTACGAGTCTCTCAAAAATCGTCATATCCCGCGGGCCAAAACTTTATGCTTCAATACAAGCGGTTAAATCTTAAAGACACTGTTCATACACTAACAATAAGCTGTGACAATACCCCTTTAACTAAAACTATCGATATGATTGCCTTTATCCCTGGCAAATTTCCACAACCTAAAATCACTTACCCAAGAAATAACTAAGGTAAATATTCATGGAAAATACCATAAAAAAAATAACTATTGTTGGCGGTGGCACCGCAGGTTGGCTAACGGCAGGTATTATCGCTGCCGAACATCAAAGTAATACTGATACGGGTATCCAAATTACGCTGATAGAGTCACCCGATGTAAAACTTATAGGTGTTGGAGAAGGTACTTGGCCAACCATGCGTACCAGTTTACAAAAGATAGGGATTTCAGAGTCTGATTTCATTCAAGCATGTGATGCTTCTTTTAAGCAAGGATCCAAATTTATTGGCTGGAATAATGGTGAAGATAATGATGCTTATTATCATCCATTTGTCTTACCACAAGGATTTGGTCGAGCAAATTTAGTCCCTTTTTGGCAAAAGAGCAGTCAAAACCTAACATTCGCTGAGGCTGTTAGTGTGCAACCACATTTGAACCCACAGCACTATGCTCCCAAACAACAATCAACCCCAGAATATGCCGCCGTTGCCAGTTATGGCTACCATCTCGATGCTGGAAAGTTTGCCAAGTTATTGCAAAATCACTGTGTTGAAAAAATGGGAATAAAGTATGTCTCCGCCCATATTATAGGGGTGAATTCTGCTCCTAATGGCGACATAGCTTCCGTACAAACTAAAACTCAAGGAGAAATTACTGGCGATATCTTTATCGATTGTAGTGGAAGTGCTTCGCTTTTATTGGGGGAGCATTATCAAATTCCTTTTATCAGTAAACAGCAGTTCCTCTTTAATGATACTGCGTTAGCTGTGCAAATTCCTTATCCGGAAAGTAATAGCCCGATCGCTTCTTCAACCATTGCCACTGCACAAACTGCCGGATGGATTTGGGATATAGGACTACCAACAAGACGCGGTATTGGTCATGTCTATTCAAGTGCTCACATCGAAAAATCAAATGCAGAGTTACTATTAAGACAATATATAGCGCCTAGCATTGGGCAGGCAGCATCTGAGCAAGCTGAGGTTAGAAAGATTATTTTTACACCAGGGCATAGAGAAAAGTTTTGGCATAAAAACTGTGTAGCCGTTGGTATGGCTGCCGGCTTTATTGAGCCGCTTGAAGCTTCTGCATTGGCAATGGTAGAGTTATCCGCTCAGATGATCAGTGATGAATTACCTGCAAGTCATAATATCATGTCGATCACCGCAAAACGCTTCAATGACAGATTTAACTATAACTGGGACCGGATCATCGACTTTCTTAAACTACATTATGTTTTAAGCCAGCGCAGAGATTCAGATTATTGGTTAGATAATTGCCGAGAAGAATCCCTTCCTGAACGATTGCAAGAGTTACTTGAACTATGGCGATACCAAGTACCTTCAGCCAGCGACTTCAATCAAGGTTCAGAAATTTTTCCAGCGGCAAGTTATCAATATATTCTCTATGGTATGGGGTTTAAAACTCAACATCGCGCGACCAGTAAAAGTAATGAAAGTGATGCTATGACGAGTTTCTATTTTCAGCAAAATAGCCAAATGGTTAACCAATATAAAAATGCATTGCCAAGCAACCGTCAGTTAATAGATCATATAAAAGCGTTTGGTTTACCGAGAAATTAAGTTAATTTTTACTAACACCTGATATTGATGCTTTAAGTTTCGCTAATCGTTCAGGAAATTTATATAAGGTTAGTTCGTTATGGCCTGCGGTTAATTTGACAAAAGGCCCTGCGATGATCTGCTGCTGATTGCGACGTTGTCCAAAGAAATCTGTATCAATAACCGCAGCCTCACCATTACGGCGCTTTATCGATTGTTTGGTCGTGGCGGCCGTAACTAAAGGCAATGTTTGTAATCGCCATTTATCAGGAGCTTTAAAAAAAGCGGTTACTCCCTTATCAGTTATCGTGTAATCAAACTGCATATCCATTATTGCTTCTAGCTTATTGATATCTATATCACTAGCTTTGGCATTATTAGCATAGAAATTATTATCAATAATATAGTCAGCATCTTTTGGTGCCTTTTCAATCCCGCCAGAGATAAAAGCATTATTAAACCACCGTGCTTTTTTAACCGCGGGTCTGTCACCATAGGTTTGGTTAACCCATCGCCCGTTAACCTCAACAAACAGGTTATGAGCCCAGACATCATCTACAGAACTCATCACAGCGGCTGCACCAGAAATAAGAATATTATTTTCTATTAAAAATGGGCCTTGCCAATTGGCTTCAAGCATAATAGCCGCGTCTTCTGCTTTGATGATAATGTTTTTAGCAATAGTAAAATTGGTATTTTCATAATCTACCCAAATACCGTGTGCTGCTCCATTCGCTTTAGTTGAGACACCATAAATAAAGTTGTTAGAGATAGTTACATCTGTAGCATTATGCAATTTTATAGCTGCAGTTTCCCAGCCGCCATACTCTTTTAGGTAATTAGTCTCTTCAATAATATTACCTGTTAATGTTGAATGGCTGCCCCAGCTTTGACCCGCAATACCGGCCTGACCACAACGTAACATGATATTGTTTTTTATAAAGTGGTGGCCAGATAAGGATTGCTCTGCTTCACCAGAAGGTAATCCTATAGAAATGCAAACTCCTTTTGAATAAAGCACATTATTGTTAATAATATTCCAATGATTACCACCGTTAACCATGACGGCGCCTGGCTGAAATGCTGTCGGAGGAGCCCAAGAGCTGGCAATGTTTTTTATGGTAAAGCCATCAATGCTAATATAAGAAAGTCCGCTTTTCGTTGGCGCTATACCAAATGGCCTCACATTAATTTCAACATTTTCTTGATTTGGGTCCTTATCGCCAAAATTTGCCCAAATAACTGTAAACCTTTCTTCTGGTGATACTTCTGCATGCCATGTATGTACATCGGTCAACGCTTGAATACTACCTCTTTCACTAAAACCTAAACCGTTTAGGTAGACATTACCTCGATGCTTATTTCGTCCATACATTAACCATCCCCAACCTTGTGAAGACTCATCAACCTCAATATATTCATCGTGGCGAATAAGTTTTTTAAAAGGATTAAAATCACCAAAAAAAACTTTAGGTAGAACCAACTTCCATTTTTTATAGTTTTTATCGAATTCCCAGCTATAACCTGCATCTTTGACAGATTCAGAGCCAGTGATAATAACTTCATCACCTTCAGCTGTTCGGTAATAAATACGTTTATCTTCTGACTGACCACTGAATTGCGGTTGAACCCATTCTCGGTAAATACCATGATGAACAGTAATAATATCGCCAGCAATTGCTATAGATGCGGCTTTATTAATAGTTAAATATGGCGAATCTAGCGTACCACTATTTGTATCATTACCCACTTTAGCGACATGAATTTCTTTCGCTTGAACTACGCCACCACTGTAAAAACAACTAACAAGTAAAACGGCTAGTGTGGCATGTCGCCACAAATAAAAAAGGCGGCTCTTTGTTATTATATTCATCTAAACGATACCTTAAATTTTAACAGTAATAATTGTTTCAATAAGCAAGCTAGAATAAATAACAAGCCAATACCTATACTTCCTCCACCAGAGCTGCCAGATTCACTTTTTGGCTCATCGGGAATAGGATCGGACGCTGGAGGGGTATCATCGACGATTATGGTTGAAATTAACTGAATATAGTCAACATTCATTGCAGTATCACCTGAGTCAAACTGTATGCTTATTGTTGAATCATCATCGATAGGCTCTGTTAAAATGACATAGCTATAGTTAGACTCCCACGCGCCAGTAGGAGAAAAGTTTACTGAATGTTTTTGCTCGTTAATATAAATGGATATTGTGCCTGCCAACTCCGACGCATAACGAATACTCACTTGTTCAGCTTTTGAAATACCAGTGAAAGTAACGCCAGAATTTGCCGTATAAATATACGCAACACCCGCTCCATTTGAGGCATCATTATCATTATATATTTGCGCATCACCGTTAAAACTGCCATTTTCAGCTTCTAACCGGATGATATTTTCATCTTCTCCCTGAATAGTAATGCGATCAATAACTGTCGTCATACCACCTAATTCGTCACTAGCAATCACTCTAAGCTCATGCTCTCCCGCTTCAAGACCACTAAGTGACCAACTAAATGGAGACAGGTCAATTGTCGAAATTAACTGCTCTGTTAATTGCTCTCCACTGACATTAGTATGAGTGTGATAAAGAGAAACAGAAACAACTTCACCATCGCTGTCTGAGGCATTAGCAACAATGTCTATATTGTCACCGATACTTTGTATCCTAACAGGAACAGAAAGGGTTAATTCCGGCGAAATATTGGTAGTCGCCGGACTATAACCTAAGAATTCAAAGAGTCCATCGCTAGCCTGATGAAACTGGTCATTATTCGTCGCCTCAAGCCAAAGTTGTTTAATCGTTTCGTTCGATTGAATCCTTGAATCGCCCCAATATCCTTCAGGAGCGCCTATACCATCGTTAGGGTTCCAACGCGTTTGTTCGTCCCAATTAGCGTTAATATAGGTGATAGCTTTAACATTGTTGCTTTCGTCATGGATAAAGTCGAAAAAAGGTTGGTACCATTCATCCCAAATAGCCTGAGCCGTTTTATTTTGCTTGTTTTGACCGTTTGCTGCATCACTTGAATACGTCAATTCTTCTATCTGATATCGTTGTGGAGAAGACTCGTTAATAAATAAAGGTTTATTATGGTTTCGGGCAAACTGTGCTGCTTCATTCACACGTTCAAAATTACAATCTTGAGGTGAAAACCAACTAAGTCCAACCCAATCAACATATTCGTCACCAGGCCATAATGCTTCTAATTTATCTTGACCTGAAGGATTTAGACAATAAGAAGAAACCTGCCATACCAGAGATATACTGTCCTGAAATCCTAGAGCTTCAATTTGACCATGTACATATTGAAAGGTCGTAATCACGCCACTATTACTGTGATTGTTCCAAGGGCCATCAACTTCATATGCCCAACGTAAATAAACAGGCCGTTGAAAACTGGCTAAGGTGTTAAGCAAGAGATCAATATTATTGTTGTAATGACCTGCAGCTACATCGTCAATAACACCGTTCATCGAAACTCCAACAACAAGTGCTGAATGAGGATACTGCTCTGCCAGTTCTGAGATATTATTTCGTCCAGCACCTGCCTCAGCATTAGATGTTAGCCCACCAAGCGAATTGATACCGATGTAATTAGTCACCCCTCCTGCAGTTACACCTAGTGCATTATGATAAGCGTTAATACTATCAACATCCTGCCCAATACTGAGCAAAACTCCTTGCTCAGGTACTAATTCTGCTGCTCGTGTTTGAAAAGCGAATAAATATACTGTCAAAAAAACAAAGGATAAAATTAATTTGCTGCTTGGCGTTATGTTAATTTTATTGCTTAAAATGTTTATCATTTATTCAGCCTTAGTGCGTGTTTCAAATGTGTTTCATATAAAAATTTAAAAAGAGAAAAAGAAAAAAAGAAAAACCACCTTAAAATAAGGTGGCTTATCTATTGAAAGCATATTTACTGATAAAAACCAAAATGTAAGCCAGTACCCGCAGCAAAGTCTCCTGAAGGGGTAATGGAAACTACATCACCTGCATTTAAAGGTGTTCCTATGTCGAGGAAGAAAATCGATGGTGAGCCAAAAATGGTAGTTTCCCAATTACTCGAGTTTTGCATTGGCGTGATCACACCAACAGATTCACCATTTACCGAAACATCAACCCCAAGTGGTGCACCACCATTGTCACCTACTGCTATGCCTAAACCAACAACACTAGAGCCAACTCCTGCACCAGGTACGGTAATATTGACGATATCACCATTACCCGTGAAACCACCAAGTAAGCCATTATCAAGCACGGTAGGACCCGTTACTCCACAACAGTTTCCTTCGTCAGTGTCATTGCCAACAAAGCTTTCCGCTGGCAGTGAAGAGAATGGAAACTGGCTAACTGCAGCATAAGTATTACCATAAAAACCCAAATGTAATCCAGTTCCAGCTGAAAAGTCAGCACTAGGTGTCAAAGCAACCACATCACCCTCAGCCAATGGAGTATCTAACGTTAAGAAGAAGGTATTCGCCATACCTGCATGGGTATTTTCCCAATCGCTGGAATTTTGCATTGGAGTTATCACACCAGCAGCATTACCGTTAACACTGACGTCTACGCCAAGCGGTGCTCCACCATTATCGCCAACCGCTAAACCTAAGCCTACTGTAGCAATGCCATTTGCAGCCGCTGGTACAGTTATTTGAATGAGATCGCCATTACCGGTATAACCGCCTAACAAACCATTATCAAGTACTGTAGGACCTGTTACACCACAACAGTTTCCTTCATCAATATCGTTACCAATAAAGCTATCTTCTGAAAGCTGTGTGAATGAAAACTCAAGTTGTGTGGCAATATAAAAGCCAAAGTGTAAGCCCGTACCTGCGGCAAAATCTCCAGCAGGGGTAATGGTAATCACATCACCTTCGGCAAAAGGAGTACCGGCGGTGAAAAAGAACGTTGATGGTGTATTGTGACTAATATCTTCCCAGTTAACTGAGTTTTGAGATGGCATAATAATACCGGCATCATCACCGTTAATGGTGACATTTACCCCAAGTGGTGCGCCGCCATTGTCGCCAACCGCTAAACCTAAACCAAATACTGACAATCCAGCGGCTCCTGCAGGCACATTGATAGTAACTATATCGCCATTACCTGTAAAACCACCTAACAAGCCATTGTCTAAAACAGTTGGCCCTGTAACACCACAACAGTTACCTTCATCAACATCATTACCTACTAAATTTTCTGCTGGTAAACTGCCAAACGTTAATTGTACTACGGGTTTATAGGTATTATCACCAGTAAGCCCACCTTCTTCAACAGGTGTTTCTGGCTCATCTGGAACTTCAGGCTCCTCTGGGATTTCTTCCTCGCCAGTGGCGGGTAAATAAAAACCAAGTGAAATACCGACACCTGCCGAGAATTGGTTATCAACCATAAAAGTGACGACTTGCCCTGCAACTAAAGGTGAATCTAGTGTGACAAAAGCAGTAGGGACTGCGCCTTCAAGGAATGCGCCCCAGCTACTGTCGGCATTGCCGTGCATAACTAATGTTGCCACCATAACGCCATCAACTAATACTGACATCGAGCCTGCAGACTCTGCCCCACGATAATAGGTAAAACCAATAACCGATAAACCATTGCCATTTGCTGGTACTAAAACACTAAAACCGTCACCTGGGCCATCAAGACCACCTAAATTTCCCTCTTCGTTTAAGAAAGGATCTGGGCCACAGCACTCTGAAACACCATTACCGATTATTTCATGAATAGCACCTTCATCACCCAGCTTTATTGAAGAAACTAGTTGTGGGGGTTTACCATTAGGAATTAAATCCGCTATTTTCCAATCTTCAATCTCTGCTCCTAACATGTCACCAGGAGCTTGGTCACCAACATAAAAATATAAAGGTTCATCATTAATGGTAACTTGTAATGAGCCGTCGAGACGCGTAATCGTGTTAACACTACCCGAAGAAAAAGGCACGATATATTCTAGCGTCGGCACTGTATAAGCAGGCCAAGTTTCTGCACATTCATCATAACAAGCGCTTTCACCTACGATTTTATCTTCATCATAAGTATAAAGAGTTAGTCCTTCTATGCTTGCTGTATTACCCGAGACAAGATATTGATAATCTTCTTGATTATAAAAACCAACCGAATCTAAATTGCCTGCAGAAAAATCACCATCAGCAACAATACTAACAACTTGCCCTGCGATTAATGAAGAAACTTCTAGATATACCGTTGGTGTTCCTTCTGCGGTTAATGTTGCCCAATCATCTGAATTAATGACAGGTATCAAGTTTCCGACAACAACATCGTCAATAAGCACCGTCATTGAACCTTCGTTTTGCGGTGCATTATTACCGCGAAAGTAACTCAAACCAATATAAGTATCACCGTCTGAGCTTTCAGGAACAACAACACTGATACCGTCCCCAGCACCTGTCACACCATCAACTCTATTGTCAACAATACTTGGTGCGCCACAACATTCATCAACACCATTACTGATAAGTGTGGCCACACCTTCATCTTCGAGCTCCAAAATGGAGGATGCCACCATTTCAGGAGGCTTAACGCTGCCATCACTATCCGTTATTAAAATCAAATTGCTCGTAGGAATAGTAACTGGTGGAGTTTCCAAATCTGGTGTTGTGTCATCACCGCCACATGCTGTTAATGCTAAAGAAACAATTCCTAGGCCAAAATATTTAAATGGATTATTACCATATGCTCTGTTCATAATTTATTCCTTTGTCTCGCATTATTATTTTATTGCGAGATTAAAATAGTATTTGCTCGGTATAACAAAACTTAATTTTGTCGTTAACCGACTTAGTGAGAATGATGATTTTTTCACCTCACTCATAAGGGTTGCTTAATCAAGCAACCTTGCTTTTAATCGTTTAGAAGTTATATCGCATACCAAGGTTATACCTTGCACCATATTGACGAGCATGAAGTAGTTGTTCTTCATATCGGCCATAGATGCGCTGTGTTTCTTCGGTGATATTGAGTCCTTCGACAAATACGGTGAAATTTTCTGTGAAGTCATAGCTTGCACTTACATCCCACTGCCCATACTCCTCGGTATGCTGTGGGTTGTTTGGACCACCTTCTTGTTGTCCAATGGCAGATAAAAATTCATCTCGCCAGTTATAGGCTATTCGTGCTTGGATACCATCCTTGTCATAAAAGGCGACAAAGTTAGCCGAATCACTTAGTCCTGGCAGAGCAAATTGAACACCAGTTTTTTCATTATCATAGCCTACATCTCCATTAACGACAGTGTAGTTGGCCATACCGCCAAAACCAGACTCGCCAAACATATGCTGAATGGCAAACTCCCAACCGTCGATGGCCACAGTCTCGCCATTAGTGGGTACATTAATATCCCAGACGACGAGTTCATCGGTAGCATCACCTATTATTGTGGTGGCATCACCTTCCTGATTCTCGATCATACGATCAAAGACATTTCCTTCGGTTAGCTGGATACCTTCGTCGGTAAGTTGCTGTCTGGCCAAGTCACTACGAGCGCCATTGTGGGGATCATAAAGTCCATCAATAGTTTCTTCTACGACAGAAGTAACCAAAAAGTTTTCAACCTCTTTACTGTAATAACCCACCGACATATAACTGGCCTCGCCGTAATAATACTCTAAAGATAAATCAATATTATCAGCTGTATATGGCAACAAATCAGGGTTACCACGATAACCATTCCGAGCACCGACTTTTGGGTTACCTGAAATAGATGTTGTACCGCGCATTGCAGATAGATTGTTACGAGTTACCGTGCGACTATAGGAAAAACGAGTCACTAAATCGTCAGTTAGTTCAACACTGACATCTAAACTGGGTAGGAATAATTTATAATCGGTATTAACATCGGTATAAATGCTGTCTGCTGCAACAATGGTTCTAAATTCAGTTGACGACTCCCACTCAACGTAAAGGGGGTCTTGTGCTAAACTGCTGGCGTTAACATCCGTGGTTTCATAACGCATGCCAGCAACGGTACTAATTAGCAGACCGTTAAACTCAGACTCGAAGTTAAATTGTATATAAGCGCTGGTGGTTTCTTCAGCGACGGTATGATCTTCATCCCATGCTCCAGGGCTGAAATCGATACCTAAACCAGCCTCAGCTTGTTGTAGTGCTGTTGCTGCATTGTAGCTGTAGTAATAAGGTAAGACACTGCCGGTGAATTCGGTAAATAAGCCGTTGGTGCCTTTTTTCTGGAAGATATCATTGTCAAAAAAAGCGCTGTCCGAACCAGTTGCGACATTGTAAAAGGTGTTAGCAAATTTAGAACGGGATGACATTTCAACAAAACTGACGCCAAACTCTATGCTAGCTAAATCACTGTCAGCATCGTTAACCCACATACCGTCCATTCGAGCTTGTTCAATATCTGTTCTCATCGCACTGGCGTTAGCGATGGCAATATTTGAAGTAAGTTGGTCTGGCGTTATTTCAGTGGTTATGTCGATAAAGTCAAGGTCTAGCGTCGGTACTTCATTACCATTGATATCAAAAGATTTACCGTCTAGAGCAGCGCCCATGATGATAAAGCTGTTGTTGCCATCTTCTAAACCTTTCGATTCAGCCGATGAATCATGATAATCAAAAGTGAGGCTAAAAGTATCACTTACTTGCCATTCGATATTTAAACCTAAAGAATTATTTTCATTACCTGAGCTATTACCATAAGCAAAATAATCCATGGTGCCCGCGGCTTCATCTAAATAGGTTGTAGTACCATTTTCATTAATAACGACTTCGTTGACATTACCGCCACCGTTAAACCATACACCAAAGTGGTCTCTGTCACTGCTGGTTTCATTTTCGGCATAAGTATAATCAAGTTTTGCGGTAACATTGTCGACTGGTTGATACTGCAACACCACCTGTGCATTGGTTCGTTCTCGCTCTATATCACCAACATCATATTTATAGTTACGCGGCAACCAAGTATTACCATCTTGATTTAAGTTATTGTCAGTGACCATAGCATTACTTAAATCACCAAGGCTGTTGGTGCGCCAACCAGAAACTTCGGCATTTTGCTCTCGAGAGTCACGTTTTTGGTATGAACCGCTGACCATGATGCCAAAAGTATCGTCGGCAAAAGTATTGCTAAATAATCCAGACAATTCTGGTGTTACATCATCACCTTCTTCAACCGTAGTGTCCATCACCGCTTTAGCCCCGATAGATGCCTTCATACCAGGATTATCAAGAGGGCTACCAGTCACGATGTTAATAGTAGAGCCGATACCACCACTGGGGTTAGCAGCACGGCCTGTTTTATATATTTCTACCGCACTAACACTTTCTGATGCCAAGTTTGCAAAATCAAAAGAACGAGTAGCAGGAGCACCCGTTTGTCCCATTGCGGAGGTAGGCATTTGACGACCATTTAAGGTAACTAGGTTAAAGTTAGGACCAAAGCCACGCACAGTGACATGGCTACCTTCATTATTTGATCGATCAATGGAAACACCAGATATACGCTGTAAAGACTCGGCCAGATTAGTATCTGGAAATTTACCGATATCTTCGGCAGAGATAGCGTCAACCACGCCGTGAGCTTCACGTTTAATATCCATAGCCTTAACCATACTGGCACGAATACCTGTCACTTCTATTACCTCGATATTTTCATCTTGCTGCCCGCTTTCTTCTGCAAAGGCTGTTGTGAATGTACCGGCACTCAAAATAAGAGATAAACTCTTAGCTAAGTGGGTCTTAGTAAATATTCTACGTTTCATGTGCTTACCCCTTGATATTAAATGCTTTAACAACGTGATTATGCTTGTCAACTCGATGGTCACAATAAAAAGTTAACGCTATCATTTCGCTATAAATTGTACTGTTTTAATGTTATTTTTTTATTAACAATACGTTCAACTAATTTCTCTTAAATTAAAGTTAATTTTCTTCTTTTTATATTCGATCATCACAATTTTATAATTAATAACAACCCGTCTAAAAAACCACCAAGTTAACGCTAACATTTTAAATCAACCCGTTCCAGTATTTTTTAACATCAAACCTAAATTATTTTTATATTTTAAATTTCCTTTCAAAAAAAACGCCTAGTGCAACAACTAACCACAAACAATATACAC
>Ga0114909_1001403_pt1 | contig 13551 bp, 9 predicted proteins | sample MalvireepMed_906_FD_87290 | JGI IMG/M metagenome (GOLD analysis project Ga0114909, IMG submission 87290) | Marine viral communities from the Global Malaspina Expedition - Malaspina viral metaG DeepMed_906 | ecosystem: Environmental > Aquatic > Marine > Oceanic | place: Mediterranean Sea...
CAACAGCTAAACTTTACCCTGTTGCGAATACGCCACAAGCCATACTTGATTTAGGTCTCGATGGTTTAATTTCTTATGTAAAAACTATTGGCTTGTTTAATACTAAAGCCAAGAACACAATAAAGACCTGTCAAATGTTAGTAGAGCTGCACGGTGGCGAAGTACCAGAAGATAGAGCCGCGTTAGAAGCACTACCTGGTGTAGGTAGAAAAACGGCTAATGTAGTACTTAACACGGCTTTTGGTTGGCCAACAATTGCTGTTGATACTCATATATACCGAGTGAGTAATAGAACAAAACTTGCCATGGGTAAAAATGTCGATTTAGTTGAACAAAAATTATTAAAAGTAGTGCCAAAAGAATTTAAAGTTGACGTTCACCACTGGCTTATCTTACATGGCCGATATATTTGTATGGCGCGAAAACCTAAATGCGGCGCTTGTATCATTGAAGACTTGTGTGAATATAAAGAAAAAGTGTACGCATAAACTCCCCCTCACCCAATAAATAAATGGCAAAGGAATAAGATAAATGAAATTTTTACATAGCATGGTGCGCGTACGTGATTTAGAGCAGTCACTAGATTTTTACATCAACAAACTTGGTTTAATTGAAACAAGACGAAGTGAAGTACCAGCGGGTAAGTTTACTTTGGTTTATTTGGCCACTGAAATTGGTGGCCCTGAAGTGGAGCTCACATACAATTGGGGCTCAACTGAAGAGTACTCAATAGGCCGCAGTTTTGGTCATTTAGCTTTTGAAGTTGATGACATTTATAAGACTTGTCAAAACTTACAAGACGCCGGCATAATAATTAACCGACCACCTCGCTGTGGCCATATGGCCTTTGTCAACTCACCAGACGGTATTGCTATCGAGTTATTACAAAAAGATGGTGCGCTAGCACCGAAAGAGCCGTGGTTAAGTATGGAAAACACGGGTAGCTGGTAAATTTCCGTTCACCTATATAAAGATAAAGCCTTGTATCGATACATATCTGAGCAAGGCTTTTTTCATTCGCTTATTTCGTACATTAATAAGCACTTCATGATTTTAGCTACTGTTTTAAAGCTTCTGTTAACGCAGCCAAACACAAGGTGACATTTTCATTACGTGCGGCATACCCCATCAAACCTATACGCCAAGCTTTACCAGAAAAATCTCCTAAACCTGCACCTATTTCTAAATTATACTCAGTTAATAAGAACTGCCGTATTTTTGCATCATCAACACCTTGGGGAATCGTTACCGCGTTAAGCTGAGGTAATCGTTCAGCTGCAGGCACAATAAAATCTAATCCAAGTTCACTCAGCCCCGCACTTAATTTATCATGCATTGCTTGATGTCTAGCCCAACTATTTTCTAATCCCTCATTTTGCAACATCACTAATGATTCATGTAAGGCATATAAAGAGTTAACTGGTGCGGTATGGTGATAACTGCGCTTACCCTCTCCTGACCAATAGCCCATCACCAGTGATTGATCGAGAAACCAACTTTGTACTGGTAGGCTTCGGTTTTGAATAACAGCCGCTGCTTTATCACTAAAGCTAACTGGTGATAGTCCTGGCACACAGGATAAACACTTTTGACTACCCGAATAAACAGCATCAATTTTCCATTCATCAACACGCAGCTCAACTCCACCAAGAGACGTTACTGCATCAACTATGGTTAAACAATCATGCTGTTTGGCTATAGCACATAAAGCTTTAGCATCTGACAAAGCGCCTGTTGATGTCTCTGCGTGAACAAAAGCAACAAAATTTGCTTGTGGGTTTGCTTTTAAAGCTGTCTCTAACGCTTCAGGCTGAACCGCTCTGCCCCATTCACCTTCTACAACGACCAATGTAGCACCAATGCGATTAACATTTTCAGCCATTCGCAGACCAAATACGCCATTAACACAGACCACCACAGTATCACTTGGAGTGAGTAAATTGACAAAGCAAGCTTCCATACCAGCAGAGCCAGGTGCAGATACCGCCATGGTGAATTTATTTTTTGTTTGAAAGGCGTATTGAAGTAACGTTTTCACTTCATCCATCATGCTAATAAAACTAGGGTCAAGGTGCCCAACGGTAGGTCTTGCTAACGCCGACAGAACCCTTGCACTGACATCAGAAGGGCCTGGCCCCATTAATGTTCGTTGTGGTGGAATAAAAGATGAAATAACCATAAAAACCTCTTGTAGACGCGAATAATGCGTATTATTTATGACAAACCTTATCATCACAATAATTATGTATTAAATTAATTGTCATTATCCTAACTATTCACTAGCTAAATGCTCAATCCTTCATAAGATTGAGCCGCTACTTAGTAAATATTACGTGACAAAGAATACTGCCAGCTTCTTTGGCAAGGTGCTCGCTTACTGATATGATGCACGCCATGTAATAACTACACAATGCTAAATATGGCTCTTAAAGCAACAATATATAAAGCAACAATTGAATTGGCCAACATGGATCGTAACTATTATGATTCGCTGCAATTAACCATTGCCAGACACCCCTCAGAAACTGAACAAAGGTTAATTGTGCGAATAATGGCCTTTATACTTAACGCCCACCCAGATTTACAGTTCGGCAAAGGCCTTAGTGATGAAACAGAGGCCACTATCTGGCAAAAAAACTATAGCGATGAAATTTCATTATGGATTGAATTAGGGCAACCAGAAGAAAAACGTTTGAAAAAAGCCTGTAACCAAGCCGATGAAGTGAAACTTTATTGTTATGGCAGTAGCATCAATACTTGGTGGTCACAGACAGAGCAAAATTTGAGTAAATTCGAACGCTTAAGCATTGAGCAATTTGAACCCAGCACTTGTGAAGCGCTAGTAAAACTATTAACGCGTAATATGGAGTTTCAATGCAGCATTCAAGATGGTCAATTATGGTTAACCTCTGGCGAAGAGACCTTGCTTATTGAAACTAAAAAACTACAACATAATAAAACAAAATAAAAATAACGTTCACTAGCACTTACTTTATAGGATTATGGGGCTGATAAAATTATGAATAAAACAACATCAACAAGATCATTAGCGCTAATGCTGTCATTAGCAATAGCGCCAATTTCACAAATATCGTTCGCTGCTAATTCAGTACAACCTGAATTCAGCTCTGGCTTAAACATCGATAGCACCCTATCTCTCGAGCAAGTAACGAATGATGTGACTTTTTTAGCAAGCGATAAACTTAAAGGACGCGGCAATTTCTCTGCCGATATAAATACTGCGGCATCATATATTGCCAGACGATTTAGCGAAGTAGGGTTAAAGTCCTCCCCTAATAACGATAACTATAACTATAAACAAGGATATAGTGTAAAAACAATTAGCCCAAGTAAAGTTTCTGCCGTAATAAACCAACAAGAAATTGCCGCTGAGCATTTAGCTTTGGCTACCAATCAAACAAATATCAACTGGCTAAATACTAACAAAGCTGAAAAAGTAACTAGTCATATTATCGCTGCAGGCGATAATATGCGCGAAGCATTACAAGCAATAAACCATCAAGGGGGCCAACATTTAGTCTTGGTTCATCCTGAACATAAAAAAATGTTTAAACGTTATCAAGATTACTTTGCTCACGGCACTACTAAGCTGCTTGAGGAAAAAACGAATATAAAAGCTGCAAGTATTGTGCTCGCCTTAAGTGATATTGAAACAGTAAATAACTTCAAAGTCATAGGTTCAGCAACTGTCTCTATAACCAAGTTATCAAATGTTGTTGGTATTTTACCAGGGAAAAGCAAAGCAAATGAAGTTGTTTTATATACCGCTCATTACGATCACTTAGGCGAGAAAAACTCAACAGATACTAACAGTGAAATTTATAATGGTGCCGATGATGATGCTTCTGGGGTTAGTGCAATTATCAACTTGGCAAGTCACTTTGCCAAACTAGGTAATAATGAAAGAACATTAATGTTTACCGCTTTTAGCGCTGAAGAAATTGGTGGTTTTGGTTCCCGTTATTTTTCAAAACAACTTGATGCAAGCAGCATTAGCGCAATGATAAACATTGAAATGATTGGTAAGCCTGCCAAATTTGGTAGTGGCACAGTATGGATGACAGGTATAGAACGCTCTAGCTTAGGTGAACAATTAAACCAAGCGCTTAAAAAGCATTCATTAACTATTTACCCAGATCCTTACCCTGAGCAAAACTTATTCTACCGCTCAGACAACGCAACATTAGCCAGACTTGGCGTACCTGCCCATAGCTTTAGCAGTACGCAGCTTGATAAAGATCAGCACTATCACCAAACAAGCGATGATATTAGTAGTTTGGACTTAAAATCAATGCATCAAGTTATCAAAACGATTGCTATTGCTACAATGCCTTTGGTGACAGGTGAAATATCACCCTCGCGCATCGACCCAAATTTGGTAAAGAACAACGGACTAATTTATTAACTGATAATAACTAGCGGTAATATGTCAAAACAATTGGGAGATTGTCGTCTTATCACTAAGCGGCAATCACTTCTAACGGGCAGCGTAATTGAAACTCTAGCTTATTTTTACTGATGACTTGAAAACCATGCCTAAGATATAAAGCTCTTGCTGGATTTTTTAAAAGCACATTTAGTGTAATAGGTAAATGCAATTGCAATGCCCTTTTCTTTACTACATTCAACACCTTGCTACCAATCCCCTTGCCTTGATATTTAGGTGAAATTTGCAATTGTCTAATATGCAGACTTTTCTCTGTGCCATTAAGTGAGACTACACCCAGTTTAACAACACCTATAGGTTTGCGATCGACTAATATGATATGACTGTCATAAAAAAATTCTTTAATACGCTCAAGGTGCTGCTTATTCAACATAGTTATGCCTGCAGCAATTAAATGTTTGTTCATCGTTTTTTTGCGTAAATCTAACAAAAAATCAAGATCATCATCTTTTACTTTTCTAAAACCTACCGTGAACTTCATTATGCTCTATGCTATTACAACGTTTAATTATTAATAACTAGATCATAACTAGTCGCTTTATTTAATACCAGTAAACTGGCGAAATAAATGAATATAACTACATTGCTAACTCATATTAAATCAGTATCGCGACTGTAGCTTATAAACACTTACAAGTTATCTATTAAAGCAAGGCTTTAATTTCATCTTTAGCCTCATAAAGATGCACTTTAAGCTGTTCAACTGCTTTATCTACTTTTCGTTCGTTACTGTAATCTAATAACTTACAGATACTCATATATTGCTTAGTTTTATTAATACGAGTAAAACAAATATGGTTAAAGCGCTCTATTTTTGTCCTTATAACATTGATCATCTCTTCAGTTTGCGGTCGCTTTATACCTGAGAACAAGCAGTTATAATATGCTATGTTTAAATCGTTCCACTGCTGAGCTGAAGATGCCCAGTTGATTTCATTAATGATATTTCGAGCCTCTATGAGCTTTTTATCCGATATGAGTGGTAAGGAAGCAGCAAGTAAATCTGACTCTATCAATATTTTTAGCGCAAACAGTTCATCGATTTGCTCTGTGTTGATGACTGAAGCAATAGCGCCTTTATTTGCTTCAATTGAAATATAACCCTCACCTTTAAGCAGCTGTAACGCTTCACGAATAGGAATTTTACTAACCTTAAACTCTTTCGCCAACACTTCTTGATAAATGCGTTCTCCCGGTTTTATTTCACCGATTAATATTCGTTCTCGAAGATTTTCTACCACAAGCTGGGTAATTGTTTTGTATTGGTGTTTAATTGACCCAAGCATCTAATTTCCTAATGATTAATATTAATATCACATTGAAAGCCATTTCGTAGTTATACATAGCTGCTAGCATGAAACCTAAGCAGCTTTGTGATCATTAAGATGACAAACCTTTTTACCAGCAAAAATATCTTTAACAAAAGCATCAAAACTCTCCCCATAAACGGTGGAAAGCTTATCTAATTCACTTGCCCATGCTGACCAATTCCCCGAACGTGAATATGAGAGCAGTGTACTGATGGCTTCTGGCTCTTCTTGTAAAAAGAAACATAACGCAACGTTACCGCCATCATAAACAAGATTAAAATAATCAGTTTTATAGTCGCTTTTGGTTAGCGAGAAAATAGTTTTCAAAGAAAAGTCACCACCGTAATACTTAATGCTTTCCTTAATGAAAGTTGAAGCAACACCCCAATGAAGGTGCTGCATGTACTCAGCAACACCTTCAGTCCACCATGCAGCCATATCTGTAGCGTAATAATCACCCTCCTTGTTAAAACGACCATCTAAATAGTGTATATATTCATGATTTTGATTTTTAACATTACCGTTATCCAGCAAATAAGAGTAAATTTCCCCATGGCTGTCGATATCATTCGGATCTTTTTCAATATACTTACCATATGAACTGACATTGAAATCTTGGGCTAAATAACTTTCTCTATCTTTGTATATATACAAATCACGGTTATTATTATGATCACCTAAAATAGGAGTAGAGCCAAAGTGCTCAAAAAATAAAACCTCAAGTTCAGTTAAACTTTGGCAAATTTCTTCAAAAGGTACTGGAACTTGCGCATATATATGCGTTTCAGGATTGCAAGTGTACTGAAAACTCAGCTCAGAAGTATCATATGCGGTATTACTGGTAGGATCATTTTCTACATTATTTTCTGGAACGTTTGTTATTTCATTTACAGAATCACCTAAATGACTTTTTGTTGATGTTTCATTCGAGCAAGAGCTCGTTATAATCCCTAAAAAGATAATCGAAGAAAGAAGCTTTTTTTGCATCATATTGACTTGGTTATATTTACTAAAAATGAGGCTCTATATGTACCTTAGCCACATGCCCCATGACAATATTTTGCAGATAATCTTATATCAACTAAGCTATAAGCTCAGGGAAAACCTCCTTGCATTAACAATGTGAATATTAATAATTAATTAATAAATAGAAGTACTTACATTCAACCTATTAATGGACAAAAACCATCAAAAATGACTAAATCCCTTTAAAATCAAAAAGATGATGATTTATTATTACAAAAACTAATATTGAGTGTAATTACCGCTCTGGAAAACACTCTACATCTAACATTAATCAACTAATAATAAACTGGTATTATTGTCTACAGATTCAATAAGGTAGATAAACTCTTCATTTTGACTAATAACTATATTGGGGTAGTTGTCCTTGCTATCGACTACATAAACAACTTTTTGATTAGCAAAGTCATAGTAATATATTGCGTTATTAGTCACTGCAACTCGGTCCATAAAATAGATTCCATTCTTGGTTACAATAAAGTCATTAACCGAATAACGATTGTTAATATAGGTACGATCAATAATTTTAGATTCTATCCCCGTAACGGCATCAACATAATAAATATCAAAGCTAGCTTCTTTAGAATAATAGAAACTACCATCGTTATTTTCATGAATCAGGTTGGCATTCGTCAACTTTGACAATTTTTTAAGTGGATAACCTGTAATTCCCATTTTAACTGCGCTAGGTTTATTTTGATCAAAGCCCGCTAAATAAATATCATTACCGTCATATGAAAACCGGCCAGCATACAGACTTTCATTATCAGGGCATAAGGGGCCATCTTTACCGTTGGAAGTGTTGATCAAACGACAAGTGTTATTAATTGATAGCAAGGCCATTTCTGACCCTTTACGCCAATGTAGACTTAGAGGATACCTGTAAGTTGGATTTTCATTAAATGCTGTCAATTTGACAGCTTCTTTCCCATTATACTTCCAGAGTTCAACTTGATAGTTTGGCTTAATTGAGGCAAATATCAGTCCGTCGTTTACTATAGCTGCAATAGAGCGAATTGAAAGGTTATTATTAACAACAACTTCTGAAGATCCATCTCCGCCCATTATCGGATTATCAATTTTGATAATTTGGGTCGTTAAAGAAGATAACCCCCAATCTTGTTGCATAATAAATTGATTCTTCATCGGCACTTTTAATGGCCAATAGCCTAAATATTGCTTTGAAGATAACTTAGTAATAATTTGCTCTTCTAACTGATAACTTGATAAATAACCTTGCTGATCAACAAAATAGATTTCATCACTCTCATCAGAAAAGCTAATATTCAAGCGATCTTCAATGCTTTCAACTTTTGTCTCTTCTAATGTTTCATTTACTAAATCATACAAAAATAACTGGTAGCCTGTATTTTGCTTTGAGCGCATAATCGCTAACCATTGCTTGTTGGGTGAAACCATTGCGGCAAAATCACCAAATATATCAACAGGCGGAGAAGTAACTTGCTCCGAGCGATCTAAAGCAAGATCATATAAATATATTCTTAAGGGTGCCGATACAGCTTCTTGAGCACTGTAATAGAACTGGCTATTGCCCAACCAACTAATTGCTGGTGATAAATTTGCAGCATCAAGAGGAATAATTAGCTTAGCATTACTTGCCGTTAATTGATCGCTATTAAAGTCTGCAATATAAATCCCTTTTTTAGCTTTAGCATAACGAATAAAGGCAATATATTTTTTATTTGGAGATATGCTGACAAAATTATCTCGATTGTTACTGGTATTAAAAACCTTTTGTACTTGCAGAGGCGTTTCCATCTTACTGGCATATAACTCCCAAGTGGAATTCCTTGAGGTGCGATTAGAGTATATGATAATTTCACCATCTTGGCTGATGGCAGGACTTTGCTCTCTTCCTTGTTGCGTAGTTAATACGACACTGCTCTGATAAGTTTTAGGTACACTAAAAAAATATAACAAGATGGTTGCTAAGCTAACCACTGCACTCATCGCCAATACTTTTAAATATAAGTGATTAGTCTTATTCTTTTTACTGGCTTTGCTATTATTCGGATTAATATCAACATTACTTGCTACATCCAAAGAATTTTCGCTTTGCCTCTTCTCTTCAGATAAGTTATTAGCTTGGCTAGCTTCAGGCTGTGCAAATTGACTAACCTTAGCGATAAGCCTATAACCACTTTTACTGCCCGTAACCGTATGAAAAAACTTCGTTTGGTTATCTAACTTCGCCAGAGTTTGTCTTAGACTGTAGATATGGTTATTTATGGTGTGGTTTGATGCCGTTGAATTTTGCCAGACATCCTCTCTTAAATTATCTCGACTGATTACCTGTTCATTAAGAGCCGCAAAGTAACAAATCACTTTCATCGCCATTGATTTAATTTCAATGGTTTTACCATCTAAGCTTATTTCATCTGTTGCAGGGTTAATTATGATATTGGCGAGTTTAAAAGGTTTTTTCGTGTCGAGCATATAGGAGCTTTCTACTTAGAATTATTATTTGATAATACAAATTTACCGTCTCATTTTCGTTAAATAAAGTCAACGCTAAATGGTTTCGAAGCCTATAAACAAAAACACAAGCTAGATTTAGCTTGTGTTTTGTTAAGAACTGTTTATATATTTAAGTTAACCTAGAATTCATATGAAAAACCACCATATAAGTAGCGCCCCATTGAATCGTATTGAGCACGACCATAAGATGTATCAGGGTGATTATAATACGATTTGTCAAAGACATTACTGATACCTAAGTATAAGTTGGTATTATCATTAAAGTCATAACCAACACGAGCATTATGCATAATAGAGTCTGGTGTAAATGGCTTATCATATAATTCATAAGTTCCATATTGCGAAACTTGGTAACCCTCTGCATAGTTAGTTGTCCAATTAACCTCGACATCTTTATAAGAATACGTCATCACAAAGCGAGTTTTAAGTTCGACATTTTTGTACCCTACGCCTGTTATATCATGAACATCATCTTCAACTGAATCTTGGTAAGTAGAATCTAAAAGTTTAGTGGCATTAAACGAGAAATCTATTTCACCAAACTCCGCTAATCTTTGCAGGTATGAAATTTCAAAATCAATTCCAGAAATATTTACATAAGCCTGGTTCACAGTAGTATTCAAAACATTAGCAATATTACCATCGCTGCCTCGAGCAACTAACGGACAATAAACACTATTAGCAATATCTTGTTCTTTTGAGCACTTATCTAAGGTGTTTTGAATACCTGCACTACCCATAGCATCTTGCAGGTCAATATCATAATAATCGACAGTAAATGACAGGTTATCAATAAAACTTGGTGTATAGACAATACCGACGGTGAGGGTATCCGCTTTTTCTGGCTGTAAATTCACATTACCTGTAGTCGTTACATCGACACCACCGTTAAGTGATGTAGCAGAATCGAAGCTCTCAGGGTCAACGATTCCCCATGCTTGGCAATTGGCGATGATTTGCGCTTTATACTCAGCTGAAGCTCCTAGGATTTCTTCTTGATCACAGGGATCAGTTTTACTTGATGAAAATCCAGTACGAACTGCAGAAAATTGCTCACTTAGCTGTGGTGCACGAATAGTATGAGCATAAGTAGATCGCATAGCTAAGCCGTCAAAAACACTCCATGTAGCACCTAGCTTCCAGGTATTGTGAGTACCCGCATAAGTATAATTAGACATACGTCCGGCTGCACTTAATAATAGCTCTTCGACTAAGAAAATATCTGATAGAACTGGAGCTTCAACTTCTATAAACATTTCTTGCACTGTTTTGGCTGCATTCCACGGCTGTTTGCTGTTCCCACTAATACCACTTTGCCATGTTTCATCGACTTCCATATCTAACGACTCTCGGCGAATATCAATACCTGCAGCAAACATCAATTCACCATAAGGTAATTGAACAATATCACCTGAAGTGGATACCGAGAAGACACTTTGCTCAGAGGTGATTTGGCTGCCATATGGATCTAAAGTAATGTAATCCAAAGCATCTTGCGACATAGGCAATAATGGGTGACTGGATGGGCAGTCAAAAACATCAACACCACAATAATCTCCATTATCATTAGTAATAGAATCATGACCGTCACTGAACCTATTTTCATTAGTGCGATTTGATAGCAAGGTATCATGCTTTGTTTTGCCGTTTGATACATAAACATCCCACAGCCACCCATTAGAAAACTCACCGGTTAAGCTACTGGTAAAGGCAAAAATCTCACGCTCTACGTCACTGGTGCGTGCTCCTAATTCATTAAGACCAATTGATGTATAGAAATAGCCATCAGTTTGACTGAGCAAGTCAGTGATATGGGCTGGTCGTTCGATATTTTCATCAAACCAGCTATCGTGTAGCTTACCCGTCCAATAGTTATATTCAGGAGATATTTGGTTTTGGCTTTCAACCTTGCTGTAACGTAGATCTGCAGTGAACTGTACGTCATCACTTAGCTCATAATTAACTAAGGTGTAAAATGTAGCTCTTTCAAAAGGGCTATTTACTTTATTATAACGGTTAATGTTCCAGCCTGTCGCATTTTCACTTTGTTGCATATAAAAAGGCGAACGTTGATCGTTGGCATTAAACATATAAGCAGATTCGTCACCTGTGACATTATAATAATTGATCAAGCCATTTTCATCTTTTATACCCGCCATTTGACCATGAACATTATAATCTGGCCAAGCTAAATTATAACCTGCAATCTTTGCTGGTTGACCGTCATCAGGCTCACCCGTATTTAATGGGTTATTTAGCCAAGCAGTTTGCTCACCAGAGCCGGGACGGTTCATTAGGCTAGCGCCTTTCTCATCAAAATAATCAAATGAAAATACAATATTACCCTTGTCATTGTTAAAGTTATGACCAGTGGTAATAGTAAAAGAACCCGCTTCACCATCACCTAAATCTGACTCTCCGTATTGTGCACTAACCCGAGTTCCTTCATATTCTTTTTTCATGACAAAATTAACTACACCTGCTACCGCATCAGCCCCATAGGTTGCTGCTGCACCACCCGTTAACACGTCAATTCTGTCAATTAAATCTACAGGAATATAACCTGTATCTGTAGCCATAAAGCCGTCATCATAAGTAGATTGCACCACACGTCGACCGTTCACTAATACTAAGGTTCTATCCGTACCTAGATTACGTAAATTGACTAAGCTTAACCCAGCATTACCAAAACTTGAGTTGCCTTGTGAGCTATCATAGCCCATAGCAAACTGCGGTAATTGAGTCAGTAAATCATTAGCGTTTAATATCCCTGACGCTCTTATCGCTGCAGAATCCACTGAAACTACTGGTGATGGCGTTTGGGTATTAATGCGCGCAATGCGAGAACCCGTCACCTCTATTCTTTCTACGTCATTTTCTGCACTTTCATCGACCAATTTTTCTTGGGCAAAAGCATTAGCTGTTGATAATGCAGCTATGAGTGCAAGTGCAACAGGAGTATTTCTAAATATCATTGTTTACTTCTCCAAATATATTGTTTCAAAGGTAGTTTGTACTTAAGCCAAAACTATTTTTATAACTGACGTGCAAATGTTAACGTTTGTTTTTTATTGTTATGGCTATCCTTAACGTCAGGATGTATACAATATATGAGCAAACTGCATTCACTGTAAATATAGCGATTACCGCCCTATTTTAGTGATAATGTGCCTTGATGATTTTATCAATTCTAATTTTATTCGATAAAGACCAATAAACGAGATATAGGTAACCAACTGTTTATTCGACTGTTATATGGTGGGTAAAAACCTAATTTAACAATGCACTTTCAAAAAGTACTCATTACTAAATTTATTCATTCGATATTTGAAATGACAACGAGATGTTATTAAATGATAACAAATTATCAAATTTGTCAGGAGAAAGGCTACGGGTTGCTCTATAGGTAGAACATTGTTGCCTACTGTGAAGTACTGAACCATATAATACCAACAAGCCTTGAGTGTAAAGGTTAACTTTTGCTCCTTAAGCTATGATGGATAGGGAGCTATATATCTGCTAATAAAGCGCCTGTTTTAGTCTATTATTTGAATATTAATCAAGAGTAATCGTCACCGACTTTGAGTGACGCGTGCCATGGATTAGCTTTATCAGTAATGGATTAGCTTTACCGGCAATGCATTTGATATGTTTAATAGTTCACTTTCAGTTAATGCTATTTCTATTCATTGAGCTTGCACTATCAAGCGCTTTTACTTCTATTGCGATTATCTAAAAATGAGAGCTATCCATGTATTGCTGAGGTTTTTATACATGTGGTAACTGTGCGGGTTATCTACTTTATTCAAGACAATTATCTTAAAGGTTTCGAGGTTTCAGGATTAACGTGTGATAAGGCAATAAGAGATAAATACTTCTAGGTAACCCTTTATATAATATTATGGGCATTAGCTTCATTAAATGAATCTATTTTATGTAATAGAGAATGAATATTCTTTGAATATACTAGATAGAAGATGGAAGATAAATTTCTAAAATGGTACCCGGAGCCGGACTTGAACCGGCACGCTTTTCGGCGAGGGATTTTAAATCCCTTGTGTCTACCAATTCCACCACCCGGGCATTGTTATTTATAAGATGATATCTAAAAATAAAGGGAGTTTTTTATAGTAGGTATTGGTAACCTACTTATTCTTTCATTTGAAATTTGGAGCGGCTAACGAGACTCGAACTCGTGACATTCACGTTGGCAACGTGATGCTCTACCAGCTGAGCTACAGCCGCTTCATA
>Ga0114909_1001405_pt1 | contig 13530 bp, 20 predicted proteins | sample MalvireepMed_906_FD_87290 | JGI IMG/M metagenome (GOLD analysis project Ga0114909, IMG submission 87290) | Marine viral communities from the Global Malaspina Expedition - Malaspina viral metaG DeepMed_906 | ecosystem: Environmental > Aquatic > Marine > Oceanic | place: Mediterranean Sea...
GTGTAGAGGAACGTGTAAGGTAGGCTGTACATCTAGATTCTCCTTAATTAATGGACATGTGCCCATGAAGGACCGATCAAAGATTTACCGTCAATAGGCAGTCTCATATTCAACTCCTCTCCTGCCATGTTCAAAGCCTGTAGGCTCAGGTTTCTGTGTTCTTCTGCATCGTCAGGATGGACGTCATAAATCCACTCGTCGTGTACGTCGCCTACCTTAAGAGAGTCAAGTCCTTTCTTGTAGATCATCTGCTCAAGAAAGATAGCACCCTGTGCCATGACACGAGCACCACCACCTTGCAACCTGTAGTTCAAGGCCGAGTGAGGCGACGGACAGATAATCATAGAACCATCGACCAACTCAATACGACCAGCCTTCTGCTCTGCTTGGGCTTCATTCATTACCTCGTCAAGACCGAGACGGGCCAGAAACTGGGTCCTAAGCGCGTCTCCTTCTTTGAAAGTACCTCCGATGATAGACGCTACCTTTCCTGCCTGAGCGCCGTACTGGATGGCGTACAGCAGGGTCTTAGCGGTAGGTCTATCTACCCCTGCAACCTCGGCGTTGTACGAGTGGGGATCACCCTCTAGGACTTGTCGTGTAAAAGCTTCTCGATTGAGATAGTGAGCCAACATTCGTAGTTCGAGGCCAGACGCGTCAGTTCCGACAAGAACTCTATTAGGGCGGGCTGTCCATAGATCACGTGATTCGTACGTAAAGTATCCATCCACGCCTCGTAAGATTGCCCCGTCCTTAGAAACTCGAACGCCGGGTATGTTTGCAGTGTTAGGTGATTGATGCCTAAGGCGGAGGGTGTCCGCAACGAACAGGTTACCGTGTATACAGGAGTCATCTTCGTTCCAACTTTCTAGCCAAGTGTTTACCATGTTAGCCCGACCGTTGTAGCTCATCCACTTAGCGATGAGTTCTACCTCAGGCACAGGGTTCTTATCTACGAACTCTTGCAACGACGGAACCAAGTCACCTTTGTCAAATGGCTTAGGTCCACCTGTCTTTGTCTTAGGGTCGAGCGGGCTAGGCTCCCACCCAAGGCTCATGAGTTTCTCTAGTCGCTGCTTGTAGCTACCTAGATTGAACTCAACATCTTCGTACGCAAGATACGTGTTCTCTTCGTTACCGTACACAATGTGGTAACGCATCTGGTCTTTCAGGTATATACTAGTCTCTTCACCGTTCTTCTTGTACATGTTACGAGTAGCAACATAGGTACGCTCGGCAGGAAACACTTCACGGACACGAGCCTCAAGATCGCTCTCAAGAGCACGAAGCTCCTGATACAAAACCATGGCACGTTTACCGTCAAAGTAAAACCCATTCTTCTTCTGTCGTTCCAGCAAGGCCATAAACCTGTGCTGAATGTAGATAGACTTCTCGGTGAAGCCGATCTTACGCATCGTACCGATAAGACGGACAAACAACTTGGCTGTTACGAGTACGTCTTGGTGACAGTACTTGAGCATCTCTGGTGTAAGACCACCTTTGAAGTCGTCGAACTCTCCCTTCGGTTCTCCTAGCCTGTCACCCCACGCTGCAAGCCCGTGGCCATCAGGAATAGAAGGATGATAGAGAGTAGAAAGAATAAGTGTATCAATACAGTTTGCTGCCGAGAGCCTAACCCCAACGAGTCGAGCCAGAGTGGGGCCGTCATAGTGCAGGATATTGTGACCAATATATAGAGCACCACGAGTACGTGTAAAGAACTCTCTGATAGACTCATAGTCTGTACACTCCCCTGTCTCTCCTGTAAGCAGGTTACGCCAACACATACACCAGATGATGTTGGTTGGCAGGTCGTCACCTTCGATGTCGATTACGAAGACGCCTTGAGGATGTTCCTTGTAATCTAAGTACATCGTCTCTCCTTTATGTCTCTCCGTCGTAAGCAGCGAACTCATGGCCCGCTAGGTTACCACCACCTTCGAACACCCTGACAAGATCAGGGTCAAGTTCTTGCAAGCGGCCAGTCACTTCGTTGTAGTAGAGATAACAACCGGGTCCGGTCTTACCGAATTTACGGTTCTTCTCAATCGTTACCTTGGTAATGTTCCTACGCCAGTCGTCCTCTTCCTTCTTGTCTCGTTCAAGACGAAGGATAAAGTTAGACACTTGCTCCGGTCCTGCTGAGCCACGCACCTTACCTTCACGGTTGATGTGAATGACAGCAACGACACAGATGTCGAGGTTCATAGTCAAAGTTTTAAGTTTTGTAGAAATCTCATCCAACTGTTTCCGCTCGTCACCGCTCTGATCAGACACGACAATAGAAAGGTGGTCGAGGAAAATATATTTACAACCAAGAGCGGCCATGTGTCGAATCTTGGACAGTACAACATCAATATCGTTGCTACCGAAATGGTCCCAGATAACCACACGATCAGTGTCAATAATGGCTCTATACGCTTCACGTAGCTCCTCCTCAGTTCGTTCTACCTCAGGAAAGTGGTACGGCTTGTTCTTGTGGATAGACATAAGACCAAGAGCAAGGTCACGCTTAGGTTCTTCAAGATGAAGGAACCCGACACCGATGTTCTCTTTGATAAGCTCTTCGTTAGTGAGCAAACAGTACTCAATCTCTTTACACACGCTCGTCTTACCAACGCCTGTGTCTGCGAGAAGCAAAGTCATTTCACTAGTACGAAGACCGTACAGCTTACGGTTCAGTCCTTCCCACGGATACGGGACGGACTTAGGTTCGACGTAGTTGACAATCTCTTCAAGGAGTGCCGGATCGCTTCCAAGTTGTAGGCCGTCGGGCATGAACGCAGGGGCACGGTGCCACTCGTCGATGTACTCTTTGATGTAGCCGTTGATGAGGTAGTCGTTCGCATCCTTCGCTTTCTTAAGGCACATGATGTGTACCTTACCGGGGGCGAACAATCCTGCAACTGCCTTTGCCGCATCCTGTCCCGGCTTGTCGTTGTCGAAGTTGATGACAATCTTTTCGAACGAGTCAAGATACTCGAAGTTGTTGACGACTTCTTTCTTGGCTGACGAGGCAGACTGTACGGCCACATTGGGATAACGAGAACCTGTGAGTTGCCACGCTGCCATTGCATCGTAGTATCCCTCGGTGATGGTGATGCTCCTACCCCCAGCAGCGAAGAGAGGCTGGCCGAATAGCTGATTGTTTTTGTGATCACCTTCAGTAGAGAACGGTTTATCATCGTCCTCAGTCGGCTTGTACCTGATCTGATTGCTGGCATGATTACCTTCCTGATCGAAGCGAGGAAAGATAGCCTCAACAGGGTGCTCTTCGTTGACGCTTACGCTTACCCTGTACTTGTTGACAGTCAGTGCGTCGAGTCCTCGGTGAGCGACTCCCGGCATCTTCCTGTCGGGAAGACTATATTTCATCGGCTTAGGAGGTTTGTTTTTCTTTTCGATTGTTCTCTCTCCTGTGTTGTATTGCACGTCCCGGCCACACCCCTCAGAGAAACAGTGCTCATGATCGTCGTAGACCGCAAGGTTGTCTGAGGAACCGCAGTCAGGACATGCTGTGTGTTCTACTAGTGTGCTCACTTAAGTCCTCGTTCGTGTAGGATTTCATCCAGCAGTTTGGGACGGAAATCGGTGTGCTCCACGCAAGCGCAGTAGTACCGTTTATCAGGATATACGTCTTGGTTTACGTCAAAATCCTCAGGATAGGACATAATCTGGTTAGCGTGAAGGTGTCCGTGAATGTTCAGCTTCCAACGAGAAAGAGACTGTTCGTGGATAGGGATGTGGCTCATGATGAACCCCTTCTTCACTACGTAGCCTCGTACATCGTCAAACAGATCGAAATACTTCCTCATCTTCGGCGGCTCGTGGTTGCCGGGAACGAGAACTTTCCTCCCTTTCAGTTGTCCAACTGCACGCTTCATCTTCGCCGCAGAAAATGCGACATCGCCCAAGATATATACTCGATCCTGATCGCCAACAAGGTCGTTGTACCATGTAATCATCTCCTCGTCCATCTCATTTACATCATCCCAAGGACGAAGTTTAGAGCCATCGTACTTGGTAAACTTGCAGATGTTGGCGTGGCTGAAGTGAGGGTCACTGTATACCCATGTCTTACTCATTTTCGTACTTCGCTTTCAGATGTGCAAGCTGTTCACGCTCGGCCTTCTCTAGCTGTGTAACGGTGATCTTATCCATGGCTGGTGTCCTTCAAAAGATGATGGGCCGCACGACGAACCAGAACAGCGCAAAGCCCGCTGCCCCGCCGACAACACTGCCGCCGATAAGAATGGTGAACATGCAGCCCCAGCCTGCGGTAATGTCGCTCATTGTCCGGCCTCCCCGGTCTTGGTGATTGCGGTGCGGCCCGTCTCAAATCCGAGTACTAGAAGCGCACCAGCGAGGCGATCGCCAGTGAGTGCGGTTGCGATGCCCACGACCCAAACGATGAGGCGAATTGATGGCATCCGAACCTTCGCGGCCTTGGTCGGTTCGTCAGTCATGCTATTCTCCTAGTTCTTCCTTAAGAGCCTTCAGAAGTTTGCGTCGCTCTTCTTTCGCCTTCTTGTTGTAAGCCTCTTCGTTAGCCACTCGTGCGTCTCTTTCTTCTTCTGTTTCTAGAGAATACCACTGGATAGAAATCTCAGTGGTAGGATTACCGTACTCTTCGTACGAACTTACATAAATGGTGGCTTCATCAGGAGAAATGTTTTTCTCACGACAAAAAGACTGAAGCATTTCGATTACAGAACTTACCTTTTCACAATCAGGATAGATAATCTTATCACGATATTTTCTAATCCTGTTTCGGTTGATTTCTTTCTGATACCACATGTCAGTCTTCTCCTTCACCTACATCACTCTTGTACCACGACCAGAAATCTCCGTGCGTGTCATCGTCAAAGTCAGAGAGGACGACAAGACCATCATCATCTTCCGCTTGGAACCCGTCGCAGTAGGCCGCGTCTAGGATAACTTCCATACACGACAGACAAGGTTCGAACTCCTTAGTTACGTCGTGCTGAGAGATTTCTTTATCCGACAGGACCTTTTGGCAGATATGACACCTCATACGTTCTCTCCTTTAGGAACGAAAGGAAGAAGCTCTCCCCTTCTGTTTCGGTAGGCTAGGCTGGCCTCTTCTGCTGTATTAAAATAGCCTAAAAACTCCCGCTTACCTCTGACTTGAATAAAGGCTCGGTACCGGTCCCCTCGTTTAGAAACTCCTCTATATGGGACAGAGCCGGAGTTCTTATTAGTGTTGGCGGAGTTATCTGCAAAAGACAACGCTCTCAGGTTCTCTATACGGTTGTCAGACCGGTCTCCGTTAATGTGATCTACAAGGCTAGGCCATTCACCAGTATGATACGCATAAATAATGCGGTGTGCTTTCCACTGTCGCCCAGAGTAGGAGAGAACACGATAACCTAGCGTATTAAGACACCCTGCTTCGTCCCCTGCTTTTACTTGCTTCCTTGAGTGCCTCCAAAAGAGCCTACCATCACGGATCTCCCATGTTTCTTCTATCTCCTGTTTGCTTAAACGCATAATTTTTCCTCGCGCACCTAGTATTACCTTAGGTGTTTCCTTAGTATCTTTTACTTTAGTCTTAGTTTCTCTTTGTCCTTGTCGTTAAGCTATACCTTATATAAGGATTATATCATAAGAAAGAAACCTTGTCAAGAGAAAAATGAACGACGAAAGAAAGAAACATAATCCTCTGTTGTCGTCCCTACTAGGCCGGGAGCAGTGTTGATTTCAAGGACATAGGCTCTTTCCTTTTTCTCGTTCCAGATTACGTCAACAGCACCGAAGTCAAGACCACTAATAGCAAGGGCCTTACGTGCTACTTCAAGCACCTGCTCTGGTGGTTCGATGTCGTTACGTGCGTAGTTGAACCCGTTGCCGTGGTTCCTGATCTGCCAGTTGGGGTTGTCGTGCTCTAGTCTACGGACTTTCTTCTGAACACTGAACACGGATGGCTCACCGTTGATGAGTCCCACGTGTACCCTGTACTCGTCTTTCTTTCGCACGTACTGGACGTAGAGGGGAGCAGGAACAAGATCGTCAGGGCTGTTAGCCATAACAATACCGCTACCGCTGTGCCCGTTAAGGACGGTACGACAGACGATGGGGTAGGCGTCCTCTGGAATCGACTCTGATTCAGTCCAGAAAGACGGGATAATGGACGCATCTTCTTCTCCTACTTTTTGAAAGAACCGAAGCTTGTCTGCCACGTACTTCAAATAGTGTGGTCGGTTCAGGACCCTGATGGTGTCTGTAGCGTACAAACTAGGTAATCCGGTACTGTTCCCCCAGTTGATGATAACATCGCCTGTACGGGGCTTGTAGCGGCTCTCAGAAGTACGTAGGCGCTTGACCCCTAGTGCTTTGGCTAGTGTCTTAGCGCCTTGGCTGTACATTTGGTAAGGAAGTACTCGTACTCGTGTCATGTTACCACTCTCCATCTTCAATTACGAAATCGTCTGAATCGTAGTCAGGTTCGGATGTATACTCCTGTTGGAAAGGAACAGGAGAGGCAGAAACCACACTGCCATGCCACGCTTCCGCGAACGCGTTAGGCGTTGGTGCTGCACCGTAAGGATTCTCCTGCACCTCACGTCGTCCGAAAGGATCGCCAGCAAGATCAGGTTTCACGTACTTAGACCAGTCTCGACAGTAACACAGGTCTTGTGCCAGTCGAATACCTTCCCACGCACTCTGCGTAACCTGCTGATCTGTAAAGGAAATTCCTGCACGAACCAGTTCGTAGTGCTCTCCGAGAATGTGCTTGACAAACTGAAGAGGACCCTGACCAGACAGTCCTTCACAAATCTGACGAGGATCGTCGTAAGTGTTCGAGAGTTTGTAGATACGTTCGAGGATACTGACCCACGTAATCACAGTCTCAGGGTCCATAGCCCCACGCATACCACGAATCTCAATCGAACCCAGCTTGGCAAGAGCGTGAATGTTAAGGTTAGCGTAGTGCAAACCCTCACTCACTGCACTGACACCACGCTCGTCGTCGCTCAGGAAGTCCCTGATCTTGGTCACAATACCGGGAGCGTCCTTACCACGAAGGCAGAACAGGTTGCCGATACGATGGTCGCCGCACCACTCCATCAGAATCTCCTCTACGATGTAGAACAGAGAGACGAAACAGCACACACGATCCTTGTACGCCTGACCGAAGTTAAGGTGAACGTGAACGCTTGTCCGGTTACTGTCATCCAGCACCGTGCCGTAGTCCTCAATCATATCCCACAGGGTACGAACCGACTCAGGTACTTCATCAAACTGAATAGGCGAACGGAGAATGTACTCGGCGTTGTCTTCACCACGAAGAGAATGATCTTCGACGTAAGCCCACGGAGATACTACGTACTCTTTCTTGAACTTATTACCTTCAAGTTCAATCTCGATACCTACTTGCCCGTCAACAGGACGAGTACGAAAAATCTGACACATCGGAAGGACCGACGAGACACGGTTAGCAGGTAGAAAAGCTTTGTGCGACATTGTTTGAGTGCTCCTTACTTAGAGTCAATCGTTTCAAAAAGTTCCAGTTCATCAATAACTTCCTTGGTGTACGAGTATTCAGTGGAAAGTACCAGTTTACTCATGTCACCGTGAGGGAGCAGACCTACGATGTCCCGCTTGTAGGCAAGGAACAGGAAGCCCGCGTCACCTTCAGCAAAGGCGAAGTTACGATTAAATGCGGCATGTACGTTCGCACAACGTTCATCCATCACCGCGTCAAGACACTCCTGAGGCGTCGGGTAGTCACCAATCACCATGTCTTTGAACTCAGGCGAAAGGTAGTTAATGTGTGGGCTACGCTCAGGATCAAAAGCCCACTGTCGGATCATCTGCTGAGTAAGACCCTGCTGCATGTTCCGTGTCGGTGCTCGTTCGGTGTACAGGCAAAGCCCGTTCGTGTTCACCATTCCGAGGGAGAAAGGACGGAACTTATTGAAGCCCGGATCGTTAGCCTTCTTGGTAAACACACCAGACTCAGGTCGTTTCTCCAACCACTCACGCATCTTCTCAGATTTACTTGGCTCCCCCGGCTCATCGAACCAATGGATAGGAATATCCGAGAAGGTAGCAACAGCCATAGACTTACCTCGTTCAATAGGATCAAGGTAAAGATCAAAGAACTCACCGTCGTCGTCACCTACCGTGATGCAGTGATACGGAACACCTTCGTAAGCAACGATGGTAGATTCAAGCCTCATACGTGCTTCTTTAATCGTCTCGAAGAAATTAGGATACTGCACAGTATATTCTCCTCAGTAGAACTCAATCGGATACTGATTTTCCTTACGGAAATCAAGGTCCAGTTTGCAGTCGTCGATAGCCTGAATAAGACGAGCGTTAAACTCAGCCTTCACTTCAGGATAGAAAGTCTTACGCATGTTGGCGATAGCAGACTGCATCCTGTTCCAAGTACGGACACGTTCGTTGTGGTTAAGCACCCAGAAAGGCGACAGAACACGGTACTCGACACCGTAAGTCTTGTAACGACACGAACCAGCCTTGCCATAGGCCTTACGGCGTTGCTTGTCTCTGTCACGAAGCACAGACCACGCACCTAGCTGCCAGTCAAGCTGCTGGACAAGTTCGTTGCAGTTCCTCAGGTGGTTCTTACCGAACGCATCGCCCTCATCACGCCACCCGATGTGAATGTGCCCGCCAAGGAAACGAGTACGTCCGAGCGAAGCGATGTCAGGCGGAGGATTAACCTCGCCAGTCCACGCGTTGAAGTCAGGAGAACACCCGAGAATCTTAGCACGGTCAGGGGCAGCGTCCCACACGTCCTTACGGAACGTCACCGAAGTCTTGTCGGTCAGCGTGTAACCCTTCGGAAGCATGTCCTTAAGCTGTGCAAGAACCAAGTCGATGTTGTCCGAGAACTCATCGTAGTTCGACGCAGGGTCGATGTTGAACTCAGCGGCGAAGCCGTCCACCTGAACAGCACCACCGTCTACCTTGTGCGGATTGCTTTTGTCACCGGGGATAAGCCCGTCAGCACAGACGGGAGTACCTTCCTCGTTGAGGATGAACAGTTCCGGGTCACAACCAAACTTGAAACCCGGAATCGAATTAACTGCGAGAGTCATTTACTTTTCTCCTGTCTTAATTAACAACAACCAACGAAGTAAGTTTCGTGTTGTCTTGCAAGTACTTCTCAAGCGAACCTTGTACGTGAAGCTCGTTCTTGCCCTTCAAACCAGAGCAGCACGGACCCATAACAATCTGTCGGTCCTTCCACACCTTGTTGCCGGGTTCATAGTAATCAACCTCAGCACCACAGTACGAGCAACCATACTGGGACATCTTGTCGAAGTCGTCCTGACTCAGCAAACCATCGAACGGATCGGAGACAGTAGCTTCGATGTCCATCTTTTTAGAAGGGGATATCGTCGTCGAGGTCGTCGTAGAGGTAGAAGTCGTCCCATAAGCTTCGTCCCGAAAAGGGCTACCCGAGCTAGTGTACGTGTTAATAACCTTCTTCGGAACCTCCTTTCCTTTGAGCGTCTCACCTTCGAAGTCAGAGCGAGATTCGAACCAGCCCTGCTTAAGACCTTCAAGATCGAAAGTGTAGAGCGTGTCTACCTTAGTCTCAAAGAACGCACTCGTCTCGTCTTCGACGTGAAGCTTGTAGTCCTTCTTGCCAGTCATGAGAGCAGCCTGCATGATAGGCCACTCACTTGCCCAGAACACCTTCGAGAAATCCTTAGCATAACCGAGCCAGAAAGGACGCTCAGAGTTACGAAGGAAGAACAGTTCTTGGGTGCTCTTCTTGATCCAGACCAACGCCCACGCCCCTTCAAGCATAGGCACAGTTTTTTCGATGCCGAACTTGTCGATGGCTTTGATGATAGCCTCGCTGTCCGTGCCTGTTTCTTCACCGATAGCTTCTTCCAGAGCACGGAACGAAGCCGCAGTAAGCGTACCGTTGTGAGCACCTACGATGTCACCTGCTTCAAACGGGTGAGCGTTGACACTGTTTACCACACCCAACGTTGCCGCTCGGTTGTGTCCGAGAAAAGCAGTCGAGTCGTACGCACTAAGCGCCTTGTCGAACTTCTTCATATCGAACAGATCAACGGGATGGCTTGCAATCTTACGAATACGTGCGTCACCTTTCTCAGTGAGCGATGCAAAGCCGGTCGAATCCTTACCTCGGAAATAATCAAAGATAAGGAGACGCTTCATCGTGTCCTCATCGCGGTATTCTAGCTTGCCAGCAATTCCTACGTGGCCACACATAAGCTTCTCCTATTTAAAATAAATAAATTAATTAAAACAATAACTTAGAAAGGTAGACGAACGTCTTTCAAAACCTTGTCGAGATCATAGCTGCGCTTCTCCATAGCTTTCTCGGTCATACGACGCAAGTTGTTACGGAGTTCGTAGTCAGGGTTGTGATTAAACAGCTTGTCAAGTTGCTTGAACACCCACTGCGAGTAATACGGATAGCCCCGGTACTCAGGATGACCCTGCACCCCGAAGAAGCCAGTGTCTTTGAACCACACTGCTTCAACGTCGTCAATCATGGACGTCTCGACTATGTTGTCGGTGATGTCACGACGACGAGATATACGAGAATATCCCAGCACTTCCATGCCGGACGTTTCGTCAGCCATAATCATCTGGTGGTGGACACTTGAAACAGGATGGATCAGAGCCTTGGTACGAGTGTCCCACATGTTGTGGTCTTGGTAGTGTCCGTCCACATCCTGATACAGCTTGGCACCGTGCATTACAGCGCCGAACTGAGCGCCGCGACAGACACCGAGCATCGGAATGCCTTCGTCAATACACAGCTTGAACAAATCGAAGTCTTCTTCGTCACGACGGAAATCGTTCGCTGTAGTCCGGTGAGGGACCATGTTATACAGTTCCGGTGATACGTCAGCACCACCAGTAAACACAACCAGATCAGCCTCTTGCGGAGTCTCAGCAAAAGTACACGCTGCTTGTACCATCCAGTCAGCGAAAGCTTCCTGTTCGTAGACGTCACCCGCAACGTACACTTCCATGTACAGTTCGGGATAGTGAACCAACGGATCGCGGATCAACGTCAAGTCAAGCGGTTTGCTACCAGCTACAGTGTCAGCCATATTCTTCTTCCTCTTCTTCATCATTACTCGTTCCGTACATGATCGCAAGTCGCGTTAAAATACGGTACATTTCTCTCTCTTGCCACATCCAGTCGGCGTAAGCTGCCTCGTAGAACAAGTCATCAACTTGTTTGGAAGTAAGCGGACCGCCGCAAGGCCTGTGGACTGGTGTCTCAGGCTCATCACGGAAGTACATCAGGCAAACTCTTCCTCGACATCACTGACGTCAAACGGATCAACAGACTCTTCCTCTCCGTTACGTGCGATCCGTATCCACTCCTCTTCCTGAGGGTTCTCGGACCGACGACCAGCCAGAAGGATAGGAGCACCTGCTTCCTTCAACTCCTCACGAGTAACGAACTGAGTTTTGGCCAGTGCTTGCCAAACTTCAAGGTGTTTCTCCTGAAGCTGTTCGTTGGTAACGTCACGGGACGTAAAGTCCGACACATCTTTCCACGCCTGAGGTGGCTCGAACGGGTCTTTCACGGCACCCTTGCCGATGTTGCGGAACAGGCCGAACAAGTGATTCGGGTGAGAGCTGACGCTACCGTAATCTCCTATGTTTTCAATGACTTCCTTACCCGTGTAGACTGAGTTGTCTACGGTACGGATGAACTCAAACCCCTGCTCAGCTAGTAGCTTCAACCACTTCTTGCCGTTGGTGCGATTCATCTGGCTTTCGGTAAGCACCGCAAGAAAGCCGTGATTAGGCATGTCACTCAGTCCGAACGTGCCGGTACGGATACGGTTGATGAAGATGTCACGGTACGTAGGACCGAAGAACATTTCTTGACCAGAACGCGACAGTGGATTCCCTTCGTCACCGCAGACCACCTGAATTGACGCCTTAGCGTCCGGGTCTTTATCGAAGCACTGTATCACGTCAAACGCACAGCAACCCCAGTACGAACCGGGAATACTGCCCGCAAATCTCAGAAACTCCATGTGTTTTCTCCTTTTATTTATTCGCCACGCGCTCGACGACAGTAGTCACAATCACAATCCTCAAAGTAGTCATCATCACCACCGAACGGATCGTCGTCGTCATCATCCGGTTCTTCCCACTCCATGATGAGGTGGTAGACGTAGATAACGTTACACGAGTTGCTGTTCAGTGCTTGAGAAACGATCTTGAAACCTTTCTCAGTTAGAACGTCGTGCCACGCTTCTTTCTGGTAGTGAACCAGAACAACTTCCACAATACCTCCGGGACGGTGCTCAAGTAGGTAGTTAAGGTAACGGTCCAGACGTTCCCGTCCCGTTTCCTCAGGAGCACCAGCCGTAAAGAAAGGATACTCCGTGGTGACGTCCCAACCCATCGAGTCGTTGTCTCGGAAATGTCCTTCTTCTTCAGCACATACAAGAGAATCAGGAGTCGCGTTAAACCCTTCGATGTGTTTAATCCCGCAGCACTTGCCGCCGTGGAAGAACAGCTTCATTCGGTAGTAGGCACTCATAGCCTTACTCCTTTTCGTAGTTGTACTTGAGCCAGTCACCGCCTTCAATCAGTGAATAGCCTTCGACAGGACGGTTGAACTCGTAAATCCAGACGTCACCGAGACGCTTCCGAAGGTATAACGAGGACGACGGATCATCTTCGTAGTATCCCTCGTAATGGTCGAACCCTTGAAGTCCTTCGTCGTCTACCTCACGGTATTCGATGGTGATGTCGTATCCATCATCGTCCAAGATGATACCCGGATACCAGCCAAGATCGTACAGACGACCCTTGACCGTGGATGTAGGTCCTTCACCAGTACGCAGAGTACCGTACACTGCGACCTTGTGTTTAGTGATTACTTCTTCGCTCATACCCTAATCTCCAACTTCGGACCCCACTTGCCGGAAGCTTTCACTTCCAGCAGTTGAGGGACCTGCTTGTAGCTAATAGTGCCGTTACGCAGCAGACTGTTACGATCACGACGATTGAACGTGTTCGTGTAGTTGTCTGCGTGACGAGCCTGCGCTTCACTCAACTTGCTGTACATGTTACTTAACTCCCTTGCTGTGCCCAACAAACGTACTAGGACGAAGGAGAAACGCCTTCGCGTCCTCCGAGATTGCTTCCTGCATCGCCTTCGAACGAATCGAACGGTGCGGAAGGGTGACACTCTGGCGGCTGTTGCCGCTGCCTACGATGATAATCATATCATTTCTCCACTAATGTTTGGCAAGTACTTGCCAAATCAGAACCACAGGAAACAGGAAGCGGCGACGAAGATACCGGCGTAACAACGCCAGAACCACGTCCAAAGGTGCTTCCGATCAGACGGATGCCTTTTGTCCGCGTACTCTAAGCCGCAGTAAATCTTGTCGTAGTCCATCACGTTCATTCCTTTCTTCTTCCTCACTCAGAGGGTTGATCTTACGGAACCTGTACTCAGCCCAGACACGTTGCTGTAGTTTCTGACCGTTAATAGGCCCGTCTTTCAAC
>Ga0114909_1001407_pt1 | contig 13511 bp, 11 predicted proteins | sample MalvireepMed_906_FD_87290 | JGI IMG/M metagenome (GOLD analysis project Ga0114909, IMG submission 87290) | Marine viral communities from the Global Malaspina Expedition - Malaspina viral metaG DeepMed_906 | ecosystem: Environmental > Aquatic > Marine > Oceanic | place: Mediterranean Sea...
GGATAAAATCGTAGAATCAAATCTTAATAAAAATTTTGCGTTGATAAAGCTTCAAAGACACATACCAAAATAGAACTACGTGGCTTAAGGCAAAAAGAAACGAAGCTAATTTAGCATTAAAAACGGCAGTTAATTGCTGATATAACCACGCATACATAGTGACATCACCAATATGGATATTTAGGTATAACGTTACCACTAGAAATGATAATACATAAACAAATAGCGGGTTAGTACCATAAACTAACAGAGGCTCTGCTAGTTTAGTTTGCTTCATCATATCAATTAGCCAGACAAAAGCAGCCAATAATAAACAGGCAAAACCTGTGGTATAAATTACGTAAGATGAAGTCCATAATGATTTATTTATTGGAAATACCAATCCCCATAACACACCAAAGCCAATGGCTAAGCCACCAATGAGCGTTAATTTAATAACACTCGACTTTTTATCTTCAATACTCGTTAGATAACGTGTTAGTTCAAAACCTAATAACATATTAACAACTGCTGGAATGGTACTTAATATGCCTTCAGGTTCAAACGCAATTCCACGCATGTTATACATGTGATTAGCACCAAATACTGCTAAATCAAATTGACGAATAATATTCCCTTCCAGTGTAAGCGCACCATCACCAACACTCAATAAAAGCGCCCAGTAGCCAAGCAGAATTACAGCACTAAGAATGAATATACCCGTACGGTTAAGCACTAACACTAAACATGCAGCTATCGCATAAGCTATGCCTATTCGTTGTAATACCCCCATTATACGCCAATCATCGATATTGGTAGTAAAAGGAATGACATTAAGCATAAAACCAATAAAAAACATGATAAAACCACGTTTAATAATTTTTGCGAACTGTTCAGGACTAGCAGCAAAATTACTCTTTTTAAAAGAGAAAAACATTGCTGAACCAATAATGAACAAGAAAAAAGGAAAGACTAAATCAGTTGGTGTTGCGCCGTTCCAATCAGCATGCAACAACGGAGCATAAACATGTGACCAAGTCCCTGGTGTATTCACTAAAATCATTAAAGCAATGGTAATGCCACGAAAAGCATCAAGAGCAAGGTAACGGGTCATGTAACATCCTAACTATTTAATTTAAATCAACATTGTCGTATTGATTGCAATAAAAAGACAAAAAGACAGCGCTGTCTTTGGTTTATCATAATAGAAACCGTGACAAATGGCGAATGGTTTCCCTTAACCTTAAATGAATAATGAAATGTGATGTTTTATTTGTAATAAGAAAATGTACCTGAATATAAATTGTGCTCTTGTCTTGAAACTAGCACATTGAGCTAACTTAGGTATGTGTTACACTGAAAATATTAATCAGTATAATTAAATAATTACCATCATGTCCGCAGAAACTTTATTACAGCAAGCTCAACAAGTTTGTCAAAAAAAAGGTGCTCGTTTTACTAAAGTAAGAGAACAAGTTTTTACATTGCTCGCGCAGCATGAAGGTGCTGTCGGCGCCTATGATCTATTAGATGAATTGAAAAAACTTGATGCTGCTGCCAAGCCAGCAACCATTTATCGGGCTTTAGACTTTTTATGCAAACAAGGTTTTGTCCATAAAATAGAATCGATAAATGCCTTTGTTATGTGTCACCACTTTGGCGAATGCAACCACCCTGTACAGTTATTAATTTGTGATGACTGTGGTCATGTAGAAGAAATACAATCTAATAACTTTGACCTTGCATTACGCGCTATGGCGGATACAAATGGTTTTACTATAAGTCACCAAATAGTAGAAGCCCATGGTAGCTGCAAAGACTGCGTCAAAAAGTAATAAACGACAACTGCTTAAGCGATAATAAACCGTTAATCTCAGTATTGTGCTTTCTTATCGCAAAAAATCCTACCAAGTTAACAAGACTAAACAAAATATGTTATAAAGTCTGGCTTAACATGAAAATTGTATACAATTATACGTTATCTTAAAAACGATCCTTTTTATAATTGATAACATACTGCAATTTATTTTTGGAACATTATGAAATATTTAACCTCTGCAAAAATAATGAGTTTACTGCTCATTTTGTCTAGCTCGGCACTAGCTAACCAAGTTCAAAGTAAGGTTTATGAAGACAAGTTTCGTCAATTAGATGAAAACTTACCTACGCCAAATATATATCGTACTGCTTCTGGCGCACCTGGACATAAATATTGGCAGCAACAGGTTGATTACGATATAGATATCGCAATTGATGACAAAAATCAGCGTTTAACTGGCGCACAAACCATGGATTATCAAAACAACTCTCCAGATACGTTGCGTTATTTATGGTTACAATTAGATCAAAATCGCATGAAACGCGATTCCGCATATAAAATGACAGGCACTGCGCCCGACAAAGATAAAATTACTTTTAAAAACTTTCGCACTGTTGTTGAGTCACCAGCATTTGATGGCGGTTACGAGATTACAAAAGTAACTGACAGCAATAACAAGCCACTGCATTACATCATTAACGGCACTATGATGCGTATTGATTTACCCAAGTCACTTAAGTCAGGAGACAGTGTAGAGCTGAATATTAATTGGAATTATCAGCTACATGAACAAAAAGTACTAGGTGGCCGTTCAGGTTTTGAATATTTCAAGGAAGATGATAACTACCTTTATGAAATAGCAAGTTGGTTTCCACGAGCTGCCGCTTATTACGATGTTATGGGTTGGCAAAATAAACAATTTTTAGGTCGAGGAGAATTCACTTTAGAGTTTGGTGATTATGATGTAAAAATTACCGTACCTGCTGACCATGTTGTTGCTGCAACAGGTGTATTGCAAAATGCCAATAAAGTCCTGACAAAAACACAACAAAAACGCCTAAAGAAAGCAAAATCAGCAAAAAAACCTGTGTTGATCATCACTCCTGAAGAAGCATTAGCCAACGAGAAATCCCGCAGTACCAAGACTAAAACGTGGCACTTTAAGGCTAAAAACATCCGTGATTTTGCTTTTGCATCAAGTCGAAAGTTTATTTGGGACGCACAGGGCTATCAACACAACAGCAGCAATACCATGGCTATGTCTTTCTATCCAAATGAAGGCAATCCCCTATGGCAGAAATATTCTACTGAAGCCATTATTCATACCATGGAGCAATACAGTAAATATACTTTTGATTACCCTTACCCAGTATCAATTTCTGTAAATGGTCCCGTTGGTGGGATGGAATATCCGATGATCACATTTAATGGTCCTCGCCCAACGCTTGATAAAAAGACTGGCGAAAAGACTTATTCACGCCGTACAAAATACGGCTTAGTAGGGGTTATCATTCATGAGGTAGGCCATAATTATTTTCCTATGATAGTCAACTCAGACGAACGTCAGTGGACTTGGATGGATGAAGGTTTAAATACCTTCTTGCAGTTTTTAGCGGAACAAGCTTGGGAAGAGAACTACCCTTCTCGCCGTGGTCATGCGGCTAACATTACGAGTTATATGAAAAGCACTAACCAAGTACCCATCATGACTAACTCTGAATCTATATTACAGTTTGGTAATAACGCTTACGGAAAACCTGCCACCGCGTTAAATATTTTGCGTGAAACCATTATGGGTCGTGAGTTATTTGATTTTGCTTTTAAAGAATATGCCCAACGTTGGAAGTTTAAACGACCAACGCCAGCTGATTTCTTCCGTACTATGGAAGACGCATCCGCTGTTGATCTTGACTGGTTCTGGCGAGGTTGGTTTTATACTACTGACCATGTTGATTTATCAATTGACGATGTACATTTATACCGTCCTAACAGTCAAAATCCAGATACTGAAGAAGCATGGGAGCGTGCATTAGATAACGAACAACCTGAGTTTATCAGCGATTTACGCAATAAAGGTCAATGGCTGCGTACTCAAGATAAACCTGAATTATTAGACTTTTATAATGAGCATGATAAGTTCACTGCCACCAATGCCGGTAGAAACAAATACAATAAAACACAAAAAGACTTAGCGGCATGGCAAAAAGATTTATTAGTTAATGATAGTAATTTTTATATCATTGATTTTTCTAATCACGGCGGATTAGTCATGCCTATTTTATTAGACGTAACCTATGCCGATAACACTAGTGAAAAGTTGCATATTCCCGCTGAAATTTGGCGACAAAACAGTAAAAAAGTCTCTAAGTTATTAATTCGCGATAAAGAAATAACAGCAATTGCACTAGATGCAAACTGGCAAACCGCTGATGTAAATATCAATAATAACTACTGGCCCGCTCGCCCAATCAAGTCACGTTTTGAGCTATATAAAGCTAAAAAGAAAGACATGATGCGAGATTATAACAAAAAGCTTAAACCAATAAACGACGAGGCTGAGCATAAGGAAGAAGCGCAATAATGTTTGCGCGTTTTGTTAAAAGCACTGCTAAACAAGTGACTGGATTGCTAGTCACTTGTTTTATCCAGTTAGCCTTAATGACATCTGCCATTGGACACACTTATTTTTTTGGTGTTAGCGACCTCATCGTTAATGATAAAACCCAACACTTTGAAATAATACACCAATTTACAGCTCATGACATTGAGAATGCTATTGCAGAAATCAAGCAAATACATTTCTCTCCTGAACATGAAAAATATGATCTGTACGTGCAAGAATATATAGAACAAGGTTTTTCTCTCAAACAAAATGGTATTGTCATCAAGCTAACTTGGCTTGGTTTTGAGGTTAAATCTGGTAAGATTATCGCTTTTCAAGAAAGTAGTCCAAATGATAAGCAAGAAAGTTTTTTAGCTGAATTAGTGGTAAAAAATACAATACTCGTCGATACTTACCCTAGACAAGTAAATACAGTTAACTTTCAAGGTAAAGATAAACAAGGCAAAGCTCTTTATGGCAGTTTGACTTTTGATAATAGAATTAAAGTTGTCGAAATAGCAGCCGATAAGGAACAGACACTTAAAGTTAATCAAGAACAATAAATTATAAAAGTATTAGCCCTATTTGATTTACATTTACACTTTAAGCATGCAGAATCAACTAAGTAACTAATCTAACTAAACAGCTAAGGCTCGGAAAGCTTCATGAATGTAGAGTTTATTAATCCATTTTTATCATCGATGCTTAATGTCATGTCTACTATGGCACAAATGGAATTAACCCCAGAAAAACCTAAATTAAAAAAAGATGACATTGCTATGGGTGATGTATCAGGTTTAATTGGCATGGTGAGTGAAAAAGCGAAAGGCTCTTTATCAATCACTTTTGATGCGCCACTAGCTCTAGCCACAATGAAAGGCATGGTTGGCGAAGCGCCCGATGAGGTCAATGAAGAAATTACTGATTTAGTCGGTGAAATTACCAATATGGTTACAGGTGGTGCTAAGCGCATGCTTAGCGAAAAGGGCATAGAATTTGACATGGCAACGCCAATGGTTGTGTCTGGTATAAACCATACTATCCACCATAAAGCCAAAGGCCCAGTTGTTATAATTCCACTTAAAGCCGCTGCTGGTAAAGCATTTATTGAGTTTAGCTTTGATGAGTAAAAGCCTTAAGCGATAGCTTTATTTTAAAAAACTATACTGACATTTTAAACGACAAGCATGAATAATGTTTGTCGTTTTTTATTTGCGTGACTAGCAGCTAAACTTATTGGCTAATTGTAATAGGTTGGTAGCTAAAGCACTTTGCTCTTGGCTAGCGGCGCGGATTTGTTCTCCTTCACTAGTATTGCTAGCTGAGAGTTCACTAATATTTTCAATATTCGCTGCCATTTCATTAGATACAGCAACTTGCTGCTCTGTCGCTACAGCAATTTGACTGCTCATATCACTAATTGAATTAGCCGCTTGTAATAATGCTTTTAAGCGCTCCTCTAATAATGATGTTTGTGTTACTGAGTTGCCAACATTGTTTACGCAGTGATCAATTGATTTCGAAACTTCTTCTGCATCATGTTGGAATTTTCCTACCATAGTTTCAATTTCAGCAGTCGACTCCTGCGTGCGTTGTGCCAGGGTTCTTACCTCGTCAGCGACAACCGCAAATCCCCTACCCTGCTCCCCCGCTCTTGCAGCCTCAATAGCAGCATTTAATGCCAGTAAGTTTGTCTGCTCAGCAACACTCTTAATAACATCAACAACAGACGTTATATTGCTACTACTTTGCTGTAATTGAGCAATTAAGTGGTTAGCATTAGCCATCTCAGTTGATAACAGCTCCATTTCTGCTCGTGTACGGTTAATCTGCTCGACACCTTGGCTTGCAACATTATCAACCTCTGCAGCCGCTTCTGCAGATTGCGCACTATTCAAGGCTACTTCTTGCACTGTGGCGCTCATTTCTTCAATAGCAGTGGCAACTAACACAGTCTCAGATTGTTGAGTCTCAAGATGCATTTGGTTTTTCAATGTTGCTTGAGAACTCTGCGCTGAGCTTGCTGCTAACTTACTACTACTTTCATCAATCGCAATAACGGCTTGTTGAAAAGCAGTTAACATTTTATTTAACCGTTGAGCGACATCACCTAATTCGTCACCACTATTAATGCTTACCCGAACGCTTAAATTACTTTCTTTATCAGCTGCGGTTATGGTATTTGAAATACTGCTCAACTGTTTCATAATTATTCGCCCAATAAAATAGGACAGTAGAGCCGATAACAAAACTAATAAGCTTGCTACGCTGACAGTTAACCACAACATGAACTGTGCACTTTTGTAATGCTCATTACTTACCAACAGTAAACTTTCTACAAGAGTATTCTCTATCTTTTTTAACTGATTAATGCGCGCAGTGCTATTCTCAAACCATGTAGCGCTATCAACAGTTAAGACATCAACACCTTTTGAGGCTAATGCTAATTTTCTAAATTCTTTAACCTTCATCACCGAAGCATGCCTCAAGCCATCAGCATAAGTTTGCTGTAACTGCATGGTGCTCATCTTGTTAAAAGTATCAAAATACACTTGTTGCTCAGTCATTAATGCTATGAATCGCTGAAAGAAGTTGCTGGTGAACTCGCCATGAGTAAAAACACTTGTCATCACAGCACGTTCGATACCCGCTCTTTCTTTACCTTGCAAAAAGTTATAATAAGCTTGCAAAGCATTGGCGACTTCACCATCTGTGGTTGTTTGGCTTATGTGAGCCACAATATTAATTAATTTAGCGTTATTGTTAGTAAAAAAGGCTATGACTTGCTTACCCGCTATTGATAAATCATCAATTTGTTGTCGAATATTATTAAGATTTGTTAATGATGCATTCACGTCTTGTGTTAACTTTATGATGTCACTTTGTTGAATATTTACTATGTTCTGACTAAGAAATTCTTTACGGTGCTTAAATGCAATTTCTGTCTTTTGTCTTTGTTGTCTCAACGTATCAAAAAATTTGTTTCCTTCACTCCCTAGATAACCTGCTGATGCACCACGCTCTTTCTGTAATTCATGTACTAAAGCGCTATTGAAAATACTCAGTTGAGTCAGCAAGGCAATATCTTTACTGCTATTAACTATGGTTAAGTTTTGCTTAATGAGTAAAAAACTAAAAAAGGTTAACCCCAAAATTGCAGGCATAACAAGTAATAATAGTTTGTTTTTAAAAGTAATATTTTTGATTAATAACATCGAGTAGCCTTACTGCAGGTATGCAATAAGGAAGCTTCAAAAACGGCTTTGAAGCGAAAATCCCACTGCATAGATTGAAACTAATATTAGTCAATTACGCAGTGAGCGACTTTGATATTTATCAAAGAGTTGGGAAGAAGTATAAAATGGCTACTAACTAAGAATGATTGAGTTACGTTAACAGAATATTAATCCAATATATTTCATTGAAAAGTTAGCCTCTATGTACTGAAATTTCAATGAAAGCTTTGTCATAACGCCGAAGGTTACTCTATTTTTGATAGCTCGAATTTACTGGTAACCCCACCTTGGCATGATATCTTGGTCAAGACCTAAATGATCTAATATTCGGCCTACGATAAAATCAATTAAATCTTCAATACAGTCAGCTTTATGATAAAAACCCGGAGACGCAGGCATTATAGTGACCCCCTGCTCAGATAGACTTAGCATATTTTGTAAGTGCAAGGTTGAAAAAGGCGTTTCTCGAACGAGTAAAATTAGCTGTCCACGCTCTTTAATCACAACATCCGCTGCTCGTTCAATTAGATTATCACTCATACCATGACTAATAGCAGCAACGGCACCAGTCGTACATGGACAAACGACCATCTGTTTAGGTGCTGCAGAGCCTGACGCGACAGGAGAAAACCATTGCTCTTTACCAAACACAGTTATTTGTCCAGCTTGAGCACTAAACTTGTCGGTTAACAATTTACTGGCGGCATCAGGAGATGCTGGTAACTTTAAGCCAACCTCAGTATCCAGTACGATACGACCAGCACTTGAGCATAAAACATAAAGTCGACAATTAGCAGCAATTAAACATTCTATCAAACGCAATGCATAAGCTGCACCTGAAGCACCCGTAATAGCGACTGTGATAGTACTATCAAAATTATTGCTTACTTTCATTTTGCTATTTTCTTTACTCATTGATTTACTCTATGTCTTTGTTAAATTTGATCGCTAAATCCGCTAATATTCTTTCATGAATATTAGCAAAACCGCCATTACTCATTACCACAATAATATCGTCAGCTTGAACTTGCTTGGTAATTGCAGCGATTAACTTATCTATATCAGTTTCGACAATACAAGGTGATTGGCATTGTGCAACTAAGTCACTGACAGACCATTTGACAGCTTCTCCTTGATAAATAAAAACACTATCAGCATCATTAAGTGATTGCGGTAATGTATCTTTATGCACGCCTGATTTCATCGTATTTGATCTTGGCTCTAATACGGCTATAACTCGCCCTTTACGGTCTTGCTGTACTATTTTAGCACGCACGCCGGCAAGTGTTTTTGTAATGGCTGTTGGGTGGTGAGCAAAATCATCATAAACACTAATATTGTTTACTGTACCTCGCAGCTCAAAACGGCGTTTAGTATTGATAAATTCAGCTAACGCTTCAACAGCGACATAAGTAGGAACGCCGGCGTGTCGAGCCGCTGCAACAGCCATTAAGGCATTATCAATATTAAAGTCACCAATTAGATCCCATTTGACTACCCCCTGTTCCTCTCCATTAAAACTAATGGTGAACTCACTACCTTCTTGATTAAGCTTTTTTGCACACCAGCCAGCAGCTTGATTACCCATTAACTCATTATCTTCAGAGTCAGTAACGCTAAACTCTGTTGGTGTCCAACAGCCCATAGTCAACGTATCACAAATAGCTGTTTCACTCGCCGGCGATAAAATCAGACCATTGCTAGGTACCATGCGAATAAGGTGGTGAAATTGTCGCTGAATGTCACTGAGATCATTGAAAATATCACCATGGTCAAATTCCATATTATTGATAACTAAAGTACGTGGTCGGTAATGCACAAACTTAGACCGCTTATCAAAAAAAGCACTATCATACTCATCAGCTTCAATCACAAAAAATGGGGCATCACCTAAACGTGCTGAACTTGCAAAGTTCTGCGGTACACCACCAATAAGAAAGCCCGGTGATAACTGGGCATACTCTAAAACCCATGCCAACATGCTACTGGTGGTAGTTTTCCCATGTGTACCTGAGACAGCTAATACCCAACGATCTTTAAGCACATTTTCCAATAACCACTGTGGCCCTGAAGTATATGCGATATTTCTATCTAGCATATGCTCAACCATCTCATTACCACGCGACATTGCATTGCCAACAACCACTAAATCAACATCGTCACTAAAGTTCTCAGGTAAATAGCCTTGTTTTAATTCTATACCTAGTTGTTCAAGTTGATCACTCATTGGTGGGTAAACATTGGCATCGGAGCCACTGACACGAAAACCAAGCTCTTTAGCAATAGCGGCAATGCCGCCCATAAAGGTGCCACAAATACCTAAAACATGAATATGTTGGGGTTTATTTATCATAAATTTCTTTACTACCAATTGGGCTAATTTAGAAGCCAACTTTGTCTAAGCAAAGTGATGAGCCATTATTGGCATTATCATACCTTAATTACTAAGCTTTAGCTGTATTGAACAAAGACAAGATCGCCAATACCTAATAGAGCAATATTAATGGCTAAATTAATCTCCTTAAAGTGTATAAAAATCATTGAGCAAACCCATGACGTAAAAACCTTCGTTTTCTCTATTCAGACCGCACAGTCCATGGCATATTTGGCTGGACAACATATCACTTTTTCTCTACAGATAAATGAAAAAAAGCGAAAGTGCTGCTATACCTTATCTTCTTCTCCTACGAATACTGAACAAGTAAGCATAACGATTAAGCGTCTTATTCATGGCGAAGTATCCAATTATTTTCATGACCATTTCAAGATAGGTGATGTCATTCAGGCAAAAGCAGCTAGTGGTGATTTTCATCTACCCAACCCTATTCCAAACAAAGTATTATTACTTAGTGCTGGCAGCGGTATTACCCCGATGTTATCAATGTTGCGCTATATGACTGTGAGACAGTGTAATAATGACATTGTATTTTTTCATAGTGCTCATTCTGAACAAGATTTGATTGCTCGAGCTGCAATTGATAATTTGGCCATACGACATGGTAACTGTAGAGTAATCTACACATTAAGCCAGCAAGTAAAACCGCAATGGCAGGGCTATCAAGGCAGGCTAAATCAACGTATGCTAAGCAATATTTCACAAATACATGATTACGATATTTATGTTTGTGGTCCTAAAGGTTTTCGCCAGAGCGCACAACAATTATTAAAACAGCTAGGTGTTAAACGTGAGAATTATCATTATGAAAGTTTTGGAGAAAGACATATGGAGTCTGTAGTTACTAACCCGCCTACGTTATCAATAAAGAAGTCAAAATTAGATATATACTTCAGCAAGTGGCAAAAGCACTATCAAGGCAACGATAAAGATACCTTATTAGAGCAAGGGGAAGCAGCAGGCCTGATTTTACCTTATTCATGCCGCGCAGGTTGTTGTGGCAGCTGTAAGGCAAAGTTAATTAGTGGCGAAGTTAAGCAATTAGCTACAGATGGTTTATCTAAAGCTGAACAACAGCAAGGTTATATTTTATTGTGCAGTTGCTTAGCTTTATCCGATGTTAAAATTGAACATGACCGAGTACGTTAAAAATCATAACCTAAACTCACTACAAGGCGGTAATCATTAGGTTCTGGCTCTCCGGAGCTGATCCCTGCGATGGGTTCAGCAACCCGATCTAAGTAGAAAAATAGATCAAGTTCAAAGTCATTAGTAAATTCGAATTCAAAACCAGTTTTCAAATGAGAGTTGCGCTTACCTGACTCTTCTTCAACAAACTGCATTTGATAATCAAAGGTAAAATCAATACGACTTGATATTTTATATTCAATTAAAGTGCTTAAAGCAATAACACCGCTGTTCTCATCCTCTTCGATAGAGTCACTATCGAAAGAGGTTTGCTGAAAGCTTGGTCCTAACGTGGCATCCCATTGGAAGCGTTTAGTATCAATAAGGTGATAACCTAGACTGCTACCAATGCTATGACGTGATTTTATATTTTGTTGTAAGTCGCTGTAATACTCATAATCAAATAAACGAAAAAAGACTTTGCCATTATAGAACCAATCCATATAACTGGTTAAACGTGTCATATTGATTAAAACATTAGCAGTTTCATCCTGAGTAGATTTGCTGTAGTTATATACCAAATCACTTCGAAGACGAGTATAAGGAGTACGGCGCTGTACTTTAGCCATCATTATGTAGTCCAGCTGGTTGGTATTACCTGAGCTTACATCCATGCCGAAACTGATTTTTGCATCCCAAAGATCTTTTCTTTCATCTGCTGCTGACGTTATAGACATCAATTCTTTTAGGGGAAATTTTTGCTCTTTACCTGCACTGATTAATATAAGCTGTTCATCTTTTACAATCAAAAAACCTTGAACCACTTTGCCATCAGAGAAACGGATACTTTGATCGTAACGGCTACGCAACTCACTAATATCTTGCCAATCAAAGGTTTTAAGTCCAAATTCATCACTATCAAACTCAAGCTCATCATCGTACATTGAGATGATCTCGCCTTTTAGCCACTCATTTGATTTAAGCTTTAACCAATCAAATTTTTGCGAAAATATAGGTGTTGGCTCTTGCCATTCAGGTAAATTGTTATTCACTGTATTCGCATTTAAAGTAAACACAAAACAACAAAGAAATAACGCTAATAATTTCATCATAAATATAAAAAGAGTCGTTTAAAAATCATAACCAAGGCTGACGACCAACCGGTAATCATTTTGCTCTGGGGTATTATCACTACCATCTGCTTTTGGCTTTTCAGTACGATCCGCATAGAAAGTTAAATCGAGATCAAAATCGCTGGTTAAATCTATTTCTAGACCTGTTTCAAAATGATGGATTAACTGACCTGAAGCTTCATTTACAATTTGGACATTATATGAAACATCATAATCTATATCTTTGCTAATTTCATAACTGAAATCTGTACCTAGCACTAAACCGGGCGAGTTTTCACTATCGTCTTCACCTTCTTGCACTTCTTTAAATTTAGTTGTTTGATAACTTGGACCTGCATTAATATCCCAAGTAGTATCGCTGGTATCTACAAGGTGGTAACCAACTGCCACACCATAACGAAAGCGATAATCAATGTTTAAAAACTCATCGCTCAAATACTCAAAGTCGGCAGCTCGCAAGTATATTTTTTGACTAAAGAACCAATCATATGTAGATGTCAGACGATCACTATTCGCGGTAACAATTTTTTCCTTATTATCCTGATCTTCATACTTGCTATAATTAGCAATATAATCGGCTTTGAAGCGACTACTCGCACTACGTCGCTGTATACCTGCGCTGAAAGTATAATCAAATTGTACGGTATTGCCCCGACGCAGGTTTAGGCCTAAGTTGACATAACCATCCCATAAGTCGAGTTCATTTTTACCTGAAGCAGCAATTGAAAGAATATCAGCTAATTCATAATAAGTAGTTTTACCTTCCCTAACTAAACTTAATTTACCTTCTTTAATCACCAAATAACCTTCAGCAATAGTGCCATCTTGCATGCGTATACTTTGCCAGTTCTTACTACGTAATTCAGCGACATCTTCCCAATCGATAGTTTGTAAATCCAGTTCATCACTATCAAATTCTAGTTCTTCATCATACATTGAAATAATATCGCCTTTCAGCCACTCGTCTGAACTTAGCTTAAGCCAATCAAATTCTTGTTTAAAAATAGTTGTTGGCTTCTGAAATACTTCTTGTGGCTGTTCCGCATGGCTCAATAGAGGAACGAAAAATAAACTTGCGGCAATGAAATTGTATACGGAAATTTTAGCCATCTATGTAAAGTCCTTATTTACCTACTGATTACGATGATATCGCAGCTATTGTAGCAATTTTAAACATGATAAAGAAAGCAAGTTACAATTTGCTATTGATTTACAGTTA
>Ga0114909_1001410_pt1 | contig 13490 bp, 14 predicted proteins | sample MalvireepMed_906_FD_87290 | JGI IMG/M metagenome (GOLD analysis project Ga0114909, IMG submission 87290) | Marine viral communities from the Global Malaspina Expedition - Malaspina viral metaG DeepMed_906 | ecosystem: Environmental > Aquatic > Marine > Oceanic | place: Mediterranean Sea...
ATCTGCTTCCTCTATATCAATATTTCGAATTTTATCATTAAGTTTTGTCACCAATTTTCTCAGCCAATCTGCAGCTAAATTAGGAGAATAAAATTCTAAAGAAATTTTTACAAATTTTGTTTTTGGCTCTTGCTCTACACTCAATATCTTCATAAATGCAGCATGTGCTTCTAATAGACTTGGCTCAGATTTTAATGGTGCTTTCACTTGACGCAGCCACTTATCTTCAGAGACGTTATAAAGTTTCTCATTGTAAGTTAGACTATCAGAATCTAAGTTCCAGCCGTCTGCAGCCATAAGAGGCACTAACAAATTATTTTGTTCAATAAACTCACCAATAAAAGCGCGAGACTTAACCAGTTGTAATGCCAGTTTAGTATTATCATTACCGGCATCAGACATACCGAGTCCAGCCATCGAAGCCAAACCACCTAGACTACCGGCTAAAGCACCTAAACCACCTTTATCGCTGGTGACTGGCATAAGCACAGTTTCAGCTTTGTAAATGTTAGGCTGTTGTACAGCCCATACAAGTGCAATGATTGCTACGGAAAAACCACAAATACTTAACGTTAGCCAGTTTTTAAGAAAGAGAGAAAATAAACCATAAAGAGATAAATCTTCTGATTGCGATGCAGCAGAGTTTGACACTGATTCCATAGAGCTATAAATCCTAGATAATTACGACTGTGCTTAGTGATAAAAAAGCTGAAATTATATCTGCTTAGAGAGTTGCTGTCGATAAAGAGTGAGATAAAATATGATTTATTCTTGCCATATTTAAGACTTTTAACTCGTCACCTGCAAGAGGGCTTATCAGAGTTCTAATACGGATTAAGTTTCGTTTAAAGATCTCATAAGAGCGCTAGAGTTTTTAATTAATCTAGCAATTGGATTATGTTTTTTGCTACCGCGACGGGAGTATAAAGAGCAATAACTCTACTAGGCCCTTTTCCACTATACACAGAAAGATCATTACAAACGTGTTTGATACATCGTATGACTTCTTCAGTATTAGACTCTACACAGCACTGGCCTACTTCAGCATCGGCCACATCATTAATTGGCCCCCAACCATAAGCAATGACCGGCAAATCAAATGCCATTGCTTCAATAAAAACCATCCCAAAAGAATCATAGGTAGATGGCAAACAAAAAACATCGGCATCTCTCAACAGGCTATCTTTTTTCTCGCCATCAATCCACCCCGTAAAGGTGATGCGACTTTCAAGGCCAAGAACAAGTGCTTGTTGTTGCAATTTTGACTTCAACGGACCATCACCAGCAACGGTTAATTTATATTGCTCAGGTAATTGGGCTAAAGCAGCAATAACCAAGTCAACTCCCTTTCCCTCAACTAACCTTGCCATGGTAAGGATTTCAAAATTGGTTTGCTGTGATTTCAATTGCCGTGGCTGCTCCATATAGCCTTGCGCGACTTGACAATAGGAGGCACTGTTTGGATTAGGAGAAACAATTGAATTCTTTTCAATGCCATGTTCTTTAAGTAAACTTTGCCACCAGGGAGTAAGCATAATCAGTTGAGTAAAAGGCTTGAGAGCAAACTTAATCAAAAAATTAGACCTTCCCGGCTCAGTGAGATAATCATTAAAAGTTGGCGAATGTATATGCGCAATAGTTCTACAGCCTAACAATCGAGGCAACAAGGCCAATGAAAATTTCCGAGTACTAGACAACCAAGGACCTAAGTGATACCAAAAAACTACTTCCTTTCGATATTTTAAGGCTAATAAAAAAATTTGCCCAAAAGCTGATAACCAATTAACCAACATTGATTTTTCATCACTGTGAGACTCGACCACTTCATAAGGTATTGACATACTTTCAAGGCCATTGATATAACCTTGTAACGCTGATGATATTCCGCCCTTTCCACCTGAAACTTTAGTTGAAACAATAACTAATTTTTTCACTAATCAAAGCCTTATGATAATACTAAACACGTAATAAAGAACTATTATTAAACGTTACTTTTCTAAAAAGTAACGTCTTATTTTGCCAATAAAAGCAAAGTTAGACGACAAGAAATATCTCACTTTTTGCTTTACTAAACCGGCCATAACTTGCTGATACAAATGCAACAAACTTAAACGTTCTCTATTAGCAATAATACGCCTAAACGCTTGATTGGTCCTATTTGCTTTACTCATACCGGCGCCATGTTTCTCAATAAATTGACTGTGCCCCTTCAGCCAATTTTCTGGTTTAGTTAAACGTTCAATATCATCACCGCGATGAATGATATAACTTGCCCCAGCAATTCTCTTCGCATTGCCGTACTGCTTAATTAATCGTGTCCATGTATCATAATCTTGGCAAGCAACAAAATTCTCATCAAAACCTTCAACGCCTCTTAAACGCTCAGTAGCCACTAAAACTTGGTTGGTCGCATAATTATAATTAAGTTGTTCTTCAAGCGTAATAACTTTATCAGTATGGTCTACAGAACGGCTTTTTTTACCATAATGCCAGAGGAAACCTGTACAGGTAAAAGCATACTTTTCATCATAACCCGCCACTAAATGTGCAATACGATCAGGTAAAAATTCATCGTCATCATCCAAGCCAGTAATGAGCTCTCCATTGGCATCATTAATCGCAATATTTCTCGCTGCACATGCGCCTTTAGCACTTGTTTGAGTAAAGAAACGAATATTCTCATGCTGATTTGCCAACTCAATTAAATAGTTTGCTGTATCATCATTTGAAGCATCATCAACAATAATCAACTCTATTTTTTGGTAGCTTTGTTTTAAAACAGAATCTACTGCCCGTTTTAATAACTGACAACGGTTATGGGTAGGAATATATACCGTTATTAAAGGCTGTTTATTTTCAGTCACTTGTTGACTCCACTGTTCTCATTTAAAGCTTTCTAAATAATTCTAAATAAAGGTAATTAAATAAATTCACTTGCCGACCAAAACGGGTTGGTTGTGATGCCAGTCGGTAGAACCACTCTAAGTTTAGTTTTCTAAAAAATTTAGGTGCTCGTTTAACATTTTCAGTATAAACATCATAAGTGCCACCAACGCCCATAAAGAATGTCTCAGGGCAAACTTTTCGACAACGATTAATGAGCACTTCTTGTCTAGGTGAACCCAAGGCTACAGAAACTATGTTTGGTTTTAATTCAATAAGACGAGAAATTAACTGCTCTTCATCTTCATTGCTAAAATACCCATCCTGTATACCACAAACATTAACTTGATATTGCTGTTCAAGTTTACTTTTAGCTTGCTCAATAACGTCGAATTTGGCACCGATTAAAAAAACAGTCAAGTCATGTTGACCTGCTCTTTTCATAACTTCTTCCCATAATTCACAACCTGGGATACGGGTGACTTTTTTGCCACTTTTTCTAGATAAGGTTCTAACAACACCTATACCATCGGCAAAGCGAATACTCGCAGATAACAAGATAGCTTTAATAAAGGTGTCTTTGCGCGCTTTAATTATTTTTTCAGGGTTTATTGCGATCGCACTACCTGGGATAACTTCCCCTTGTTTGGAGATCACTGCATCAACAGCACTTGTCATAGAATCAAATAAACGTACCGGTATACCAGAAACTTGCTCTGATTGATTAGACTCTTTTGTTGCTGTTGAGCAATTTACTTTCTCATCATTGAGCAGACCTAATATCAGGTTATAGCCATCAAAGGGATTAGTTTGATAAGGACTGAAATTACTTTGTGTAGCCGTAACAACACTTTGCTCCAAAAGGGCCAAATCACGACAAACCGTTGCATAGTTATTATGGGCAACAAAATCAGCTAAATCTTTCTGGTGTTCATCAACACGTTCAAAATTGGGAACAACCACGATAGGCTTACCAATTTCTAATAAGTGAAAAACTGAGCCTGCACCTGCATGTGTAATAACCAAGTCAGCTTGCGCTATTTGCTCGGCAATATTTGCAGTAAACTTAAAATACGTATGCTTATCTGGAAGGTAATCGCCATCAGAGATCTGATTAACCACATGATACTTTTCAGCGGATAACTGTTCATTTACGGCTTTAAAAAGCGAGTTGTAATGAGTGTGGCCAACGGTAACAAATATATTCATAAACGGCCTGAGAAGATTGCATGCGGATAAAACTTTTGTAAAGATTTATGCTGAATAAAAAAAACATTCGCAATTCTATACATAATACGCCCCGCAAGCGAAGGGGTAAAAATACGCGACCAAGATTCAAAATAGACCACTTTAATAGCGCACAAACGGCACATTGCCGCAGGAACGACAGCGACACCTGGTCCGGTAGAAATCATTCCCGTGACTTTATATGTAAACATAACACGGCTCATTTGCACTAACGCCCAAAAAAAATAGACTATAAATACAAGTAAATTTTTAACGTAAGAATACTTATCTCGCGCCTCTACACAATAAAACTGCTTAATAAACGCAGGGTTCTCAGCTTTAACATCGGTTAATGCGACAAGTTTTTTGTTTTTGAGCTCATCTGGAGCATTATCGATAAAGCGCTGCATTTGTGCAGTATGCCCACCTTTGCCATATACTAGTAACACCACTTCTGGGCGACTTTTAAACATGATTGATTGTATCCCTAACCAGTGAGTTATCTTTCTTTGACTATTTCAATTAATTCTGTGGTTGAGATTGAAGGTGTTCTTGGTAAATAGACCACTTGACAAATATCATTAAACTCATCAAATTTCCCTTGCCAATCATCCCCCATCACTAGAACATCTGCTTTAAACTCTGTGATATATTGTCGTTTTAACTCAAGTGTTTCTTCAAAAAAAACTTGGTCAACACATTTTAGCGCCTCAACTATTTCAGCTCGGCTATTTTGACAACAGATAGGATTGCGCTGTTTTTTCGAAAAATTTAATGCATCGGTTGAAACGCCGACGATGAGTTCGCTACCTAAGGCACGGGCACGCTTTAGTATTTGTAAGTGCCCAAGGTGGAAAATATCAAAAGTTCCAAAAGTTATAATACGTGCCATTAAAAAACCATCACTCATCTATTAAAATTTAAACGCGCATATTTTACCTGAAAAAAAGACAATAAGCACAACTAAAACTGCTATGCCTAAGCAATTATTCCCTCGCAGCTTACCTATTAACAAGACTTTTACATTAGATAACAACTTACGACATAGCTTAACTAGCTGTTATAACAGGCTCATCATGTATTATTGCATCCGATTCATCTTCTATCATTTGCAAAATCCATTTCACTTCATTGTGCGATACGAGCTCAAAAAACGTTCGAAACGAAGGAGCTAAAGCTATCAACAAAGTAAGGCTTTATGTTATATTAAGCAGACAATAAGCTCCCCTTTCAAAAATATAACCTAAATATTAATGCCACTTTCTATCAATATAAAAAATAGCCTACTACTCATCAGTGAAAAGGTTATTCTGCTTGGCATGACATTTTTAACCAGTGTCTTAATGGCGCGAATCGCAGGCCCTGAAATTTTCGGGCAATTTGCTTATATCACCTCTTATGTTGCGTTATTTATACCGCTTTGTGTTATGGGCCTAAATAACATTGCTACTAAGTATTTTGTAAAATACCCCAAACATAGCCATCATTATTTTTTAACAGCTCTTTTATTAAGGGCTATGGGCGCATTAGCTTGCATTGTTATTGGTACGTTCAGTGCTTATTTACTCGGTGTAAGCGCTGAGCAACTTAACTACATTATTGCTTTATTGGTCCTACAAAGTTTTAGCCTTTTCTACTTGGTTGAGTATTATTTTCTGGCGAAAAAACAAGTGACTTACACACTGACAATTCGATTTACAGTAATATTACTTACCAGCACAGTTAAAATATTGGTGATATTAAATGGTGCTGATTTATTTACTTTGATCTGCATTCATGGCTTTGAATTTGTCGCAATAGGTATAAGTTACCTACTATTATATTACAAACAGCAACATCATATAAAACAGCAAAAAGTAAAAGCGATAAACAAACAGAGCCTTAACAGCTTATTTCAAAAAGGAAAGTGGCTATTATTCTCTGGTGTTGCCGCCGCGTTATACTTAAAAATAGACCAAGTGATGCTGGCAAGCTTTCATGGCGTTGAACAAGTTGCTTATTACGCTGCAGCGGCAAAACTCTCGGAATTTTGGTATGTATTTCCTATTCTCATTGCCAATGTTTTCAACCCACAATTACTGCAATTAAAGCAAGAAAACGCTGAACAATATAAAAACTTTTTATTGACCATACTCAGCGCAATGGTGGCGGCAGCACTGGTTGTAAGTCTGCTAGTATTTGGTTTTGCCACAACAATCATAAGCTTTTTTTATGGTGAAAATTATCACTCAAGTGCTGCAATACTTAGCATTCATATCTTTGCCACGTTGTTTATTTTCCAACGGGCAATCTTGAGCAAATGGCTAATTGCCGAGGGGCATTATAAATTCAGCTTATTTAGCCACGGCGCAGGTGCAGTGAGTAACATATTATTAAACTGCCTATTGATCCCTCAGTACGGTGGCATAGGCGCTGCGTGGGCAACCTTATTTTCATACATCATCGCAAGCTTTTTAAGCCTAGCACTTACCAAACAGACCCGCGATTTTATGGGGTTAATGATTGCAGCTATGGTAAAGTGGCCACTTTATTTGACTCAGCAAGTAAGACGTCAGGCAAAATAATAAACGATGCAATAATCCTGCAATATTTATTACAATGTTCGAAACAATACTAGCAACCAAACAATATTAGAAACAGAAGCAATATCACATATGTCTTTTTTATCGCCAAAAAACTTTATAAAACGCTTACTAGCTAGCCAAGGCTACGAGGCAAGCTTACACCGCATAGCGAACACACCATACACCGGCCAAAAAGTAGCTTTTATCCATATAGCCAAGTGTGGTGGTAGCTCAGTTGATTTTGCCTTACGCTCAGCGCTAGCAAGTTCAGGGCAACGCAGAATAGATAAACCTGCCACCATAGTCTCTAGCATGGCAACCTTTGAAGGTGAAATTAACACTCTTGAAGGTAACTGCAAATTTAGTGAACATCATGCCCAGCACTTACATAAAATCCTTGGTTATTATCTAGAGCAGCATTGGCAATATATCAGTGGTCATGTAACCATTAATAAAGAGTTACTCGAGCGCTTTAAACAAGAATATGCCTTTATCACTATTTTAAGAGACCCTGTTCAACGTTTTATTTCAAATTACACCTTTAACAAGCTAACCAACAAAAAAGCAATAATGCTCCCTAACAGCTTAAATACGGATAACGTTATTGCCGAAGCGAAAGAAATACTAAACAGCCAACGAGGTTGGCAAATGGCCAACTCTCCTACCATGTATTTAACGGGGAGATATCCCAAAGATGAAGAGGATGCCAAAGTTATGCAGCAAGAAGTGGCCAATAACTTAGCGCAATTTAAAGTGGTTGGTTTTTTGGATAAGCTAGATAAGTTTGCTAAAGATTGTCAAAAGTTAACCGGCAGAGATATCGATATTGGACAACGTAATACTACCGAAAAACTCAACAGCGCAGAGCAACAAAAAGTTAAAGCATTATTAAAAGAGTTCTTTAATGACAAAGAAACAAAAACGTTAGTAAATAAACTTTGTCAGTTCGAGAGCGAAAACTACCTGAGAGCAAAGGAAATTCAGCGATAGAGATTCCGCTCTAAAACGAGAGCGGAGTAAAAAAATCTACAGAGCGTAGCTCATAAAGAACCCACCCCCTGTTCTCGAGTATAATTACAAAGTCACTTCAGAAGCAAGCAAAGCATCATTCCCGAAATCTATTGTAGAGAATCTATCTCATTCATTCTCCGTTTTAAGAGCATCAATATCAGCTTCAAGCATAGCTAACTTTTGAATCATCCTATCCTGGGTCACTTGCAATTTTGTTTGTTGAATATCCATTAACAATATTTTAATCAATACAGCCGACAAACCAACAATTACGGCAATAATGGGAGGGTATTTAACTCCTACTGCTACACCAATCCAATCAATGATAATAGGAAATGTACCGAGAATTAGCACAATAGTGGCAACAAATACCCAGCGTAATCCTTGCCTAGGGGCTAAATGATCACGCCTAACTAACCAATAAATAACAATGGCAAGAATAAAGCCAATAACAGATGAAACGATTTGTGGATTAGTCAATGTTCTTTAACCTTGTAATTCTATTAATATACTTATTTTTACTTGTAGGAAATGCTTTAGTAAAAGATAACATACCGCTATAAGCGAGATAATAACCAACAGCTAACCAAGAATGGAATATACGTGAAATGCCTGTAGTTCTTTTATTCATAGGTACTGATGCTTCAACTATCGACAACCTTAAATTTCGCATCATAATTAGCACACCAATGCACTGATACTCTAGCATAGTCGCTTCCCTAGACACTAAACAGCAAATAGCTGATGAATTATACAAACGAAAACCAGAAGTGATATCACTAACACTCAAACCATTCAATCGTTTAAAAAAATTCCAAGCGATATGGCGTCCTGCACTTCCTCGTTCAGTACAATTACCAATGACAACATCAGCACCAGCCTTATATTTTTCAAGAAGTAAGGCAATATTATCGGCATTATGTTGACCATCAGCATCCATTGTAACTACTACGTTGAAACCTTGTTTTTCAGCATACCTAAGACCTGTTTGAGTTGCTTTCCATGCTCCTAAGCAATATGCTAAAGCAGACACCTTTGCCGTAAATGTCCTTCCACAGATTCAGGATCCCATCACTAAGCGTAGGATTTTAGAAAACATAGGCTTATCAAAACTGACGACTAAGGATTACCTGGGGGCTGAAAGGTAATTGAAATAGGCAATGAAGTTGCCTAATGCCTATGTTAGAAGTTATTTCGTATTGGCACTTGCTCTAATAAATCAAAATAAGCTAAAAGAAGCACAACACTATGCACTGCTCGGATTAAAGATATCACCGAACCATAAGATTGGTGATAAAGTTTTACAGAGAGTACGCACTGCCATGGAAATACAGTAGTTGAATTGACTGAAGTTGGATTAAAGTAACAGTTTAAAGTAATTATCCACATGGATAATCACCCTAAACTGTCATTCTAGAGGTTATAACTAATTAACAGTGTGTACAACTAACCTTACCGCCAAACGCTTTCCTTTGGTTCTATCATTGCCGCCAGTGGTGCCTAACTGAAAATCAACAAACCAATTTGAGCTAATATTTTTAGCATCAGGTGTTGATGTCCAAACAGCAACATTTTCTGGCGTATTTGGAAAAGCAACTTCGTTAGTCGCAGGTAAGTTACAGCTATAATCAACCAAAGAGTTTAACTCTTTAATATTGGGTATGCGCCATTCATAACCTTCTTGGTCACCAACAACTTCTGCATTTAACATTGCATCACGCAAATCATACGTTGCTGCAGTGCCTTCACAAGACAGCGTATCAGGATTCCAACTCTGCCCTAGAACACAACGTCGCCAAACCAAACGTGTTTCTAGGTCAATAATTTCACTACCATTGGTACCAGGGTACAATGCATAACGAGAACTCTCGACATCAGAGGTTATCGAAGTAACACACTCTTGAGCAAAAGAAGTGAAAGGCACTGCTAACATACAAAATAAGCTAAAATATTTTTTCATAATAATCTCCTTAATTACCCGCAACTAGACGTAAACTGTGGGCCTTTGATTTAGTATTACTGCGCTGACTGGCATTGAAGAAGTTGATAGTTAACGCATTTGAAGGCGTCACACTATTGCTTGTATCCGACCAATAATCAACGTTACTAGTATGTTTGAAAAAGTCAGTATCAACACTTGGGCTAGATTTACTAAAATCAGCAATAGATTGCAACTCTTTAATCGTTGGTAAACGCCAAGTTGTTATGCCGCAATACGCCTCGGCATTCATCTTTTTAATTTGATTTTTAGTATTACAATAGCTATTACTACTGTCTGATTCATATCCTGGACAGTTTTCATCGCCATCTGCATTGTTATCGCCCTCTTCACCACCGTTAGTGCTCGATGTAGTATTATACCATGTATACTTACTAGTAGAGTCATGCAAGCCGCCCGTTCCGGCTATTTGTTTAGCTTCCCAAAGCAGACCAGTAACATTGTCACGAACACATGACCAAGAAGTAGAGTTTTCAGCAATGTTATTGCCTTGGCCATCCATTTTGGTGAAATCAAAGCCAGCATTACCTCCCCCTTGTTTACTGATAAAGCCCATTGCATACCAATGATCTCGACCGTATTCTGCATCTTGTCTAGGGTAATCGGCCACAGGACAAAGCAAACCATTAGTATCACCATTAGCGCAAGACGTTACGCCGGTATCATTTAATATACCTGAGCTTAGTGAACCATCTTTTATGGTAATGGATATATCACTATGACCAGAAGCACCGTTATCATCGGTTGCAGTTAAGCGCAAGGTAACCACAGTATCAAATGAAACGTTAGGCGCAATAAAATCAACCGCTAGTGTCGCTGCATTATTCAAACTTAATGCTAATCCTGAATTATCTATCTGAGACCATACTGTCGAGACTATGTCATCGAGTTCATCTGGATCTGAAACCTGTGCAGTTACCGTGGTACTTTCCCCGTCGAAAATACTATAATTATCAGGTAGAGTAACAACTGGTGGGTTATTACTGCCTCCGCCGCCTCCGCCGCCTCCGGTGTCGATATCAGTAATAGAAATAGTTACTTCATCAATGGCACTAGCACCATCATCATCGGTCACCGTCAAACTAAATTTTAGGCTACTATCAGTTGAAACTTGTGGTGCTGTAAAGCTAGCACTGCTCGATGTAGCTCCGACTAGTGTTACACTAGCACCACTAACTTGTTGCCATTGGTAACTAGCAATCGAACCATCAGAGTCCTCTGCTGAACCGACTAAATCAACGACACTTCCCTCCGTATAACTACTGTCCGCGCCAGCATTAACTGTTGGCGAATTATTCGTTGCGGCTGGAGGCGGCGTAGTAGTTCCACCACCATCATTACTGCTGCCACCACCACCACCACCACCACATGCAGTAATTAAAGAACCTACAAGTAATATAACGCTCCAATTTGTAACTTTATTCATGTTCTCTCCAAAATAATGATATTTCCATTCATAATTACTGCGTATTGAAATTAGTGATTGGCTATTTGATTTATTTCTTCGCACTTTAGTACGAAATGTATGCACAAAAATTTTACTACATAAAATATAAGATAAAAACAATTTTTTACCATACTCTTATTGTTCTATTTTAAAACTATCGACTAAACGCTTAAATTCTTTATTAACGTCCGCCTTAACATACTCATTACCACCAACGGACAAAATATACATTTGTGTTTTATCTTCACTGAGCACTGCCAGATTATAAATGACCTGTTCATTGCCGCCACGCGAGCCAGTAAAAGTATATTCTTTGTGTACTTCAGTGCCTAAAAACTTTTTATCATCGGCACCTACCAAGGTAAAGGTTAGCTTTTCAAAACCACTTCCTCGCAGGCCTTTAACCACTGAATCCAAAAAGTTGGCCCACTCTTGTGCGCTGCCAGTATATTTTGTTCCCGTCAGTTGTTGATAGAGAATACTACTAGCAATATCTCTACTTTCCACGGTACCAACGGCAAGCAGTTTAATAGTTTTTAACTTTTGCTCTACAGAAATGTCATATGCTTGTTGCATTTCTTCAGGAGCGGATAAAAAAGAGATTTCTGCCTCCCCAATAGTTTTGCTGAAAAGCGCTTCTTTAGCTTGTTGACTGTTTTCACTGTTTTTTGCATTTGCACAGGAAAAGGTCAGCAATATTAAAATAGTAAAGCAAAAAAGTAGGATATTTCGTAACATTGGTACTCCAATCTTTATATGATTGTCAAAAATAGTAGTAAATAATAAAGCAAAAAAAAACCCGACCTAGGTCGGGTTTTATATAAATAATCTAAACTAAATTAGTTTGAATTACTTACCTTTTTGCTGTGAGTTAGCAAGTTGAGCACGACCAGCTGCACTTGAAGTGAAAGCATAACCGTTTACTTCGCCTTCGTCAGCATCAATGTTAAATGTAACACTTAACTTAGCAGTACCAGTGATTTTTAATAAAGTCATGATATCACTTTGGCTTACTTTTGTTACTGTTTCACCAGCAAGTTTAGCACCTAAGTTAACACCTTCATATACAACACCCATTTCATCAATAGCAGAAACGATAACATCTACTTCAGATGATGATTCGTTTGCTAAATGAATTGATGTTGAAGTACCAGTGTAACCTACAGGGAAGTATGGAACATTGATTACTGTAGCATCTAATATCCACTTACCAGCATCTAGATCAGGTACTTTAAACGCAGCAGCACCACCAAAGTTAAACTCTACATCTGCTGAAAAAGAAGTGATAGGTAAAGTTTTACCAGCTGCAACTGGAGCAGTTAATACAGCGTAGAAATCTTCAAATACTGTAGCACCTACAACAGCAGTGTTATCAGCACCAACAGTGATAGTTGCTAAAGTATCAGATGTTTTAAGCATAGTAGCTGCACCAGCACCTGCTGCAACAGCAGTTTTATCAGATTGTAATAAAGCTGCTTCAGCAGTAAGCATGTTACCCGCGTAATCTTTAACGTTAGCGCCAAGCTTAACAACAACAGTATTACCAGCACCAGCAACAGCACTTAGTAAAGTTTGGTTATCAGTAAGATCAAACAAAACGCCGTCATCTAAAGTTGCATCGTTATTTGCGTTAACAAAAACATCACCTTTTGATTCAAAAGTAACTTGGTTAACACGTTCTACAACACCATTGAATGGAGTTTTAACTTTTGCAGCGTACTGGTCTTCAGTTGTAATTAATAAACCTACATTATCACCAGTAGTATCTTTAGGGTCGCCAGTTAAACCAGAAACTGCAGAGTAAGTTACTGTCGCCTGAGCAACTTTAGCAACTACAAAGTCAGCACCGTCAACTTGAACTTCAAAAGATGAGTCAACAGTAACCGGGTCACCAGTTTGTACTTCTAAAACAACGATGTTATTAGCTAGATCTGTATCAGCATGTAAAGCGAAAGTATAAGTACCTGAACCGTAAATGATGTATGCAACGTTTGCACCAGCACCACCGTTACCTGTTACATCTACAGTTGAACCTGAAAGGTCTACACCTTCACCAAATTCTAAGGTGATTTTATCACCAGCTTCTAATTTCTCACGTACGATAGCACGTAAAGATGAAGTAGCTGCACCATTCACTTCTAAACCTTGAATAGAGTGAGCTGTTACTGCGTCAGTTAAATCGGCAGCTTGAGCTACACCAAAAGAACCTACAACAGCAGTTGCGATTAGCGCTTTTTTAAAAAAATTCATTATATTTCTTCTCCTAGTTTCATGAAACCAGTACACAGCTAATGAAACAATGTACCAATATTTTTTCTCGCCTTGGCTAGGCGCCTAGCCAAACCAAGAGCGATTTAAT
>Ga0114909_1001416_pt1 | contig 13458 bp, 9 predicted proteins | sample MalvireepMed_906_FD_87290 | JGI IMG/M metagenome (GOLD analysis project Ga0114909, IMG submission 87290) | Marine viral communities from the Global Malaspina Expedition - Malaspina viral metaG DeepMed_906 | ecosystem: Environmental > Aquatic > Marine > Oceanic | place: Mediterranean Sea...
AGAATCGAAAGCCGAGCTGGATCGCTTTTGTGACTCGCTGGAGGCGATTGCCCGGCGTGCTGCACAGGGCGATGAAACGATGAAGGGCGCGCCCTATCTCGCCCCGATGCGTCGCCTGGACGAGACGCAGGCAGCGCGCAAGCCTGTGCTCAAGTGGACGCCGCCAGAAACGAGTTCCGTCGCGGCGGAATAAGGATCAGGAAGCGTTCTGCACTGTTGGGCGTGACTTTCGGAAGAGCGCGCCCACTGGCCGTTCAAAATAGGTGTAGCTGAGCAGCGAGGCGATAATCGATCCGGTCACGCAGGCAAGCGCAAACGCGACATTGTCGAGCAGGCCGGGATGGCCGAGCTGGAAAACAGGCGCGAGAACGGGAATGTCTCCGAGGCGTCCGAACAGGACCCGTAGGGCCACGATGACGATCGTGTGCACGAGGTAGAGCGAATAAGAGGCGTCCCCGAGCCGGACCATCGCAGCGAGTATTTTGCGCAAGGCTGGAAACAGGGCGCGCACGCTGCGAGGTTTGGTCTGACCAGCCAGCCAACCTGTCCAAAATGTAGCAAGTGTGCCCAAGCCGCCCACCAGAACTGCAACAATAGTGGCATTGACCCGCACGGATAGAGGGGCTGTTTCTCCCAGTCCGTAGAGCTGGAAAACCGCGATAGTCAGCAAAGCACCGACACCCGCCGGGACAAGCCATGCCAAACGATCTTCAAGTTCCAGCGTGACGAGTCCGTAGATGAGCGCGGCACTCGGCAAGCCGAACATCATGACGCGGCCCCATTGAAGTGTGTAATCGGTTTGGGGCCCCTGCAGGCACAGGGACGCCACCATCCATAGCGTGGCGACCAGCATCACGATCCCACCTCGCCACGCAACTCCGGACGCGACGAGCATTGCTGTGGCGGCGCCGAACAGAAATTCCATGGTCATGGGCGAGAAAAACAGCGCCAGGAAATCGGTAACGATCGGGCCGGACAGTCCAGACATCCATCCTGCGATGACTGCAGCTCCCCAGCCAAGCAACGCATAGGGCCACCAGGATCTGCGAAGCAGCAAGACGAGGCTGAACGCGAGATAGAAATAGACTTCATGGATCAGCGTCCACCCCACCACAAGTACCGGCTCCTTTTCCTGTGGAATCAGCAGGAAGGACTTGATGATATAGATCCAGTCTGGCTCCGGACGCGACGTGACTTGCAACGTTTCGACCATATTGCCCAACTGGAAATAGCCGAGCAGACCGACTGTGGTGATACCGGCAAACAGCCACCAGACCGGATAGACCCGGGTCAGCCGACGGAACACGAAGTTCAGAGCTGTCTGGATGCCGGGCTTCAATTCGTAGGTCACGGCGACCATGATGAAGCCGGAGATCACGAAGAACAGGTCGACCCCGGCGAAACCATTCGTCACAATGCCGCCAAGCCAAGCCAACTCGCCGCCACCATTATGGGCGATGCCGCGAGTTTCGTGGGCTCTGGTGTGATAGAGAACGACCAGGAGGGCCGCCACTCCACGCAGGACCTGAATAGACTGCAGTTTCATTCCGGGCCTCACGCAACACTTCATCCCGCCCTGCGCGCGGAACGAGCGGGCAATCTGTAGCAATCAGGTAACGCAGACACCAGACTTTGACCACATCATGACGATATCGCTGGCGGCGCCCGCTTCTTTTCCCATATTCAGCTTAATGGCCGATGACGAAACCCACATGAAAACGGAACAGACCGCAGCTTCCTCAAAGCCTGCGGCGGGGCTGCGCAATGGTGTGAACGTAGCGTTCCGCCAGATTTTGGCGCTTACCGGTCTGATCATGATCGTGGTGGCCATTCCAATCGCTTTCGTCACGCCGATCATTCCTGTTGGCTTGCCGATTGCCATTCTTGGTGTCGTGCTGCTGGGGCGGAACGCGATGTGGGGCAGGCGGTGGATGGAGAGCGTGTTGGCAAGGCATCCCCGGGTCGAACGGTTTGCGCCAAACTGGCTGATGCGCTTGGTGTTCGGCCGAGACAAGAAAGACCCGTCTCAACCGGAACAGTAGAAACAAATTGCGGCAAATCCGGCCGGGCAGGCAAGAATTTCACGCGTGTTTCCGGCTCAGGCCTTGAAGCCGGGAGAAATGTCAGCAGTATGCGCCAAACCTTTCTGCGGACACGGGGCGAAATGAAATGCGAATACTTTATGGGCTGGCAGCTGTTTGCGCTGCGGCACTCCTGCTTTCAGCGTGCGGTGGAGGCGACGATGCCGACAAGGCTGCGTCGTCGGAAGACGCGTTCGACCGCAATCCCTATCCCTCCACATATGCGCCCTATCCGAATGCGCCTGTCCTGATCACCAATGCCACAATCCTCGATGGCGAAGGTAACCTGATCGAAGATGGCAGCCTGCTGTTGCAGGATGGCAAGATCGTCGCACTAGGCGCCGATATCGAAGCCCCGGATGGTGCCGAGACCATTGATGCGACAGGTCGCTGGGTGACTCCGGGCATTATCGACAATCACAGCCATCTCGGCGTCTATCCCTCGCCCGGTGTGACCGCGCACGGCGATGGCAACGAAATTTCTGCGCCGGTCACAGCGGAAGTGTGGTCGGAGCACGGTGTCTGGCCGCAAGATCCAGGCTTCACGCGGGCGATAGCCGGAGGCATCACCTCGCTTCAGGTGCTACCGGGCAGCGCAAACTTGTTCGGCGGGCGCGGCGTGATCCTCAAGAACGTGCCGAGCCGGACCGTTCAGGGCATGAAATTTCCGGACGCGCCCTATACGCTGAAGATGGCCTGCGGCGAGAATCCCAAGCGCGTGTATGGCTATGGCGGCGGGCGTTTTCCTGGTGGCGCCCCTTATTCTCGGATGGGCAATGTGGCAGGGTACCGGCAAGCTTGGATCAAGGCTGCAGAATACAAGCGCAAATGGGAGAAGTACGAGGACGAAGGCGGTGAACCACCTGCGCGTGATCTCGAACTGGACACGCTCGCGGGTGTGCTGAATGGCGACATCCTCGTGCACATGCATTGCTACCGCGCCGATGAGATGGCGCAAATCATGGATATGTCGAAGGAGTTTGGCTACAAGGTCACCGCCTTTCACCATGCCGTTGAAAGCTACAAGATTGCCGACAAGCTGGCCGAATATGGTGCGTGTTCTTCCATGTGGGCCGATTGGTGGGGCTTCAAGATGGAAGCCTATGATGGCGTCCGTGAGAACATCCCGATGGTCCACAAGGCCGGCGCGTGTGCCATCGTCCATTCGGACAGTGATGTCGGTATTCAACGTCTCAACCAGGAAGCCGCCAAGGCATGGTCTGATGGTTTGAGGGCAGGTATCGATATTCCGAAAGAGGTCGCTTGGACGTGGCTTTCGCTGAACCCGGCCAAGTCATTGGGCATTGACGATCGTACGGGCAGCCTGAAGCCCGGCAAGATGGCGGATGTCGTCGTCTGGTCCGATGACCCGTTCAGCGTCTACGCCAAGGCAGACCAGGTCTTTATTGACGGCGCGCTGATGTTTGACCGCGACCATCCTGAGACCAATCCTGTGATGGATTTTGAAATAGGCCAACCTGGTGAAGGAGATCGCAAATGATCCGTACACTACTTACAAGCGTTGCCGCCTTGGGTCTCGCAGCGGCGCCCGCGTACGCCGATACGTTCGTCATTCGCGGTGAAACGGTCTGGACCGGCACCGCTCAAGGTATGATCGAAAACGGCGTTGTTGTCATCGAGGACGACCGGATTGTCACGGTCGGCGGGGCAGATACTGAAGTGCCAGGTGGCGCCACCGAGATTTCCGCTGAATGGGTCACGCCTGGTCTGATCGCCTCCTTTGCCCGAACAGGCCTGGTTGAAGTTGGCGCGGAAGATTCTACGAATGACACGGCGGCGGCAATGTCTCCGTTTTCAGCCGCGCTGAATGCAGCCGATGGGTTCAATCCGGACGCCACTGCGATTGATGTCACCCGGATCGAAGGTTTTACGCGCCTGGTGGTTGTACCCAACACCGGCAATGCGCTATTTGCCGGGCAGGGTTTCGTAGCTGATACGAGCGGTGATCTCGATACGGAGCTGGATGAGAAGGCGTTCACCTTCATCAAGCTCGGTGAAGCAGGCGCGGGTCTTGCTGGCGGCTCGCGGCAGTCTGCCATGACGCTGCTGCGGGCGGCGCTGGATGATGCGCGCAGCTATCCAGCGCGCTACATCACGCAGAATGATGGTGCGGTTCTGAACCGGATTGATGCACAAGCGCTGTCGCCCGCCGCACGGGGCCAGCAGTTAATCTTGATTGAAGCGAGTCGTGCCAGTGACTTGAATGCCGTGATGGATCTGGCCGAGGAGGAGCCGTCACTGAAGATCGTGATTGTCGGCGCGGACGAAGCGTGGCGTGTGGCGCCACGGCTGGCCGAGATGGATATCCCGGTGATCATCAATGCGTTTTCCAATCTTCCGGGCTCGTTTGAGAAACTGGCAGCGACATCTGAAAATGCAGCGCGACTGGCCGCAGCAGGCGTTACATTTGCCATTGCCAATGTTGGGGATAGCAGCCATCAGGCGCGGCTTGCGACACAGCTTGCCGGCAATGCAGTCGCCAACGGACTGAGCTTCGATGATGCTTTGGCGGCGTTGACCACCGCCCCGGCGGACATGTTCGGCCTGACGGGGTATGGTCGCCTCGCGCCCGGCGCACCCGCGGATGTGGTTGGTTGGGACGGGGATCCTTTGGAGGTCGCGTCTGCACCCATCGCTGTCATCATTGCCGGCGAGCAGCAGTCACTCGAGTCCCGCCAAACGCGACTGCGTGACCGTTATCTCAGCCTGGATGAGAGTGAACGGCCGCGCGCTTTTACACGGCCATAACACTAAGACTTGGCGCGAGCGTTCAGACTTTCGATCAGTTCCGGCGTGATGGTTCCTGTGACGACGAGAGACTGAGCGGTTTGATAGTCGCGAATGGCGGTCGCTGTATCCGGCCCAAGGGCTCCATCGGCGGAGCCAATGTTGTAGCCAAGTACGGTCAGGGCCTGCTGTGTCGCGCGTACTTGAGCCGCATTCCCGATGTTCCATGATTGCGCGCCGAACCGGCCATTGGCTGCTGCGTTGGCGCGGGAGGCGGTCCAGTCTTCAGACTGTACACGGGCATGGTTCACCGCTTCTGGTGAGACGCGCTTGGAAATTTCCATGACTTTTGCCGGTGCGCCTGCGTCGCCATTCTTGGCAGCGACCATGAACCAGTAAAGAGCTTCGGTCAGATTTGGGCTGATGCCGAGGCCTTGCTCGTACAGTACGCCGAGATTGTATTGGCTATCGACAATGCCGAACTCCGCGCCTTTTCGAAACCATCCAACGGCACCGGCATAGGTTTGCTCGCCGCCCTCGCCCTCAGCCATGAAGACGGCAAGGTCATGCATTGCTTTCACGTTGCCACCGTTTGCAGCCCGTTCCGTCCATTCCCGGGCCAGTGTCAGATCCTTCGGTACACCCGTACCTTTTTCGTGCAATTTTGAAAGCGTGTACTGAGCAATTGGCAGGCCCTTCTCTGCGGCCTGCCGCATCAGGACTGCGCCGCCTTTCAAGTTGCCATCGGCAAGCTGCTGTTGCGCTAGTTGGAATTGCGCGATGCCGTTCCCGGATGCTGCGGCATTTGCCAGCGTGTCGACTTTCGGGATCGGCGGGTAGCTCGTGGTCGGCTCAATACGCGCGGTCGCGATCATTGGCGTTGGTTCAATCAGTTCAGCCATCGGGTCGGATGGCTCTTCAGATGGTGCAACCTCGCCGCTCTTGTCTGCGGCCGCAGTCTCCAAGTCAGTTGGCGGCGCGACATCATCTTCGAACAGAAGGGCATCATCGGATGACTCGGCGGCTTCTGCGGGTGGCAATTCTGTTTCAATTAGACTCGCAGCCGCCCCATCGACGGGCGCGGCCAGTTCGGTTACCGAAGTCGGGGCCTGCTTACCGCGCAGATAAAGGTACCCGCCCACAGTGGCGCCCGTGATGATAACGGCTGAGGCCGCAGCATAGAGTGGGAGCTTTCCGTTTCCGAAGCGCAAGCCTTTGTCAGCCTGATCACTTGGGGGGGCAAGCGATGGGGAAGAATCCTTGCGACCCGACGACGCCGCAATCGCAGCGCGGCGAGCCATGTCGATATAGTTCGCAGCCGGCGAGGCGGCCTCAGGCTCGTCTTCTAGCGCCTCTGTAAACTCAGGGTCGGCGAATGTTTCTCCGGCCGGATCGACTTCCGTGTCGAATTCATCGTCTTCGAAAATATCCGATTCACGTGGCTCGGCAGAATTGTCCCCGTAGTCCTCAAGCTCGGCAAGTGCATCAAATCCGACTGGGGAAGGAGCTTCATCAGCATCGGCGAATGCGTCGTAGAAATCGTCTTCTGCATTGTCCGGATCTGCGTCAACTTCGAATTCGTCCTCGACGAGATCGTAGTCTTCTTCATAAGCATTTGACTTGGCGTTCGTCCCAGCTTCTATCTCGACTTCTTCGACTTCCTCTGTTTCGGTCCAGTCTGTGAGGAATGCGTCGCTGGTATCGTCATCTGCAATGTCCTCGGGCAGGCCGGGCTCAAACACTGCATCATATTCATCCGAGAGAAGATCAGACGATGCGTCTTCCTCTTCCTGGAATTCTTCGAGCAGGCGATCAGTCTCGTTCAGCGCATTCATGGTTGCCAAATCAGTTGGCTCGACTGCACCGGACTTGGAGGGCGCAGCGGTGTCTTCGAGCATTTCCAATCGCGTCGCGAGTGACGCCATCGCCTTCTGGATTGGCGAGAGGGATGCGCTGGTCTGGGTTTGCGCCTGCTCGAGTTTATCGGTGACACTTGATATCGCTTCGGAGAGCTTCAGGTCTGCGCGCTTGCGGTTCTCATCAATCTCGGTAGCGAGGGTCTGCAGGGCCTTGTCCTGGCGCGCTTGCAGGCGGTTGGCGACGGTCGCAACCTGATCCCCAATCTGGGAAATTGCCTCGGCGCTACGCTGCTCACTTGCATTGACCCGCTTGTCGAGGTTTGCGCCAAATTCTTCCATCCGTGTGCCGACCAGGTCACCAATCCGTCCGATCTCGGACGAGACCTTGTTCATGTACTGAGTCTGACGATCTTCGCCTGCGACCAGTTTTTCGCGAACTTCGTTCAGACCGGTCTGAAGTTCGGCAACGGCTTCCTCACTGGCGCCCGAGGCCGCACGAGATATTTCTTCAGCCAGTTCTGCGCGGGCCGTGTCGACGGTACTGCGGACAGTCGTCATGATTTCGTCGAAGCGCGATTCAAACTCTGCCCGAAGGCGGTCCGCCAAATCAGGCTCGACCGTTTTCGACAGGGTCTCGATCTTGGCGTCAAGATTGTTGAATGTGGACTCAAGGCTGAGCAGGGCCGCATCCGTTGTGGTTTCTGCTCGGTTCAACCGGTCCTGTGTTTGAGCCAGTGTGGTTTCGACAGTCGCCACGGATTTCGTAATCTTCGTCTCGACACTTTCCAGACGTGCATCGCTCTTGTCGACCTCAGACAGACGCAAGTTCACATGCGTTTCCAGATTGGATAGACGATCGGCAAGCTCGCGGGCTGTGCCCTCGGCGCGCAACTCTGCTTGGTCCACGGCGCGCTCGACGCGAGAGGCCGCATCGGACAGGGTCTGTTCGACCTTCACTTCCATGTTTTCAACGCGGTCGGTCAACTCGGTGAAGCCTGTCTCGACCCGGCCCTGAATGGCTTGGGCCTCATTCTGAGCCAGTTCGCTTTCTTCGAAGACATGGCTGGCAAGTTTGCCTAGCGCCTGTTCGAGTGATTTCAGCGCTTCGAGATTTTCGCGGGTCGTGTCGTCGGCTTCAAGCTTCTGCACTTTTGCCTGCAAAGCGGAATGTGTGTCCTTCAGTTCTTCGATCAGGCTATCCACATGGCCCGCTACGGCAGCAGAATTTTGCTCGGCCTCTTCCAGGCGAGCCACCAGGCCGAGGATCGTGTGGTCCATACCCGTTATGGCAAGTGTGGAGCGCGCTTCTGTTGCCTCAATGCGGCGCGTCAACGTGTCGAGCGTGTCGTTCGCCGCGTTTGCCGTTGGTCGGCGATTCTGGAAAGGATACGCAACTTCGTTTGGCCGGGGGGCATCGACCGACATAAGTAGCCGGTTCAGATATTCCCCCAAGGTGATGCCTTCAGCATGCGCTGCCTCGCGAGCGGCGTCGCGCGCGCGCTGGTCAATTCCTTTGACGCTCCAAGGCCCCGTCTGGCTCATCCCCACTCTCCTAAGCACTCATTTTGCCCGCGATTGTTAATGCTTCGGGCAAAATCATTCAGATTCAGCATCGGTGATGACAGGAGCCGGATTAAGGGCAGGTTAAAGGTAAAGAAAACCTCCAAATCCGGTAACTCTACCAAGGGAATCTGCGGGGAAACGAAGAATGCCAAAAAAGTTTACGTTGACGTTCGCGTAAGCCTTGATCTAGATTTGCGGAATGATGAACAACAAGCTCTCCAAGATTTCCGCTGCGGATTCCCGCACCTACACAATTTCCGAGCTTGCTCGCGAGTTTGGCGTTACGCCGCGGGCGCTGCGTTTCTACGAGGACAAGGACATGCTCCATCCCGCTCGGGATGGCATGACCCGGGTCTATTCCAATCGGGATCGCGCGCGGCTCACCATCATCGTGAGGCTAAAGCGTCTCGGCCTGCCGCTTGCCGATATCCGTGAAATCCTAGACCTTTACGTGCTCGATGACGGACAGCGCGCTCAGATGCGAATGTCGCTTGACAAGTTCCGCAAGCAAGTGAAGGAGCTGGAAATTCAGAGAGGCGACATCGACACCGCCCTGACGGAGTTGCGCAAGGGCATCTCATGGCTGGAAACGCAAATAGCGAATACCGGCCCGTCTGATGAGAACAAGCGACAGCTTGCGGCATATGACGAAATTGCCCGCAGGCAGCTCGACGAAGTCTGAATCTGCATCGACCAAATTGTGCCCCACCCAGCAGATGCTACGGTGGGGCAAATTAATTTGTACAAGCGCGCCGCAGATATCTGCGATTTTCGTGCTTTATTGACAGGAAATACAAAATGCCACGTTACGACGCGCCGATCCGCGACATGCAATTCATCCTGCAGGACCTGTTGCAGATCCAGAACTATTCAAACCTGCCGGGTTTCGAAGAGGCCACGCCGGACCTGGTGAATGCCATCCTCGAGGAGGGAGGCAAATTCGCCAAGGAAGTCCTGTTTCCGCTCAACGCTGTGGGCGACCAGCAAGGGTGTGTGCGCGGCGATGACGCCAGTGTAAAAACCCCGGATGGCTTTCCAGAAGCTTATAAACAACTCGTTGAAAACGGCTGGCCTTTGTTGTCGGCCGATCCGTCCATGGGCGGTCAGGGGCTTCCGCACGTTGTAAACATTGCTTGGACTGAAATGGTATCATCGTCGAACATGGCGTTCGGGATGTATCCGGGGCTGACGCACGGTGCCTATCAAGCGCTGATGGCGGGTGGCTCCGATGAACTCAAGGCCAAGTACGGGCCGAAGATGGCGTCGGCCGAATGGGCCGGTACGATGAACCTCACCGAGCCGCATTGCGGCACGGATCTGGGCCTGATGAAAACAAAAGCCGTGCCGCAGAGCGATGGCTCCTACAAGATCACAGGCCAGAAGATCTGGATTTCCGGCGGCGAGCAGGATCTGACGGAGAACATCATCCACCTCGTGCTCGCCCGCATCGAAGGCGCGCCAGAAGGCATCAAAGGCGTTTCCCTGTTCGTTGTGCCGAAATACATGGTGGGTGAAGATGGCTCGCTGGGCGAGCGCAATGCCTGTTCCTGCGGTGGCCTCGAAGAAAAAATGGGCATTCACGGGAATGCGACCTGCGTCATGAATTATGACGGCGCGACAGGCTTTCTTGTTGGGGAAGAGCATAAAGGCATGCGCACCATGTTCGTCATGATGAATGAGGCGCGCCTCGGCGTGGGCCTGCAGGGTCTGTCCCAAGCCGTCGTCGCCTATCAGAATGCAGTCGATTTTGCGAAGGACCGTCTTCAGGGGCGTTCCCTGACCGGGCCGAAAGCACCTGAAAAGCCTGCCGATCCGATCATCGTTCATCCGGACGTGCGCCGCATGTTGATGGACCAGAAGGCATTCCTCGAAGGCGCGCGCGCGCTGACTTACTGGACGGCCTTCCAGGGTGACCTTCAGCACAAATCTCCAGATGAAAAAGTGCGGGAAAAGGCGGGCGACTATATGGCCCTTCTGACGCCGGTCATCAAAGCATACCTGACCCATATGGGCTTTGAGAAAGCCAATCAGGCGCTGCAACTTCACGGCGGCTCTGGCTTTACGCGTGAATGGGGTCTGGAGCAGATCGTCCGCGATTGCCGTATCACTCTTATTTACGAAGGCACCAATGGCGTGCAGGCGCTCGACCTCGTTGGCCGCAAGCTGGCGTCCAATGGTGGCCGGGCTGTCTTCAGCTTCTTTGGTGAAGTTGACGAATTCATCAATTCAGCCGATGGCGATGCCGATATGGCCCCGTTTATCGAGGGCCTGACGACACTGAAGGCCCAGTTGCAGGAGGCCACAACCTGGCTGATGCAAAATGGCATGACCGATTTCAACAATGCGGGCGCTTCCAGCCACGATTACCTGCACCTGTTTGGCCTCACAGGCTTGGCATTCATGTGGGCGAAAATGGCCAAGATTGCGCTGGAGAAGAAGGCGGCGGGCGATCCCTTCTATGAAGAGAAGCTCACAACCGGCTATTATTTTGTGGACCGGATGGTGCCGGATGGTGCTGCACACCTGGCCAAGGTGAAGACCGGCGCGAAGTCGATGATGGCGTTGCCAGCGGAGGCGTTTTAGCGCGCCAGTCCGATTTTGATGGCGCGTGGCCCAAATAAGTGGGTTTCACGCGCTATCACACAAAAAAATTATGCGATTCCGCTCGTTCTGACGTTGGGAGAGGGCTGGGAATTCCTCGGAGCGACGCTTACATGTTTACGTGAACGTAAGCGGCAAGCAAAAGCCGCCCATAGCGGAGGAAGACGAATGCAGGCCAGCCCACTAGATGTCCCGAAGGCCAATTGGCGCCAGGACGAAGAGCTTGAGATTTTCTCTGACGCTGTTGGCCAGTTCTTCGAAAAGGAATGCGTGCCGCATGTGCCCCAGTGGCGCAAGGACGGTATTGTTCCGATGGAAATCTGGAAAAAGGCTGGCGAAATGGGCCTGCTCGGCGCATCCGTGCCCGAAGAATATGGCGGCGCGGGTGGTGATTTCCGTCATGAAGCCATCATCATCGAACAACAGCAGTGGAAGGGTGTCGACGGATTCGGCATAACCCTGCACAATGCGATTATTGCACCCTATATCGTCGCCTATGGTACCGAAGAACAAAAGCGGCGTTGGCTGCCCGGCATTTGTTCGGGCGAACTCGTAACCGCCATTGCGATGACGGAGCCCGGTGCAGGCTCTGACCTGCAGGGCATGAAAACGACCGCCAAGCGCGATGGCGACGAATATGTCATCAATGGCTCGAAGACCTTCATCTCGAATGGCCAGACCGCAAACCTGATCCTCGTTTGCGTGAAGACGGACCCGACCCAGGGCGCCAAGGGCATTTCGATTGCCGTTGTCGAGACAGACAAGGTGGAAGGCTTCCGCCGCGGCCGGAACCTTGAAAAGGTTGGCCAGCATGCTGCGGATACATCGGAGCTGTTCTTCGATGAAGTGCGTGTGCCAGCTTCCAACCTTCTTGGCGAAGTCGAGGGCAAGGGCTTCATCCAGCTGATGCAGAAACTGCCGCAGGAGCGCCACATAATCGGCCTTCAGGGCGTCGGCATGATTGAGCGTGCAATTCACGAGACCGTCGAATATGTGAAGGGCCGCAAGGCGTTCGGCGGTACGATTTTCGATTTCCAGAACACCCAGTTCAAACTGGCCGAATGCAAGACCGAAGCGACCGTCGCCAAAGTGTTTGCCGATCATTGTACGGAGCGCCTGCTCAAGGAAGAGCTCGACGCCGCCACCGCGTCCATGTCGAAATACTGGATCTCTGATCTCCAGTGCAAGATCGTCGACGAGTGTCTCCAGCTGCATGGTGGGTTCGGCTACATGGACGAATATCCGATCGCCCAGATGTATGCAGATGCGCGCGTTCAGCGTATCTATGGCGGCGCCAATGAAGTCATGAAAATGCTGATCGCGAGGACGCTCTAGTTTCCCATGCCTGACAGTCATCTCATTCGTGATGTCTTTCCGAAGCCGAGCCCGTCCTCGACATCGCTTGGCTTTGAACTCCTGGCGCTCGACATGAAAGCGCTGACAACCCGGGTGCGCTTTGAAGGCCGCCCGGAGTTCTGCAATCCGGCAGGCGTTATCCAGGGCGGCTATCTTGTCGCCATGATGGATGATACGATTGGCATGCTCGCCGGAATGAAGGCGGGCAAGACGAAGCTCCCTTCGACGGTTGATTTGCATACCCATTTTCTACGACCTGTCCGCAAGGGCGTCATCGAAGTTACAGCGCGTCTAAGGAATGTCGGCCGCGCCATGTTGTTCGCGGAAGCCGAACTGTTTGATTCCCGCGGCAAGGAAGCTGCCCGTTCCACCGCGAGCCTGACCCTCAATCCGGTACTGAAACCGGCAACCTGATCTTATGTTTAGAAGGAGCCTCTCCAATGACTGAAGCCTATATCTACGACGCGGTGCGTACGCCCCGCGGTAAAGGCAAGAAAAGCGGATCACTGCACGAGATCACCGCGCTCAGCCTTGCGACCCAAGTCCTGCAGGCCATCCGTGACCGGAATGAACTCGACACGTCCAAGGTGGACGATGTTGTTCTTGGCTGCGTCAGCCCGGTGGGCGAGCAGGGCGCAGACATCGCGCGCGTCGCCGTTCTGAATGCTGATTATGCTGAAACGACCGCGGGCGTTCAGGTTGACCGCTTCTGCGCCTCCGGCCTCGAGGCCTGTAACATGGCTGCGTCCAAAGTCATGACCGGAGAGGCCGACATGGCCATCGGCGGCGGTGTTGAAAGCATGAGCCGCGTGCCAATGGGCGCGTCCGGTGGCGCGTGGTCTTCCGACCCGCAAGTCGCCCTCAAGACCTATTTTGCCCCACAGGGCATTGGCGCTGACACGATCGCCACCAAGTATGGCTTCTCCCGCGATGACGTCGATGCGTTTGCGGTCGAGAGCCAGAAGCGCGCCGCAACGGCTTGGAAAGAAGGCCGCTTTGCCAAATCCATCGTTCCGGTGAAAGACCAGATGGGCGGCATCCAACTGGCCCATGATGAACACATGCGCCCGGACGCTGACATGCAGTCGCTCGCCGCACTGAACCCGTCTTTCGCTGGCATGGGCGCGATGGGCTTCGATGAAGTCATCAAGCAGCGCTATCCTGAATTGGAAGCGATCAATCATGTGCACCATGCCGGTAACTCGTCCGGTATCGTGGATGGCGCTTCAGCGGTCCTGTTCGGCTCGAAG
>Ga0114909_1001419_pt1 | contig 13440 bp, 8 predicted proteins | sample MalvireepMed_906_FD_87290 | JGI IMG/M metagenome (GOLD analysis project Ga0114909, IMG submission 87290) | Marine viral communities from the Global Malaspina Expedition - Malaspina viral metaG DeepMed_906 | ecosystem: Environmental > Aquatic > Marine > Oceanic | place: Mediterranean Sea...
AGATATAGCATAAGCAACTAAAAAACAATTATTATTAACTTAACGTGCGATAACGTATACTAACCTTAGAAAAACCAATTAAAAACTCAACTTTAGTATTACTTTTTGGCAGACAATAAAAATTATGAGCGGTCCACAAAAACAAGAAGCATTAGTTCAAGCATTTAAAGATTTATTAAAACAGGAACAATTTGGCTCACAAGGTGAAATTGTTGACGCTTTGAAAAGCATTGGTTTTGATAATATTAGTCAATCAAAAATCTCTCGTATGTTAAGTAAGTTTGGCGCAGTGCGTACACGAAATGCCCGTCAAGAAATGGTTTATTGTTTACCCGCAGAGCTCGGTGTCCCAACAGCACAAAGCCCATTAAAGCAGCTGGTATTAGAAATTGAGCATAATGAAGTGATGATCATTATTCAAACCAGCCCCGGTGCAGCTCAGCTTATCGCTCGTTTATTAGATAGCTTAAGCAAAAGTGATGGTGTTTTAGGGACTATTGCTGGTGACGATACCATCTTTATTGCTCCGACCGATGTAAGCCAAATAAAAGAAACGATTAAAAAACTAGAACAACTTTTCTCAAAAAACTTAACTTAAGTTGATTTAACTCACAGTTACTAAGCATTAACAATCACTTGCTTAATGCTATCAAGCAATACTTTGCCTGTAACAGGTTTGGGCATATGTAAATTCATACCTACCGCTAAACTATGCTCTTTATCTTCAGCTCTTGCATGCGCTGTCATAGCAATGATGGGTAAGTTTTGATATTTAGGCTGTGCCCTAATATGTTTCGCCGCGGTTAAGCCATCCATGATTGGCATTTGAATATCCATTAATACCACATCAAATGATTGCTCAGTTAAAATATCGATTGCACGCTGACCATTGTCGGCAATAGTTACTTTTGCCTGCATATTAAGTAGCAGTTCTTTAGCAACCAATTGATTAACCAAGTTATCTTCAACAAGCAATATATTGATGCCCGCTAAACTATCAGTAGAGTTACCCCTAACATCTTCCCCTTCTGGGCTAAGTGTATTTTGTGCTGCCATGTTAGCAATATTAAACTGTCTGTCACTGGTTGAAATAGCGTTTATGTCAACTTTAGTTTCACCACTATTCTCATGTTCCAGTGCGTTCTGTATTTGCATTAACGAATGACGAAACAACGGCATGTCTAATAATAAATACGGCTTAGCTACTTGCTCTAACTGCTGGCAAGTTAATGGCGTTAATTGCTTCATTGCTGGTTGGCATAACCCAATTAAAGATACCTGATCCTGACAAGTAAATAGCGACTCGTCACTTTGCTGCTGAGTAAAGGTTTCCTCATCGATTAACAGTACTAACTTCCCTTTTATAGCCATACTCTCTTGCTGCAGACAAAACTCTTTCAATGATGAAAACTCATAAAAATGTCCTGCCATTTCAGTCACGGTCTTAATAAAAGAAACAGGTAAGTCTTGTTTAATGGCGCAAATACTAATGTCTGCTAACAAAGTCTGCTGTAATTCCTCTTCATTATTTACCTGTTTAAAAGGCAATACAAAGCTCAATTCACTGCCTTGACCTAAAGTGCTCTTTAAGCTAATTTCGCCACCTAATAGCTTGATAATTTGTTGGCAAATAGATAAACCTAAGCCAGACCCCCCATACTTTCTAGTCATGGAATCATCGGCTTGAGTGAATGCTTTAAATAACATTCCTTGTTTGTCCGCTGCTATGCCAATGCCTGTATCGATCATTTTAAAGCGAACTAAAGCATCATCTTGACTTAACCCAATGGTATCGACAATTAACTTTACTTCGCCATGTTCGGTAAACTTAATAGCATTGCTAAATAAGTTAGCCAATACTTGTACCAAGCGCATTTCATCACTATAGATATAGCTTGGTACACTATGGCCTAAGTCCACAGATACATTAACTTTGCTAATATCTACATTCGTTATATTAAGCTTAAGTGCTTTATCAATTATTGCTGGCAAACTCACCGCATCATGGCTGATAACCATTTTCCCGGCTTCAATTTTAGACAAATCTAACAACTCATCAATCAAATGAAGCAAGGTACTTGCCGCACTTTGCGCATTTAATAAATAATGGTGTTGCCTAGAGTCTAATGGCGTATCGTTTAATAAGCTCATCATGCCTTGCATGGCATTAATTGGCGTCCTTACTTCATGGCTCATATTAGCAAGAAATTGAATTTTGACTCTGTTGGCATATTCAGCTTGGTTTTTTGCTTTTTCTAGTGCCGACTGTGTTGCTTGCTGTTCAGTAACATCCCAAAAAATGCTAGTAGTTCCTAGCACTTCTCCTTGAACATTCTCAAACTGGTTGCAAAAACCTTGGTAAATGTAATCGCCAGCCTCAATTAAAGCTTGCTGCGGATAAACAAAATCATCAACAGAATTTAAATAGTTAACTTCTTTGGCAAGTGCTTTTGGCATGAACTCTGCCGCTTTAATACCCAACATCTGTTTTTCTTTATGCTGAGTTAGGCGCTCAAAAGCTTGGTTACAGCCCATGAGCATGCCTTGCGGATCATTAAAAACGATCAATTCAGGAATAGAATTCATTACTGAACGTAATAAAGCGTAATCTCGTTGATGTTTAGCGCTGGTTTCGCGCAAAGCTTGCGTTTTTTCCACGACTCGAGTATCTAAAGCGTCTCGTTGCTCAGTTAATTGTAATAATAAGCTACGATTTTGCGTAAATAACTCTTCAACGACTTGAAACCAGTGCAGCCAATCAGGGTTAGGTTTTACTTTACCTGAATCGCCTTGCGCACAAAAACCTATATGGCGAATAAATTCAGTTGTTGGCTTAATAAAAGTTCTTTTGGTCATGCTGTTTACTAACATTAAGAAAGCTAACAAGCCAATAAATAATACCGCAAAAACAAAAGCAAAATCACTGCGTAATGGCTCAGCTAAATTTTCGAAGTTTTGGTATTTTAAGAGAGTCCAACCATTTATTGCTAACTCCTGTTTCTCAACATACCAATCATCAAGTTGCACTGCATCATCTAATTCTGCTAAACGGTTAGCATTGAGATAATTTAAGGACTCAGGTAATAAATCTTGCCATGTTGCGCGATGAGTTAATGCTTCTTTTCCACTACGCTTAAATAACAAGATTTGATTATCCTTGTTATACAAAAGCAGCCCTTGGTCTGTTGACTTTAGATCGGGTAAGCTCGCATGTAGGCGTGTTAAATTTATATCAACAACAACAGCACCAAGCAATTGTTGTTGCAGAAAAACGCCTTTCGCTAAGGAAGCATTCATCCCTCCACCTGCGGAGTCTAAATAGGGCGCAGACCAAAGAACACGGTTTGTATTAGCCGTTAACTTTTTTATTCTAGTATTGTGTGGGTTACTAAGCAGCTTTTCATTAAATTGCCAATTATCACGGTCAATCCAAGGGTAAAGATTCACAAAATTACTGAAAGAAATATAATAAAGCCAAGTCACTTGTTTTATTATTTTTTGGGCTGAAACAAAGGCGGGTGTTAAAGCATTAGCCATAGCAAGCTCTTGCTTTTTTACAAGATCGAACTGAGAAATATTCCCTATGCCAGTAATATTCCCACTGATACGTTTGCCTTGTTTGAGTACATCATGACCTACTTTATCTGAATAAAAAAACTCACCATCTTGAGCTAGCGGCGGGACTTTTGCATCTAACTCCTTTGGGTTATTCAAACTATATTGCGCAAGCTCCTGTATAGATTCAACCGCTTGCACACTTTGCTCAAGCATAACATTTAACTGCTTCACTTCTTGCTTCAAATCAAGAGAGCTTAACTGCTTATGTTTTGCGAGTTGATTAAAATAACGCAGGGATGCAATAGAGAATGCAATGAGAATGATGACAATAAAGGCGACAACCACTGCAATATTGTAACGCCTAAAAACAGTATTATTTTCTGTTTGTGAGTACACTTAGCCTGCCTTAGGGTTAATTATTCATATATACCCATGTTACCTCAACGAATAAAATTCAGCGAGAATTAAAACTTCACCCACCACCCCATAGAAAGAAACTATTAACAACATAGAAATCAACGATTATACCTATCATTATAAAATCACTATCATTTACTCAACTTAAACGTTAAGCACTTTTTTAAAGACAATTAACCCAACGGAGTAACCCATGACACAATCAATTATTAACACTCAATTAGTTCCATTTAATGCCACCGCTTTTAGCCAAGGTGACTTCATTGAAATTAGTGAAGCAGATGTTTTAGGCAAATGGTCGGTATTCTTTTTCTACCCTGCTGATTTTACCTTTGTTTGTCCAACAGAATTAGGTGATATGGCAGATCATTATGCACAACTTAAAGATATGGGCGTAGAAGTATATTCAGTATCAACCGATACCCACTTCACCCATAAAGCATGGCACGATAGCTCTGATACTATCAACAAAATTCAATATCCTATGATTGGTGATCCAACTGGCGCAATTACTCGCAATTTTGGTGTGATGATAGAGGAAGACGGTTTAGCGCTGCGTGGTACTTTTGTTATCAACCCAGAAGGAGCCATTAAAGTTGCTGAAGTACATGATTTAGGTATAGGCCGCTCTGCCAAAGAGTTGGTACGTAAAATTCAAGCCGCTCAATATGTTGCTGAACATGATGGAGAAGTATGCCCTGCCGCATGGCAACCAGGCGCTGAAACTTTAGCACCTTCATTAGACCTAGTAGGCAAAATTTAGACCTTAGCTATAACCGTAGACCTTATATCAATATTTTAAGGTCTACGTCCTTCGATTAATTCAACATTACTAAGGATAATTCAGTATGTTAGATAACAACTTAAAAAATCAACTAAGCACTTATTTAAAAAACTTAACCTCACCGGTTGAATTAGCATTATTCTTAGATGATGGTATCAAATCAAAAGAATTGCATAACCTTGCTAATGAAATAGCAGAAATTTCACCGTTAGTAAAAATAGTCGCATTCGATGCTAAAGATGAAAGAGCTCCTTCAATGTTAGTTCGTTCGGTAAAAACTGGCAGTGAAATCCGTTTCGCTGGAGTCCCCATGGGGCACGAATTTACTTCTTTAGTACTCGCGTTATTACACAGTGGTGGTCACCCTATAAAACTGGATCCAGAACTGATAAAGCAAGTAGCTCAACTTGAGGGTGAGTACAGCTTTGAAACCTATGTTTCATTAAGCTGCCAAAACTGTCCTGATGTTGTACAAGCTCTTAATATGATGGCCGCTATTAATCCTCAAATCACTCATGTAATGATTGATGGCTCCGAGTTTAGTGAAGAGGTTTATCAACGTGATATTTTATCTGTACCCGCGACTTATTTAAATGGCCAGCCTTTTAGTCAAGGTCGAATCAGTGTTAGCGATATTATCAATAAAATAGATAATGATGCACCAGCCCGTCAAGCAAAAGCGTTAGACGAAAAGAGTCCGTTTGACTTACTTGTACTTGGAGGTGGACCTGCAGGAGCATCAGCTGCTATTTATAGTGCACGAAAAGGTATAAAAACAGGTGTAGTTGCCGATCGTTTTGGCGGTCAGGTACAAGATACCGTATCCATTGAAAACTTCATTTCTGTGCAAGCCACAGATGGCCCTAAATTAGTAGCCAACCTTGAAGCGCATGTTAATGACTATAATGTAGATATTATGCAAGGTCAGAAAGTCAGTAAAATCATCGAAAGCCAAAATGCAGGTGGACTGATTGAAGTAAAATTGGAAAATGGTGCTAGCTTAAAAACACGCTCTGCGATTATTGCCACAGGAGCACGCTGGCGAGAAATGAATGTTCCCGGTGAGCAAGAATATCGTGGTAAAGGTGTCGCTTATTGCCCTCATTGTGATGGACCTTTGTTTAAAGGTAAATCTGTAGCAGTGATAGGTGGTGGTAATTCAGGTATTGAAGCCGCAATTGATCTGGCTGGCATTGTAAGCCATGTCACCGTATTAGAATTCGATGCTAGCTTACGTGCTGACGCGGTACTGCAAAATAAAGCAAAATCAATGGGCAATATCGATATTATTGTTAATGCACAAACGACTGATGTTATCGGTGATGGTAAACGAGTTACAGGTTTAAATTACCTTTGCCGAACAAGCAATGTAACAAAAAGCATCAAACTTGCAGGTATTTTTGTACAAATAGGTTTAGTACCAAACAGTCAGTTTTTAACCGGTGACATTGAGTTAACAGAGCGAGGTGAAGTTATCACCAATAATAGGGGTGAAACCAATATGACGGGGGTATTTGCTGCTGGTGATGTTACCAATAGTGCCTATAAGCAGATAATTATTGCCATGGGCAGTGGTGCAACTGCCGCATTAAGCGCATTTGATTATTTGATCAGAACACCTGCGCCAACAATTCCTACCGATAAAGCTGATAAGTTGGATAAAGCAATAATAGAGGAAGTTGAAGTAGCGTAAAGTTATTTTAAAAGCTCATAATGAAAGAGTAGTCAGCTATCATAGCAAGGCTACTCTTTTATTTTCGGTAGCGTCAATAATTCATATAAATTCAAAACACAATAAAATAAACTAAAATAAACCATCAGTAACAACTTTAATGGTTTTCACTACAGTGCGAACACACTCCATCCGAGAATACCCTTCTCTGATCACTAATGAGATTTGCCTTGTCGGCTCAGGTTTTTCAAACTTTATGTATTCAATAGCACTGCTTTCGCCAAGATTTAATGTTGCTAACTGCGGCAACAAAGTAATGCCCATATCACTGGCTACCATATAGCGTAATGTTTCTAAGCTAGTTGCTTTAAAACGCTGGTCTTCAGTAGCTCCAGCAATAAAGCAGTAGCCCATTGCCTGCTCACGTAGGCAATGGCCATCCTCTAAAGATAAAATCTGCTGACTTCTTAAATCAGTTAACTTGATGCTTTCTCGGTGAGCTAACGCATGTTTAGGTGAAGCTGCGAGCACCAAAGGCTCAGCAAATAAATCATATCGCGAGAACCTTTCCATCTCATCTAACCAAGGTAAAATTAATAAATCTAATTTGCCGTCTTCGAGTTCTTTTAATAACGTTTGGGTTTTATTCTCATGAAGGTAAAAGTTGATATTTGGCAGGTCTTTATTTAACTCACTCATTACATGGGGTAATAAATAAGGCGCCAGAGTTGGGATTAAACCAATGTGCAAATCGCCAGAAAAAGGATCTAACAAGGACTTTGCAGACGTTTCAAATTCACTTGCCGCCGTTAAGACTTTACGCGCCTGAACGACTAATTTCTCCCCAGCAGGTGTTAACATTATTTTTTTACTTTGTCGCTCAACCAAGGTCAAACCTAATTGAGTTTCAAGTTTCATGACTTGACCACTCAGAGTTGGCTGGCTAACGAAACATGCCTGAGCTGCACGACCAAAATGTTTATGCTGCGCAATTGCCGCTAAATATTCTAAATCTCTTAATTTGACCATAATAAGAAGTTAACCATAGCAAAAAGCTATCAATAATTATTTTTTGATTAACAGTGACTATAACATAAAAGTAATTTAGGTGATAAAAGCCGGCATAGTAATTGATGCATTAATAATACAGCCGGCCTCCATATTTCGAAATATATTGAGCATAACGTCGAACATATTTTCTTGCACTAACATAAGTTTTTAGAGCACCATACTGTCAGTTTATTGATAATATGGTGTCTCATTAACGCATTTACCCAATAGTGCATGTTGACCTAGCGGTTATAAGTTTTCCTCTGCAAACGATGCTAATCGACTACGTACCACACCATTTAAATTAACCGTGGCACTGCCTGGAAAGTCTTTAAAACGTTCAACAATATAGGTTAGCCCTGAAGTAACGGCCGTTAAATAGTTACTGTCTATTTGCGCTAAATTACCACTACAAACTAACTTTGTACCCTCACCACAACGCGTAATAATAGTTTTTAATTGTGCGGCCGTTAGGTTTTGGCACTCATCAAGCAAAACTAAGGCATTTTGAATACTGCGACCTCGCATAAAATTCACCGATTTAAACTGCAAGTTAGCCTTGTCCATAATGTAGTTTAAACTGCCATGCATGCTTTCATCTTGTTGATGTAAAACCTCTAAAGAGTCCGTAATAGCAGCTAACCAAGGTGCCATTTTCTCTTCTTCTGTGCCGGGTAGGAAACCAATCGACTCAGCAATTTCTGGCGTGCTGCGAGTAACAATAATTTTATCGTATAAACCGCGCTCTATTACTTGCTCTAAAGCTGTTGCTAAAGCAAGCAGAGTTTTACCACAGCCTGCAGGTCCCGTTAAAATAACTAAGTCAATATTCGGGTCAAGCAAAGCATCCATTGCCATACCTTGGTAGATGTTTTTAGGGTGTATACCCCAAGCTTGTTTGCCTAATAAACGATCTTTACCTAAATCAAGGATTGATACTTTTTCTTCATCAAAGCCAGTGACTTTGCCAGCAAAATCTTCGCCTTCATCAATCAGGTATTCATTAATATAACTCAATGGCACAGTACTTTTGTCAACAAAGTGAGTGGTGTTTCTGCCTTCAGTTTCACTATCTACCGCAGTTACTTGCTGCCAAAAGTCTCCGTCAAACTTATGATAACCCTTCGTTAAAAATTGTATGTCATCAATAAGTTGATCGGTACGATAATCTTCAACATGGGCAAGACCTGCGCCTTTGGCTTTTAAGCGCATGTTAATATCTTTAGTCACTAAGACAATTTTTTTGTTAGGGTTTTGGCTCTGAATATGTAAAGCCGCATTTATGATACGGTTATCATTTTCATTAAATGACAAAGTATTCGCGGTTTTCTTTAAAGCATAATCATTAATAATGGCTAAGCAACCACTGGGGTGCTGGTCATCATTTTCGGGAAGTTTCACCCCTGCTAAGACTTGTTCAGGTGTCGCATCGCATAAGGTATCTTCTAATGCACGGATAGCCACTCGAGCATCTCGACTAACATCTTTGCGCCTGTCTTTTATTGAATCAAGCTCTTCAAGTACCGTCATAGGCACAACGACGTCATGTTCTTTAAAGGATAAAAAGGCAAAAGGTTCATGTAATAGGATATTGGTATCTAGGATATAGATGATAGGAACAGCACTGTTTTCATTATTCATATTTTCTTCAGTCATAAGCAATCTCCATTGTTTTTAAACAAATTACTGACAAAATGAATACAAAGTAAGTATAGCCCATCCACAGTAATATCTTAATTATCACGACGCAAGCAGAATTTTGTAATGTTTGTATCTATACTCAAACGAAGAAAAAATACTTGTTCAAAGCTAATTAAATCCTACAATTTGAAGTTGTTTGAACATTTGATTAGGAGTACTATAGCGCCCTTTTTTACCCGACGAGCTATTCTGCTCGGGTTATCAGTTTTTATTGCAGCAGTTTTATTGCAGTTGTTGGAGAGTAAAGTTTATGCCATTTCAAGTAGGCCAGCGTTGGATCAGTGACAGTGAATCAGATCAAGGTTTAGGAACCGTTACCGGTATCGAGCATAGATTTGTTAATATCGTTTTTACCGCCACTGGTGAATCTCGCCAATATGCAAAAGCTAATGCACCATTAACACGGGTTATTTTTAACCAAGGTGACGTAATTCCCAGCCACGAAGGTTGGTTATTGAAAGTAGAATCAAATACCGAAGCACACGGCATTCTAACTTATCAAGGTATACGTCAAGACACTGGTGAAGCGGCAAACTTAAAAGAAGTGATGATAGATCACTTTATCAAGTTTAATAAACCCCATGACCGTTTACTTAACAGTCAAGTTGATCGCCTCGATTGGTTTCGTTTACGTAAAGACTGCTTACAGCATCAATACAAGCAGCAGCAATCAGAATTAATGGGCTTAACGGGTGGCCGAGTCAGTCTTATCCCTCATCAACTATATATCGCCGATGAAGTAGGTAATCGCTTTGCCCCTCGCGTACTATTGGCTGATGAAGTGGGCTTAGGTAAAACCATTGAAGCCGGTTTAATCATTCATCAACAATTAGTAAGTGGTCGTGCCAAACGTATTTTAATCATTGTGCCAGAGTCATTAATGCATCAATGGCTAGTGGAAATGCTACGTCGATTTAATCTTAAATTTAGCATTTTTGATAACGAACGATGCGTGGAAAGTAGTGAAGATGGCGGTTATGTTGATGGTAAGAAAAGCAACCCATTTAGCACTGAGCAATTAGTATTGGTTAACCTAGGTTTTGTCACTCAAAATCCACAGTGGTATGACATGCTTATCGCAGAAGACTGGGATTTAATGGTAGTAGATGAAGCACACCATTTAAACTGGCAACAAGACAAGCCTAGTCTTGAATATCAATGCATAGAGCAATTGGCACAAGTCATTCCAGGTGTATTATTGCTTACGGCTACTCCGGATCAACTAGGTCATGAAAGTCACTTTGCCCGTTTACGTTTACTCGATAGTGATAGGTTTTATGACTACGATAAATTTCTTGAAGAAGAATCTCATTATAGTGAAGTTGCTGACGCTGCTAATGCACTAGTCGAAAGTAAAGCGTTAAATGTTGTTCAAGAACAAACCTTAACATCGTTATTAAAAGAAACGGATATTAGTGAGCAATTAGCGAGTTTACAAGATAACGATAAAGAGACCGTTATTGCTGTACGCCAACAATTATTAAAGCAGTTACTTGATCGACACGGTACTGGCCGTATTTTATTTAGAAATTCACGTAATACTATCAAAGGGTTCCCTGCCAGAGAGATACACGCTGCGCCGCTGACTATGCCAGAACAGTACCAAGAAAGTATTAATGAACTAATGCTTAGTGCCTGCCCTGAAACACTAACAGCTTCAAAGCAAGCAAAATACATTTTTACCCCTGAAATGTTATTTGGTCTAGAACACCACAGCGATAAATGGACAGACTTTGATCCACGTGTTGACTATTTAATTGAGTTATTAAAGTCTCTTAAAAAAGAAAAAGTATTAGTGATTTGTGCGCACGCACAAACAGCTATTGACTTAGAAGCAGCGCTACGCATTAAAGAAGGTATACGCGCAGCAGTATTTCATGAAGGATTATCTATTTTTGAGCGTGATAGAGCCGCCGCTTATTTTGCTCAAGATGAAGATAGTGCACAGTTGTTACTATGTTCAGAAATTGGCAGTGAAGGCCGTAATTTCCAATTTGCTCATCATTTAGTATTACTTGATTTACCGAGTAATCCAGATTTACTTGAGCAGCGTATTGGTCGTTTAGACAGAATTGGTCAAACAGAGATTATTCGTTTGCACATACCTTATTTCGAAGACTCGGCTCAACATTTATTGTTCGATTGGTACCATCAAGGTATGCAAGCCTTTGAGCAGACCTGTATTACTGGTCGTGTAGTGTTTGAGGCTTATGGTCAGCAACTACTTACTCTCGCATTAACTGCGCAGCAACAATCAGCGCAAGCCGAACAGTTAATTAGTGATAGTTGGAATAAACATGTCGCCATAAAAGCTGAACTAGAATCGGGTAGAGATAAGTTATTAGAACTAAACTCATCAGGTCAAGGTCGCGCTCATGAGTTAGTAGAGAAAATATCTGTGGTTGATGGTGAGACAGCCTTACCACAATTTATGTTCCAAGCCCTAGATGTCTTTGGTGTTCAACAAGATGATAAAAGCGATAATGCCATTGCTTTAAATCAAAGTGAACACATGCTCAATAGTAACTTCCCCTGTTTGCCTGAAGACGGCACCACAGTAACTTTTGACCGAGACACAGCCTTAATCAACGAAAACTACCAACTGCTTACCTGGGATCACCCTATGGTGCGTGGAGTTATGGATTTAGTGTTAAGTGATGAAATAGGCAACGCTAGCATTGGCTTATTGAAAAATGAAGCTTTGCCTGTCGGCACCTTTTTCTTGGAGTGTTTATTTACAGTTGAAGCTACAGCACCAGCTCACTTGCAACTAGGACGTTATTTACCGACTACTCCTATTCGCATTCTCGTAGATAAAAATGGTAACAACCTAGCAGATAAAGTCAGTGAAGCCGTGCTTGATAAGCAGTTATCACCAGTTAAGAAACAGATGGCATTACAACTCATTAAAGCGCTTAAGAGCCAAATTGGCCCTCTAGTAACTAAAGCAGAAAGCCATGGTGAAAAACAAATAACTCACATACAAGAAAAAGCATTAAGTAGCATGCAAGAGAAACTATCTCTAGAGCAACAGCGTTTAACAGCGTTAAAAGCGATAAACCCGAGTGTACGCCAAAGTGAAATTGACTTTATCAGTCATCAACAAAATGAATTGAGCCATTATATTGAAAAAGCACAGTTAACTTTTGAAGCGATTCGCATGATAGTGGTAACACACTAAGGTAAAAGCTACAGTGAAAATAGTAAGCGGCAGAGGTAGTGGTTTAACTTTTGTCGCTTAATAACTGATGTTTACTCTTTTATCTTCCACATTCTAACCTTTCAATCTACATTATCAATTTTAGTGAGACCTCATGAGCGCTAACCCTGACTTTATTTATCAACCACCAATGTCACCTTACCTTGATATACTGTATCGAGATAATGATCTCATAGTATTAAACAAAGCCAGCGGTATTTTAAGCGTGCCTGGACGTCTACCTGAGCATCAAGATTGTTTACAAAACCGCGTTCAACGCGTAATGCCAACAGCAACTATAGTGCACCGTTTGGATATGGCAACATCAGGCATTATGGTTATGGCATTAAATAAAGCCGCCCATGTAGCAATCAGTCGACAGTTTGAACAAAGAAAAACCCAAAAGAGTTACCTTGCACGTGTCTTTGGTAAAATAAAGGAAATAGACGGCAGTATTGATCTACCGCTGATATGTGATTGGCCGAATCGCCCTAAGCAAATGGTTGATCATGACAATGGCAAACCTTCATTAACTCATTACAGTGTGCTTGCCTATGATGTATTAACTACTGGTGAAGAAACAAGCCTCGTTGAACTAAGACCTGTTACAGGACGCTCCCATCAGTTACGTGTACACATGCTAGCATTAGGTCACCCTATTTTAGGGGATAGACTATATGCTCATAAACAAGCTTTAGCGCTTAGTTCAAGACTACAACTACATGCTAGAAATTTAGCTTTTTCTCACCCTGTTACTGGTGAACAATTATGCTTTAGTGCGCCCTGCCCATTTGAATAACCTATTCTTATCTCAGAAAGAGACTAATACTTTGATATTATTGGCCGATATAACACAACATAGTTAATAAAAATCATCTGCGTTCATTTATTATCAATAATAGGAAAGACTGTGCGCCTACTGTTAAGCTTATTTTGTTACTCATTTTTGCTCATTAGCCTAATCTCTCCTGCTTTGGCAGAGCAAGAGCGACCTAAAACGGTTGCTCCCATTGCATTAATTGAACAACAGAAAAAAGATTTACAGCATTATATTGATAG
>Ga0114909_1001420_pt1 | contig 13431 bp, 24 predicted proteins | sample MalvireepMed_906_FD_87290 | JGI IMG/M metagenome (GOLD analysis project Ga0114909, IMG submission 87290) | Marine viral communities from the Global Malaspina Expedition - Malaspina viral metaG DeepMed_906 | ecosystem: Environmental > Aquatic > Marine > Oceanic | place: Mediterranean Sea...
TATTATCTGGTCGTTAATTGTGCTGCTTGTATAGCCATCATTAAAATACTCAACTGAATCTGTACCAGCCACATAGCGCCACTCTCCATTAGCGTTTGGTGTTACTCCCGTTTTAGTGTTTTCGCTACCATTAACATATAACATAGATATATAGCCTGTATTATAGGCAGTGTGTAAATTAAATGCTGTACTAAAAACATAGAGCTGTATCTTGGTATCGTAATTACCCATGCGGTTAAAATAATTTCTGAGGTCAGCCTGGTCTGCGTAGCTAAAGGTAGTAAGAGCCATTAGTTAAATGCCAATATTTGTACTGTACTGTTTTTAATAGGGCTGGTGCTCCTGACTCTTATAGCGATTATAGCCCTTAATGACGTACTCGCTATAGTGCCTGCGCCGCCAAGAGCTGAGCCTGTTACTCCACTTATGCTAAATTCTGCGTCTGGGTATGCACCCTTTATCTTAATACTTCCACTGTTATAATCAATAGTGCCACTACCCACGCCATAGAGGACGCCATAGCCATTATCAAAAGTAAAAGCATCCAGGTTAGGTATAGCTAAGCCGTCCATAATGTTAGTATCGTTAGGCAGCCTGGCGGCCACCGCTGTCTCTATACTACCCACAGCCGGTATCCGGCCTACACCCCACAGGTCAGTATCACCACCACCACTATCACCAAGAGATATTGCGGAGGTGCTTAGGCGCTGGCCAGAGGTTACCCTTATATCACCACCTACAAGCCCAATGCTAACTTTCTTTTCTTTTAAACTACTACCTGTAGTATAATATTCTGTATCAAGCGCAGCCTGTATCTTTGGTATTATCGCATTATTACTGCCAGCAAGGGTAAGGTCTGAGGCATCTGTGGTAAACGATATACTTTGTGCGCCTGCTGCATCACAATTAACCGTAAGCTGGTAGGCTGTGCTGGCGGTAAGACCGACCTTAGTATTAGCGGTCAGTCCTGCAAGGCCAAACTCCTGGTAACCAGGCTGGTACCACTTTATAGCTATACTTGAAGGCACCCAGCCATCTGCACCACTACTATTATCTGTACCGCCACCTGTGCGACCTTCATCACCCCAGAGGTTAGTACATAAATAATTACCTGTGCTGTCTGTCTGCACTACGCTATACTTATTATATTGATGTGCGTTTTGGTTCCACATAGGGAGCCTTATAGTGGAGCCTGTGCTATGGTTAGTAGCCGTTACCCCTCCAAATAACCCACGCTCTACTGTTACAGTAGCCGGCGTATAATCCCCGTCTGCCGCCGTATCACTAATTGCGCTCACCCTTACATATTCCTGGCTCGCTGTTAAAATCTGTAGTATATCGCCTACTTTAATCTTTTTACCATCTACCACACTAAAGCTGGTCCCGGTACCTGTAGAGCCGTCTGTCGTAGTTATTTCTGCACTATACATATTAGAACTATTTACAGCAGTCCAGAGTTTATCATCTACCTCGGTGCCTTTAGCTGCTGCGGTATTAGTGCTATAATGGATTAATGCGTGGTTAGGTAATACTAAATATTCACCAGGGCGTAGCAGTGTGCCCACATATTCTGAGCTTGTGCTATAAGTATCAGGTGAGCCAGCCGTCCAGGGTCGTAGCTGTAGTGATATTTCTGCAGCGGTATCACTTACATTATACATACAAATATAATCTGCTTCCTCCAGGCTTTGTGCTTTCTTGCTACCACCAAAGCCGGCCAGTTTTATAAAAGTATCACTATTATCTACCGTTTGCTCTACGCTAAATAATTCTGTATAATTCTGGCTCCTTAAAAAATTATAAGTCTTTTTACCAGCTATTATGTTTAATGCAGCGTTTAATTGTGGCATAATCCTACCTTATATAATATTTAATGGTTGCTGTTATGGAATAATCCGAGTTTACCGTGTCTGACCTAAAACAAAAGGCGCATACTTTACCTGCGTCCACATTAGCGCTTTGTACTGTCATATCCTGCCAATACTGTGCCTCATAGCCGGCATTTACTATATCACTGCCGTCAGCTATTACAACTCCTGCCGATAAATCACCGCCTGTACTGGTATTGGTTTTATCTATATCGTAGCTTACCAGGTGTGCCCTGCAAGTATCGCCGGTAGCAGTATCAGCAGCATTTAACCAGCTAACAGAGCTTATAGTAATATTATCAGGTATATACCACAGCATGGGCGTTATTAGGTGCGCATTGGTGGTAATTGTTACGCTTGTGTCTGGGTCAGTACCAGTACCAAAAGATAAATAGCTACCTACAAAGTTAGTACCAAAGGGTAAAGCGTAATGGTTCCCCGCAGAAAACCCAGCCGTATCACTGTTACAGGCACCGAAATAAGCATACTGCGTATTAGCAGCTACAAGGCTTTCACCCAGCATTACCTTCTTATTGGTGCTATCTACTCTCCCAAACACTGTACCGCTCTTAGTCTTAAATTCAGCCATAGTGGTACTATCTGAATTTTTAGGCTGCAATAATATAGCATCTTTAGACATACCCATAACACCGCTGGCACCGTCGCCAGTTTTTAAGTCCCTTATGGTAGTATCTACGCCGGTATTAGTAGCCTGGTCTATGTACCATAGCTTTTTATAATATGCATTATATTTTCTATCTACTAAACTCATTATGCTTTATTATCCATATACCGCATAATCTGCTACGGCTGCCCGCAACGCTGTGGCTTTCATAATAAATGGAGGGTATTGGTTCGTTGCCGTTCCCCCCCACCGCAATACACCACCAAGCCCTAAACCCGTCTTTGCTCCAAGCCACCATTCGTAAACAGTCCCCGCTGTAAGTCCAGTAACAATCCAATAAGGTCGCAGCATACTATCCCCTGAAGATGATGGTGGCATAGCTTGTATATGCTCATTGGTTACATCATTTGTATTTGGAAAATCTATTGCAGTATAAGTATCACTATCTGACAGACCTAAAACCGGCACCCTGCGGGAGGCATCAAAATATATTTGCGCCATTATTTCCACAACGCCTGACTGCGGTGCTACAAATTTAACTTTATGGGCTGAATCAGTAACCCCCATTGAAGTCGTTAAAGTATAAGAATCAGCAGTAGCATCTATCCCTGCTGTAGTATAGCCTACTATAGTGCCAGGGATACTATCAATATAGTCTTTTATACTAAGCTCGTTAATCTTTTTAAGTACAATATCATCTACCCTGACCTTAGTGCGGCTAAGCTCTATGGGTAAGGTCTCGCCATTTACTTTTACTGGCGTGTAATTTTCATTTAAAGTATCATTATCACCAAGCCTAAGCACTTTTTACAGCCTCCAGTTTACTCAGCCGCTCCTCATGGCTTTTAGTTATAGCATTTAATTTGTGTACCGCCACATCAAGCTCATTCTCCTCCTCAGCATAAGCACGCAGAGGGCTAATAAACTCCAGCACCTCAGCAAGCACCAGAGGCACCAGCTTTTTAAGCAGGGTAGCAAGCACTACGCTTTTTTACCTTCCAGCAACTCTACCACTGCGGCTATCACACCAGCTGCAAGCTGTTTTTCAGCCTTCTCGCCTATAAGTGGTATATCATTACTGTCTGCAAACTTTTTAGCAAGTGCATCCTCATTTTCTTTTAGCCACTTTATTGCTAACGGCATGGCCATCTTATTAGCTATATATATTATAGCGGTTAATAGCTTATTCATTTTTCTCCTTTATATACTTGCTTAGCCCGTTGCCTGTTAATTTCTGTATTATAGTTATCATGGTTCTCTGTGCGCTTTTAAGCTCTTTTATCTCATCCTTGGCCTGGCGGTTACTATCAATTAATTTAACTATTATGCCGTGGATTATCTCATGGTTAGTATCTAATTTTTCTACCAGCTTGTCTGTAATAAACCTGACCAAAAACATAGCGGCGTATCCCATACCAAACGCTACAGCCACAGGCACGCCCAAGGTTTCCACAATTTGTAATATTTCCATTATGCACCATTTTTAATACTCTGGCTAAGTTTTTTTGCTCTTGCTGGCGTTTGTAGCGCCCATTTGCTATTTAGCATTTCCATACTCGCACCGCCATAATCACCCTCTATTAAATACTGTATAGTTTTTTTAAACTTACAAAAGCCACTAAAGCCCAGCTGGTAGACCATTTCCACGCAGACATCACGCACATTATCCGGCTGACTTGAAAACCAATCGAAGTTACTATTAAGCTGCATATAGCGCCTAAATATATCACGCTCTAATATTAATCCTGCTATATCCTCATCTAATACAAGGTCTTTTATAGCAAAGCCGTAGCCTATAGTATCATATCCCAGGTGGTCTTTATATACAGTAGCTTTAAAGCCCTCATTTAGTTTTAGACTTTCTTTTAAGCTCTTAAAGGGCATTTAGGCATTATCCATAACCAATAGAGTTAGCACCCTATTGCCGTCTATAGGACACATAGATATACTCATATTTGAGGTGGCGTCTATAGTCCCGCCGTTAGCAGTTATATAATCTTGTACATCCTCTGGCAGTATACCGTCACCGTCACCGCTGGCGCCTTCCATTTTGCTGCGGTCATGTATCCAGCTCTTAGAAATTATAGCCATCTTATGCCCCTACCTTTTTAACTTTATGGCCTCTGCCTTCATACGATTTAATAGCGTCTTCGTCCAGGTTATCCCTATATATAATGTTACCATCTTTTAGCATAATCTCATATTTATATACAGTAGCCTTTTTATTATCTTTTTTAGCTGCCATTTTTATCTATCTCCCTGTATGGTTTTTTTAATGTACCACTGCCGTATCCAGCAAAGGTACTTAGATTTAAATTTTTGCCTTTTTTATTTTTTTCTCCCCTTGTGCATATTTCGCCCCAATAATCTAAATATTTCATGGGCTTACCTTTATAATATGCTAACTGGCCGGCGTCTTTATCTTTTGCAAGGCACAGGTCATTATCAGGGTCTAAGTCAATACCAAAAGGCTTATGCCCGCCAATGTTCTTTAGCTCTTTTGACTTTTTTATATGTATCTCTGCCATACTAATAAGTATAGGGAGGGTCACCCCTCCCTATACATTCCGGTTATAGCTATTAGGTGGAAGTCTCAGTATGTACTTCTCTGCCATGTGCATTTACAGTTACCGCCAGATTAAAGTAGCCATTAGCTACTACCTCAGTAGAGGCTGCCGGTGCGTTACGGTCTGTTTCTATTTGGATGAAATTGCCAGCGCCCTGGTCTATATAAGCACAAGAGATAGCAGTCTTGGCAAATATACCGCCCTTATGCTGGTCAGATATCGATACTACCTGCGAGGAGGTATATATATCTACACCGCCTACAGTAGTAGCAAAGCCAGCAGCCCTAAATGACTCACCTACGCCCGGGCTTTGGGATAGCGCAGCATTTGCCTGCAGCACCGCTGTATTAGCAAGCTCATTAGTAAGGCCAAAACTACCCCACAACTGTAACGGGTGAAGTACAGCAGAGTAGCCCCTGGGTGCATCATCACCCTCTAATCCAGCTACGGCATCAAATATAAGACCCATGTGCATAGAGATAGCAGCACCGCCTACAGCCGTGCCAAATGTATCCTGCAATGTTGCGCCTTCCTCGTCAAAATGCGCCGCTACTGTATTACCTAATATGCTACCTGCATTTACAAGTAAAGCATCTGAATTACCAAACGCAGCTAAATCAGTTACTTGTGCATATACATTGTTTCTAAACACTTCTAGATTTGTAGCTGTTGAGGTAATACTTTCTGCGCTTCCTGTAGTTTCCTCTGCGCCGGTGGCGTTTGTAGTTACAGTACTTAGTGCCATCTTACTATATACAGGCACCTGTGCTACATTAGTGCCTGGTGCGCATGGTACCATGTTGATTATTTTCTGAAATACTGCAGCCTTGTTAAATTGTAATATAGCCGCTGCTATTGTCTTACCAAGCCCACCAGCCGCTACTCCTACGTCTGTTACTGCCATGATTGGCTCCTAATTTTTGCCCTCTATCAGCTACGGCTATGCCGCCTTCAGGTAGGGCTTATTAATTATTATCTAATATATCCTGGCGTGCTTTGCTGCAAGTATTTTTCACACCCAATGGGGTCTTTAATTGCAAACTCCTCCAGGGAGCTATAGCCGCCAAATTCTGCTGAGGCATTACCAGGTCTGCCAGCATTTGTTTTAGGTGGTGCCGTTAGCTCCTGCTCTGTAAACTTTTCAAGTTTAGCCAGGCTCATATCTGCACCAAATTCCTGCCGGTTCTCTGGTAGCTTTCCTATTAACGCTTTGCGGCGGTCTGCCTCATAAGTATCCCATGCCTCGGCTTTAGTCTTATACTTGTCAAGCTCGGTGCCTTGCTCCTCATACAAAATTTTGTACTCCTCTTTTTCCTTCAGCCCTGTTTCGTGTGCCTTTTTCTGGTCTGCTTCTACCTTGGAGAATTTGTCTTTGAGTTCAGCTACTTGCTCACGCAGTACATTACGTTCTGACACAACTTCATTAAAGCGTGGCGTAGGGATTTTAGCATCATTATTTTTACCGGCTTGTGTGCCAGGGTTATTTTCGGCTGTTTCCTTAGCCGGTATGTCTGTATTGTTCTCTTGTTCCATTTTATACCTCTTTAGTGAGTAATTAATCTTGGTTTAATATCTGTGATATAAGTCATAAAAAACACTATAAAAATATTTATATTTTAAATCTTATAGTTTTATTTTTGGGTAGCTTTTTGCGCACTCTGCGGCTGGTAGCTTTATCTATAAATCTCTCTACTTTGTCAGGGAATACCTGGTTATCAGCACTAAGCACTCTGCCCATTTTCCCCAGGTGTATTACCCTGGAGCCAAAAGCAGCCCAGCCAAGCTGAAAGCCATTATTCATTATTTTTAGCACTTTAAAATCACCGTATAAATCACCGGTAAGCACCGGCGCCCTGCTATTTTTATACTCTGTACTCTGTCTTTTAAACTTGTTACCCCGCTTGCGCTCTCCGTATTGCGTGGTATAAGATTTAAACGGTGCACCGTGCACATCCAGGGCTTTACTGAATATATGTTTTCTATACATATCTCTCACAATAGGTGCAATATTCATAAAGTAATTTCTGCTAAGCATTGGCTCTAAGCTCTCCTGCTGCGCCTGGATGGTGGCCAAACTGTTTAGCGCTCTGCATTTCCCATTGGTGCCTACAGTTAAAGCCGCCACCGTCTATAAGCACACCGGCACCAAAGCTATTTTCTATTTGTTCCTGGGTAAGTGCGCCTGCTGCTGCCATATCCAGGCACTCCGGCCTGGTTTTTTCATCTATGGCACCCACGTATACATATTTCACACTGGCAGGGAGGGTATCCATCATAACCTTATTGACCGCTCTGCTATAAGTATTAAGGGCTGTATTTACTACAGTCCTAAGCTGCGCTTTACTTAGTGTGCTTGCTGTAATGCTGGCCACTATTTCACCCTCTCCCATGCCTGCTATTATGCCCTGCAGCACCTTATTACGCACTACACTGGCTATAGCCTCCATCTCTGCTATTAAGTTATCTGTGCTAAAGTTATACAGTGCGCTTAGCGTAGTCTCTGTAATAGCACCTATATTTTCCATCTGCAATAGCGTTAGCTGGTGACCTTCACCAAAACGGCTAATTATGGTGGCGCTCTTTTGAGCTACAAGGGCGCTAACGTCCACCTCCTGTAATACCTGTATAAAGGCCTCGGTACTCATAGCGCCTTTAAGCTCCATAAATCCAGCTACAAGCTCCTCCTCCATGCGCAGCACCATATTTGCTATGTCACCTGCCAGCTTATCAATATCATTCTGGTTTACAGCCATTAGCTAACTGGCGCCGTCAGTGCAGCCAGCAGGCTACCGTTACCATTACCGTTACTACTTAGCTCTACCGCTGCGGCATCTGTTTTACGCTCTTTTATATACGCTAAGGCCTCACCTCTATCTGTAAACATATCTGGGTCGCTTTCCATCAGTACGTCTGCCAGGTCTTTCTTGCCTATAGCCATTTCCCAGTCCCATTTATCACGCTGCTCCTGGTCTGTTAGTATCTCTGTGCTTTCCTCATAATTAACATTAATAAGCTCACCAGCATCCCTTTTGAGGTGTGTATCTATTATAATACTTTCAAGCGCAAATAGCTTATGCTCCAGCTCATTATACTTAATTACATCGCCACGCCTTGCGTCCATTAGTTCCTGGTTCCTGAGCCTAATACTTATACCGCTGGCTGCGGTGGTACCTTCTACAAAGGCCGCAGTTAAATGATAATTTAGCGCCAGCATCTTGTAGCTCTCGTTTACGCTCTCTGTTATAGCAGGGATACTGTTAGGCGGCACAGCTATATTAAATTGGCCGTCGTGTCCCAGGAAGGTTATTTTATCCTGGCCTACCTCTATCTTATCTTTTTCCAGGTTACTGCCTGTTATATACGGGTAGCCAAAACTCTGGAACATAATGTTAGCATTTTTATTAGTCTCTGCTACATTTAACGCCAGGTTAGTAGATATTAGTGAAGGGCTGGCATCTGTATCAAAATATGAGGCCTCTGGCTTACCCTCCGCATAGACCTCTATAAACGGCAAAACATGATAGGGGTTTAACATATCTGGGTTTTCCTCATCCTTATACATCTTACCATTTTTATCATATATAAAGTGGTTATCTTCATCCCAATATGCCATTAGCTCCGGCGTAGTATCCATTACGGTATCTTTGGTACTTATAGGGTAGGTAATAGCTATAGGTGTCAGTGGGTCGTCGTTAGCAAATAATGGCTCCCAGTCACGTATAAGGTCATATTCTATCTGCTCATTACGCCAGGTAGGTTTAATAAGCATTACCTCCAGTAAGTTAGTTAGGCGCTCCAAGCGCTGCAGTTTATTATCTTTATCATGGAATAGGTTAGGGATGTCCTCTATGCTGTAATGCCTTATGGGTGGCTGCATATATACCAGGCTTATACGGTTTATTATACGCCTGGTCATATTCACATTAGAGCTTGGTATTTTATCTAATAACGTATCTGCAAAATACTTGGATGTATATGCCTCTGTGCGCCCTTTATAATAATTATACGCTATAGTTCGCTTCTCATTCCACAAGTCTTTTTCTTTTTGCTGCCAGTCCATCTTACTTTGCTCTACAGCTAATTTGCCTATGTTTGGTATCACCTCTGCATACTCCCTAATAATGGTTTAATAATTGGATATTCTAAATCTATCAGGTACCCCAGGCCATCAGAAAAATGGCTGCGCTCTTTATTGCTCTTGTCTATCTGCCTTGTACCTGGTACGTTGCTGGTCTGCTCCAGGTCTATTATGAGCGGCTTACAGCGTGGGTGTATAATTAAATTACCCTCTAATACCTTATTAACGGCATTAACCCTGTCTGCTACCCTGGGCGCTTTTGGCTTAGCCTTGACTATAAAACCATTATGGCGTAGTATTTCATGGTCTGTATCAAGTGCAGAGGTATGGCGCTGGTTAGCTGGGTCTGGGTATACTATATAGCTTTTAGACCTATAGCGTGCCTTTATCTCTTTAGCCATAGTATCAGTTAGTATTTCCCTACCTCCGCTATGCCTTAATTCTATTGTGTCAAATACTCGTATTTGAGGCCGTTGCTTGTGGAGCTGCACCAGACTGGCTGCCATTGGCACCACGTTAAAGTCCACTGCGGCACATATAGGTAAGCTGGGTATATATTCTGCTTTGTCATCTACATTATTCTCCCTATTAAAGTTATAGTATGTATTTCCTGCCTGGATGTTTACGAATTTACCATCCCTGTAAGCTGCCAGCATCCGGCTATCATAGGCATCCTCCATTAGTTTTACATAGGCTTTAGGCAGCGCTATATTATCAGTGGTTTTACCATGTACTACAAGGCGGTTTTTATCTAAGTCCTCTGCAAATATCTTATGGCAGTAATGGTACCCCTCTGGCGTGCTTACTATATATAGCTCACAGTTCTCACTGCCACGCATACGCCCTATAGCCTTCTTAAATGCCAGGTCGCAGTTTTTCCAGCTCTCTACATCAAACTCGTCAAAGCCTATGAATGTAAGCTCGGCGCCTATAATCCTGTGCGGCTTTTGTAGCTGGTATATCTTTATGTTACCTGCGGCTGTGATGAATCGGTGCTTAGCCATGTTATACTCATAAGAAATGCCCAGGCCGCCTAATATCTCTTTAAATGGCTCTACAAATAAATCATCTGCCAGGTCATAGGTAGGGTATACTATCCAGCCATTACTAACGCCATGCTTATTTTTACGGGTTACCAGGTTAATAGCTGTCTTGTGTAGAAATATGTGCGTCTTACCGGCACCCATGCCGGCCACTGCACCATTGATAGGCTTAGGGCTTTTAAGGAACTCCCACTGCCAGGGGTAGTAATTACTCTCTTTTAACTGCAGATTATAACCCATCTATAAACTCTACATTATCTATAGGGTTAATCATTTCTACCTCTTTACGGTCAGTCTGGCCAAGTACCTGTTTACCCAGCCATATAAGCATAACTACGTTACCCTTTTCTGCAGATTTCCACTGCAGTTTTCTTAGCCTGGTCTTGCCCTCCTCTCGCCCTTTTGTAATAAATTGCCCATAATTACGCTCTAAGGTAGTGCGTGAAATATCAAAAAATGACGCCATCTCAGTATCAGTACAGCCATATCCAGCCAGCTCTTCTACTTTGTTAGTGTCCAGGTTATATTTCTTTGGTCTGCCTACAGGCTTTTTAGGTCTGCCTGGCTTTTTTTTCTTACCAGGCATATAGGGTATTATCCATATTAATTTAATAATTAATTAGGATAAAGGTACAGGGTGAGACTAACTAAAAGTAATGTAATTATTTTTACATTTTAATATTATTTATATTATTCCATTGAGCCATCACAGTCCTCACATTTTTCCTTTTCCGGCTCGCCTTGATGTTCGCCACATGAAGGGCAAAGGTCGCAGTCTGGTAAGTACAATTTCATATCATCGCCACAGCAACTAAACTGTATCCAGCCGTCGCCGTCGCAAGTGCTACAATGTTTCATTTAACTCTCCTTTTCTAAAAATATCATCTTCCTGTATCTGAATAGCTATGCTCAGCCTCTTTAAATATTCGATGCCCATTCCTGTATTCAGTGCTTCTAATGATTCATCTATCATTCCATCTGTTTTATCCAGCAATATTTCCATGAGCCTTTTATCTGCTTCCTCGCTGGTTGCAAAATATTCACCAATTCCCCTATCCATTCCTTTTTCATCCTCATAATGGATTGTCCAAGGTGTCTTGGATAGCTTGTTGTAGTCTTTTGGTTCAAATATTACTTCAATGTTTTTCATTTTTTCTCCTTTATAATTCTTTGGGAGGGGAATCTCACCCCTCCCGTTGAACTGCACCCATCATTGGCACTAACCCACCCTTGTGCTTGTGCCGGTGCAATTTTCATTCCTCTCTATTTGCTAAAATTCCACCAAGTATCATTCCCAATAATAGCCCAAAAGATATTGAGAAATATATAATAAGCCAAATCATGCTTCGCTCCATCTTTTATATCCCTTCGTTGAGGCATAGTTCGCTCCCCACATTTCCCGTAAGGCGCAGGTTCTACACATCCTCTTTATAAATTTCATTTCCTCGATTAAGGAATACCAGTTATACCACTCAGTATTACGCACCCTCTTTTTACAGTAATGATCGCACACGCCCTCTCCCTTGCCCGTGTATCGCATATAGGGCGTTATATCCTTATTCCTCATGTTCCTGCTCTGCTATAAAATTAAACATACATTCATCGCACAAACTATCACCATAGCAGGTTAAATTCATATCTTTTTCATGGTAGCAATTACCACAATCTCCATCACATAACATTATCTTCTCCTTAGTATATCTTTAATTTCTTCAGGCGAGGCAACATCCTCATCATTTATAACCGGCGGTTTATACTCCTCATATTTGGCTTGGTTGTTGGTTGAACCCTCCTGCTTGCCGGTTCGCATGGATTTCGCCATCCAGTTATTTGTAAATTTCTTCAAATCTTTTTTCGCTTGGTTAGTGTTAGAGAGAAGCCACATTTTCGCATTATTAAGTTCCTGCTCTACATCTACACCTGGGTAGGCTTCCTTCAGGGCTTTAAGCCATTCAGCATCTATGGCGGAATAAAAGTTATCTACTCTCTCTTTATAGGGAACTGGTTTTTTGCCGTTTAATTCGGCTTTTGAATAACGCAGGAGGAGGTGGGAAAAGAGCCTATCAGCATCTACCCACCTTTCCCCCTTGTTATCCTTTACAAGAACCTTTGGCATTAGAAGGGTATATCTTCCTCTGCTTGTGGTTCTGCAAATTGTGGTGTAGGCGTTGCATCCGATACTTTCTTGGAATACTCCGCCTTTTGTGTTGGCTCTGAAAAGCTAAGGCTCATGTATTTCTTACCGCCTTGAGAGGTGTTGATCCATGCGGCTATATACATTTGTTTGCCATTGACTAAGCAGTTGCCTTTATAATCCGGGTGCTTATCGCTTTTCTTTTCTTCTTCTTTAAACAATGCACCTGAGTTATCTTTATTCATAGTTGCTCCTTATATTAGGTTTTTTAGTTTTTCTTTTGCAATCCTGTTTATTTCTTCTGTTTTTGCATCTAATTCAGCGTTTGCCTTGCGTTCTTTAAGCTCATTAATCTTCGCCGAAACATCATCACGATTAAGTTTATCAACGCCAAGAAGCTCAACGCCAAGTTCATCTGCTAAATTATCCAATGTTTCAAGCTGTTTTTCTGTTGGAGGCTTATCATGTTTAACGAAATTATCGGCTTCTACATCAGAATAAATACCATACTCATAGGCATTTATAAGTTTAAGGATTACACGATCCTTGCCACGCTTTTCAGCCATTGCGAAATAATACTCAGCAGTACAGTTTAAGGCATTTGCTTCGCCAGTAGTTTGTACCTTATAATCCGAGTTATCAGCCTTATAGCCTGTTATGAGAAGAGCAACATCGCCTGTTTTCTTCTGGCAAGTTCCAGCCCATGCGGGCTTCCATGTTTGCGTTCCCCATTTGGTAACTTTCTGAACCTTCTCGCCGTTCTCAGTTATAATGGTTGGAATATAACTGATAACTTCCATCGGCTCAAATATAATACCTTCGGTTACGGCTATTTTCTCACACGCATCATGGGTTATAATCCACTTGCCGGAGTTTTTACGAAGTTCCCAGAAATCATCTTTGGTGAGTTCGTACTTTTCAGCCAGTTCTTTTATGTTCATTTTCTCTCCTTTTGTTTATCCGTTTAGTTGTTTCCCGCCATTTCCTGCAAGCCTGTTTAAAGGGTGAAGGAAATGCCTGTTTCATTAAATCTGCAAACGCTTTAGCTTGTTTCATTTGTACCCTCCGGGTATAACTGTTTAACTTTACAGCCGAGTACCTTACACAGCTTTCTGA
>Ga0114909_1001426_pt1 | contig 13400 bp, 10 predicted proteins | sample MalvireepMed_906_FD_87290 | JGI IMG/M metagenome (GOLD analysis project Ga0114909, IMG submission 87290) | Marine viral communities from the Global Malaspina Expedition - Malaspina viral metaG DeepMed_906 | ecosystem: Environmental > Aquatic > Marine > Oceanic | place: Mediterranean Sea...
TGTATTTAAATTATTAAATATTCAGTGTATTTGGCGTAGAGAAGGATTTTTTAATCTAGATAAGTATAAACTACATAATAAATTATTATATAATTTATTTATTTCACGTCGTAGGTATCATCTAAGTTTTGACCATACAACTGCTCTACTTCTTTGAAGAATTGAGATAATTTAATTCCTTTATAGAAGCATATTGTACTTAGAGTGTAGAGAGGGATATGATATCATTCTGTTCTTGTCATTATTTTTTCTACGGTATGATAATGAATACCGAATTCATCAGCGATCTTTTTTGGCTTTTCATCATGAAGACCAGAAAACCAATTTTCTCTAATAAACTTGCAAACGAATTTGTCAACATTATAAACTCGTTTATTTTCCTTATTAGAATTATTATCTATCATCTTTACAAAAGAAAAGACATTTTAAAATTATTTACAGCACGACCGTGCTATGTAAAAAGTTTTTACTTATATTTACCTCAGAATTATATATTTGCGAAACTTCTTTAAGTAACATATTAGAAGCATTCGCTTTGAATCTCGACTTGAAAACTGGTAATTTAATACGTACGAGAGGATAAGCAGGGATGCTCACGACCCGGGCGTGAGTTTGCCGCTTATTGTACGTAGGTATACCAGTACCCCAAGTCGATAAGTTGAGCCCTCACGCCTTTTTTGTATTCGGGCGTTTCGTAATCTTCAACTTACTTTTTCAAAGTCGTTTCCTTCTCTTTATAAAGCTTCGCATCCCTTTTTCCCCTAAATTTTATTAAGGCCATAATGGTCACCAGCCCTAGCGGGTTGTAGTGTTTAATTTTTTAATGTGATTTTGCCTATGGTATACACGTGGTGATATTCTTGATTTCTTGAGCTAGCGAAAGAATTGATTTGATCTAATGATGATTTTAGGTTCTATAGGGCTTTCTGTTCATTTTCTTTACTCGTCTAAAGAAAACGAACCAAAAGAAACGACGCCTTTTGGATAGGTATTTTTTGCTACCGCAAAAACCGCAAGTGCATCCCTAAATTTCTTCCAAGGCTTCAGAAATTCTTAACGGGATACCCTCGCTATACGGACCAAAAGGAAACTAAACCCTTCGGGTATGAGAGCTAAGAATTTAGATTATGAAATTTATAAAGTAAAACTGTATTAATAATTTAAAACTAAAGAGCATATGACATACGTGCCAACGGGGGCACAACATCCTGCTAAAGCACCCGTGGGTTACCGGTCATTCCCTAAGTTTAATCGGTAGTTGGGTCGGGAGCCGTAGCTGTCCCTAGGCAGTAGCGCGGGCTTATACCGGATAGGTTTAAGCACACCGGTGAGTTAGTGAAGGTTTTATAAGATGTTTTGTTTGTTTTCTTGAGCTTGTGAAATTCTTTAATGGGAATTGACTGTTTAGGGAACCCTTCGGGTATGTGTAATTACAGATTCTAAGGATGTTCTGTTCATTTTCTTTAGCTCGCTGTCGCTTATTGGTTTTGGAGCTCGTGAATCTCCTATCGTCGATTTGCATTGTCCAAAGAAAACGAACCAAAAGAAAAGAGCCCCTCGCTTAGGAATTTTTCGCCTTAAGGGCGAAAACCGCCTTGTCAGCTCCGCGTCGCTATCGCTCCTGAATCTCGGAGCTTCCTGCGGCTATTCTGAACCGAGGGAAGGGCATTCGTTTACCCCTTCGGGTAAGATTGTAGCAGAGCTTTCATTTGTAGTCAGCATCAAACTCCCTCTCCGACCTTTGGGAAGGAGTCAAGGGAGAAGGTCTGGGGGAAGAGGATAACGGGTATCTCTTGCTTTATTAAAGAAAAGAAAGTTTAAGAAACAAATTTTAGAACATTACTATAAAACGTTTGAATTAGCCATAATAAATAAGAGCTGCAGACCTTCGGGTTTGTGAAAAAGAGAAGCTTGTAAGCTCCAGACCTTCCCCTGATGATTGGAGTCGATGGGGAAGGCGTGAGCTTAAATAAAACGATTGTTTCATTTATTAACACGACGAAGATATGAAAATTTATACTACGCGCCTTACGGGGGCTGCGTGGATACTTGTTACCTTATTTTGGGCAACAGGAAATCTACTTTGGGCCACGCCCCAACAAACAGTATCCGGTACCGTTACCGATGCTCAAAAAAATCCCATTCCGGGCGTAAGTATTTCCCTTAAAAATAGTACTGCCGGGACCCAGACCGATCTGGATGGAGCATTTGAACTGGAGGCATCGCCTCAAGATACGTTGCGTATCAGCTATATCGGGTTTAAGACCCTCTTGCTGCCGGTGGGGAATCAAACTACATTTACTATTGTCCTGCAACAGGACATCACCGACCTGGGCGAAGTGACGATCAATGCCGGGTATTACAACACCACGCGCAGAGAGCAAACGGGTAGTATCGCCCGGGTAACCGCCGAGGAGATCGAGCGGCAACCAGTGACCAATCCGCTAACGGCTTTACAGGGCCGTATGGCGGGGGTATCTATCGTACAACGCAGTGGCGTACCGGGTAATGCGCCTGCTATTCAAATACGCGGGCAGAACAGCTTGCGCAACGGTTTTGGAAATTCGGGTAACCTGCCGCTGTATATCATTGATGGCGTACCTATAGACAGTGCACCGCTTAACAGCTTTAGCGGGCTAACCAGCCCAACTATCTCAGGTATAGATCCGCTTAATACCTTGAACCCTGCGAATATTGAAAGCATCGAAGTTTTGAAAGACGCTGATGCAACCGCGATCTACGGTTCGCGTGGAGCAAACGGCGTAATCCTGATTACGACCAAAAAAGGTACAGGCGGGAAGCAAAAGACCAGCATTAACGCGCAGGCCTATACCGGGGCCGGTGTGGTACCCCATAAACTGGATCTGATTAATACAGCAGACTATATCAGTCTAAGGCAGGAAGCCTTTGCAAATGATGGGGCAACCCCTACAGAGATAAATGCCCCTGACTTGCTTATATGGGACCCGGATCGCAATACCGACTGGCAGGAAACCTTTTTTGCTGGCACTGCGGAAACCACCGGAGTGAATCTAGGCGTGAGTGGTGGGAGCGAACGAACCTATTATAACCTAGGCGTGGGCTATCAACGGGAGACCTCGGTGTTTCCGGGGGATTTTAAGTATAACAAACTCACCGCAAACCTGAGCCTCAATCACCGCAGCAGTGACGAGCGTTTTAAGTTGCAATTGAGCACCTCCTTTGGCAGTGACAACAACCGGCAGTTTGACGGGAGCAGCTTTGTAAGTACCGCCCTATCTCTGGCGCCTAATGCACCGGCATTATATACCGATGACGGAGAATTAAACTGGGAAGACTCGAGTTGGAGTAATCCACTTGCCACTTTATACCGGGAGAGTGAAGCCCGGGTGCAGCAGCTTATAAGCAACCTGAGTCTAAGCTATGCCATAACCCCAGAACTGGAAGCTCGGCTGAGTACCGGCTATACGCTGCTAAATAGCGAGGAGCTCACCGAGCAACCCATCCGGTTTTATGATCCGGCACTATGGGCGAATGCACGTTCACGCTCCCTGCATATTACAGCCGGGCGCCAATCCTGGATTGTGGAGCCGCAACTCAATTATCGCAATACCTGGGGGAAGTTGAATTTGGATGCATTGGCAGGTAGCACGTTTCAGCATCGCAAAAATACCGCACTCAATATCGTTGGTACAGGTTATGCAAATGACCAGCTACTGGGCAATCTTGCAGCAGCAGAGCAACTAAGCGTAATTGCGAATAGCATTCAGGAATATGCGTATGCCGCAGCTTTTGGGCGTATCGGTCTTAATTACGCCCGTAAATACTATCTCAATCTTACCGGGAGACGGGACGGCAGCAGCCGTTTTGGTCCGTCACGGCGGTTTGCCAGTTTTGGGGCCATAGGTGGGGCGTGGCTTGTGAGTGAAGAATCCTGGATGCAAGGTCTAAAGCCCTTTTTATCCTTTACCAAACTACGAGGCAGTTATGGTTCTACCGGAAGCGATCAAATAGGGGATTACGGGTATCTGGATACCTATTCTGCCACTCCGGGCGGGGGAGGTTTGTATCCTACCCAACTGACCAATACTATTTACTCGTGGGAGCGCAACCGCAAGCTGGAACTGGCCCTAGAACTGGGTTTCCTGAACGACCAATTACGGCTGAATACGAGTTGGTACCGCAACCGCTCTTCCAATCAGTTGGTAGGCTATAACCTGCCTGCTATCACCGGTTTTACCAGTGTACAGGCCAATCTGGATGCCACGGTAGAAAATACCGGATGGGAGTTTGAAGCCGCTACCAGTTTAAATAGAGGCCGCTTTAACTGGCAGGCTTCGCTGAATGTAAGCATTCCTCAAAACCGACTCGTGTCCTTTCCCGGCCTTGAAGAAAGTTCGTATGCTAATACTTATAAAGTGGGGGAGTCCCTGAACATTCAGTTATTGTATGACTATACCGGGGTAGATCCCGAAACCGGTTTGTACAAGGTTGCGGATGTCAATGAAGATGGGGTGTATAACTCTGATGACCGCGTGGTGGTTAAAGATCTTACCCGAACCCTCTTTGGAGGGTTTCAGAATCAGTTTACTTATGGTCGTGTAAGCCTTGATTTTTTATGGGAGTTTGTCGTACAGGACGGGCTGCAATATTATCCTGCTTTAACACCCGGCAGAATGGGTACTATGTTACAGGAAGATTACGACCGGCGTTGGCAAAACCCGGGAGATATTGCAGAAATCCAAAAGGCCTCGGTAGGAGTAAGTGCCTTGTTGGCAAACTTTAGATACCAGACCAGTGATAAACTGTATACAGACACTTCTTTTTTACGACTGCGTACCTTGGGGCTTAGTTATGAGCTCCCTACTGAATCCCTTGGGTTACACTCGTGCATCTTATTTCTACAGGGGCAAAACCTGTTTACACTGACCGCTTACCGCGGCTTAGACCCCCAGTATCCCGGAACCACCTTACCCGCTTTACGCATGCTGACAGCGGGGCTTAAACTTAATTTTTAACGATATGAAACATTTTAGAAATAACCATCTATACCTGTTATGCCTAGCGGTGCTCTGCCTGATGTGCGCCTGTGAATCTTTTGTAGAAGTTGAAGTACCGAACGACCGTATCACGAGTGTTACGGTGTTTAGCGATGATGCCACCGCCCGCGAGGCGATGGACGGGGTGTATATCCAATTGTTTAATACGGCTTTTGCAGCAGGGGGCAACCAGAGCGTTAGTTTTCTGGGCGGGCTCTCTGCAGATACCTATATCGTAACCAATGCGGTACCTGAAATGGAAGCCTTTGCCGCGCATCAACCGGAAGCAACCAACAGCCTGAATCTGGCCTTATGGTCTGGTGCTTACAATACGATTTATATGTGTAATGCGATTCTGGAGGGGGTTGTAGATAACAGTGGTTTAAGTCCGGAAACCCGAGAAGCTTTGGAAGGGGAATCCCGCTTTATACGGACATTTACCTATTTCTACCTGACCAATTTATACGGGGATGTGCCTTTGGTTACCCAAACGGATTATACTATAAATGCCTTAAAAGCCCGAAGTCCGCAAACTGAGGTTTACGATCTGATTTTGGAAGATTTAAACCGGGCAGCTGAACTATTGGATACCGGCTATCCTGATAATGATCGTACCCGGGCGAATCGTTTTACGGCTTTGGGCTTGCTGGCGCGAGTGCATCTGTATCTGGAAAATTGGGAGCAGGCCGAAACCTACAGCAGTGAAGTCTTGGCCGCAACTGATCTGTATGAGTTGCCTGATGATTTAAATACCGTGTTTTTAGCTAACAGCCCGGAAGCACTCTGGCAGGTATCGCCGGAAGGCTGGGGAGGAACCTTTAGCCATACCCGCGATGGCAATCTGCTGATCCGCATTACCCCAACGGGAAGCCCGGTCAGCCTAAGTGAAAATTTAATGCAAGAATGGGAAGCCGGGGATCTAAGACAAGAGGATTGGATTGGCAGTTTTAACAATGCTGCTGAAACCTACTATTATCCCTATAAATATAAGATACGCTATGATGCCAGTGGTGGGGATTTAAGCGAATACTCCATGTTGATGCGCCTGGCCGAGCAGTACCTGATACGGGCAGAGGCCCGTACCCGGCAGGGCAAACTGGAAGCGGCGGTAGCTGACATTAATGCCATACGGGAGCGTGCCGGTCTGGATACTCTGGTTTATACCCCGGCACTTACCCAGGAGCAGCTGTTAGACGAGGTGATGCAGCAGCGTTATCACGAACTCTTTAGCGAATGGGGGCATCGCTGGCTGGATTTAAAGCGTACCGGAAAGGCTTTGGAGGTACTGGAAGAAGTCTCTGAAACCGATTTGCTATACCCAATTCCTGAAGCCGAATTATTAAAAAACCCTAATCTCACTCAAAATGCAGGATATTAAACGTTTAAAATCATTGAATTTTTTTAGCCTGATATATATCTTTTTTCTTGTGTACAGTCCATTTACATACGGTCAAACCGAAACAGATACCATAGAAACCGGTATCCGTAGTGGTACTCTGGATAACGGGATGCGGTATTTGATCCATTCCAATAAAGCCTGGGAGGGACAAAACGTATCTATGAATCTATATGTAAATACGGGTCATGAGCTGGAAGTCGATGGGCAAACCGATATTTCGCATTATCTGGAGCATTTACCCTTTGCAATTTTTTTGGATGAAGCTACAGCCGCAGGCGGAGCTTTGCTGGATGCCGTTCATAGCGGTAAATTCCCATGGCAGGGACATACCCAAGCCAGACATACCTGCTACCTTTTCCTTTTTGATACAGTAGGTTCTGAAATCTATACTGCAGAGTTGGATTTGCTAAGCCGAATCATTGGGGGCAGTTTAAAACCGACTCCAGAAAACCTAGCAGCAGAACACGGCAGTTTTTATCAGGAGTACATCCATCGAAATGGTCCGCTAGGATACGATGAAGAGCGCCTGTTCTGGAACCTTTCGAAGATTTATGCTCCACCTGTACGACCGGAACACTATTATGAGCATGTCAAGGGTTTTGATTGGGACGCTGTATCTTCTTTTTATAAAGACTGGTATCACCCGCAGCGGGCTACCCTGATGATGGTGGGGGCTATTACCGACCTGGATCAGGCAGCGCAGGATATTAAAGCTTATTTCGGGAAGTTAAAAGCAACCCCGGCCAAAAAACTGGATCATCCTAAATTGGAGTATTTACGCCGCCCCAACCAGCTTATACAATTGGAACAGCTTGAAACTGATGAATTGGAGCTCTCCGAGACTAATATCGATTTATACTGGCGAAACCACATCCCGCCAAAAGCGGAACCTAAAGCCTTAGAGCAAAAGTGGATGTATGAAATGTTGTATGTGCTTATTGGAGATCACCTGCGTCAAATTCCTACGACTTATAAGCTGCATTATAAACTCGGAATTGATAAAGAAATGCGTTTGCCAGCTCTGAGACTGAACTTTACGGTATTTACCGGGAAGGAACAGGAAGCAGTACAGCAAGTAATAGCGGCCCTTAATCAACTTAAAAAACAAGGGGTTGATGAGGCTGCTTATCAGAAATACCGACAACGAGAATTAAAGGCTATTGAGGGAAGGGATACGAATGCTCTGGGATCAGTATTATCTACTTATGACCAACGGATGCTGGCAGAGGAATCCCTAGAGTTTGATCAGCTTGCTTTAAAGAAGCGCTGGTTAAATGGGCTCTCGTGTGATACTGTAAATTCGGAGCTCAAAGCCTTTTTAAATGCCGGGCCTCAGGATATTGGGATTTTGGTCCCCAAAGGTGCCGCTGTATTAAACTTCAGTGAGGCTGAGTTCCGCAGCTGGTTGCAGCAACCTGAGGGTGATAATATAGAGATTAGTGGAGTGCCTCAAACGAAGATATTACCCGATTCCCTAATCGCCCGATTGCCTCAAGTTGAATCTAAAATTATCGAAACTGACACTTTAGGTGGTCGTGTGATGCAAATGGCTAATGGTCTGCGTGTAGTACTTTACCCTCAGGAGGGTGCTCCCTTAAATTTACACGGTTTTCGCAATGCAGGTGCACGTAACCTGAATAAAGAGGACTTTATAAAAGCCAAGCTTGTACCCGAGTGGGTTCATACCTCGGGGGTGGGTGCCTATTCCCATTTTGAAATGCAACGCATGCTTACCAACCTGGGAATGATTTATGGAAAAGCCTTATATGTAAACCAGGAAGAATCCGGTATAAAACTGAAAGCCCCGGCAGAACGTCTTGAAGCTTTGTTACAACTGGCTTATTTGTATTTGTCTGCACCTCGTGAAGATCCCGAAGCCTTTACCTATTGGAAAGAGGACGAATATTTTTTTTATAAGAGACCCCCTTACGGCAGGGAAGAAAATGATTTGCAGGTGCTTAGTAAAAAGGAGCTGGAAGGGCCAAACGCAGGATTGACGGCTTTAGCACGTTATGAGGCGGTACAGCAATCTACTATGAGCGAACTGAAGCAAATTTATCTAAGCTTATTTCAACATCCTCAGGAGTTTGTGTTTTTGCTGAGTGGAGATTTTAAGGAAGCGGAAGTCCTACCGCTTTTGGAAACCTATTTGGGAAATTTGCCGGTATCTATAAATCAGGTAAAACGGGAAGAGGAAGAGGTAAATACCTTACCTCAAGGGACTTTAAAGAAAGCGTTTGCCATTCCCGGTATATTGCCTTCCGATCTGAACCTTAAAATACAGTATACCTATCCTGTAGCCCGGGATGACTGGAAAGCACAGGTTAACTTACAACTGATGCGGGATGTAATTCATACCCGCTTGTGGGAACTGCGTCATGTTAAAAAAAGAGGCTTGTATCTTATCCAAGCTTTAGCTTATACAGACCTTGATCTCCAACGAGGCAACTTTGCAATTATATTACCTACTGTTGCCGGGATGGAAAATAATCTGATCAAAGACATGCAGGCGTTGGTGTCCCGGTTTAAAGAACATCCTATATCTGTGAAGGAATTAGATGCGATTAAAAGTAGATTTTATATAGTGGGTATAACGGGTAAATCCATTATAGATAAAGGATATAGCCATTATAAATGGGATTTGCAACTGCCGGATCCGGAAGCGGTTAAAGCTTATTTAGAAGGGATAAGTCCTCGGGATATTCAGGCTTTTATACAAGAAAAACTGATCCCTAAGCATCGGTATATTTTTATGGGAAAGGGTTATCCCGAAGTTAGTAATTAAAATAACCTCCCCATAGAAGCGGCTATGGGGAGGCATTTTACCGGGTTTAATCCAATTGGATTAAGGAGTACCCGGAATCACATAAGGTGTATTATTACTACTTGCTTTACGGGTAGTCAATGATTCATCTGTAAAGACCTCGAAAATCCGTCCTTGAGGATCATCTTGATAAATAACACTACACTCACCTCCCAAACCCTCACAAGGATCCGTATCCAGTTGCGTTGGAGTATCATTCAGGTCAATCCATCCATTTGACTGGTTTGCGGTATTGGCAAAAGCCAGACCTACTGCCAGTCCCAGTGTCATCACCGGGATCATTATTTTAGACTTTTTCATAATAAAAAGTATTAAAAGATTATGCCTACTCGAATTCGAAGGTTTTCGGCTCTCCCTAATCGTCGTGCACACGATTCATATTTTAAATGTTGGTTATTTTAAAGTGTTTAAAACGGTAACAGCCCCAATAAGCCAAGCCAGTAAAAAACAGGTTAAATATCAGATGCTGCTGCCAGGTGAGGTGATTGATAATCCCACCACATGAGCAGGGCAGTTTTAGACTAAAGCTGATCATCCCGGTTATATATACCGTAAATACGCTCATTAGTATTGCGGAACCCAATAACCCCAGCCAGCGAGTTCCAGATACGAGCAGCAGGGCTGCCAGGCTGTATTCTACAAGTGGGATGAGCCATACCAGAATGCCAGCCATCGGTTTTAGAAAACCGACCTGACTCATCTGTATTTTAAACTGGTCAAACTCGAGGATTTTAGCCGTAGCGGCATACATCCAGAGTAGGATGAGGCAGCATACTACTCCTTGGATTATGATTTGCTTTATAGATTTTCCCGTAGCCATAGTAAAAACTTTATAGGATAAATTTCGCCTATCTTGTTTAAGCATAAGGGATTAAGAATATAGTGTAAGGGATTATTTTTGCTTGCGATGGTGGCTTGGTGATACCCCGAATTCCTTTTTAAATGCCTGAGCAAAATGAACATAATTCTTAAAACCCGTTTTTTGGGATATGGCTGAAAGTCGATCTGTTGTGTTGATAATAAGTTGAAGGGCATGGGTTAAGCGGGATCGCAGGTGGTATTTAAATACACTGGTTTGATATAATTCTTTAAATCCCTTTTTAAGCTTATACTCATTAATGTTGAACTTTGACGCAATATCCTTTAAAGAAACGAGTGGCTCGTTACTATGTTTTCTGATATAAACCTCTATATCACGAAACTTTTTAATATCCTGTGAGCTTTTCAGGATTTTTAATTTTAGCATCGGATATTCCCGCTTAACCGGTAGTTTACCTATTAGTAAAGGATTTAAGGTTTGAATATGGCTTAACATGACCAAAAACTTTGCAGCAGGATGAGAACCCTCTATTTGAACAACACTACAGTTGAGAGGCAGCACTAATTTTTTATCGCTTAATACCTCTAATTGCGTATGAAGCGTCTTATCTTTTTTTTTAAGAGTCTTTACGAGCTTTTTAAATGCTGCCTGAGAAGTAGAAGAAAGGATGTTTAAAAAGTTCTGCTTTTCCAGTGGGCTGTCTGTATCAATATTAAAGTTGGTTTGTAAAACCCCGTTTTGATCATCAAGAATAAAAAAATAGTGTTGTACCCGTGTTATCATAGTAGTTGGCGGAATACCGAAAAGAGGATTGTAAGCAACCTCAAACTCCTGCGCCAGCATATTGAGTAAGGCAATAATAGATTCTGTCTCCGTATTGTCTGCGCTACGGGGAATGCGGTAGCTAAAATCACCTGCTCCCATCTTGAGAATCATGTTTTTGATTTCTTCGGCTCGTGCATCAATATTAACCATAGTTCATTTCATTTAGATCGTTAGTTATTGTTTTGGTTCCCGGTATTTTTTAAGGAACGCGACTGCCGGGTCTTTCTCATAGAAGAATTGGGTAGCGATATGTGGTTCACGATGTAGTAAATAGAACTTTAACATGCTCTCAGAAAGTCCCCTGTCGATGTGAAACGCTATTGCCAGGGTTAACACTGAACCTTCCTGTAACAGGTAGTCTCTTGCTTCTTTGGTAGAACCTATGATTTCTCTAACGTCGCAGTATATCGGATACGGTGTATCAATCTGAAAACGCAGACGATCTTGTACAACCTTTGTTGCTATATGTAGGGAGAGACAGCGTGTGGTGTAGTATAAAAACAGGATTCCTGCTTCAATCCGATATTCGGCATACGCGTTTTTATAGTACTGGCGCATGATAAATATTTTTTATGATTAAAATTATAAAAAAGGCTTATTAATTAGTTAGTTATAAGGGATTTAAAGTGTGGTTTAAGGGATTAGTTGACTCAGATTATATTATGAGGGATAAAAAGTATAGTTTGACGGATTATTTTATTGTGATAAAGGGTGGGTGTTGTGTATTGTTCTGGAAATTAGTTAGTTTCGGTTAGTAAGTGCTAAAACATATACTATGCAGATTCAAAAATATGATGATTTTATTCAAGAGGAAAAGAAACGCAATAGTGATGGCAGTCTATGCCTAGTAGCTTATTTATTAATACACGAACTAAAATTTGGCGATGTTATCTCACCTGTTACGATGTATTACTTTTTCAAGCCGAGTGTCTTGTGGTTTGCTTGAACTGTATTAAAACTGTTCCTATTTCCTCGGTCTTCAAACCGTTTCGATAATCCCTATATATCCAGTACTTTGAAATTATCTATACCTCCCTATGTACTCACCTGTATAACTGATGTTACCATGTTTACTACGGCAATAAAAAAATTTCACCAAGATTTAAATACTCAGGTATTGGTTGTATCTGAAGCCCTTAAAAAAGCAGAGCTGGGGATTGAGGTGGCCTCTAAAACTTTAGTTGGTCTCAAAGAGCTCGTGGAGCAGGAAGATTTTGAGGATGTGCCTCAAGAGATTTATTTTTTTAAGCATCTCAAACCCTGCCCGATGAGTTATCTTATTTATTTTACTGAAATGCGAACTTGTGAGCTGCGGAAACCCAAGGCCGGAGCTTCTTTCCAGACCCGGTTTTATAAAAAAGAGTTGCGTAAGATTAATAAATTCTTTAACCGCAATATGAATTTTGTACGGTATATGGAAGAAGGACACACTTATCTGGATCATCAATTCTTTACCCGCAATGCGCAGCAGAATTTTCCAATGACCCCGATGCTCTATACTTATGATTATCCTGATTTTAGCTGTTCGCACGATATGCTTTGGGCCCAAGTGCAAGCGATGTACCGCCTTATTCATTATATAAGAGATGCTCTTAAGACTATAAATCCCAATAGTGAAGCTGTTTATATGCCTCAGAAGCATCATGTGATGCTCTGGTCTGGCTCAAAAACCGCATTGGTTGAACTCATTTATGCTTTGTACGCGTCGCAGTATTTAAATCACGGATTGTCTGATCTCAATATTATAGTTTCCTCTTTTGAGGATTTTTTCAATATTAAATTGGATGGGGTTTATAAAACGTATGGCGAAATCAAAGCTCGAAAAGGTAGTAAGACTAAGTTTCTGGAAGAGCTGATTTTAAAGTTGGAATATAAGATACGGCAGGATGACACTTAAATGCAACTTATTGAATTGATGTGCTTTAAAAACACGCGATACCATTCCCAATCTTCATTGGGACAAGCAGCGCGGTAATTTCAAAAAACTAAAAACCGCTAACTAAGACTGCCGACTGTAAAATGCTTCTCGATACAATCCTCTCGCGCTCTGGCGCTCCAGAATCACTCGAAGTGACAACACGTTGTACTTCTCAATACTTTAGAAACAGAAAACTGAAAACAGCTCACTGCCCACTGCTACTGCCTATTGAACTCTGTATTTCGTTTTCCTATTGCTATCAAAAAATACTTGAGTTCACCGTGATTTTTATAAAAAGTCAATAAGCCAAGTCTCCCTTTGAAGGGAGATTTAGAGGGATGTTTTAGTTTCTTATTTAACATCCATCCCCAACCCTTCCTTCAAAGGAAGGGCGTTACTTGTTTGTTTAAAACAATGCTATTTTGATTGGACAAACATTTGATACAATTCCCAATCTTCATTGGGACCGGCAGCGCGGTAACGTTGAAAAGAAGCAAACTGAAAACAACAAACTGCCAACCGGGACTACTGACTTCATATGACTTCTCGATACAATCCTCTTGCGCTAAGGCGCTCGAGAATCACTCGAAGTGACA
>Ga0114909_1001438_pt1 | contig 13334 bp, 29 predicted proteins | sample MalvireepMed_906_FD_87290 | JGI IMG/M metagenome (GOLD analysis project Ga0114909, IMG submission 87290) | Marine viral communities from the Global Malaspina Expedition - Malaspina viral metaG DeepMed_906 | ecosystem: Environmental > Aquatic > Marine > Oceanic | place: Mediterranean Sea...
GCTGTTGCTGATATCTTCTTGCTCGCCTCTTGTTCCGCCCTATCCCGAGAGTCAACTTTACTGTTTGCCGCCAAATGCTCCTAGCGGATTCCATGAATGGCCGTCAATGGCGATGGCCGTTGCGATGATGGATGAGGACGGTGCATACTTTCCTGTCGTGAGGGTTCTGTACAAAAAGGGGAACGAGATGATATCCGCCGTCTGGTACGGCGGGAAACTGGTCGTGCTGGATAGAGCACCTAGCGATTACGATGTCCCCGTTTTCTACAATTCCGGTTTGATAATTCGTGTGTCCAAGGCATCCATCCGTATCCGGCGGAAACCGAAGCCAGGATGTACTTGGGGGACAATAAGGTTTACATCTGAGAAGGAGATACAGGCATGAGAGCATACAGCAAAGCCATCGTCGCCGTGTTGGGCGCAATCGCCTCAATCACCGGGTGGAGTTGGCTGGACTCCGCATCGGTTGGGGCCATCTCGACGATCTTGACCACCCTGCTGGTCTACCTCGTCCCGAACTCTGACTAGGAGATAGCCACAATGGCTGGATACGTTTACCCTCCGAAGAAGAACAATCCGAAGAATAAGAAGAAGACCAAGAAGTCCACACCCAAGCGCAAGAAGTGATGTGCCGTCTTGGTCTCCCCGGTCAGGGGAGAGAGCCGAAGCTCTCTCCCCCACCCACTCCCTACTTTACTGGCTTGAGTTCATCGGGGTGGAACTTTCTCACTCGGGTAGTTCGAGGGTCAAACCCAAGCACCTCGACGTGTATCCACTTCTGTCCAACCTGAACCACTCGTCCGTGGCGATACCCTCTCTCGTAGTACCCGACGACATCACCAGCCTTGAGCGTGGCTTCAGTTTTCATTCCGGTCCCCCCAAGGAAAGGATGGCCCGCACGAACCCATCGATCATAGCAACGGCATGGACATCCGAGCCAGAGTCAATTTTTTTCATGGCCTTGTGACTCAAGTTCTCTGCACGGATTTCCTCTGGTCTTTGAATCCACTTCGGTCGTCTTCCGCTGGACAGGCTCCTTGTCGAATTTACTTGGCCTCCAACTTGGTAGTCTCTGATGTGAGATGCTTCGTGGACACACAGGCCAAAGACCCTCGGGCCTTCCTTCGGATCAATTCAACGGCCTTGTTGTCCCCGATGGTTCGGTGTGTCTTGTTAAGGCCAACCATCCAATTGGCCGGGAAGCAAACCTCGAAGTAGCCGGAGCAACGAACCCACCTTCCGCAACCGCCGCCCCTTCTTGTGATGCGAACCCTGCAACAATCAAATGCTCTCCCATGCGTCCGATACCTGGACGGGTTGACTTGGACCGCCATGTGCTGTGTCTTGGCCCCGGCCCTTCTCGATGCCGCGACGATAAACGGGGCAAGCACTTCGTCGGGGATCTTCGTGCGGTTGAACAACTTCATTCTCATCCTCCTGTTCCCATCATGGGCAGACACCATGTCCGCCCTTCTGCCCATACAATATAGGAGACGGGATCAGGCGAAAGCGCAGAAAACAGGGATTTGGGGGGGGCAGTGGTAATAAAGCCCTTACAAATCAACGGTCAATTTTTTCTAAAAAAAACGCTTGACAGGAATTCTTCGGGACTTTCGCTTTTTCTGGTTTCATCTATTTCACAAGACAAATTTCTCGATAACGTGCCGCACCATTTCAGACAGGGACAAGCCTTCAAAGTCTGCGCGTTGCTTTAGCTTCCACTTCTGGGTGTCGGTCAGATAGACCACTTGCGGGACATTCAGGAGCGGTCCCTCTTTTCCGTTTCTTCTCGGACGGCCAGCCCCTTCCCGCTTGCCACCGATATTCTTTTTCTCCTGCTCCAACTGCATGAGCTGTAACATTTTCATTATTGTTCCTCCCTTCCCGGTATGCCGGGGAACCCCTTGTCGGCCATCATCTTTTTGTTTTGCTCGATGAACTTTCGTCGTTCCCTCTTCTCCTCCTCTGATGATGGTATCATCGAGATTGAGTGATCTGCTATTGCCAACCGCTCTGGCCGGGTGAGCCTCCACTCCCGAAACAGGTCCGCCACTGTTGGCATATACCGCTCCCGATCTATCCACGCATGGATGGCGATATACAATTCCTTGGGCGGCACCTTCCCGAGTTTCTCCGTGTACAGGGCGATTGTCTCATTCGGGAATTCTGCCCGAGGGTATGCGGCAGTTAGTATTATTAAATTCTTTTGAATGGGCGTTAGCTCAACCTGTCCACCTTCCCCGCGCAATGTTAATGATGTTTCTGGTCCCCTCTCCAATGCTGGGTTGGCTTTCCTCGCTGGCTCCAATGGCCTCGTCCTCCCACCTTCCTTGGTTAAGCCATGTTGCCGGGTATGGTGTATACTTCCCGGCATCAAGCTGACCTGACCTGATCTGTGCCTTTACCGCCTCCAGGATACACCCAGCACCAGCCTCCAGTGCGGCCTTCCTCCACTTGGCATGGACATTTTTCTTCCCACCTACCCGCCGTGGATAGGTAGCCCAGAATACCTCGAACTCCTCCTCATATGCCATTGTTTCCTCCTTTCGCAGTCTTTAGACGCACCCCTCCTCCCTTAAACCCTGCACCTACTGTCAGCAGGGGTATGATTTGAAGTGAGGCGTATCCACCAGATGGCCGGTTTCGAGGCCAATCGCCCTGCCCTGAAGGATTCGGACCCTCAAACGGTGCAGTAAGAAATCTGGCTTCTCGAAGGGGCCGTCATACTCGGACACCCTTCAGGACCGGGAGCCTCCTGCTATCAACAGGAGTAAGATTCCCGCCTCGGTTGGGCAGTTTGAACTCTGGCGTTTACCCAGGCCAGTCGGATTGGTTGCCGGTGTCGCTCAGGCTCCGAATGACCTGAGACACCAGATAAAAAACAGCCCCCGAACTCCGGTGTATTCCCCCGCAAAAGGCATATGTCACCGGAGCCGAGGGCTGTTTAGAAGCCATCATGCTCACCGTTTGCGGGGTGCTTCACGATCATGGTTGCAGATTTTCATCCCCATGTCAAGTGACATTACATTATTTCTTTGATCCAGGCCCGAGCGAAGAAGTTCTTGGGGTCCAGTTCCAGGACTTGGATGAACTGAAGCAGGGCTTCCTCTGGTTTATTGGTCTTGATCAGGGCGAGGCCCAGTTGATTGCGCCCGAATATCTCGCTTGGAGACAGTTTGACGGCGCGTTGAAGGACAGGCACGGCCTCTCCGTGACGGCCTTGCTGGTTAAGGGTTTGCCCTTTCAGCATCAAGGACATGGCTGGACCCGAGTCTTGGGATTGAGCTACCCACGTAACCAGCATCGAGGATGCCACCAGTGCAAGCAGAATCTTTTGTTTCATTGTTGTCTGCCTCCTTTTTCTTGAAGATCGCGCTTGGTGGATGATGTGGCCCGGTCAAGGAATATATCTTGACCAGTGTCCACCCCTCGGCCTCAATCTCCTCCCGCTTTGAGGCCCACGTTATCATGTATGTGCCGGACATCAGTCCATTCCCAGCTTGAACCGGATGTACCTTGAAACCTTCTCGAATCCGAACAGTTCTGCGTCCTTTTTAAGTTTTTCTCTCTCGGCCTTGTTCAAGCGAAAGGTATAGTTAGTCCTGAAAATGTTCGGCGAGTATGGTTTGGGTCCAGGTTTCTGCTTCGTCATAACTCCTCCTTTTTGTATATAGAAATCGATGCTCCCGGCCCCTCGCCGATAGCGTGGTAATACTTTTCAAGGGTTCCCGATACAACCTGTGCATCATCGATCAGGACACCCGCACCGACGAGGGCATCGAGTACTGCCTTGTCCAGATTGTCCCTGTCAGGCTTCTTCGTGGCGAAAACTGGACCTTGCGGGTCTTTCTTTCGGCAGAGCCTCTTCGGCCTCTTGAGGTAGAAGGATATGTCCACCCTGATGGGGGTGGAAGAGTCCCCGACAGGGAGGGGGCAATGGCTTCTGGCCTCCCAATGGATGCGTTCCTTGAACCCCTTCGCCGAGGTGGGTGTGTAAGCGTGACCGCCCTTTGCCATCCTGATTCGTGGCTGGGCTTTAGGTTCTCCGGTTACATGGAATTTGGCGACGAGGGTCCACACTATCCTTTTGTCCTGTTGAATGTTGTTGTCCATCCCCTTATCGTTCGCGCATCCTGGGCTGGCTTGGGCTTGTAATTCCGCTCGAATTCCTTGCCCTCAATCATCCAGCCCCCGACCTGAACACGCTCCACGCCCTCGAAGTGGTGCTTGAGAGCCTTCTCCAGAGCCTCACACTCTGACTTCTGCGCCTTCAGCTTCTCCAACAGGTCGAGCTTGGCCTCTATGGCTGGCTGGTCCAGCACGGATATCTCTTCTTCCATCTCCTTTGACTTGGCCTTGCGGGCCTTTGCCGTCGAGGAGGTTTTTGACTCCAGCATCCCGTGTTCCTGCTTCCAGCGATAGGTGTCGAGAAATCCAAGGAAGACATCAAAGTCGTTAGCGAAATCTTTCTTGGCCCACTCGCAGACTGAATAGTTCCCCTGGTTGGTGAGATGGATTGAGACACGAAGGCAATCCCAGACTCCGAGTCCATCCATCTCACTCCAGTCTCCCCAATCACCATTCCGCTCCTCGGAGTAGGCATCCATATAAGCCGCCATCTGGAGGGCTTCCGTGGCGTGGATTGGTCCGGTCTTGAAGTCAAAAATGGCGGCTTGCCCGTCATATTCTCCCACCCGATCAAAGCGACCAGCGTATCCAAAGATATTGCTCCTGACTACAGCCTCCATTGCCGTATAGCGTGGACGCTTATCCTCCAGGAATCTTTGGTAAGCCGTAATGTATGGCCTCACCTCGTCAATCTCTACCGGCTCCCAGCTTGCAAGAGATTGTTCCAATGCCTCATCTTCGGCACTCCCTGAGTCCAGGTAGAATGTGGCCTCATGGACAGCACTACCACGCCGGGCGGCGGCTCTCAGGCTGTCGGCTGGTATGCTGGAGGCGTTGAACGGGAGAACCTTCGTTACCGAAAGGTATCCCATCGGCCATCGGTCAGTCCCAGGCTGGTAAAATCCATTTGGATCACGTTTTAACTCGTGCATTGGTCCTCATCCTTGCCTCCGGCTCCAGTCTCATCCTCCATGCCATGTTGTAACCGTGGTCGGTGAGGCCGTGAACCTGTCCGGTGTTGCCGGGCGTGGTATCTGCTTCAACGATAGGCCCACCGGGGAACTCCCGCCTGAACTCCACCAATCCCATTTCACGCAGTTCGAGGAGACGGGTACCCGCTTGATCTGCGGAGATTGGTTGGGCGGCACCGTTCAGGACGAGGCCGTGAGTGGACAAACCGTATCCGGTGTAACCGCCATCGGGCCACACGGCATATAAAGCGAGAAGGATCTGGGCCTTCTGTGAGCCTGACTTGACTCTCGAAGAAGCCTTGTGGCTTGTCAGCGGGTGGTTGTTACCGACCTTGCCGCCGATCTGGTCCCACAAGGACGTTTGGTCGGTCATCAGTTAGCCTCCTTGGTCCCCGGCCAGGGGAAAGGCTGTCGTGATGAAATAATGCTCGGTATCACCACTCTCGCCCCTTCCAGACGTACCCCTGACCGAGGAAGAAGTTAAAACTAAAACGGGAGGTCGTCGTCAATCATCGCCGGTGTGAACGCCTCATGGTCGCCGTTCGTGGGCGGTGGTTGTGAAGCAAGCGAAATATTGGAGGTTGGCCGAGATGCCAACGCCTCCCCCAAGCCGGGAACTTGGTCGCGCATCACCCACTTGTCGAATTGGAACTTCAGCTTGTTAGTCGAACCCTTTGAGAACGACACAACCTCGCTACCCGTGCAGGTAAGAAGAGGTACGGCATCTGGCTTCTCTCCTCCACCCTCGGCCAGCCACAGGTCGTGCATCTCGTTGAGAGACATCGTGGCTCCAACAGAGCAAGCGGTCCAGGGAAGTACACCAATCCGGTCTCCGTTCAGGGACTCATGCTTGTCAGGCAGGAACATGAAGATTTCAAACCCGATCTTAAACGGAGTCTCCCCGATGGCTGGGGGTGGAGTGTCACGGGTGATCGTGTCGTTGAAGAACAGTCTCTGTGGACCACCATCTGGAAGGAACAGTAGCCACAACTGGCGAAGGTTTTGTATGTCTGGGGCGAGACGGAAGGGGAAGTTAATCTGTGGCTCATCCCCCTTGTCGAGCCGCAGTTTGCAGATTCCCACTCGGGCGTCCTGCTTGAAATAAGGTTTCGACTCCCCGTTCCCATGTCCGAAATCAAGTGCCATTTCCTCTCCTCCCATTAGGTTATGTTCATCAGCGCGATGAACAGCAGGAACAACAACGCGAACGCTAACCACATCAGGTAGACCGCGTACTTCTCGACGAACACTCTAAGGCGTTGATTCATGTGATCACCCCTTGAGCCTTTTTGTTTTGCGACTTCTAATTGCATTATTTATTGACTTCGTTACTTCCAGGTTATCGGGAACAAACCTTTCAGTCCCAAACATCACGATATCAGCGGCGTTTTCTGTGTTAAGCCTCCCCAATTCAACTGATTTGTGAATTATGTCCACCGTTTTTTTTATCTTGGCCCCCCCCCCAACAAGGTTCCGCTTCTTATCCTCTTGCCAGATGAGGTCTGTGTCAGCGTTTATACACAGCTTGATTCCCGCCGCAGAAATCCCCTGCCCCAGACCGGGCAAACATCTTCTTGCCGCCGCTTCGCTCGTTGGGGGATTTTCTTCATGTTCACTGTCGAAATAGGTGTCCGAGACGAGGACTACATCAAGGCGTTCTTCCTCCTGCACGATTTTCTTTATCGTGCTCAATCGCTTGCGGATTCCCCCTACGGTTTCGGGTCCAAAACGGGCCTGACCAAAATGTTTTCTTGCGATCTGTTTTGGTGTGATTACTTCACGACCATTCCTGAGCAAGTCTGCGGCGGCTCTTGCCAACACTCGGTTCCATGTTCGGAGTGTTGAGCGTTCATTCTCTCTCTTCTTCGCCATCACATTCCCCCTTATGGTTTGATGGGCTTGGGATCGTGTCTTTTCTTTCCAGCAGTACGGAACTTCTGTTCGTAGGCCAAGGCTCGATCCGATAAGGACTTAATGCTATTCGCCAGGTTGGTCAGGATGCTGGGTTTGATTATGTCCGTGTGCGTTAAAACTTCGTCTAACCCCTGACAGAATGTCCTGTCTAGCTTGGGATCGAACAAGCCAACACACCTCTTGTCCATCTTGGCCGCGAAACCCTCGACGGTCGGGACTCTTTTGTTCCTTTTCCCGATGAAAGACCATGCAACACTATCCGCAACATCTACTGCCCTACCCTCCCTATCCTTTAATTTCTCACTTACTGCTTCCGCAACGGCAATAGTCTGTTCTCGCCCCTTCCTTCTTTCCTTCTTTGATAAGTCCCTTGAGGACGCGATGCGGAGATGGGCTTGCTTCTTCTCTTTGCTGATCGCTGAAAGCGCACTCTTGTCACCAGAGTCTTTAGCGAATGACTCCGCAGTACTCAAGTCTTCAAGCATCGACTCCGCCTCCTCAGCATCTTTTTCGTGGAAATTGGAGGCGGTGTCAGAGGCGCTCATGACTTTTCGCGTTGCCCTCACAAGAGCGGTTGCTTCGATGGGGGTGGCTCCGTTAAACAACTCCTCTTTAACGATCCCGCCATCAATTAACTCAAGTGCCCAAAGGACTTCCCGTGTCCTTGTGTCCCATTTGGTATTCCCCGTTCCCCATCCAAGAAACCTTGAAAGGGTTTCAATGGTATAGGGAAAAGCCTTATCATTGTCCTTATCATTGTTCTTTATCATTGGGAGTCCGGGAGCCGAGTGCGTCCGGGCGCGGTCGGCGAATTTCGTCAGGGGTTTTACGTCCCGACTGAAGGATGGCGCATAGTAGAACTTGCGTTTATGTCCCGGCTCTCCCCTCTCAGGCACGGGCAGTTCTATCTCGCCCGCTCCATAAGCCTCGACAACAGCGCGAACTGTTTCATGGAGAACCGTCACGCTGGTCCCCCACTCGGCGAGGTTTTCTCGGGCCATGATTTGGATCATGTCCTCATTGGAGAGTTCCTTGATGATCAGTATGATCTCCTTGTCAGGGCCAAGTTCCTCCTCCAGTGCGATGAGCCGGTGATGCCCATAGGCAATTTCCACATCTTTTCCACTCTGTCTCGCAATAATGTTGTCCCAATAAGTGGTGGTCCTGATGCTCTCCCGCAGAGCATCAATCTTGCCTCGCTGAATCGGGTATCGATCCACGTTTCGGAAAGGGTTTGGTTTGATATCCCTGATCTTGTAGGCTGGCATCTAGTTCCTCCTTTTGGGTGGTGTAAACCATTGCGTAGATTATATGTCCATTTCCCTGCCCAGTCAAGGCTTAATTCGATAACCGGCAAAATTTCTGATATTCTCCCGCCTCTCATCGGCGAACATGGCCCTGTAGCCCTCCCGACACCGGGAGTGGGGGGGCAACTGCATATACCTGTATGCGTCCATCGGTAGGGGACTCTCGGCCTGAGACCCCCGACAATCAGGGCAAACCACGTAAGGTAGTTGGCTCACGTAGGGTTGATTACATTTTTCGCATAGCTCTAGTGCCATCGCGCACCCCCCCTCTCCCGCAGGATCACGGCCAGAAGACTGTCCTGGCTTTGGTTCTCCTCATACGGCTCAAGGTGAGCCACCTCCACGTCCAGCATCCCCGAGCCTCCGCAGTCGGGGCAGTCCACGATTGCACTGGCTTGCTCAAATGGATCGTGGCGGCTGGGATAGGGGTAGACAACATCCAGCTTGCCATCGTCGCATTGATGGCAGGTTAGACAGATGTAAGTGTTGTGCTTAGTAGGCTGTTGGTTGGATGGAGAGATATAGACGTGCTCTATGTCTCTGATCTCTCGCCAGCCCTGTTCGGTGGAAAATCTCATCCTTCTTCCTCCCTGTGGGCTTGCTCACGGGATGTACAACCTGCCCTCCCCCTCCAGTCCCTCGATAAAATCCGCCCGGTCCTTGCCATCCTTGTGGCCGATGGCATTGTCCACTGACGGCTCCAGTTTGACCTCGGAACCATCGGCCATGATCACCGTTGGGCAACCGCGATCCGAGATGTATTCGAGGTGACGGTCGTGCTCATCGTATAGCTCCAGCGAGCGGACGTTGGAGTGCGCGAGATGCACACCGGGGGGGAGATCGTAATAGATACCTCCATCGTCCCGCCCCTTGTATTCTCGGGTGTCCCCCCCCCACGGCTCCAGGGATAGGTTGGAGCCGGTCTCGCTCATCATCCATGCCTCCTCGACAGTCATCACATAGAACTTGGCTTTCATATCGTGCTCCCTGCGGTGGGGGGGGGCATCAGCCCCCCCGTGGGCTTGAGAACCCGCACCCCCCAGTCCTTGGCTCTCTGGTGACAACAACTGGCCGTTGCCGAGGGGTACGGGCAAGTCTGCATTTACATCTTTTCGGGCTTGACTTCCACTTCGATGCCCTCTGCAATCAGGCCGGAGACATCAGCCTCCGACAGGAACTCGCCAATCCTCGGCGTGGTGGTGTTGACGAGTCGGACAACCTCGTAGGAGGAGACGAAATGGATCGGGTCTAGTCTTTGGAGCACGGTGACTTTTTCTTCATGACCATTTTCTACTCTCCATATTGTTCAGGGAAAACAGGGTTGACGTATTGAGTGATCGCCGCAGCCGCCGCCTGCTCCATCAGGATTTTGTGTTGACGGGCTTCGGCGGCGAGGGCCAATTTGATCCGGTATCCCTGGGTTCTCAGATCATCAAGCCCGTCAATCGCCGCTTCGTCGTCGTTTGCGGCCATTGCGTCTATCATGGCCGCGGAGAGAACCCGGCCAATTCTTTTCAATTCTGGATTTCCCATTGCCTGAACCTCCTGCTGTGGGGGGGGGGCATCAGCCCCCGACATCTCTTACTCAAACGGCCCGACATACTGGAGTTGATAGTCGCGCATCTCGTCATCCGTTAGCCTGACGGGCCAGTCGAGGGTGCCGTGCGGTCGGTACTGCGGGTGCGGACGCTGGCTCCCGATAATCCATCCGTCCGGCTGGTGGGACATTCCCACGGGCCGGTACCGGAACCCGTAACGGTGGCGCGGTCCTTGGTATTCGTCATTGTGGATTAGCTTTTGCATTGCCTTCCTCCTTTTGTGGGGGGGGGCATCAGCCCCCCCGGGGTGAGAGCTAGAGGGTCCGCGCAATCCGCTGGACGGCGACCGACTGGTGGCCGTTGTAGGTCTCCGCGTAGCGGACTTCCTCGGGGGTGTTGACCGGGATAATCGCATGAAGGTCATGATCCCCCTCTATGTATTGATCCCCGTCTTCCTCGATTGGGTCCAATCCCGGCGCGAAATACCAGATGGCCGCGGGCCGCTGGTGTGGGATGGCAATGTATGTTTTCGTCATCGTCTGTCTCCGGTTGTGGGGGGGGGGCATAAGCCCCCCATGATGTGTGCCCTCATGTGCGAGGCGATAGCCTCGATGAGAGGCACGACTACGGCGTTGCCAAACTGCTGGTACGCACGGGTGTCGGATACAGGGATAATCATCTCGGGTTTTCCGTCCGAATCAAATCCCATGAGCCGAGCACATTCTCGGGGGGTCAGTCGGCGCGGGTTGCTGTCTTTGCCCTGATCGATGAGTATCTCGCTCCCGTCCTTGTGGTATCTGGCTGACAACGTCCGGGCAACGCCATCTGCGGTACTCAGGCCGTACCCAAAGCCATTGCCCTTGGCTTTGTGTTTCGCCCGATAGGCGACGAGATAGTCCCAGAGCTTGTCCGAGAGAGTGTATTTCGGGTCAACTAGACCCGTGTGAAGGATGCTTGACAGCCGTGGTCCTCTGTCGGCATCCGGCACCTCCAGCTCATCAAATCGAAAGTCGCTATCCCGCCGGAACCCGGCGATAAAGATGCGCTCCCGATGCTGTGGCACATACCCCCTCGCGTCGATGATGCGGTGGTGGACGAAGTATCCCAGTTCGTTTTCCAATGCTCCCATGATTGTTTCGAAAGTGTCGCCTCCATTGTGAGATTTCAGGTTTTTCACGTTTTCGAGGAGAAATGCCTTGGGCCTGTGGTGTTTCAGTATCCGCAGGACGTCGAAAAAGAGTGTCCCCTGCGCCCGGTCCATGAAGCCGCTCTCGCGGCCCAGTGATCTTGTCTTCGACACCCCGGCGAGGCTGAATGGCTGGCACGGGAAGCCTCCGAGCAAGACATCGTGGGCCGGGATGTCGCGCTCATCGAGTCGCGTGATGTCCCCCATAATTTCATGGTCGTCGGGAAAGTTAGCGCGGTAGGTTTTTTGGGCAAACCGATCCATCTCACAGGTGGCAACGCACCGCCCGCCGATGGCTTCGAATCCCCTCCGCATCCCCCCGATCCCGGCAAAAAGATCAACAAAATTAAAACCAGGTTTTCCCATTCTTCGCCTCCCTGTGGTGGGGGGGGGGCTAATGCCCCCCCCGTGGGATGCTACTTGCCGGCAGACAGCTTGGATGACACATCGGCAATCGTGAATCCGTAGGGCTTGCCTGTCTTGGTGCACTCAGCCGTGACCTTGTACTTTTTCTTTCGTGGCTGTAGCCCTGAGACCTTGAAGCTCCTGCCATCTCGCGTCGAAAACACCCTGCCCAAGTGCGAGGGATGCAACCCGTACATCTCGGCAAGATTCAGGAAGTCTTGCGCCATTACGGGGAGGTCACCCTCCTTTGGAATCACACGGCAGTCGAGCCGTGTTCTGAACCCGTTCTCGTCATAACTCATGTTCCCAACGTCAAATGCAACGCCATGTTGTTCGGACACCCCCTTGAGGGCCTCCTGCAAACTCGCCCGGACAACATGGCAACTCGCTGGGTCAAACTTATCTATCTTTTTTGTTGGTCCACTCATCGGCCTTCCTCCTTTTGTGGGGGGGGGCATCAGCCCCCCCCCGGTGCTACATTTATGTGAAGTCGGCGGTTTCCGCTGACCCGCAACATCTCCAGCAACGTTCGCCAAAGAATTCGCCGCCAGCTTCGAGCCAAGTTTCGAACCAAGTGTCGCCGGATTTGCAGAACCCTTCGAAGTTTTCGATTGGGTCACCGGTTTCCCAATCCCGAATAGTAGGATCGTTGCCAACTTGGAACGACCTGACGGCGGGTTTCGGGCGTTTGGTGTAAGTAATGGGGACCGCGAATGCCATCGTCTTTCTCCTCTTCCTCCTGCGGTGGGGGGGGGGCATCAGCCCCCCCGTCTGCCTCAAATAATGGTCACGGTAGCCTCAGGGTTCTTTTTTTCCAGCCGGGCCTTGACTGTCTGCCCGGAGACTGCCGGCGGGAACGGCGTTGGGATGCAATGCGTCCCAAGGAGCGCGATCATCTTCCGCCCCTCGTCTGATTCCGCATCCCATTCCGCCATCCAGCACCGCGCCAGATGGTCGCGCACAATTCTGATCTCCATTGTTCCCTCCTCCTGTTAGCCTACGGTAAAATCCTTTCCGCGGCTGAAAAATACTTGGTTCATGAGCCGCTTATAGCGGATGCTCACCTGATCGTAATCTCCCAGATCAGATATGGATGTGTATGATCCATCCCACGGGTTGCTCATATCGGCGATCTGGAAGTCTTTCCCCGCCTTCAGGTCGGCCAGCACGGCGGCTTTGGACTTGTAGTCCCGACCATACGCCGGGACGAGACCGATTCTTTTTCCCATCTTTCTTTCCTCCTTTGGTGGGGGGGGGGCATCAGCCCCCCCAGTTAGCTCACCCCTAGTCCATCTCGATGAACAGTTCAACCTCGCCGTTGCTTGACCATTCTCCATAGAGACGCCGACCATTCCACGATTGCGGTCCGCGCTCACCTAACATCCCGCCACAGGTGCAATCTCTCAGGCCACACAGAGCTTCTCGCGCCCTCCGGACCTGTCGGGCCGTCAAAACCCAGTAATCTTCGTCGAGCCGTAGATTAACACTTGAGTTGTGGAAATTATTTGTAAAGGTCACGGTGTCCTTGATCATTAAAATGCCTCCTGTGGTGGGGGGGGGCATCAGCCCCGCTAGAATAGCTCCACAATCCGGCAGTCCGCCGGGAGCATCCCCGGCTGGGGCGGAAAGTGCCATACGATGGACGAAACGCGCCCACCGCACCCGGTGATCTCGGCCCGATACACGTCCACGTCCTCCTGTAGGCCGTCCTCCGAGACCGATTCCAAGACGTTGGACCACGGCTTTTCAGACTCATCCCAGAATTCGATACTGGCCGAAAACATTATATCTGCCTCCTGATAAGGGGGGGGGCATCCATGCGGGGACGCCCGATAATCAACTGCCCATAAATGTATCCCCACCTCCGGGCAATGTCAAGGATAAA
>Ga0114909_1001442_pt1 | contig 13300 bp, 9 predicted proteins | sample MalvireepMed_906_FD_87290 | JGI IMG/M metagenome (GOLD analysis project Ga0114909, IMG submission 87290) | Marine viral communities from the Global Malaspina Expedition - Malaspina viral metaG DeepMed_906 | ecosystem: Environmental > Aquatic > Marine > Oceanic | place: Mediterranean Sea...
GCGATACGCTGACCATCAACGTGCTGGGGCGCGACATCACCGGCACCATCGCCAGCTTCCAAGAGGTCGACTTCTCGACCGCGGGGATCGGGTTTATCCTGACCATGAACCCCGCCGCCCTGACCGGCGCGCCGCATACCTATATCTCGACCGTCTACGCTGACGCAGAGGCCGAGGCACCTATCCTGCGCGATCTGGCCACCGCCTACCCCAACATCACCGCGATCCGCGTGCGCGACGCGATCGACCGCGTGGCGGCGGTGCTTAGCGGGTTGGCAGCGGCGACATCCTACGGCGCGGCGGCTACTCTTCTGACCGGCTTTCTGGTATTGATCGGGGCAGCCGCCGCCGGGGCGGATGCCCGTCGCTATGAAGCCGCCTTGCTGAAAACGCTGGGGGCCTCGCGCCGCAGCATCGCCGCCAGCTTTCTGATGCGTGCCGCTCTGCTAGGGCTCTTCGCCGGTGCCGTTGCCCTGCTGGCAGGTATCTTGGGCGGATGGGCCGTCAGCCGCTTTGTGATGGACACCAGCTTTGCCGTGGTATGGCCCTCGGCGCTGTTGATCGTCACTGGGGGCGCGCTGGCGTCGATCCTTGCCTCGCTTGGCTTTGCGATCAAAGCCTTGAACGCCAGACCCGCAGAGGTGCTGCGCGCCCGCGAATAGATGGAACCGATAGACCGAAAGAGGGATACAACAATGACGCAGACCACCCAGACACTGCCCGCCCCCCTGCCACCCGTTCTGACGGCAGCCCAGCAAACGCATGTGGTGAATGTCCTGCGCCGTGCCGCACGGGCCGAGGTGCTGCCGCGTTTTCGCAACCTCGCACCGGCTGATATCGACACCAAATCCGGCCCCCATGATCTGGTGACCGCTGCCGATCTGGCTGCCGAGGCAATGATCACCCGCGCCCTCGCCACGGCCTATCCGGATGCGCTGATCATCGGCGAAGAGGCGGTATCGGCCGACCCCGCCCTGCAGGACAAGATCGCCGACGCCCCGCTGGCCTTTATCCTTGATCCCATCGACGGCACATCGAATTTCGCCCACGGGCTGTCCACCTTCGGCATGATCCTTGCGGTCACGCGCTTTGGCAAACCGGCCTTCGGCGTCATCTATGACCCGGTCAATGACGACTGGGTGATCAGCGATGACACCAGCACCCCGCGCTTTGAACGCGCCCTTGGGCAGTCGCGCCCGCTGCGGGTCAGCATGGGCAAACAGATTGAGGACCTCAGCGGTTTCGTCCCGCTGGGGAACTTCAGCAAAGAGCTGCGGGTCAAAGTCGCGGCCACCATGCCCAGCTTTGCCAAGGTGAACTCGCTTCGTTGCTCGGCGCATGAATACCGTACTGTCGCCCAAGGGCACGCCGATTTCGTGCTCAGCGGGACGCTGCACCCTTGGGACCACGCAGCCGGCGCGTTGATCTGCGCCCAAGCCGGTGCCCATGTCGAGATGCTGTCGGGCGGCCCCTATGACGCGACGCTGCGCACAGGGCATATTCTGGTGGCACCGGACAAAACGACATGGAACCGCCTGCGCAAGGTCTTTGCCTTCCTCGCCGACGTCTGAGCCCCCAATGCAAAACGGGCGCGAGGTTTCCCCCGCGCCCGTTCGATCACATATATAGGGAACAGCTTACTCAGCTGCCTCTGCATATTCCTCCATCGGGGGGCAGGTGCAGATCAGGTTGCGGTCACCATGCACGTTGTCGACACGGTTGACCGGAGGCCAGTATTTGTCGACGCGGAACGCACCCGGGGGGAAGCAGCCCTGCTCGCGCGTGTAGGGACGATCCCAGTCACCGACCAGATCCTCGACCGTGTGCGGCGCGTTCTTTAGCGCGTTGTTCTCGCGCGGCATATCGCCATTTTCAATCGCGCGGATCTCGTCACGGATCGCGAGCATCGCGTCGCAGAAACGGTCCAGCTCGGCCTTGGTTTCCGACTCGGTCGGCTCGACCATCAGCGTGCCCGCGACAGGGAAGCTCATCGTCGGCGCATGGAAGCCGGCGTCGATCAGACGTTTCGCGATGTCATCGACCGTCACGCCTGCGCTGTCCTCGAACGGGCGCACGTCAAAGATACATTCATGTGCAACGCGCCCTGTCGGCCCCTTGTACAGCACCTCGAACGCCCCTTCGAGCCGCTTGGCAATGTAGTTGGCGTTCAGGATCGCCACCCGCGTCGCCTGCGTCAGCCCGTCACCGCCCATCATCAAGCAGTATGACCACGAGATCGGCAGCAACGATGGCGATCCGTAGGGCGCCGCCGAAACGGCCCCCTCACCGCCGTTGGGGTGACCGGGCACATGGGGGATGAGGTGTGATTTCACGCCAATCGGCCCCATGCCGGGACCGCCGCCCCCATGCGGGATGCAGAAGGTCTTGTGCAGGTTCAGGTGGCTTACATCACCGCCGACATCGCCCGGACGCGCCAGACCGACCATCGCGTTCATATTCGCCCCGTCGATATAGACCTGCCCACCGTGATCATGGGTGATCTTGGTCACCTCGGTCACGGTTTCCTCGAAAACGCCGTGGGTCGAGGGATAGGTGATCATGCAACCGGCAAGGTTCTCGCTGTGCTTTTCCGCCTTGGCGCGGAAGTCGTCCAGGTCGATGTCACCATTGGCCGCCGTCTTGATCACGACCACCTTCCAACCCACCATATTGGCGCTGGCGGGGTTGGTGCCATGGGCCGACATGGGGATCAGGCAGATGTTGCGATGCCCCTGCCCGTTGGCACGGTGATAGGACGCAATCGCCAGCAGACCCGCATATTCCCCCTGCGCGCCAGAATTCGGCTGCATGGAAATCGCATCATACCCCGTGATGTCACAAAGCTTGGCCGACAGGTCGTCGATCATATGCTTATAGCCAAGCGCCTGATCCTGCGGCACAAACGGGTGGATCATCGAAAACTCGCGCCAGCTGACAGGCATCATCTCCGCGGCAGAGTTCAGCTTCATCGTGCAGGACCCCAGCGGGATCATCGCGCGGTCCAGCGCCAGATCACGGTCGGCCAGACGGCGCATGTAGCGCATCATCTCGGTCTCGGCGCGGTTCATGTGGAAGATCGGATGAGTGAGATAGGCGCTTTCACGCAGCATATCATCGGGGAACCGATACTGCGCCTCGAATTTCTCGTCGCTGCGGCGGATGCCAAAGGCGCGCCAGACGGCTTCGATCGTCTCGGGCACTGTACGTTCGTCCAGCGTGATACCGACACGTGTTTCACCGACGCGGCGCAGATTGATGCCTTCGTCCACCGCGGATTTCATGACCGCGGCCTGCAAGGGGCCGACATCAACCGTCACCGTGTCGAAGAAGGATTTGGGATCGACCTTAAAGCCGGCCTCCTCCAGCCCGTTCGCCAGGCGCACCGCCTTGCGATGGATGCGCTGCGCGATAGCCTTCAGCCCCTCGGGCCCGTGGAACACCGCATACATTGACGCCATCACCGCCAGCAAAGCCTGCGCCGTGCACACGTTAGAGGTCGCCTTTTCGCGGCGGATGTGCTGCTCGCGGGTCTGCAGGGACAAACGGTAGGCGCGGTTGCCATGTGCATCGATTGACACGCCCACAATCCGCCCCGGCATTGCGCGCTTATAGGCATCCTTGCATGCCATATAGGCCGCATGCGGACCGCCATAGCCTTCGGGCACGCCAAACCGCTGGGTGGACCCGACGGCGATATCGGCCCCCATGGCACCTGGCTCTTTCAGCAACGTCAGCGCCATCGGATCAGCGGATACGACGCCCAAGGCACCTGCCTCATGCAGCGCGGCCATATGATCGGTAAAGTCGCGCACATGGCCGTAGGTGCCAGGGTACTGGAACAGCGCCCCGAAGACAGCGCTCGCGTCCATCTTGTCAGGGTCACCGATGATCACCTCGATATCCAGCGGGGCTGCGCGGGTCTGGATAACGGCGATGTTCTGGGGGTGGCAATCGCGGTCGACAAAGAACGCCTTGGCCTTTGACTTCGACAGACGCAGCGCCATGGTCATCGCCTCGGCACAAGCCGTCGCCTCGTCCAGCAGGGACGCATTGGCGACCTCAAGCCCGGTCAGATCGCTGACCATGGTCTGGAAGTTCAGCAATGCCTCAAGACGCCCCTGGCTGATCTCGGGCTGGTAGGGGGTGTAGGCCGTGTACCATGCGGGGTTTTCAAAAATATTGCGCTGGATCGCAGGCGGCGTCACCGTGCCGTGATAGCCCTGCCCGATCAGCGAGGTGAGCACCTTGTTCTTGCCCGCCACCACGCGCATGTATTCCAGCACTTCGCGTTCCGACATGGGCTTGCCGAAATCCAGCGGCTCTTTCTGGCGGATCTGCGCGGGCATCGTGTCATCGATCAACGCGGCAAGGCTCTGTGCGCCGACGGTTTTCAACATGTCCGACATCTCTGCCGGGGACGGCCCGATATGTCTGCGATTGGCAAAATCATACGGCAAATATTCGGTCGGTTTGAAAACCATGGCGCGGGGCCCCTCTTCCAAATGGTATAAAAATCCCCGCCGGAGGCTCCGACGGGGGCAGCGGGGTTTACCCGATGAACTTCTGATAGGCGGCTTCGTCCATGAACTCGTCCATCTGGCTTGGATCAGACGCCTTCATCTTGAAGAACCACGCATCGCCCTGCGGATCGTCATTCACCATCGCGGGGTTGTCGGACAACGTGCTGTTGACCTCGATGATCTCTCCATCGATCGGTGCCAGAATGTCGGACGCAGCCTTGACGGATTCGATCACGACGACCTCGTCGTCCTTGCTGACGGTCGTGCCTTCGTCGGGCAGTTCGACAAACACCACGTCGCCCAGCTGTTCGGCGGCGTGGATGGTGATGCCAACGACGATCTCGTCGCCTTCAACCCGCAGCCATTCGTGCTCTTCGGTAAACTTCATTCTTTCATCCTTCGCTAGATTATCTTTTAAAATTCGCCGCAACAAAGGGCAGCTTGGCCACAGTCACCGGCAGACGCTTGCCACGGACTTCGCCCCACAGCATCGTATCAATACCCGCCTGCGCCTCACTGACATAGCCCATTGCGACAGGCCCGCCTACCGTCGGCCCGAAACTGCCCGAGGTGACCTCGCCCACCTGCGTGCCCCCTGTCGCCGCGTCAAACAGCGGTGTCCCGTCGCGCATCGGCGCACGGCCTTCGGGGGCCAGACCGACACGCTTGCGGCCGACACCATCGTCAAACGCCGCCTGAATGACATCGGCACCGGGGTAGCCGCACGCGCGTTCACCACCGGCGCGGCGCGCTTTCTGGATCGCCCAGGTCAGGCTGGCCTCTACCGGATTGGTGCCCGCGTCGATGTCATTGCCATAAAGACACAAGCCCGCCTCAAGCCGCAGCGAATCCCGCGCGCCCAGACCGATGGTTTCCACACCCTCGATCTCCAGCAATCGGCGGACCAGCGCTTCGGCGTGGGCCTCCGGCACCGAAATCTCGAAGCCATCCTCGCCGGTATAGCCCGACCGCGAGGCCCAGACCTCTACCCCGTCCAGCGTCAATGTGCCGAAATCCATGAACCGCATTCCGTCCGCAGCGGCATCAAGCGACGCCACAGCCGCCCCCGCCGCAGGGCCCTGTACCGCCACCAGCGCGCGGTCGGTGATCGGGGTCACGGTAATCTCTGGCTCCAACGCGGCTTTCATGCGTGCGATATCGGCATCCTTGCAGGCGGCGTTGACCACGACGAACAGGTCATCCCCACGGCGCGCGAACATCAGGTCATCCTCGATCCCGCCGGCGTCATTGGTGAAGAACCCATAGCGCTGCCGCCCGTCTTCCAGCCCCAGCACATTCATCGGCACCAATGTCTCGAACGCCAACGCCACGGCGTCCCACGACGGGCCGGTCACCATCACCTGCCCCATGTGGCTGACATCAAAAACGCCCGCTGCGGCGCGGGTGTGCAGGTGCTCTTTCATCACGCCCATCGGATACTGCACAGGCATGGAATAGCCCGCAAAGGGCACCATCTTGCCCCCCAGCTCCAGATGAAGATCGTATAGCGGTGTCTGTTGCAAATCGCTCATGGTCACGCGGCCTTTCCCAATCCAGAAGGCCATCGACCATACTGGCACCCAGCAGACCGCGGGAATGCAGCCTGTCAAATGCCCCCTCTGTCCTTTCGCCTGAGATCGTTATCCCTTCGGCGGACGCTGTCGCGTCACTCTCCAGAGTTGTTAGGTCCCGTTGCGGTCCTTTGGCCTGAGAGTTTCCGGGGCGGTTGCTCCTTCGGCACCGGCTTGCGCCGGTTCTCCCGTAACGGTGTGGGCAAGTGCTATGCCGGAACGCGGCGCTGCGTCAAGCAAAGTTGACAGGGCGGCGCGAAAACTTTCATCCGGCGCCGCGATATTGGGCAGCACGTCGGGTGCTGCGCGTGCAAGATGTGGACATCATCGCGCAGCGGCGCCAAAACACCCGCATGACACCATATTTTTTCGGCTACGGCAGCCTCGTAAACCGCAATACCCACGCCTATCCAGACGCCCGTCCGGCGCAGCTTCGCGGCTGGCACCGCCTTTGGGTGCGCATCGAAGGCGCCGCGCATGTGTTCCTGAGCGTGCTGCCCGAAGAGGGCACCGTGATCGACGGGTTGATCGCGGCGGTCCCCGGTGCCGATTGGGTGGCGCTGGATACGCGCGAAACCAATTATGATCGCATCGGATCGAACGGGGCGGTGGTGCACGACATCATCCCGGCCCCCGATATGGCGCATTATTCCGTCCCCACAGACACCCATGTGACATCGGGCGACCATACCATCTTGCTCAGCTATCTTGATGTGGTGGTGCAGGGGTTCCTGCGCGAATATGGCATCGACGGGGTGCAGCGCTTCTTTGACACGACGCGGGGCTGGGATACGCCGATCCTGAACGACCGCGCCGCGCCGAAATACCCGCGCGCGCAAGAGCTTACCGCGCAGGAAACCGCGCTGGTCGACCAGCATCTGACCCGCCTATCGGCGCAGGTGCAGTAGCGACATCAACCGCCCGTCGCGGGCGAAAGCTTCGGGCTTGGCGCGTTTGCGCTGTCCGCCTTGCGCGATCATCCGCCGCGCGAGCACCCAGGCCAGCGCCCCGAAGAGCACCCCCGCCGCCGCCTGCCCGATCAGCACACCGGGGGCCCCGAACAGCAGGCTGCCACCCCAGACCAGCGGGATCATCCCCAGCGTGTTGCGGCCCCAGTTGGTCACGGTCGAATAATAGGGGTGGCCCATATTGTTGAACGCCGCATTCGACACGAACAACACGCCGTTGAAAAAGAACGCCAGGGATAGCGGCCCGCAGAACAGATAGATCAACGTCAAGGTGATCCCCTGCGCATCAAACATCGCCGCCAGCGGCGCGCGGAACGTAAACAGCGCGGCCGAGATGACGACGATCACCAAAGCAGCAAAGCTGACCCCCGCGGCATAGGTCCGCTTGACCCGCCCCAGATCGCCCGCGCCAAAGTTCTGCCCGATGATCGGCCCCACCGCCCCCGACAGGGCAAAGATCACGGCAAAGGCAACGGGCATCATGCGGCTGACAATCGCCATGCCTGCGACAGCATCCTCTCCATAAGCCGCCATTGCACGGGTCACATAGGCCTGCCCCACCGGCGTGGCGACCTGCGTCAGAATGGCGGGCACCGCGATGGACAACACGGGCATCAGATCGCGCCATAGCCCCGCGGGGCGCGGCATCGCGATCCCGCCATAGTGGCGCACAATCGGCATCAGGGCGGTATAGGCAATCACCACCCGCGCCACGAAAGACGCCCAAGCCGCACCGGTCAGCCCCAGATCGAAGGTAAAGATCAGGATCGGATCGAGAATGGCATTCACGATGCCCCCCGCGATGGTCGCCATCATCGCCCGCCGCGCATCCCCATGGGCCCGCAGGATCGCGCTGCCCATCATACCGACCATCAGAAATGGCACCGACGGCACGACGATCTGCAGGAAATCCACCGCCAGCGCCGCCGTCTCACCGCCAGCGCCCACCCAGCCGACCAGCACATCCAGCGACAGGAACACACAAAGCGCAAAGATCACGCCAAAGACCGCGCCATAGCACAGCGCATGGGTCGTCCTCTCCCGTGCGAGCTGCGCGTTGTCCTGCCCCAAGGCCCGCGCGACCAAGGCCCCCGCCGCGATGCCCAACCCGATTCCGAAGGAGGTGGTGAAAAACAGGATCGCACCGGCATAGCCGATGGCCGCCGCCAGCTCTGCCTTGCCCAACATAGAGATGAAAATCATGTCGACGAAATCGACAAGAAACACCGCGACCAGCCCGACGGAGGCCAGCAAAGACATATTGGCGACATGCCCGAACAGATTGCCCGACAAAAATTTGGCGCGCCCATCAACCATGATGGACGCGCCCTATATCAGCCGACAGCGGCTTCATTTTGCCAGATAAACTCTCGCCGAAGGCTCCCGAACTTGCGCCCGTGAACCCGGCCCGTTTCACCCGCGTGCCTTCACGACTTGCAGCAACGGCAGCACCGCGCCCATGTCGGGGCCGTGGGGTTTGCCAGTCAGCGCCAGACGCAGCGGCATGAACAGCCCCTTGCCCTTGCGGCCGGTCTGCTCTTTCACGGCGGCCGTCCATGTGCCCCAGGTGCTTTCGTCAAACTCGCCCTCGGGCAGAAGCGCCAAGGCTTCGGCGACGAATTCTTTATCCTCGTCGGCGATCACAGGCTCCGCGCCTTCGCTGAACATCTGCCACCAGCCTTTCAGATCGTGCAGTGTGGTGATGTTTTCGCGGGTGACCTGCCAGAACAGCGCGGCCTTGTCCTCGGGCACACCGAGGGCTGCGATGTCGCTTGCGACGGCCTCAAGCGGGAGGGTCTGCAGATAGCGGCCGGTCATGGGGAACAGGTCCTCGACGTCGAATTTGGTCGGCGCTGAACCGAAGCGTTCGATGTCGAAACCGTCGATCAGGCTCTCCATATCGGTGCGCAGCTCAATCGGGTCCGAAGAGCCCAGGCGCGCCATTGTCGACAGCAGCGCAAAAGGATGCACACCGCGCTCACGCAGGTCGCGCAGCGCCAGCACGCCCAGACGTTTCGACAGCGCCTCCCCCTGCGGACCGGTGAGCAGCGAATGGTGCGCAAAGGTCGGCACGGTGCCGCCAAGCGCTTGCATGATCTGGATTTGTGTCGCCGTGTTTGTCACATGGTCGGACCCGCGGACAACATTTGTCACGCCCATTTCCGTGTCATCGACCACAGACGCCAGCGTGTACAAAATCTGCCCGTCACCGCGGATCAACACAGGGTCGGACACCGACGCCGCATCAATCGAGATATCGCCCAGGATACCATCTTTCCACTCGATCCGTTCCTGATCCAGCTTGAAACGCCACACACCGGGGCCGCGTTCGTCGCGCAGCTTGGCTTTTTCGGCGTCCGACAGGTTCAACGCGGCGCGGTCATAGACCGGCGGCTTGCCCATGTTGAGCTGTTTCTTGCGCTTGAGGTCCAGCTCGGTCGGGGTTTCCCAGGCTTCATAGAAACGCCCGATCTTGCGCAGCTCGTCCGCGGCGGCGTGGTATTTGTCCAACCGCTCGGACTGACGCTCAACGCGGTCCCAATGCAGACCGAGCCATGTCAGGTCTTCTTTCAGACCGTCGACGTATTCTTCCTTGCTGCGCACCGGATCGGTGTCGTCGATCCGCAGGATGAACTCTCCGCCGTTCTTGCGGGCGATCAGATAGTTCATCAGCGCCGTGCGCAGGTTGCCTACGTGGATATAGCCGGTCGGGGACGGGGCGAAGCGGGTGATGGTCATTGGGTTCTCCTGATTGGCCGCTGGCTTGTCACAGCGCGGCACCATTGTCTAGATAACGTGCAGCGTCGCCCGAGCGGTCAACTGGGGTCGCGCCAGCGGTTCACGATGGGATAGCGGCGGTCCAACCAGAACGCGCCCTTGGTCAAACGCGGACCGGGGGCGGACTGGAACCGTTTGTATTCACTGATATAGAGCAGGTGTTCGACCTTTTTGGCAACCTCGCGGTCAAAGCCCGCCGCCACGCAATCGGCGATGGACCCGTCATCATCTACAAGGATCGTCAGCATCGCGTCCAGATCGGGATAGTCGGGCAGGCTGTCGCTGTCTTTCTGATCCTCGCGCAGCTCGGCCGAGGGCGGCTTATCGATGATGCGCGGCGCGATCACCTCTCCCTCCGGGCCCTTCATCCAGTCGCGGTGGTTCTCGTTGCGCCAGCGGCAGCTGTCGAAGACGCGGGTTTTATACATATCCTTGATGGGGTTATAGCCCCCCGCCATGTCGCCATAGATCGTGGCATAGCCCACCGCCACCTCTGACTTGTTGCCCGTGGTCAACAGCATCTCACCGAACTTGTTGCTGACCGCCATCAACAGCAAACCGCGCAGGCGCGACTGGATATTTTCCTCGGTCAGGTCTGGGGTGGTGCCGTCAAACAGCGGGGCCAGCGTGTCGGTGATCGCGGCACGGCCCTGCGCAATCGGCACATAGTCGTAGCGGCAGCCAAGCGCCTTGGCGACGGATTCAGCATCGTCCAGCGAGGCTTGGGAGGTATATTCGGAGGGCAGCATCACACAGCGCACATTATCAGCGCCAAGCGCATCCACAGCGATCGTCGCCACAATCGCCGAATCGATCCCGCCCGACAGACCCAGCAACACTTTCTTGAACCCGGTCTTGCCCATGTAGTCGCGCAAGCCCTGCACCATCACGCGGTAGTCCTGCTCAAGGTCCGACGGCATATGCGCCTTCTCGCCCTCGACCACGCGCCAGCCTTCGGGGGTCTGTTCAAGATCGACATGCGCGATCTGCGCGTCAAAGGCGGGCATCTGGAACGCCAGCTTGCCGCCGGGGTTCAGCGCAAAGCTCGCCCCGTCAAAGACCTGATCATCCTGACCGCCCACCATATTGAGGTAGATCAGCGGCAGTTCAGTTTCGACCACGCGGGCGACCATATGGTTCAACCGCGTCTCGAATTTGCCGCGATAATAGGGCGATCCGTTGGGCACCAGCAGGAACTCCGCCCCGGTTTCGGCCAGCGTTTCGGCCACATCGGGGTGCCATGCGTCTTCGCAGATCGGGCTGCCGATGCGGGTATCGCCAACGGCGTACGGCCCACCCAAAGGCGCGCTGTCAAAAATGCGCACCTCGTCGAACACGGTCTCGTTCGGCAGGTTGTGCTTGAAGACACGGCTGGCGATCTTGCCGTTTCTGAGGATCAGATAGGCGTTATAGAGCTTGGCCCCTTCGACCCAGGGCGCACCGATGGCCAGCGCGGGCCCGTCGGCACAATCAGCCGCCAGCGCTTCGAGGTGGGTCATCACATCCAGCTGGAACGCCTGCTTCATCACCAGATCTTGCGCGTTATACCCGGCCAGGAACATCTCGGGCAAAGCAACCAGATCGGCGCCTGCCTCTTTGCCCTGCGCCCAGGCCTCCCGCGCGAGGTCTGCGTTTCCGGCCAGATCCCCGACGGTGGGGTTCAACTGGCCAAGCGTGATGCGAAAACGCGATGTCATAGGGCGGTCCTTCGATAATCTACGCAAGTGATGTAGCAGATCACGCGCCAAGTGAAAGGCCAAGGCGCACCGCCGGGCAAAAGACGATTGCCCCCTTGCAGGCCATTGAATAGGCTAAGCGTTAACAAACTCGCCCGCCGCTCTTGGCCGCACTCTCTTTTGAAAGTTGCTGTATGACGAAATTGACCCTGACCCCGCTGATCCTTTGCCTTGGGCTGCTGCCCTTCCCCGCGCTTGCGCAAGACGGAGAGGTTCAAAGCAAGCAATACGACGATGGCGGCGTCTATGAGGGGACGTTCAAGGACGGCGTACAGCACGGGACCGGCACCTATACGCTGCCCAACGGCTATGAATACGAAGGTGCCTGGGTAGACGGAGAGATCAAGGGCAAAGGCGTCGCGCGTTTCCCCAACGGGTCCGTCTACGAGGGCAACTTTGAAAAGGGCAAACCGGACGGTTTCGGCAAGATCACCTTTGCCGATGGCGGCACCTATGAGGGCGAATGGGAGGCCGGTGCGATCACCGGTCAGGGCATCGCGCTTTATGCCAATGGGGTGCGCTACGAAGGGTCGTTCCGCAATGCGAACCACCACGGCAAGGGCGTCATGCAATCCCCCGGCGGGTATGAATATCAGGGCGACTGGGTCGATGGCGTCAAGCAGGGCGTGGGCAAGATCACCTATCCCGATGGCGCGCTCTATGACGGTGACATCGCCGATGGCGAACGCAATGGCACGGGCACGCTGACCATGCCCGACGGGCTGACCTATACCGGCCAGTGGAAAGACGGGCAGATCGAAGGCACAGGCAAGGTGACCTACCCCGACGGCTCTGTCTACGAGGGCAGTTTCCGCGATGATCTGGCCGATGGGGAGGGCAAGATCACCTATCCCGACGGATCAACCTACGAAGGGTCATGGGTCGCGGGCGTGATCGAAGGCGAAGGCCGCGCGACCTACCCCAACGGCATCGTCTACGAGGGCGGGTTCAAGAACGCGCGCAATGACGGTCAGGGCGTGATGACCTATGCCGACGGCTATAAGTATGACGGCAGCTGGAAAGACGGCCAACGCAACGGCATGGGCACCGCGACCTATCCCGATGGCACCGTCTATACCGGCGGCTTTGTCGACGGGCTGCGCGACGGCACCGGCAAGATCACCATGCCCGATGGCTTCACCTATGACGGCCAGTGGTCCGGCGGAGAGATCGAAGGCACCGGCACCGCCACCTACCCTAACGGCGACATCTACGAAGGCGCGTTCGAGGGCGGCAAACGTCAGGGTCAGGGCACCATGCGCTATAAATCGGGCGAGGAAGTCTCGGGCCAGTGGGTCAACGGCGCGCTGCAAGAAGCGGGCACAGCCCCTGCCGAGGATACACAGGCGGCACCCACGCCTGACGCCACGGATGAGGCCCCGGCAGACGCCGAGACTCCGTCAGAGGCACCCGCCGACAGTACGGACGAGGCCGAAAGCAACGACGGCTAGATCACCTCGCTCGCGTCCAGACGGGCGAGCAACGCATCGCCTTCGGCCAGAACTGTCTTGCGTTTGTCGGCGTCCATCCGGTCCCACGTGCGGTACATATTGCCCATGCGCGGATTGTTCGAGAACCGGTCGCGATGGCGGTCCAGAAAGTGCCAGTAAAGCAGGTTGAACGGGCAAGCGGTGTCACCCGTCTTTGCGCTGACAGAATAGTGGCAGCTTTTGCAGTGATCCGACATGCGGTTGATATAGGCCCCGGACGAGACATAGGGCTTGGAC
>Ga0114909_1001446_pt1 | contig 13283 bp, 12 predicted proteins | sample MalvireepMed_906_FD_87290 | JGI IMG/M metagenome (GOLD analysis project Ga0114909, IMG submission 87290) | Marine viral communities from the Global Malaspina Expedition - Malaspina viral metaG DeepMed_906 | ecosystem: Environmental > Aquatic > Marine > Oceanic | place: Mediterranean Sea...
ATGGCCGGGTGTATGGAAGTCGCGGCTGGCGCGCGCCAGGTTCCACACCTCCTTGGTCACGCCATGCATGTAAACGGCGAGGCTGACCCCGCCGTAGCAGACAAGACCGATCCTCAATTCCTTTTGCCGCATGGTTGATATTCTAGAGGGGGAGGGGGCTGAATAGCAACTTGCGTTCCGTTAATGTTCCACCTAACTCCCCGCCTTAAGGAGGTGGCATGGCCAAGCCGAAGAAACGCTATGTTTGTCAGGCCTGCGGCGGTGTCTCGCCGCGCTGGCAGGGACAATGCCCGGACTGCGCGGAATGGAACACGCTGGTGGAGGATGCCTCCGCGACCGTTTTCAGTCAGAAGCACGACCTGTCGGGCGGCGGGCGCAGGCTCGAATTCGTCTCGCTGAGCGATGCGGTGAAGCCGCCCGAGCGGGCGACCACCGGCCTCAAGGAATTCGACCGCGCGCTGGGTGGCGGGCTGGTGCCCGGCGCCGCGATCCTGATCGGCGGCGATCCGGGGATCGGCAAATCCACCCTGCTGCTGCAAACCGCGGGCGCGATCGCGCGCAAGGGCGGCGATGTCGTCTATGTCAGCGGCGAGGAAGCCTCCGCGCAGGTGCGCCTGCGGGCGGAGCGATTGGGGCTGGCCGATGCGCCGGTCCGGCTCGCCTCCAGCACCAATGTGCGCGACATCCTGACCACGCTGGGCGCGCAGGACGAAGCGCCCGACCTGCTGGTCGTCGATTCGATCCAGACCATGTATTCGGACACGATCGAGGGCGCGCCGGGCACGGTCAGCCAGGTGCGCGGCTGCGCGTTCGAACTGATCCGCTACGCCAAGGAACGCGGCACCGCGCTGGTGCTGGTCGGCCATGTGACCAAGGACGGCAATATCGCGGGCCCCCGGGTGCTGGAGCACATGGTCGATGTGGTGATGAGCTTCGAAGGCGAACGCAGCCATCAGTACCGCATCCTGCGCGCGCTCAAGAACCGCTTCGGCGCGGTCGACGAGATCGGCGTGTTCGCGATGGCGACCGAGGGGCTGGAGGAGGTCGAGAACCCGTCGATGCTGTTCCTCTCCGGGCGCGACGCGCCGCTCGCGGGCAGCGCGGTGTTCCCCGCGATGGAAGGCACGCGGCCCGTGCTGGTTGAAATTCAGGCGCTGATCGTGCGCCTGCAATCGGGCGCGACCCCGCGCCGGGCGGTGGTGGGGTGGGATAATGGCCGCCTCGCGATGCTGCTGGCGGTGCTCGAATCGCGCTGCGGCCTCAATTTCAGCGCGGCGGAGGTCTATCTCAACGTCGCGGGCGGATACCGGCTGGCGGACCCTGCGGCGGATCTGGCGGTGGCCGCAGCACTGGTCTCCGCGCTTGCCGACCGGCCCCTGAAGGATCGCTCGGTCTGGTTCGGCGAGGTCTCGCTCGCCGGGGAAATCCGGCCCGTCGCCCATGGCGGGCTGCGGCTGCGCGAGGCGGCCAAGCTCGGTTTTTCGAGCGCGCAGGGCCCTTTCATGGAAGAAAAGGCTTCACGCGGCATTCAATTCGACGGAATAAGGCAGCTATCGCAACTGGTGGATCGCGTGATGCGATAGCAATGGCGTGCTAGGCTGAAATTCTATGACCGGGTTCGACATCATCGTGCTGCTGATCGTCGCGGTGGCCGCTGCGGGCGGCTTCATGCGCGGCTTCGTGCAGGAAATGCTCTCGCTCGCCGCGTGGATTCTCGCGCTACTTGCGATCCGGCAGTTCCACACGCAGGTGCAGGCGCTGCTCGAACCGCAGGTCGGCTCGGCGACCACCGCCGCGATCGTCGCCTTCGCGCTGTTGCTGCTGATCCCCTTCGGCGCGGTCAAGTTGATCGCATCGATGGTCGGCACCAGAGCGCGCGATTCGCTGCTCGGCCCGCTCGACCGGGTGCTCGGCTTCGGTTTCGGCGCGGTGAAGGGCGCGATCATAGTGGTGATCGGCTTTGCGCTGCTGGTGCTCGGCTATGATACGGTGTGGGGTGAAGAGGGCCGCCCGAACTGGATCGTTACCGCGCGCACCTACCCCTCGATCAACGCGGGCAGCGAAGCGCTGGTCGGCTATATCCACGATCGCCGCGCCGAAGTGCGCCGGGCGCGGTCGGAGGATAGCGACCCCGTAACCGGCGACACCGCCAGCCAGTGACCAAACTCTACACTCCCGAAATCCTCTCGCTCGCGGTCTCGCTGGCCGATTATCCGCGCCTGTCCGCCCCCGATGCCAGCGCGGAAGCACGCTCGCGCACCTGCGGCGGCACGCTGACGATGGACCTGGCACTCGATGCCGGAAATAGGGTGGAGGCGCTGGGCCTTGCCGTATCCGCCTGCGCGATCGGGCAGGCGGCGGCGGCGGTGTTCGCGCAAGCGGCGCAGGGCCGCACGGCGGAAGACATGCGCGCCAGCCTTAAGGAAATCGAGGCATGGCTGGCGGATGAGAACGCACAGCTCCCAGACTGGCCGGGCTTCGCCGTGCTGGAACCCGCACGCGCCTTCCCCGGACGGCACGGCGCGATCCTGCTCCCTTGGAGGGCCGCGACAGACGCGCTTTGCAAGGCCGCGCAGTCGCGTTAGACCAACTCCATAAAACGGAGGGGGAAAATCGGAATATGAGCGCGTCCGCCGCAGCATCGACCAACCGTGAGCCGACCGACAAGGAAATCCGGCTCGTCATCGCCGCCAGTTCGGCAGGGACGATCTTCGAATGGTACGATTTCTTCATCTACGGCACGCTCGCCGGGCTGATCGGCGCGGCATTCTTCCCCAGCGGTAACGAGACCCTGCAGATCCTGCTGGTGTGGGCGGGTTTCGCGGTCGGTTTCGGCTTTCGGCCGCTGGGTGCGATCCTGTTCGGCTTTCTGGGCGACAAACTGGGACGCAAATACACCTTCCTTGTCACCGTCACACTGATGGGCATCGCCACCGCCGGGGTCGGCCTGATCCCCGACGCGGCGACCATCGGGATTGCCGCACCGATCATCGTGATCGGCTTCCGCATCCTGCAGGGCCTCGCGCTGGGCGGCGAATATGGCGGTGCGGCGATCTATGTCGCGGAACACGCCCCGCCCGAAAAGCGCGGATTCTACACCAGCTTCATTCAGGCCAGCGTGGTCGGCGGCTTCGTGCTGTCGATCATCGTGGTGCTGACCTGCCGCTGGCTGATCCCGGCAGAGGACTTCGCCGCCTGGGGCTGGCGCGTGCCGTTCCTGCTGTCGATCATCCTGCTCGCCATCTCGCTTTGGATGCGCCTCAAACTGTCCGAAAGCCCGGTGTTCAAGGCGATGAAGGAGGCGGGCGAGACCAGCGGCAATCCCTTCATCGAGAGCTTTACCTACCCGGGCAACAAGAAGCGCATCTTCGTTGCGCTGTTCGGCATCACCGGGGTGCTGACCACGATCTGGTACACCGCCTTCTTCAGCAGCCTGTCGTTCCTGCGCGGGCCGATGCGGGTGGACGAGAGCGTGGTCGAATGGATGCTGCTGGCAGGCGGGCTGATTTCGATGAGCTTCTATCTCGTCATCGGCCGCTGGTCGGACAGGATCGGGCGCAAGCTGCCGATCATTCTGGGCGCCGGGCTGTCGCTGGCGCTGCTGTTCCCGGTCTTCTGGGGGATGGGCCATCTCGCCAATCCGGGCCTCTCCGCCGCAGCCGAGCGGACCCCGGTTGTGGTCACGGGCCAGAACTGCACGCCCGACCCCTTCGCCGAACTGTTCGGCCGCGAACAGACCGATTGCGGCAAGCTGCTCGACGCGCTGACCTCCAGCGGCGTGCGCTACGAGTTGCGTGAGGGCGGGGCGCTGGGGCTGTCCGTGGGCGGAGAGGCGCAGCCGCTCGATCCCGCGCTGTTCGCCAAGGGCGGGCAGCTGCGCGATGGCGTGCGGGACGCGTTGACCGCCAAGGGCTTCGATTTCGCCACGCAGGTGCCGCCGGTCGCGAATATCCTCGGAATCGTCGGCCTGCTGCTGGTGATGGGGATGCTCTCCGCGCTGACCTATGGATCGGTCGCAGCATTGCTGACCGAGATGTTCCCGCCGCAGATCCGCTATTCCTCGATGTCGATCCCCTATCACATCGGCGCTGGATACCTTGGCGGGTTCCTGCCGCTGATCGCGGGGATCATCGTCGCGCGCAGCGGGGATATCTACGCAGGCCTGTGGTATACGTGGATCGTGGTCGCTTTCGGCCTGCTTGTCGCATGGTGGGGCTTGCCGAGCGGGCCGCCACGTGATTTCGGGGATGCGTGAACACGCACCCGCAAACACCGCCGCCCCCGACGCTCCGCCTCGCGATCGACACCGCCGCACTGGCGCATAACTGGCGCGCGCTCGACAGGCTGTCGGGCACCGCGCGGGCGGGCGCGGCGGTAAAGGCGGACTGCTATGGCTTGGGTACGCGCAACTGCGTGCCTGCGCTGGTCGAGGCGGGCGCGCGCGATTTCTTCGTCGCGCACTGGAGCGAGGTCGCGCCCGTCCTGGACCATGTCGCACCGCAGCAGGTGGCGGTGCTGCACGGCGTGATGACCGGCGAGGAAGCGCGCTACGCCATCGCGACCGGCGTGCGCCCGGTGATCAACTCGCTCCATCAGGCGAAGGTCTGGCTCGATGCTGGAGGGGGCACGTGCAACCTGATGGTCGATACCGGGATCAACCGGCTCGGCCTTGCCCCCACCGAGCTGAGCGACCCGCTGCTCGCCCGGCTGGATGTGCAGGTGCTGATGTCGCACCTGTCCTCGGCGGAAGAGCACTCGGCGGCCAATGGTCACCAGCTCGCCGCGTTCCGCGCAGCACAGGCGCTGTTGCCGCACCGCGAAACGAGCCTTGCCAACAGCGCAGGGATTGCGCTGGGGCGCGATTATAGCTGCGACCTCACCCGCCCCGGCCTCGCGCTCTATGGCGGTGTGCCGACGCCCGATCTCGCCGACCACATCCGCCAGGTCGCCTTCCCGCAGGCCGCGATCATCCATGTCCGCCGCATCGAAGCGGGCGATGCGGTCGGCTACAACCGCGAATTCACCGCCAGCGGACCGATGCGCGTCGGCACCGTCTCGCTCGGCTATGCCGACGGGTTCCTGCGTAGCTGGGGCGCGAAGGGTTTCCTGCGCCACCAGGGCCGCACGCTGCGCCTGCTCGGCAAGGTCTCGATGGACATGGTGGTGGTGGACCTTGCCGAGGCGCCGGACCTGGGTGTCGGCGACTGGCTCGATGTGCCGTACCACCTGCCCGATGCTGCGCAGCATTCCGGCTTGTCGCAGTATGAATTGCTGACCACGCTGGGCCACCGGTTCGAACGTAGCGTCAAGGCGCATTGCCCAAGCGATGCTGCAAATGCTAAGGCCTGATGCTGCGCAGCATTCAGTACTGGAGCCCGGCACTCTTCATGCCTAACAAGAAATACACCGAGGGCGACACGATCGTCATCAAGAAATACGCCAACCGGCGCCTCTACAACACCCATTCCTCAAGCTACATCACGCTCGAAGACCTGGCGAAGATGACCCGCGAGGGGCTGGAATTCACGGTGGTCGACGCGAAGAGCGGAGATGACATCACCCATTCCATCCTCACCCAGATCATCGTCGAGGAAGAGGCCAATGGCGAACACATCCTGCCGGTCAGCTTCCTGCGCGACCTGATCTCCATGTATGGCAATTCGATGCAGTCGATGATGCCCAGCTATCTCGAAGCGAGCATGGCCAATTTCCGCGCCAACCAGGCGAAGATCGCCGAGGCGTGGCAGAGCGGCATGGCCGGCAATCCCTTCGCCAAGATGGCCGAGACCAACCTGGCGATGATGCGCGCCGCAACCGACGCCTTCACCGGGCAGGCCGGCGCAGGCAAGAAAGCACCCCGCGCCGAAAGCCCGTCGGACGAGACCGCACAGGAACTCGCCTCGATGCGCGACCAGATGGCCGCGATGCAGAAAAAGCTCGACGAGCTGGGCAAGTAGCGCGACACCTGCCCGCTCAGCACGGGAAGGGATCGTTGATGCGAGGAATATCGATGGCGATGGGCGCGCTGCTCATCGTGGCAATGCCTGCCGCGCCAGTCGGCGCGCAGAACGACGGGCCGGTGATCCGCAACTACCAGATGGAAGGCGATCTCGAGAGCCCGAACGATATCGGCTGCATCCCGATCGATCAGGCAAGACCCGCCTATAACCCGGTCGATCTCTACCGCGGCGCGGCCGCCTGTATCGCACGCGAGGAATGGGACGACGCAGCCGGCCTGTTTGCGCTGGGCGGGGTCTATGGCCGCTACGATATGCGCCGCGTGTCCGACCGGACTGCGCATCAGGCGGTAATGGTCGCGCAGATGAGCGCGTTCGGCGATCTCGAAGAGGCGCAGCAGGCGAAGCTGTCCGAAACGGTCGGCCGCATTGCCGACGATCCGGAGGAACTGGGCGCGCTGTGCAGCGCGATCGCCGCGCTCGGCCCGCCGACCTATCAGCCGCGCTACATGTCGCGCCATGGGCTCGGCGCATTCACGGGCAACGAGGGGAGCGCGCCGGAGGGTTTCGACCCGCAGGCCACCTTCAAGGAAGTCATGACCGGCTTCCTCCACTGCCCGGCCGCCGAATAACGCCGGTCGAAGGCTTGGCGCGGGCCGATGCCTCGCCTATCGAGCCTGCCCTACCGATCACCCAGCCAACAGGACGCCATCACCGTGCCCGCAATCCGTCACGCCCTTTCCGTCAAACGCGAAGACGATTTCGCCGCCTGGTATCAGGCCGCCATTGCCGAAGGGCAGATGGCCGAGGAGTCGGGGGTGCGCGGGTGCATGGTCATCAAGCCGTGGGGCTATGGCATCTGGGAACGCATCCAGCGCCTGCTCGACGACCGGATCAAGGCGACGGGGCACGACAACGCCTATTTCCCGCTGTTCATCCCGCTCTCCAATTTCGAGCGTGAGGCCGATCACGTCGAAGGCTTCGCCAAGGAAATGGCGGTCGTCACCCACCACCGCCTGATCGCGGACGGGAAGGGCGGGCTGATCCCCGATCCCGAGGCGAAGCTGGAAGAGCCGCTTGTGGTGCGGCCTACATCCGAAACGATCATCGGCGATGCGATGGCGCGCTGGGTGCAGAGCTGGCGCGACCTGCCGCTCAAGCTGAACCAGTGGGCCAACGTGGTCCGCTGGGAAATGCGCACCCGCATGTTCCTGCGCACCAGCGAATTCCTCTGGCAGGAAGGCCACACCGCGCATGCCACGCCCGAAGAGGCGAAGGACCACACGCTGACCATGCTCGAAGTCTACCGCGCGATGGCAGAGGACGATCTCGCGCTGCCGGTGATCGCGGGCGAGAAGCCCGAGCATGAGCGCTTCCCCGGCGCGGTCGAGACATGGTCGATCGAGGCGATGATGCAGGACGGCAAGGCGCTCCAGGCGGGCACCAGCCACTATCTGGGCACCAATTTCGCCAAGGCATCGGGCATCAAGTACCAGGCGAAGGAAGGCGGCGAGCAGTTCGCGCACACCACCAGCTGGGGCGTTTCGACCCGGCTGATCGGCGGCGTCATCATGACCCACGGCGACGATGACGGGCTGCGCGTGCCGCCGCGCATCGCCCCGTGGCAGGTCGTGATCCTGCCGATGCTGCGCGGCAATGACGACGACGCTGCGCTGATCGAATACTGCGAAGGCCTGCGCGCCACGCTCGCCGGGCAGCAGGCGCTGGGCGAACCGGTGCGCGTGCTGCTCGACACCAAGCCCGGCAAGCCCGCGCAGAAGCGGTGGGACTGGGTGCGCAAGGGCGCCCCGGTGATCGTCGAGGTCGGCGGGCGCGACATGGAAAACGGCGTCGTCACGCTGATCAGGCGCGACAATCTGTGGGACATGGAAACGGGCAAGCTCAACTCGCAGGCCCCGACCCGTGAGAGTGCGGGTGAGACGATTCCGGGCCTGCTGGGCGACATCCAGCAGGCGCTGTTTACCGAAGCCGCCGAACGCCGCGACGCGAATATCGCAACCGGCATCGACAGCTGGGACGGCGTGGTCGAATTCTTCGCCAGTAACGGTAAGTATCCCGGCTGGGTCGAGGTACAGTGGGCCAAGCCGACCGGCGATGCACTGGAGCAGGTGGTCGAGAAGCTGAAGGATCAGAAGCTGACCGTGCGCAACGTGCCGCGGGACGCGACGCCCGCAGACGGCACCTGCATCTTCACCGGCGAACCTGCGGTCGAGCGGGTCTACGTCGCGCGGGCGTACTGATCGAAACGAAGGGGGATTATTCATGGGTGAGGCGATCAAGCACGGGTTTGCGAACCTGACGAACTTTGCGGGCCGCGACAGCCGCACGCTGTTCTGGTGGTGGGTGCTGCTGATCGTGGTCATCACCTTCGGTCTCAGCTTCATCTCGGGCATCGTCTTCACCGCCGGGGCGATGGGCACTGCGTTTCAGGGCGCGACGTCGGGTGTCGATCAGGATCAGCTCCAGATGGAGATGATGCGCAACATGGCTGGCAGCGTGGAAACGCAGGCATGGATCGGGGTGGCAATCTCGCTCATCGGGCTGGCGCTGCTGATCGCGTCTTTCGTGCGCCGGCTGCGCGATGCGCGCCTGCCGGTGGGAATCGCGATCATCCCCGTGCTGACGACGCTGTTTGCATCTTACGTCAGTGTGGCGGCGGTCGACGATATCCGCGCCGCGATGATGAGCGACAACATGCAGACGATGAGCGATACTGCCGCTGCCAGCTCCGGCCTCGGGCTGGTCGCCTATATCGGCTATCTGGTGGTGATCGTGTGCGGCCTGATCCCGAGCCGGAATGTCGACTGAAGCGGCATAGCGCGGCTCACAGATCGGGGGGCAGGGGGTGTGTGCGGGATAGCACCGCCCCTCCCATGCGTTTAGAGCCATGATATGGCCAAACGCGCAAAAAACCTCCCCAAAGGACTGCCCACCCAGAAGCAGGTCCTCGAATTCATCGAAACGTCTGACAGCACGGTCGGCAAGCGAGAAATCGCGCGCGCCTTCGGCCTCAAGGGGCAGGAGAAGATCGCGCTCAAGAAACTGCTGAAGGACATGGCCGAGGAAGGCCTGATCGACGGAAAGAAGACCGCCTTCCACCGGATGGGCGGACTGCCCAAGGTGACCGTGCTGCGCGTGGTCGAGCTGGACGATGGCGACCCGATCGCGGTGCCCGAAAAGTGGGAGCCCGACGACGGCGCCAAGCCCCCGCGCCTGACGATCATCGAGAAATCGCGCGGAAGAGGCTCGAAGGGCATGCCCGCGCTCAAGGTCGGCGACCGGGTGCTTGCACGGACGGAAGAGACCCCACGCGGCTGGCGCGCGCATCCGATGAAGAAGCTGGCCCAGCAGACCGAGGGCCTGATCGGTGTGGTCGAGAAGGATGGGCGCGGCAAGTTCTGGCTCGCGCCGGTGGACAAGAAGGTACGCAATTCCTCGCCCATTTCCGACGTAGGCACGGCAGAGGAAGGCCAGCTGGTCTCCGCCGAGCCGGTCGGTCGCGGCAATCGCTCGGGGGTCCGCGTAACCGAGGTTCTGGGCGATCCGCTCGCCCCCAACAGCTTCTCCATGATCGCGATCGCCAAGCACGGCATACCGCATGTCTTCCCCGAAGCGGTGCTGAACGAGGCGCAGCTGGCGGCCAAATTGCCCGTCACCACGGACACGCGCGAGGATTTGCGCGATGTGCCGATCGTCGCGATCGACCCCGCCGACGCGCGCGACCACGATGATGCGATCTGGGCCGCGCCTGACGACAGCGAGGACAATCCGGGCGGTTTCCGCGCGATCGTCGCGATTGCCGATGTTTCGCACTACGTGCGCCCCGGCAGCGCGCTCGATCGCGAAGCGAGGAAGCGCGGCAACTCGGTCTACTTCCCCGACCGCGTCATCCCGATGCTGCCCGAAGTCCTCTCCGCCGATGTCTGCTCGCTCAAGTCGGGCGAGGATCGCGCGGCGATGGTGTGTCACATGACAATTTCGGCCGACGGCGAGCTGCTGAAGTGGCGTTTCACCCGCGCGGTGGTGCGTATCGCCGAGGTCATGGCGTATGAGGAAGCCCAGCGCCGGATCGATGACAAGGCTGGGGACGAACGGCTGGACAACCTGTGGAAAGCCTGGGGAGCGCTGTGGAAAGCCCGTGAGGCGCGCGACCCGCTCGACCTCGATCTGCCCGAGCGGCAGGTGGTGCTCGACGCCGAAGGCGGGATCGACGAGATCGTCGTGCGCGAACGGCTCGATGCGCACCGCGTGGTCGAGGAGTTCATGATCTCGGCCAATGTCGCGGCGGCCAAGGCGCTGGAGAGCAAGAACTCGCCCGTCGTCTACCGCGTCCACGAACAGCCGAGCCGGGAGAAACTGCTCGCGCTGAAGGAATATCTGGGCACGCAGGACAAGAAGCTGGCGCTGGGTCAGGTCATCACGCCGACCCTGTTCAACCGCTTCCTCAAGGATGTCAGCGACGAGCAGGAAAAGGCGCTGCTGATGGAGGCGGTGCTGCGCACGCAGACGCAGGCCTATTATGGGCCCGACAACCAGGGGCACTTCGGCCTTTCGCTGGGCAGCTACGCCCACTTCACCTCGCCGATCCGCCGCTATGCCGACCTGCTGGTCCACCGCGCGCTGGTCGACGCCTTCAAGCTGGAGCAGCCCAAGCCCCAAGGAAAGATGGCGTCGAAGCTGCCTGAAAGTAGCGGGCTGAGCGATGTCGACCGCGACGATCTGGGCAAGATCAGCGAAGCGATCAGCCGGACCGAGCGCCGCGCGATGGAGGCGGAGCGCGATACGATCGACCGCTATGTCGCCGCATGGCTCGCAGGGCGAGTGGGCGAAACGTTCGAAACGCGCATCACCGGGGTGCAGAACTTCGGCTTCTTCGCCACCATCGTGGGGCTGGGCGGCGACGGGCTGGTCCCGATCTCCACCATCGGCGACGAATATTTCCATTACGACGAAGCGGCCAAGGCGCTGATCGGCGCGGACAGCGGCACGCGTTACGAGACTGGGCAGCGGCTCAAGATGAAGCTGGTCGAGGCCAATGCGCTGACCGGTGCGCTGCGGTTCGAGGTGCCGGGCGGCGATGCCTCCAGGGCGCGCGAAGGGCGTCCGCTGCGCAGTGGGCCGAAGGGACCACGCAAGGATGGGCCGAACAAGGGTGGCCCGCGCAAGGACACCGTCCGGAAGGACAAGGCGGGCAAGCATCAGGTCGGCAAGCGCGGCAGGCCGGGCAATATTCGCCACCAGGGGCGCGGCAAGAAGTAGCGGCAGGCGGAACGCGCAACCGCTCGCACCGTTCGCATGGGCAAAGGAGTACCTTGCCCATGCTTACCCCCGGCCAGAGCGTGCCCGACCTGGACCTTGAACTGACCATCGGCGCGCGCTTCCAGCTCTCCAAGCAGAGCCCCGAAAACTTCACCATGCTGGTGTTCTACCGCGGGAAGCACTGCCCGATCTGCAAGCGCTATCTGGAAGAGCTGGGCGGCAAGCTCGACAAGTTCACCGCTTTGGGCGTCACGCCCTTCGCAATCTCGATGGACAGCCGCGAGCGGGCGATCGTCACCCACGAGGAATGGGATACCCACGACCTGCCTCTCGCGCTCGGCCTGCCGGAAGACCAGGCGCGCGAGTGGGGCCTGTTCATCTCCGAAAAGCGCGAGGGAAGCGACGAGCCGGAGCGGTTTTCCGAACCCGGCCTGTTCCTGATCAAGCCCGACGGCACGCTCTATTTCGAAGAAGTGCAGAGCGCGCCCTTCGCGCGCCCGCCGCTCGACGAGATGATCAGCGCGATTCAGTTCGTGCTGGAGAACGATTATCCGGTGCGCGGCACCGCGAGCTAGGCAGCGATGGCGTTGACCGCTCCCTTACGCGCTCGCAATCCGCTCGATATCCTCCATCGGCATCGCGCCGGGCAGGATCACCAGCGGGCAGGGCAGGCCGCCCGAATGGGCGGAGAAGTGGGTCACCAGCGGCCCCGGCGCGCCGTCGGTGCCTGCGCCCAGCACCAGCGCGAGGACGTCCGGGTGGTCGGCCAGATAGTCGCGCACGATCCGGCTCGCCTCGCCCACCTTCACCGCGATCGCGGGCATCTTCCCGCTTTCGGAAAAGACATTGCCCGCCGCGCTGGTCGCGATCGCCTCGGCGCGGTCGCGCGCTTCTTCCTCGATGGTCGCCTGGACGCCGCCGAAGGCGTTGAAGTTCTGCGGCTGGACGATCGCGAGGATCTGTACCGATCCCCCGCTCGACTGCGCCCAGTGCATCGCGAAACGCAGCGCCTTTCGCGCCTCGTCGGTTTCGTCGATAATGACCAGATATTTGCCCATTCGGATATCTCCCTGAGGCCAGCATTGGGCACAGATCGTGTGGTAGGGCAAGGTGCTTGCCCCCGCCAATCAAATTGGCCAAAGCGGCGCAAGACGCACACCGTGCCGCTACGGCGGGGGCCAATCTCCCGCCAGACGCAAAGCTGACGCAACCGCAGGACACGCCATTTATGCCCACTCCGATCAAGATGCCCGCGCTTTCGCCGACCATGGAGGAGGGCACGCTTGCCCGCTGGCTGGTCAAGGTGGGTGACAGCGTGGCCGCCGGCGACCTGCTCGCCGAGATCGAGACCGACAAGGCGACGATGGAGTTCGAAGCGGTCGACGAAGGCACTATCGCCTCGATCGAAATCGACGAGGGGACCGAAGGCGTTGCCGTCGGCACCGTGATCGCGATGCTCGCCGCCGATGGCGAAAGCGTGGAAGACGCGGCGAAGGCTGCGCCCGACGACAAGCCCGAGGCGAAGAAGGCCGAAGAGACCAAGGCCGACCACTCCGACAAGAAGAAGAGCGAGGCCCCGGCCGAACCGGCCAAGGCACAGCCGCGCGAGAGCGCCGAGCCGCAGAAGGTGCCGCCTGCGCCAAAGAATGACGGGGAGCGCATCTTCGCATCGCCGCTCGCCCGCCGCATCGCCGACCAGAAGGGCCTCGACCTCAGCGACGTCAAGGGCAGCGGCCCGCACGGCCGGATCGTGAAGGCGGACGTTGAAGACGCCAAGGCCGCGCGCCCGGCGAACGAAGCGAAGCCCGGCGCGGTTGCAGGCTCTGCCAGTACCTCGATGGACGGCGATGCGCCGTTCGAGGAGGAGAAGGTCTCCGGCGTGCGCAAGGTCGTCGCCAAGCGGCTCACTGCCGCCAAGCAGGAAGTGCCGCACTACTACCTCAGCGTGGACATCCGCCTCGACGCGCTGCTCGCCGCGCGCGCCGACCTCAACAAGATGCTCGAGGCAGAGGGCGTGAAGCTCTCCGTCAACGATCTGCTGATCAA
>Ga0114909_1001448_pt1 | contig 13281 bp, 9 predicted proteins | sample MalvireepMed_906_FD_87290 | JGI IMG/M metagenome (GOLD analysis project Ga0114909, IMG submission 87290) | Marine viral communities from the Global Malaspina Expedition - Malaspina viral metaG DeepMed_906 | ecosystem: Environmental > Aquatic > Marine > Oceanic | place: Mediterranean Sea...
TCCTTTAAATGAACTAGCGAAAAAAGCAAATAAACTGGGGGTTGGTGAAAAAATAAACGAAGTCAGGCTAAGGGGACCCCTCGATATTCAAAACGTCATTATTGCCTTCAATGCTATGCTAAAACGCGTCACAAATGTAAATGATCATAGAGCCCGTGCATTAGCGGCAATATCTCATGATATAAGATCACCGTTAACATCAATGCGTTTGCAAGCTGAGTTTATTAGCGAAACAGATGTACAACAAAATATATTCAAAAAAATTGATGAAATGGAACAAATTTGTGAAGCAACGATCACTTTTGCACTACAAGATTCATGGGGAGAAAAAAGCAGAATATTTGACATTGTTTCGCTAGTTGATTCTCTTTGTTGTGACTTGTCGGAGCAAGGGTTAGCGGTAACGTTTGAATTAAGAGAGAAAATTAAATTCTCCGGTAGACCTATCGCTTTAAAAAGAGCGATAACAAACCTAATAAAAAATGGTGTTACCTATGGGGGAAGCGTGCAAGTTTCTATTTTTAAAATTGATAATATCCTTGAAATTCATATTCTTGACAATGGAAAAGGGATACCAACAGATAAAATGGAGCTTTTATTCTCTCCTTTTGAACGCTTAGAAAGTTCTAGAAATAGAGATTCTGGTGGGCTTGGATTAGGTATGGCGATTGCTCGCTCAGTTGTTCGTTCGCATGGTGGAGAAATTGAGCTGGAAAATATTGAAAATAAAGGGCTTGATGCTGTTATTGTTTTACCGATCTCTTTTTTAATAGATTAACGACCAATTGGTTAAGTTATCATAATCAGCATCAGGACCAACCCCACCAATTTTTCTATCATTTCCAAGCGTGTAAACCCTAAAACTATTATCTTTTTCATTATATTGATACATAAATGGTAAAGAGCCATTATCTAATGGTAACCCTTTGATATCAGGGCTTTTTAATTCTGACAGTTCTTTAGGGTAACGTCCATGCACTTTTTTAAATTCATTGATGATTGTTACTATACTTTGAATCTTCAATTTCGTTCTCATCACTTTTGAGTTATGCATACTTGCTGATTCGTTATACACCACGAGACTTAATGTAAATATCGCTAAGATAAAAATACACATAGCGCTAACCAAAAGTATTTTTGGTATCTTACGGATAATACGGGGGAAAAAACTCATATTCGGGTAAAACTCTCTTTATTATATATACTTTTAAAGTTATCAAATTCAAACTATCAACTCTGCTCAGAATAAACCACTGTTTTTACATAAGCTAGATAAAACCACTTGCAACTCCCTTTTATAGCGTATTTAACTAGATGCTCCAATTATTTTTGTATCAGTTGGTATCAATAGACCCATTTAATACCCGAGAGTACAACTTATCAACCGTCACTTTATTAACCTATGGTAAAAATAACCGTGTTTTTTAATCTAGTGACAATTTATAAAAATGTTAAGTAATAAAGTTAATATGATAGTTATCGGCCTCCTCATACTGTTAATTAATGTATCAGCCGTTTTTGCCTCAGAAGCTAACGTTGACAGACCTAATATTTTATGGATTGTCAGTGAAGATAATAGCCCGCTAATAGGTGCTTATGGTGATACTTACGCGACAACACCAAATATAGATAAACTCGCTAAAAAATCTATTGTCTATGATAATGCCTTTGCAAACTCCCCTGTATGCGCACCGACAAGATCTTCAATCATTACCGGCATGCACGCCAATGCTATAGGCACGGGGAATATGAGAAGTCGTAATAAAATCCCAGATTTTATTAAACCTTATACCTACTATATGCGTGCCGCTGGTTATTACGCGACTAATGACAGTAAAACTGATTATAACTACGCGACAGCAGATATTCCTGATGGAAAAATACTGCTTGAAAGTACTTGGACCGAGATTGATAGTAAGCTTTGGGATGTAGGTGACTATAGTAATCGTCAACCTGGCCAACCATTTTTTCACATTTACAATATCATGGACTCACATGAATATAACGTCCATACCTCTGTCACAAAAACTAAACATATTCCTGCAGACTTCACGCTTCCCCCCTATCACCCTGATACTCCTGAAATACGATCGGATTGGGCATCGTATTATGACAGCATCTCGAAAATGGATAGCTTAGTTGGCAAGAAACTAGCTGAATTAGATGCTGCTGGTGAACTTGAAAACACCATCATCTTTTATTATTCAGATCATGGCGGTGTCATTGCTCGAAGTAAACGCTTTATCTACGACACAGGAACAAAAATTCCCTTTATGGTGCATGTCCCTGAAAAATTTAAACACCTTGTCAAAAGGGCAAAGGGAAGTAGAACAGATCAGATGATAGATACCGTTGACTTAGCGCCGACACTACTCCATCTGGCTGGTATAGAAAAACCCGCTCATTTGCAAGGTCACAACATTTTTAGCGCTGCCATTGAACATACTAAAAAATATAATTATCTTTATCGAGGCCGCATGGATGAACGTATTGATTTAGTGCGTGCGCTGCGAGATAAAAAGTTTAAGTATACCCGCAACTACATGCCTCATCGCGCTACAGGCCAGCATCTAAATTACCTTTGGAACGCACAATCAATACGTTCATGGCAACAAGAATGCCTAAATAACCGCTGCAATAAAATTCAGCAACAATTTTGGCAGCTTAAAGAACCTGAAGAACTATATGATATTGAAAGCGATCCTTGGGAAGTCAATAATCTTGCTAAAAGCCCAGCGTATAACCATGTACTGTCTAGTATGCGTGAAAGCTTACAGGAAAAAAATCGTCGTTATAAAGACATTGGTTTTATCCCCGAAGGCGAATTAGCTAAACGCACTAAAGATATAACAGCCCATCAACTAGTAAGGCAGCCTAGCTTTCCCATAAACCTAGTGATTGAAACCGCAGAAATTGCCAGTCTAGGTAAAGAAAAATATATAGACTTAATGATCAATCGATTATCTCATAAAGAAGCAACGGTACGTTATTGGGCAGCGGTTGCTTTTATTGTGTTAAAGGAGAAAGCGTTACCAGCCAAAGAATTACTGCTAACACGACTTAATGATAGCTCTGCAGACGTGCAAATTGCTGCTGCAGAAGCACTTAGCCATATTGGCTATCAGCAAGAAAGCTTAGCAATATTAATGAAGCATATTATGCATGGCTCTCCTATGGTCCAACTTCATGCTGCCAATGTCCTAGAAGCAATGGGAGATAAAGCTAAACCCGTCGCTAAAGAACTACGCTCTATCGTCAACTCAATGGAAAAGCTCAAAGCGCAAGGTGACTTTCCTTGGGAAAATTATTTACTCGCAGCACTATCTCATACGGTATCAAAATTATGATGTGTATTAGCCTATGACTGTTAATCAATAGGCTTATTCGATAAAAAACATTTCTTACATGTCAGCTCTGAAAAATAAAATTAATTAAGGACATAGAATGAAAATAATTCCCTGTAGCAATAAAGCAGTAATGGCATGTCTACTATTCTTTTCGACAAATTTGCTTTCAACCAATTTATTGGCTCAACCTCAAGGAGCATTATCCGACAAAAACTCTGCATCATCACAAGCTGCAGAAGTTAGCAGTTCAGAAGCTAAACTTAATTTTGTTTACATTATTATTGACGATTTACGAACCGAGTTAAGCTCATACGGTTTAAGGGATATGAAAACGCCTAATATCGACCAACTGGCTGCTGAAGGTGTACTGTTCGAAAAAGCTTTCAGCAATGTTGCTACCTGTGGCGCATCAAGAGCCAGCATAATGACCGGTTTATATCCAACACAGACACGCTTTACTCATTGGTACAGTAGAATGGATGAACATGCCCCAGGCATTATCACCTTAGCAGAGCAGTTAAAAAATAATGGTTACCATACGCAATCATTAGGAAAAGTTAACCATACCATTGAAGATACACTGCAAATGTGGAGTGTTAAACCCTGGGTAGCAGAAGCAATTAAAACTAGAGATTACCAAAAAAAAGAAAATATAGAGCAACTACAAAAAACAGGAAAAGGACCTGCTTGGGAGTATGTTGATGTTGATGATTTTACTCACAAAGATGGCAGAACAACAAGCAAAGCAATGGACACATTAGAAGATCTAGCTAAAACTAAGCAACCGTTCTTTTTAGCAATAGGATTGCAAAAGCCACATTTACCTTTTGTTGCGCCTAAAAAATATTTTGACATGTATCCTACCGATTCTATTGCTTTACCTCAGGTAAATACGTTTCCAAAATCTGCGCCAATTCAAGCTTGGCATGGCTCTGGGGAGCTACGTAATTATAGTGATATGGGGAAAATGCCAAAAAGTGAAGCTGAAGATCCCTTAACACTAAGCCAAAAGATCTCCCTTATTCGTGGTTATAAAGCGGCAACAAGTTATGCCGACAGTTTAGTAGGACACATTAATAACAAAATTAAAGCGTTAGGTTTAGATAAAAATACTGTAGTGATCTTAACGGGTGATCATGGTTTTAGTTTAGGGGAGCATTCTTTATGGAATAAACACTCTACGTTTAATGTTGCTGCACAATCACCTATGATGATTAGAAAACCAGGAGTTACTGGCGGAAAACATGTCAAAGGCGTGGTTGAGTTTGTCGATATATACCCAACAGTCATGTCACTAGCGAATATTGACTCGCCAAGTCATTTACAAGGTACAGATCTTACGCCAGCATTAACTGATGATAGCTTCACTAAAGGCGCTATTTTTCACAGACACCGCTTTAATGATGGAGAAGCTATTCGTACTGATCGTTATTCATATAGTGTTTATTTTGATAAACAAGGCACCGAAACCGCAGACATGTTGTACGATCATAAAATTGACCCTGATGAAGCGAATAATATTGCCCAACGTGATGAATATAATCACGTTGTTGTCGACTTAAAAAAACGCTTACTTGAACATATGAAAACTCGCTAGGTTCCCAATAACCATGTTTGCTTAAGATGCCGGATTCAGCTGGAATTAGAATCGCTTTTAGGCAAGACGATTGATTTATACTGGGTCTGGTCCATTAAGACAAGCAGATATTGGATATTTAATGTTTTAGCATATTCGCTTATTTGTAGTGTTTCAAACTAGAGTTACTGATTATAAAGATCAAAGTTTCATTATGCCTGACCGGCAGCTGCAAAGCGCATTGCCGTCAGTAGCATTCCAACTCAGAGCGCTAACTTTTACCACAAAGTGGACACTAGCCCCTAATTCAAAAAGGACTGCTCACAATCTAAAGCGGACGTTAGCATTCAGGATTACCTTATGACTTCTTTTAGCCATTAGCCGACATGGTGTCGTTAATTTAAATTACTAACTTTTTGTTGAAAGAGCGATCCTAACTGCTCCCACTATTATGTCAGCTATCTTTGAGAATAGCTGACATTAGCAGTATTTTTCTATCTCGCTAACGCCCTCATACCGCCCTCGGACTAGCAACAACTATTACCACAAATCGGTCATTAAATATTAACTTGAATTATTACGTTTGGATTAGACTTTGTATCGATTACGCCCTAGTTAGTGGGCATAATATTTCTGGCTAAAATGTTGAGGAACGAAAATTTTGTCCAAATGAAACAGCTTGTATGGATAATACACCCATCTAAATTACTATTTAAAACCTTTTTAGGGTAATGTTAGACTCAGGCTTAAGCAGCAACTTAAGCTTTCATTATCGTATTTCGATTTAACAAAGGCTCTTCTGTTGAGAGACCGATAACAAGAACGAACGCGACAAAGGGCTCCAAGCACCACACTCGAATAATCTACTGGGTCTCGAACCCGCATTTTGCAAGTAAGCGTTAGCTTACTTATGAATACTACAGAAAATCAAAGCAATAACGTAGGTGTTGATACAGGAAAATACCAACTCGACTTTTACATTCGCCCACTTGATTTTTACTTCACCGTATAAACCAATGAAAGAGGCATTAAAGAAGCGGTTAAAACAATCAAAAAACACAACCCAGGCCGGCTTGAGATGCCATTTATCATTGCATGCGCTAGAGCTAATTTACCTTTCACAATAGCTAATCCATTTGTTGCCTGTTCATATGAAAAAGCCGCCTCAATCAGAGTTGGTTCTGAAAAAACGGTTTGTTCTGCCCTATTAATACAGGAGCTTGTGACTGAATATGCTCTATTCTTACATCATCTGTACTTTGGGCCATGACAGGCATAGTGAGTAAAATGGGACATGCCTGCAAACAGCACATCTTTTATTCCTTTCGCGATTTGTTCAGAGTGCTAAATGCAATATAAGGAGCTAAACTCTACAAAGACAACACCTAATAATAGTTTGGCTTTTAGTTAGTGGTAGCCGAAAAGAATACAAGTATTTAATCCACCAAAGCTTAATTGACAAATTTTAAGAAGGTAGACCAAGTGAAAAGCAATTTGATATTGGCAAAATTAAGAAAGAATATTTTCTTGTTCTGTTTTATTGCCTTTAATATTGCCCTCGTTGTACTTACCGTTTTTATTAACAGCAATGCAAAGGCTAAAATTCTTAATGATATTGAAAAGGAATTTTCTGACCGTCGTTTAACCTTAGAAGCTGAGATAGCCAGGAATACTGATTTTATTTTAGGGATGAAAAATATATATGATCGCTATATTGACACAGTATGGGCTGAGGGCGAAATCAATAGCTATCAGAAAATACTGGAAAGTATCTCTATTAATCATAAAGAAAAAGGATATTATGAAATTCCTGTTGGTAAGCACCTCGGCTCACATCAAATCTTCAATTCTATGTTTGGCTATGGCGATGGTAGCAAATTCACTGGGGATGACATTTCCCAAATATTAGTGATGTTACGCATGCAGAACTTTCAATATGCCGCGCAAAAAAATATTAAAAATTTGATACTTAGCTATTATTTCACAAAAACGAATACCTTAACGTCTATTTACCCGCAAATATCAATGGTGGATATTTTGCAGGGCTATGATACTTTCGAAAAATGGTCGGTGCATGCATATAACGTTTACGATGAATTTGCCCCACCGGATGTTAACCCTAAGGGTCAGCTCTTTTGGACTGAACCTTACCTGGATCGTACTGTTCATGGCATGATGGTTTCAACCGTCATTCCGACTTATTTTAAGGGAAATTACAATGGCGTGATTGGTGCTGATATCGAATTAACTTTTCTCAATCGGTTTGTCAAAAAATCAGCAGTACTTAGCGGGGTGACATTACTGGTTTCACAAAAAGGATATGTGATCACTGCATCAGATCTGACTTACCAAAAAGAAGAGGAACTTGTTTTATTTAGCGATCGGATGTCAGAGACAACAGATACAACTTTGTATCAAGAACCGTTACTCAATACACCCTGGAAAATAGTCTATCTGGTATCTCCCAATGATATTCTCGATAAAACTCTGGTCAATACCCGTATTTTCAATATTTTTATTGCGGCCACATTAGTATTATCTATTATTGGCTACGTATTAATTATTAAGTTCTTCATCAAGCCTGGAATTGTTGCAGAAACAAATCTGGTAATCCTAAACAAAGATCTTGTAGTAGCCAAAGATCAACTTGAAAAAAACCTTGTTGAACTCAAAGAGGCACAAAAGCAAATTATTGAGTCTGAAAAGCTAGCAGCGTTGGGTGATTTAGTGGTCGGCATTGCACATGAAATAAATACTCCTGTAGGCATTGCCATTACCAGTAACTCTTTCCTAATGCACATTAGTAATAACGCATCTGCAAAGCTTGAAGGCAATAAACTAACTAAGCTCAATTTAACAGAGTTTTTTACCCAAGTAGATGATTCAACTCGCTTAATCGCCAACAGTTTAGAAAAAACTGCACAGCTGGTAAATGATTTCAAATTAATTTCTGTAAACAGTATTTCTTATCCTCTGACTAGATTCAATTTCAAGGACTATCTGATAAAAACTATTTCAGTTCATGAGAGTTTAGATGAAAAGAAAGGGTTAGAGATTAATGTAGAATGTGACGACCTGGTGTTGGAGAGCTATGAGGGAGTATTTAATCTGATCATTGCCAGCCTCTTTGAAAACTCAATGACCCACGGGCTAATTGATATCGCTGATAGCATGATCACCATTAGCATGAAGGAATATAATAATTATTTTGAGTTCATCTATGCAGATAATGGCTGTGGTATACCAGATTCAAACAAAGAGAAAATTTTCGAGCCTTTCTATACCTCTTGCCGCACGAAGGGAACAGGTTTAGGGTTATTTACCGTTCATAATATGGTTAAAGAGAAGTTAAAAGGAAAGATCAAAATAATAGACACGGCTGGCTCCGGTGTCACATTCAAAATTACCTGGCCTCGTACAAGTTTCTAAGGGATTACAACTTGCAATATTAATCGGTAACTCCAAATCTGACAATTAAATCAATGGTAAAGCATACTATATCCCTCCTGAGAATAACTTTTTAACTTATGTAACGAAATGTTACTTGCTTGAACTGAACGGCTACCGCTGGTTTTTTCTTTATACTGGCAGGGTTAATATGATTTAATGACATAGGACTATAGTGGCATAATTAATTGGCCATCTATCTAGCGTATTCTATGGCGCATTGCCTCCTGTTATCCACAGAACTAACGACAACTTTCACAAAAAAGAAGTAATAGAGTCGTTATACATAAGGTCTTTTTTAAACTAAGAAGCAGCTTTACGGCTTAGTTGTTTAATATCTGTAGGCCAAACGTTACTGCTACAGGCCATATTTTTCAAATATTTCCTGTATAGTGCCATCTTGCCTCAGAGCAGATAAAGTCTCATCAAATACTGGAATAATATCTATAAAGGGGGATTTCTTACTGATACATAGCTTGAATTCAAGTACACTAAAATCTACTCTGGGCACTTGAATTATTGAGTTTTCTAAGCCTAACTTTTTTATGTTATATAGGGTTACAGTTTCCGATTGTATTAACACATCACCTCTTTTCAAGTGCAATTTTTTTAATACACTTTTTAGATCAGAAGCTCCATAGTCTACATTAAAACCTGGGAATTTTTCGATTGAAACTCCATCTCCAAAATATGTAAGTATTTGGAACTCTTCAATATCATCTATGGATTGAATATTTTTCATCTGTTCTAATCGAGGGTGATTTATATAGGTGAATAACCCCATTGTTTCGATGAATATTGGCACCTTTCCTGTTGAGGAATACTCCGCACGTTCGGGTGTATATAATGTAATCATGCCATCGCTTTTGCCATTTTGTACTCGACGTTGCGCTCTTAACCATGGCAGGCTTTCAAATTCAATGGTCATTCCCATCCTTTTTTCAAATACTTCTTTTAGAATATCTACATATATACCTTTAGAAGTACCATTTTCAGACCATATATAAGGTTCAAAATATGCGTGTGATATTTTAATGGGTTGGCTTTTAAAGGCAGATGTTTTTCCACTTAAACTCAGTGCCAATAACAGTATTAGCAAATGTATTAAATTTAGTCCGTTATTAAACAAAATAGCTTCTCGAATATAGTGATAAATTCACACTTAAGTATAGATACAAATTGTATAGCTCTTATTTAGAAAATAGATAAACCAGTTTTTGTCGTGAAGAGTTCCAATGCTTTAGTACCAACCAATGAATTACCATATTTGTCCAATGCAGGGGAGTAAACTGCAATAGACATTTTTCCAGGTACTACCGCAACGATACCTCCGCCGACACCACTTTTACCTGGTAGGCCGACACGAAAAGCGAAATCACCAGACGCATCATAATGTCCGCATGTGAGCATTAATGAATTAATGCGCTTTGCTTGAGGTGAGCTAATAAAACTCTTTCTTGAAATAGGGTCCGTACCGTTATTCGCTAGGTATAACATTGAGCGTGAAAGTTGCTTTGCACTCATAGCAATAGAACATAGTTGGAAGTATGTCTGTATTACACTGTGTACATCATTTTCGAAATTATCAAAGCTTTTCATTAGATTGGCCAGTGCTATATTACGAAAACCATGTTCCATTTCTGACTCTGATACAGCTTTATCAAACGTTATTGTTCTTTCATCACAACACTCATGTATATATGTTATAACTTCATTCAATACAGTTTTATCGGAAGAATAGTGGGTAACTAAACTATCACAAACGGCGATCGCTCCGGCATTAATGAATGGATTACGAGGTATCCCTGCTTCGTTTTCAAGCTGTATTAAGGAGTTAAAAGCAGTACCAGAAGGCTCCCTCCAAACTCGTTTGTATAGATCGTCCTGGTGAGCACGTAGTGCCAAAGTATAGCTAAATACTTTAGAAATGCTTTGAATTGAAAAAGGTTTATCATAAGAGCCTACACCATAAAACAGACCATCATTTAGTGTAATAGCCATACCAAATTGCACGGGATCGGCTTTAGCCAGCGCAGGAATATACTTGGCAACATTTCCTTGGCCAAGTAACGGAGTCACTTCTTGATGTATTTCTTTTAGTACAGCTAATAAATTCATAAATATTACCTAAAATAACGCTTTTAATTAATGTATTCGTAATGATATTCCACGCGACCACTGCAAAAGTATTAGCCAATTAGCCTTACAATGATGAAATGAGTTGAGCGAATCAAACGCTTAAAATCACGCCACATATCTTATTTTCATAAAATACTCTTTTTATGCTTGCATATAACCACGAGATCACCTTATCATAAATTTCCTCAGGTGATTCTGAGGATATTCTATATCATGACGGTATCTGAAAGTAAGGGGTAAATTAGAAAAATTAAAACTATAAAGTAAGAGGAATTGCTTTCTAGTTAGCTGGAATGCCCTTTCATCTGGCAGCATAAATAGCTTTAAGCTGCAAGGAACTTGCACATGGTGTAAGAGAAAGAACATAGTTATTAAATAGAAAACCACGACAATTATGGCAGTTAGCCTGTTAGGTTTTCGATAATAAGTGAAAACTGAGGCAGCAGTTAAATCATTAGGTATGAATATAAATCACATGAGTGATATCAACCATCAGGGAGAGGTCAACCTAAATATTACCCTGCAGAATTATAGCAAGCTGAAGTAACCGTTTAGTTACTTGAGAGTAGAGGCAAGGCTAAGGTTGGATAAACCAGCATAAAATGATAGGTGGCGTCTAAACTTTGACCTGATACAAAATATTTACTAAACGAAGAAATACACATGTTAATAATAAATAAAATGCACACAGGAATTAAAAATGTCTAAACATCTCTACGGTGATTACTCTACACCGGAAAAATTTTTACAGTGTTTTATGGCCGGGTTAATTAAAAGAAATCCGGGTGAGGTCGAATTTCATCAGGCCGTGAAAGAAGTAGCTGAAAGTGTCGTGCCTTTCATGTTTGAGCATAAAGAATATTTTAGCAATCTCATACTCGAACGTATGACTGAGCCGGATCGTAGCGTTGTTTTTCGCGTATGTTGGGAAGATGATCAAGGAAACGTGCACGTAAATAGAGGATATCGCGTGCAATTTAATAATGCGATAGGTCCTTATAAAGGCGGACTTAGATTTCACCCCAGTGTCAATTTAAGCATTCTTAAATTTTTGGGCTTTGAACAACAATTTAAGAATAGCTTGACGACATTACCCATGGGGGCAGGTAAAGGCGGAAGTGACTTTAATCCTAAAGGAAAATCTGATCGGGAAATAATGCGTTTTTGTCAGGCTTATATGACCGAATTATCAAAACATATAGGTGAAAATATGGATATTCCCGCCGGAGATATAGGGGTAGGTGCACGTGAAATCAGTTATATGTATGGTCAGTACAAACGCATTAACGATAACTTTGTCGGTGTACTCACTGGTAAAGGCATTTCATTTGGTGGCAGTTTGATCCGTACCGAAGCTACGGGTTTCGGTACTGTCTATTTCACCCAATACATGCTGAATCACATCGGTGATAGCATTAAAGGTAAACGTTGTGTTATCTCAGGCTCTGGCAATGTAGCACAATATGCAGCTCAAAAAATCATCGAGTTGGGAGGCAAAGTCGTCACTCTAAGTGATTCAGGTGGTTATATTTTAGATGAAGACGGGATTGATAGTGAAAAGCTTAAATATATCATCGACCTAAAAACAAATAAGCGTGGCCGTATTCAGGAGTATGCCCAAAAATACGGGGTGCCATTCTTTGCCAATAAACGTCCCTGGGAAGTTAAATGTGATCTGGCATTTCCTTGCGCAACGCAAAATGAACTTGAAATAGAAGATGCTCAAATCCTGGTGAAAAATGGCGTAATGCTGGTTGCCGAAGGTGCAAATATGCCTTCGACGATTGATGCCGTACATTATTTTACCCAGCATAAGGTACTGTTTGCACCTGCCAAAGCAGCCAATGCCGGAGGGGTTGCTATTTCAGGCTTAGAAATGACTCAAAACAGTATGCGTATTTCCTGGACCAGTGAAGAAGTTGATCAGCGACTTCAGGACATTATGAAATCAATTCATGATCAGTGCTTAAAGTACGGGCAAAATGGTGAGGTAGTAGACTACCTTAAAGGCGCAAATATTGCCGGTTTCGTTAAGGTTGCCGATGCAATGTTGGCCTATGGTGTGGTTTAGTTTTTATTGAGTCTGGTAGATTTTATTAAAAGCCTGTTCCATTTCAAAGTTACGTAAAGTTATCGATGAAATAACTATCTAAGCCCATGTAAAGAAAGAGTTATCATTGATGATCAATGAAATAAATATGCTAAAAATTAATAAGATAACTACAGCCATTCGCATTGCGATAATGTTTGGTGCAGGCTCAGCTATGCCTGCTTCAGCACCAGTATTCTCAGCAGCAATGAGTGAATATAAAAATGCCTCCTTAGAAAGTATAAATGCTATCGAAACACTTAAACCACTTGTTGATACTATTCATTCTGGGGACACCCCAGGGTACTTCTTGGGTTATCACTCATTTGATAATGAAATGATATTGGATTCAAAAGATAACTGGGAAGCAAGTATTGGTGGCTCTTGGGTTAGGCATTCAACTACTAGGCTTCGTGAACTTAGCGCTATTAGATCGATAGCATTTAATCATGAGAAGCGTACAGCACCCTACGGCCTTGCTAGGTTTTAATGCACTTATAACTTTGGATTCTTGCAAGACAAGACAAGACAAAACAAGACAAGACAACAACATCAACCATTCACTTAGGTGGACTAAGGAGTACAGAACAACGAATCAGTTAAACCTTTAAGTATCTATAAAATTAAACAAAAACAAAAACATAAACAAAAATAATTCACTTAAGTGAATAACGGAGTAAACA
>Ga0114909_1001458_pt1 | contig 13221 bp, 2 predicted proteins | sample MalvireepMed_906_FD_87290 | JGI IMG/M metagenome (GOLD analysis project Ga0114909, IMG submission 87290) | Marine viral communities from the Global Malaspina Expedition - Malaspina viral metaG DeepMed_906 | ecosystem: Environmental > Aquatic > Marine > Oceanic | place: Mediterranean Sea...
CCCTGTGAAATCTTGACTGCCAGAAATTTGCAGACCTTTCCCGAATTCAAAAAATTCAATGACAGGATCCCACGTCGGCTTCTCTTCCCATTTTTTACCACCCTCAACTTCATCCGACCCACAGCCACTAGCTTCCCTGTTGCTACAGGCAATACCAAAACCGGGAATCACGCTAACACCAATACCAGACTCCCTCCCCGTCTCTCCCGAAAACGGGCCGCCGTCGCACATTGAATCAAGCCCCGTTACAGCAAATCCCTTGCCAAAGTCAATAAAGTACGCCGGGAAGAAAGGCACGACCGATGCCCCGGCTGCCCCCGCGCCCTCGTCGAGAGCGGGGTCGCATCCAGTTCCGTAGTCAACGCCGTGACACGATATTGGGATGATGTCACGCTGCTCCACCGAAACCAATAATCCTTTACGGCCCTTGCCGGATTCCTCTGGAGTGCCTGCAAGGCATGTTGGAGCGAGCGGGTCGTTTTCCCAGACACCAGATACCTGAACGCCCCTACCCCACTCGATAAATTCCCAATCGTTTAAGTCGGGACAGTCGCTTTCTCCAGATTTACCAACATAACCCCCGTACTCTATCGCGTCACGGATGCAATCGTGCTGCTCGCCAACGTTGCTAATGGATTCGCATGCACACCAGTCAATACTACCACACGGATCGTGAATCGCCGTTCCCGGCACGCCAGTTGATGTGTACTGTCGCGGCACGGCCCTATCACTGCAAGCCGCTGAGAGACCACCCCCTTCTCCACCACCAAGCAACCAATACTCACAAGCTGCTGTGTCATAATAGGCAACGCCCTTAACGATGCTCTTATCTGTAGGATTGAAAACTTGAATTGTAGGTGACGAAATAACGTTGCCTTCTTTATCATATATATCCTCGGCGCCCTTAAGAACATTGGCCGTTCCGTATCCCCCCGCACCAATGCCAGTAGCGGATTCTACCTGATACATCCTAAACGCCGGGGGAATAGTCCAAACCCCTCTGGCCCTGTCAAATCTTAAGTCTACGGGAGCGGCGGGCCAGTCACGAGCGTCTGACAACCAGTCCTCTTTGAATTTATCAGTTAAATTCTCGTAGTTATCTTGCCAAGTTCCTGCGCTATCCCCTACAGAGTTAGGAACTGGCTTGCCATAGATATCGTATCCCCATCCATGTATAACTAGCGGCCCTCTAAGGGCAAAATGACGATAGTCCGCTGCGTAGTTTGCATTTCCTGAAATATGAATAAGTAGAGAGTCAGTTCCACCGATCTGATTATCCAACAGCCAAGACATTGATTCTCTAGCGACCGCTTCAACATCATGGCCGCTGGTGCTCTCATTCCCCCGGAAACCGTCAAGGAGAGTAGTGTTGGAAACCGGGTCTGCCAGATAGTCTAAATATTTTTGAACGACAGGCAATCCAGTGTACCCATCCACGGGAGGGGGAGGCGCAGATGTCTGAAAAGTAGGGCAGTTTCCGCTATTTGATGCAATCTTAGGGAGGCCCGCATCTCCGTAATTAGATACTGGTCTAATAATGGCATCCATACTTACATAGGATGTGCTGTCATACTCTGAATAGTATGGCATCGTATGCTTGTCTGGAATTATGACAATTTTTCTTTTAGGATCAGAGGTAAGCTTGCCTGCAAACCATATGCCGGGGCTTCTAGGGGCTAGTGCCCCCTTACCTATGTCATCAGTAGCAATACGAGAAAGTTTTGTATCTCCCCCTCTTGATTCCGCTACTTTTAACAGCTTGCTGAGTGCTGAACTTGCACGAAGGTCTCGCTCACCTTTAAGCTTATTTAAACCGATCTGCTTGACACGTTCCGCATTTCCCTTAGAGAATCTGCCAAAAACAGGAGTAAAAGTGCTAATGGTATAGGAGGTTGTCACCCCTCCGGGGCCTACCGTGACGTTGATACTTGACACGCTTGCACCACCAGTCTGCTGCCCAACAGACCATGACACAAAGTTATACATGGCTGGACCGTTAGGATAAGAGTGTGAGCCAACCCCAAGAGATCTGCCATCATATCTAGTATTAGGTGAATTAGCCAATAGTGCAGATCCCAATGACAGCGTGGGATAGCCCGGTATGGTAACTTCTCCCCTCTCACCAAATTGCATAGCCGTGATCGCATTAGCGACCTTGGCAGTCCCTGCGGCATTCATAAACTCGCTGCCACCATATTCCCAAGGAGCTAAGCCGTCGTCTACTTCACAGTGCACAGAGCCGGGATTTGCTCCTACAGCATACCATGGACCATAAGTTCTAGTATTACTTTTGACAGGCACTCCCGCTTGGTATGGATAGGCAACGGCAGCCCCAACGGCCCCCACCGTTTCACCCTGAGCACCAAGTTTATTTTTAGTAACTACTGGCGTAACTCCAGCAGCGCCCTGTGGCTTAGCATCCATTAGCTTAGAGTTGGACTCTATCGCTGGAATACTCTCCCCGTCTAGCACGGGAGTTCCTATTTTTAATAGCGCCGCGAGCTTGTCATCATCGGGCACTCCTATGACCGGGGTTCCTTCAACCCATTTTTGCTCAACACTGGCTTTTACCCAAACCTCAGTACCCAGAACAAGATAATCATCTTGATTCAGTGCTTTAAGATTTAAATCTGCTCCAGTATATTTTAGTATTGGCTGGATTTTGCCCGATTCGTCTTTAAAGAAATCTGCTGCAATACTGGGATTATCTATCCCTAAAATGTCTGTGTCATCGTTAGGTGTTGCCCACCCCCCGTCTGTCGATGGTTCGTCACTATAAACGGTCTTTTTAGTATCTGTGTCTGTGTTAGAACATACATGAGGGCACAGTACTAAAAATTGCTTACCCCAAAAGTCTTGCACATATGATTGGAACCAACTAAAAAATGTTTTCCCATCTATAACCTTTGGGTTGGTTGGGGTGCCGTCATTTCCCCCTCCCTCTCTTCCAACCAAGCCGTCTATGGCAACGCGATCATCCATAGCGCCGGGGTCTCTGTTTCTAACATCATTTAGCTTGATTTCCAGAGTATCCCTATAATATCTCTGTATAACCGTATCAACCCCTCCGACCTTCTCCATCGTTAAAATTTTGGCCAAGAAAGTCTCATAGTCTCCGAGCACGTACCTCATCTCATTTTCAAAAACTGAACCAAATTTGCCACCAACTATACCTTCAGTGACTGGGTTGTTAAGAACTAAGTTGATTTTACGAAAATCTAGATGAACCTCCCATCCTTGCTTGCTCGATCCGGTGTTGCCCGGTCCACTGAACTCAGACTCTATCAGTTCCCCCTCTGCGTCATAACCCCAGAAGGGGGTCATATTGTTCGGGTCTATTTCTTGAAAATAAGATCTCCCATTTGCTCCAATGAGGAAGCTGCTATTTATTTCAGATCGCAACTCTCGACCAAAGGAGTCAGAGACAATACCGTCACCACCAAGGTTAATGTTGTTGGCAGTAATAAAGCTAGTTATCTCAGAAGTTCCAAGCGACGGCTGATTAGCTCTTGATATAGTTCTTACTTTAATTACCAAGGAAGTTCCGGTAGGCAGCAACTCTACATAGTAATCGCATCCAGCATCTGCACAGACCTGATTAATAAGCTCGCTTAAAGAAACAATAGGCCCTGTGATTCTATAGTCCCACGTATATGAATTTGGCACCTCTTCTATATCAAGAATATATTTAGCGCCTGCCGTATGTATCCCATAATTTAATTCGCCCCACCCTCCCCCGCTCGTTCCTCGATAGAATAAGCCGCCTTGAGAATAAGTAGAGGGAACTCCCCCAACAGAGCCAGCCAAGTCCTGCATCGCGGCTTTGATTAAGTCCCAAGGAATGCCCCTGTCTGTTCTGCGAGACCCTCCAAATCCTCCAGCCGGGGCGCCAAAGCCCACGTCATTCACCGTGACATCTGGGCAGTTACTGGCGGTCCCTTCCAAATAACCGTATACATTAAACAGGTTGTAAAGACCTTGATGTCCCCCTTCATATTTATCCAAGATAACTTGCGCGTGATCTAAAATAGCTCGTGGATCAATGAGCTTTACGGTATATACGGGGTAGCCGTCAGCGCCTTCTTTTACAGTCCATCCTTGTATTAGTCCAGAATATTCAAAATCAGCGACCCTAAAATAAACAGGAGCGCCTACGTTTGGAAATGTAAATCCGGGGTCTGCTGCCGTCCAATACTGTGGCGTAACATAAACGCCATGCCCAGCCCAATACTCTTTAGAGTAGCCCGGAGGGGAGGCGCACCGGTCTGCCGCGAGTTCGACAGTGACCTCTGACGATGACCCATTCCAACCTGCGGTTGCAGAAAAGCTTAAAACACTGCATCCTAAGAAGAGTGTTTGCCTATATCCACCATAAACCGATTGGGGGGTGCAAGTCGAGTAGCTCATTCAAAATTATCCTTAATAACAGTATCCCACAGTCCAAGACTTACTAAGGGTAAAATGTCCTACTTTGGGTTCCCACCCTATACTATGGCTGCTCACAAATACCTGATTAAACTCATTTCTTAATGTGGTTTCATAGTTATTAACCAGTTGGTCGTATACGTCTGGTGGATGGACAAAGTCCGTATGGGCGCAGTCTCCCACAAGGGGTATTATTGCATCGATACTAATGTCTCGTGTCGTCGCTGATGTCGTTGAAATTGCTTGGAATAGCGGCCCTCTAGGCTTGCCGAGTATTGTTAGAGAGGCGAATATGTCGCTAGGTTGGTTGAAATTGAAGGTAATACTTTCCTGTAACGCCCCGGTATAACAATTGGGTGGTCTGTCATCATAACTTTTATTGTATGTAACAGTGCCTCCAATAACATTATAGCCAATACTCTCACTTAAAGGTACAGCATTTAGATCACCAGACCAATTACCCCCAACCGAATTATAAACAGCGGAGGCGCGACCGGCTAACAATCCTTCTACACCGCTCCAAGAAGCAAGCGCTGCATTGAATTTAGGAGCGCCCGAAGGAGGACAATCGTCATAATTAATCGTGCTAAAGCCTTGTATAGTTCCATTAATAGTAATCGTTGTGAGGATATTGTCCGCAGCCTTATCAATAGTGACCTCGAAATCTTCTGTAGCAGGATTACCCCCAGTAAAAGTAATCCAAGTTTCAGTGGCATTAACGCTTCCCTCGCCTTGGTTAACGCTGATGCTTCTAAAGTTGTTGGAGAATGTTTGACCATCTGCTCCTACGCACATTAATCCCACCAAGCCTGTCATGTCTGAAGTAATGCCCAAGTTTGCAGAAACGTATGACTTTGCTCTTTCATAGGGCTGCACATAGTCCGACCCTGCACATGCCAACGAATCCCCCACCGCAGAAAGGGTTCTCTGAATAGAGAACACGGTTGGAATAGCCCCAAATGCCTCAATAGATATGTCCCCCCCGACCTTTTCGTCTAGAAATTCTACCGTGAATTCGTCACTGATAGAAATTAGACCACTTCCTCCCAAGTCCCCAATTGTTGTTCCGTCACAATCTATTCCAGCCGTTTCTGACCCTGCGCCAGTCAAGGATGGAAGTTCTAAACTAATGGTATAGTCTGCGCGACGAATGTAATTATCGTCCGCATTGTTAATATCTATGCTAACAACCTTGGGATACCCACTAATTATAGGATCATTAGTATTGCATTGCAAGAACAGTAACTTAAAATCCTTATCAAAAGCTGTTCTGAGATCAGCAACTCCATTAAATACCTTGGTCAGTCCACCTACATGGCCACCGATTGGGTCAATGCCTGTTGGGAGAATATGGCCATTCAGCGTGAGGCTATACTTGGTTCCGAGACCGGTATTGGCAGGGGTCTTTAGGATTTCTTTATTAACGGTAAATAACGGCCTTGGGTCAAAGACGTACTCGCCGTATTTAAATGTAATTCCGTCGCCAAGTGGCATTGTATTATCTCTCTATTTGTACTAAACTAAATATGTTATCACGCTAAGCCCCCGGCGGGGCCAAACGGTGTTTGAAGCGATGGATCTATTGTCGTACCGTCTGGGTTAAATCTTGAATTGAGGGCTTCCTGTACCGTATCGCGGATCTCTGACGAGAGACCGGTTCTCAATTTCTCAAGAAGTCCGTTGTCAGTCAAGGTTACTGATATTGGCCCAATTTGTGCCCTAATACTAATTTCTGTAGCCTGTAGTCTTTCTAAAGCCGCTTGCCCAAATTTTTCTCCTGCTATAGCCCACTGTTCTCCTGATGCAAACAATGTAGCGGCTCTCTCTAGATGGCCTGCAATGATTACTCCAGCAGATTCTGCGCCCTGTTGCATTTGTGTTATAATGTTTCCACCAGCAGCCGCACCTCCACCACCGCCACCAGCACCACCGCCACCAGCACCGCCGCCAGCACCGCCACCAGCTGCGGGCGCCGAAAGCACCGCTTGTCTTTTTCTGTCTCCCTCTGTCTGAAGTCGTTCTTGCTCTTTAGCTGCCCTCTCTTTTTCATGCATCTCCTGCGCCCTGATCAATTCCATTTCTTCTTCTTGGGCCTTTCTGACACGTTCCTCTTTATATCTTCTAAAAGCGGGCAGCCCACGTCCTCCCATTGCTCTTTGTCGTTCGTCCTCTTCAATTCCGGCTTCTATTAGAGAAGTATCTCCAGTTGGACGACCCCCTTCATCAAACCCAAACTCAGGCCTGCGGGAGTTCACGCCCCCAAGGCGGTTCTCGTCTATTCTCTTTGTACTCTCTTGACGTTTTATGGCATTCTTAAGTGCTTTTTCATCATTAAATCTACCTTTCATCTGACCCTTATTTATGAAACGCTTCCTTCTCTTAACCAAAGAGGAGTCGCCCGATGCATCAATGCCTAGGCCCGTATTAAATTTTCTCTCAGCCTTTGCTGCCGACTTGGCCTTTTCATCTTCCAGTCCCTCAAGCGTCTTAGCACTTTTCTCTTGATCCGCAGCGATCTTTCTATCCGTTTGTTCTTTAATAAGATCTGCTTGTTGAGCCGCATTAGCAAGACCACCACCAGCACACCCACCTCCTCCTCATCCTCCTGCTTTACCACACTCTACTAGATTCACTATATCTTTATCAATGTTAATCAAGACGCCCAGCATTCCCCCTGCCGGAAATCCTCCGGGGCCTGCTGGAGCAACGCCCGCAGCACCTGCACCAGCACCTCCCGGTCCACCTGCACCAGCACCTCCCGGTCCACCAGCAACCCCAACACCGCTGGCTGCAACTCTAGCCGCAGCGTCGGCCTCTCTCTTATCCTGTGCCTTTTTCTTGTCCGCATCGTTCTTCTTTCTTTTCGCGTCTCTTTCATCTTGTAGTCTTTGTTGTTCATTCCTCGACGCTTGCATTTGTGCATCAAGCTGACCCCGCGTTACTCTGGTCTGGCCCCCCGATTCTGAGAATTCTCTAATTCCCTTAACAGAACTAACCCTTCCGGCATTCATAAATTCCTTGAGCTTGGCAACTGGGTCATCGGGGCCAATTGCAAACTCTCCAGCGCCCACGTCTTTAGGCTCCAAGGCCTTCGCTCGTCCCGGTGCCTTGGCACGTTCGAATGGGTCTCCCTCCCTTGCGGTTGTTATGCGATCCTTGTTAATCTCTCTCAGCTGGTCCCTTTTCTTTTTATCCGCACCTTTCTGAAGGGCCGCCGTACTCACGTCTGGACGGAATGCGGCGCCGCCAACTCTGCCTCTGGCTTGCGCTCTCGCGCCTGTTGCAGCAGCGCCACTGAGAACTCTTTCTTCTCCTACGGTTTGCTCTCTACGGCTACTTAGTGTTAACGCAGCACTCACCATCCTCGCCGTTGCCGGTGATTGTATCGACCCTTGTAGCTCTGGATCAGCCCCAGCCCCAGTCCCGCGCGTTGTACCTCCCTCGAATTTCTCATCGAGTAGTTCCCGAAGCCTCAAGCTTCGCGCTCTAGTCTTTTCTGAATCCGAAGCGTCGTCGGCGGCCCCACGTTCTCTCACTCCCTGTCTGTCCAGTCTAGCCGCTTTCTCGGCTTCCGTTTCGGGCCTCATCCCACCGGCGTTATTCTTCCGCAATCTGTCTTGAAACTCCCTAGATGTAGGAAGATCTTCGTCGAATTCCGCCTGCGTAATCGACTTTGTTACTCCCTCCCGTGTCTCCGATAAGACACCTTCTGGCCCGTGAAACGGCGGATACGCAAAGCCCCGATCTTCCTCCAGCGTTCTCTCTTGCGATGGTCTCGGGTGAGCCGGTTCGGTCACTCTCAGTGATGGTCTCTCCTCTGGGACAGGGTCTGGGACAGGATCTTTTGCTGGTGGAACTTGCCCTTCCTTCCTTGAGTCTTGGATCGCCTTTATGAGTTCAAGGGTTTTTGGAATCCCTTCCTCAACGATAATCCTAGTCACCTCGTCTTGATCACCTGTCTCCTCTGCCGCCTCAACCCGGTCGCTGATCGCTCTCGATTCCTTTTTAAGTCGGTCTATCTTTTCTCTCGCGCCCTCTTCTTTTTTCAATGCCTTTTTCTCGGACGGTACAGGCGTCTTCATTTCATCCGTTGTTTTTGGAATGTTCTCAGTAGCCTTCTTATTTTCTTCTGTTTTCTTAACAACCTCTGCCGTCGTGGTATTAAGTGCTTGTGTCTCAGGAAGCAAGCCACCACACAGACAGGTAAGTATCTGCTTTAAAATATCATTGCTTGTTTGTATCGCTCCAAGAATCCCACCAGCACGGGCCTGTGTCTTGGCAGCTTGCTTAGCTTTCGGATCTTGCGGAGCCTCTTGTTGAGCCTTGATGCGTTTTCTGACCTCTTCTAATGCCTTTTTCTTTTCAACGAATGGATCTTTTGAGCGAACGTCTCTCTTTCCGGACTCCCCTGTCTCGCTTGCTGTAATATCAGAAATGTCTTTAGTCAAATCGGCTATCAGTTTATCTAGGAGTCCTAAAGCTTCCACGTCTGTCTTGCCAGTTAGCTGTCCTTCAAGATCGCTCAGCGTCTTATCCAAAAACTCCCCCAACAACCCCGCCTCTGGGAATGCGCTACTGGTAAGATTCTTCCGAAGACCCGTCTCTCCAAACTTGCCCGATTCAGCCCCGTCTTTGGCAACTCTATCAATTTGAGCTTGAATGTCATCAAATATTGTTAAGAAGCTTCCCTTGGCGCGATTGGGGTCAGGCTGGGACAGAGTACTCGGATCAACCCCGGTCGCCAACGCCAACGCCCTCAGATCAAGAGGAGATGTTGTCAACTCACCACCCAACACGGTAATGATCGCATCAAGCCTTCTGGTGATTTCAGTACAGCAAAGGCCAAGTCCAATCTCAGCGGCAGCAGACTTGTCTGACCTTTTGGCTTCGGCTTCCTCTCTTTGTTCTCTCGGTGCTGGTCTCCCCTCTTGAGATGTTCGAGACTTCTCTTTCTTTTTGCCGTCGTCTGCTGCCTTACCGTCTTTCTTCTCTTCGCCCTCTATTAAATCTTTGTCCTTTTTAGCTTTATCTTTCGCTTCCTTCTCGTCCTTTTTACGAACTTTATTCTGCTTCTTCTGACTTTCGTTGAGTTTTTGTGCTCTCTTAAGTCGGTTCGCAGCGCGCCTCTCGATTTCTTCTTCAATCTTCAATCTCTCTTTGGCAGCCTCAAGCTCTGTCTTATTGGTTCGCGTCGGCATCCTTTGAACTTCTGCTTCTGCTCCAGCAACCCTAGTTCGTGCCTGCTCTGTTACCTTTTGCTGCTTCTCAAGACGCACTCTTGCTAAGTCTTCTGCCGCTTGAGCAGATGTACCCCCTCGCATTGCAGCAAACTCCGCTACTGCATCTTGGAAGTCATGGGCTGCCCGTAAAAATCCTTCTTCAGCGGTTTGCAATACAACCTGAAGTTGAGCATTTTGGCGTGCGGTTTGTTTCTCAAGTATACCAATCTGAGCATTTCCGATTCTCTCCATAACAGTGCCCAGAGTCTCCTGTTCGGTTTGTGCATCTAGTATGTTGTTCAGTTCTTGCCTAAGAATATCACCGACACCCGGCAGTCCACCGGCCTCTGCCATTCCCACTCCTCTTATACCCGCAGATGTAATTAGGTTATTAAGCAACTCATCTTTTATCTTCTGAACCTCTCCCGCATCGCCCGGATCTAGCCCTCTAGCTTCAGCAATGCCGCGAGCTTTAGTTTCTATTCGACCCGCAAGTAACTTGTCCCCACCCTGAAGTCTGGTGATGAGGTCTACAGCTTCGTCAAAACTAACCGACCCACCATCTGCGGTTGCGCGCTCTAGAGCATCCAGCGGTCCCGTAATTGTCTTGTTAAAGTCTTGAACAGTTATTTCGCCCTTCTGGAGCTTATTGAGTCCATCCAATATGGAGACCACGGTTGACTTTGATGCCAACTCTCTGGCCTTCTGCTCATGTATTTTCCCTTCGATGGCGGCTAATAATCTAGTATCGTTTGCCAATTCCTTTAGAGCGGCTTCCGTCCCGTTAATCTCTGAATTTAATTTCGCCAACTCATCAGAATTCGCCCTCATCTCTTGTGTTAGCGCTACTGCACCTTCACCACCTCCACCCAATGCGGCCTGTCCCGGTTTCAAGCCAAGCTTCTGTCTCGCAGCGTCTCGTTTTTGCTCTAGAGTTTCCAATCTATTGAACAGAGTGTTCGGGTCTAACACGTCTCCAGCGAGTGCAGTTCCGCCCTGTACGCCACCCTTCGCAAGAATCTCCAGTCTCTTCTGGAGGTCGGCGGTTGCTCTCTTGAACGCATTAGGCGTCCTACCCAACGCCTTATCTATCCTGTCCCTAATGGATTCCTGCTTATCCAGCACTCCAAGCTCGCTTTCTAATCGGAACTTATTTATTTTTTGTTGTACGCGAGCCACATCTAACAGTGAATTTTTGAATGAATTGAGGGCACTAAAAGCAGCAGAAAGCTGTTGAGCAGCTATTTCAGAAACTTGCCCAAGAAGCTCCGTAACCTTACCGGTCTTTTCAAGAATATTTGTAAGCTGGTCAAAGCTAAACACGAGACCTTCGCCTTGGCGTCCTTGGGCTGCTTCACCCTCTAATGCCTTTACCAGTGCTTCCATGGCTTGGGGAGGTAGCTCTATGCCCGCGCCCAACAGCCCCGAGCCTGCTTCTTTATCAGTGGCTTTTTTGCCTATGATGGCATCTCTTACATCCTGATTGCTGATAGTCTCACCGGGTTCGCGACCAAGCTTGAGGTCATTTAAAACATCTCTCATAATTCTGGGCAAGTCACTTTGAGCCTTTGCTAAGTCTCCCAAGTTCTTAAAGGCAACGTCTCCTTCGTCCTTACCTCCCAAGCTTTGTAGTTGGCTTACCCCTGCGTCAATTTGCTCATCGGTAGCAGCAGCTACATTTTCAAACGGGTTGAATTCCTCAAGCTTCCCAATAAGCTTTTCTCCTGTTATCATATCAAACTCAGATTGAATTTGACCAGCAAGAGTTTGAACTTGATCGGAAATGCCCGTAAGAGTACCTCCAAACAGTTCTAGCCCGGCAGCTAAGGCGTCTAGCGCCTGAGTAGACTGTCTCAATAGCTCAGTTGATCTAGCCCGTGCCGCTGACTCTGCAACCATTTCTACGGTCTGTTGCTCAACGGCCCTAATGGACCTCAAGGCCCCTTTTGCTGCGTCGGATTGTGCCTTAGTGCCACTTTCAACTATCTTTTCTAGCTCCGCTATCTTGTCCCTCAAAATACCTATCTTGGCTGCCCCGTCAGCCGCTTCCGCAAGCTCCGCATTTAAGTCAACAAATACTTCTGCTAATTTTCCGGCCTCGGCCTCTCTTCCGGATTTCTCTAGCAGCGTTATTTGATTCGCTACGTCTTTCAAAAACTTAATCTGGGTCAAGTTTCCAATAAACCTATCCAGTTCTTTACCAAATTTGCCTAGAGGGTCTGCTACATTAGTAAGAGTGGAGCTTAAGTCCGCAAAGGCATTATCAATAAGTACGGCTTGAGCTTCTACGCTACTGACATCGGGATCAATAGTTTGCATATCAGCTAATGTATTAAGAGTGTCCATGTCTCCAAGCTGAGCCAAATCAGTGGTGAATTGGTCAATGATTCTCCCAAACTGTTCCTCGATTTTCTTTATGTCGTCGTCGCTAATTTGATCAGCGGCATTCTTGATTGCCTCGCCAAAGATCAGAAACTTACCTATATTAATATTCTTCTCTATGCGATCAAACGACCCCGCAAGATTCCCAAGCAATCCTCCAATTATAGGTAGCTTTGTTATGAAAAGATCAACACCATTGAGCAAGCTTGAGAATATCCCTTCGCTACCTATTTGGGAAAGCTGTTCGCTAAAGGCGTCTACTGACTGAGCGCCCGCTCCTGTAAAATCGCCACGAGCACCACCCCTAAGATCACCACTTAGTGCTCCTCTCAAGGTTGTTTCACCCTGCGCAACCGCCCCGACATCGGCCCCCATGAATAACCCGTCAATCACGCTCAGGACGGTGTTGCCAATACCCAACCACGGGGCGATCAGGTTCGGCAGCGCCTTATTAACTGCGGTCTCAAACAAATTGCCTGCCGAGAATATCTGCTCCGTAAAGTTAGCTTTTATAGACTGCTCTATAAATTTAGCCGAGTCCGTAACGACTTCTTCTAGTTGGGTATTCACACCGCGTAGGTTTGCAGTACTCACTATACTTAGTTTAGAAAGGTTGTCGAAGGTTTTACTAAGTTTTTCAGCTGACTTCTGCAACGTAACAAGGGCATTGAATTCTAATTGATTTTGGAATGCAACGAAGGCCTGCCCAAGCCCATAAAGTATGCCAATTACGGCCACAATAGCCCCTACCAATATAGCAATAGGTGCAGCAACTGCGAACAGTGGCGAGAATGCTAATACCAAACCAATGCCTAAGCCTGCAATAATGGCTATCAATGAGTTAGCAGCGGCATCAACTCCAGCAAGCTGGGCCGCACCCTTTTCTCCTGTGCCACCTCTCCTGCCCTTGACTCCCGGTGCCAGTTCTTCTTCCTTGCCAAATACTGCATTTTTGAATGCGTCTGCCAAAGGTTTTATGATAACTTTGCCAATGGCTGCTGCGATGAGTAGCGGCGTTAGAAGTGCAAACCCGGCTGTGATGACCGGCAACATTGCCGTTATCCCTGCCGATATCGATGTCAAGGCACCGGTTGCCCCGGCAACCGCCCCCGCACCACCTACCCCAGAGATGCCGATTTTGGCGCCGATTCCGGCGATGCCCCCACCGATTGCCGAAAGTCCTCCTCCTATCCCC
>Ga0114909_1001461_pt1 | contig 13201 bp, 12 predicted proteins | sample MalvireepMed_906_FD_87290 | JGI IMG/M metagenome (GOLD analysis project Ga0114909, IMG submission 87290) | Marine viral communities from the Global Malaspina Expedition - Malaspina viral metaG DeepMed_906 | ecosystem: Environmental > Aquatic > Marine > Oceanic | place: Mediterranean Sea...
AAAAGCTAAAGTAAAGAATGAAAATAAATCAACAAGTGAAAATGGCACCTATATCCCCTGAAAATAAAGCTTATATGCTTTTTTGGTAAATACTAATAAATGACAATTATACCCAATCAAAGCCAAAAGGCGAGCCTTATAGCCAGACAAAAAAGCCTGAGAGTCATACAAGACATGCTCTATCCAAGTGAAGTTCAACCCTCTCTCTTCTTTCCCTACAGATAGCTTCATTTAAACTTAACGTTAAGCTGTTATGACGACGGCGAGCACAAAATTGATGAAGAAAGCATTTAACTAGCTAAGTGCAAAAAATAAAGTATACATTGTGTTAACTATCTAAATTTGTAACAATTTATTCAATAGTAGCGTTTAGTAAACACTAAACTTTATCGCTAAACATTAAAAAACATTAAATTGATGGAATATATATGACTAAGCTAAGTTGTAATAGCTTACCTGCCCTTTATAAAAATACCTTAACCAATAAGAAATTAACTAGAATTACCATTTTATTATTTTTGTGTTTGTGTTTGTGTTTGTGTAGCCTTTTTACCCAAGCATCTCAACTGAGTGATAATAAACAAGCGATTCAAGCCAAGGAAGCAATAAAACCTCTAAATATTCCTTACAGTGATCAAAAAATCAACGTTGATGGAGAACTGGATGAAGCTATTTGGCAACAAGCATTAAATATATCCCTTGATATCGTCAATAGCCCTTGGGATAACTTAGCAAGTCCAATCAAAACAGAGGCAAAATTAATTGAGAATGGTAACTACCTCTATGTTGCTTTTATTGCTTATGATCCTGAGCCAGAAAAAATCCAAGGTTTTTTAGGCGATAGAGATACCAAATGGAGTGATGATATCGTCGGCATTAAATTAGATACTCATAACAATCGCAGATTAAACTATGAGTTCTTCGTTAACCCTTTTGGAGTACAAAACGACGCTACGTTTAATGAAATTACCGGTAAAGCCAACACCTTATGGGATGGCATATGGGACTCTTACGGGAAAATAACACCTCAAGGTTATCAAGTAGAGATAGCCATACCCTACAACATCTTAAACTTCGAAGAAAACGGCTTAGAAAAAAAATGGGCTATTGAGCTGATGCGCAGCTACCCACGCGAAACCCGCTTAAGAATATCTCATGTACCACTAAATAGAGATAACCCTTGTTGGTTATGCCAATACCCTGAAGCTATTGGTTTTAAAAATGCTAAAACAGGTAAGAATATAAGATTAACCCCGGCAATTACTGCTAGTAAAAATCAACAACGAAACATTTATGATAATACTGATAACTGGCATGACGAAAATGACATTGATGCTGGCATAGGCTTACGCTGGGGAATTGATGCAAACACTTCATTAAATGCCACTTTAAATCCTGATTTCTCTACGGTGGAAGCCGATGCGGGCCAACTCAGTATTAACACCACTTTTTCATTATTTTATGATGAAAAAAGAGCTTTCTTCTTAGATAATATTGATTATTTTGACAGCAACTATGACTTAGTTTACACCCGTAACATTGCTGATCCCGATTATGGCGCTAAGCTAACTGGCCGAGCTAATGAACACAGTTACGGGTTATTTGTCACTAACGATACCGAAACAAATTTTTTCATGCCTGGTAACTTAAGTTCTGATATTGCCTCACTTGATCAAGAAAGTCATTCTACAGCGCTTCGTTATCGTTTTGATCATAATGAAGATTTATCGGTTGGCTTAATCTCTACACTAAGAAAATCCGATGATTACCATAACTATGTCACGGGATTTGATGGCAAGTACCGCCTGACTGAATCAAATGTATTAAAAGCGCAGCTGCTTAGTTCACACACCCAATACCCTGACGATTTATATAAAAGCTTTTGTTTATCTGGCGAGTGTGAAAATCAAATACCCACAGATTGTAGCTTCGGTAATTGTGCATATAACGAGCAAGTCAGTCGTAGCAATATTGAAGGTTCGTTCAGCGACCAAGCAATAAAGCTTGATTTCAATCATAACTCTGAATATTGGAGCATAAATTTAAGCCATGAAGATATTGGCAAAAATTTTCGCGCTGATTTGGGCTATATGCCTAAAGTAGATATTAAAAAAGAACTAGCTAAAGTCACTTATCATTATTATGGTGAGCCTGACAGTATCTGGCAAACGGCAAACCTATCGGGGCAATGGCATTTAATTGAGAATGAAAACGATGAGTTTATTGAGCAATCGATGCAAAGTGTATTCTCCATTGATGGGCCAAAACAATCTTACTTTGAGTTATTACTTACTCATGCCGAAAAAGTTGGCTTACGCCATGATGATGGCAAACTCGATATTGATGGCAATACTAATCGCTTTACAGAAAATCAATTAAATTTATACAGTAAAGCGCATCTTAGCCCTCGCGTATATCTTAGTGCAGATATCATACTGGGTGATAAAATTGACTATAACAATGATAGGTTAGGTGAAATTCAACAAGCAGCTATAAATTTCACTTGGAATATAACAAACCACCTTGAATTAGATGTTACACAAACTTACAGTAAATTAGATGCAGAGCCTGTTAACATCAATACCAATGATAATGTTTACACTGCCAATTTAACCGATTTACGTCTGTCATATCAATTTGATGTACAAAGTTACTTAAGATTGAGCATGGTTTATACCGATATTGACCGAAATGTTGAGAATAATCCCTTTGTAAGTGTTTCTGCAAAAAACAGAAATTTAGCCACACAGCTAATTTATGCCTATAAATTGAATCCGCAAACAGTATTCTTCTTAGGTTATTCAGATAACAGCTACCAAGATGACTATCTCAATAAGTTATCACGTGAAGAAAGAACACTTTTCAGTAAGATAAGTTACGCTTGGATGCCATAGCTTTTTTTTACGCTACTAACAGGAGTTTTTATAATGAATAAAATCAACATTAACGGCTTAATTTTATCTTGCGTAGCTTTAGTTAGCGTAAGCTTACTAAGTGCTTGTGCTAGCGAGCCAAACTCCGAACAAGCCCCGACTAAAGCTAAAAGTAATATCAAGAAAATAAATAAAACATCACCTGTACCACCTGAATATACTAACAGGCAATTAACTGGCGCTTGGCAGATAGAGTTTATAAAAACTAAACCTGTAATCGATCGCAGCCCTGCTCAGCTAGTATTTTTAGCAAATAATAAGTTAAGCGGGTCAGCAACCTGCAATAACCTATCCGCAAGTTATAATGTTGATAATATAAAGCAAACGCTTGCATTTAGCCCTGCAGCTGTTACTAGAAAAATGTGCCCTGCTGCACTAATGGAGCAGGAAACAAGATTTTTATCAGTATTAAATAAAATAAGCCATTACCAAATCAAGCAAAGCATGCTTTACTTATTCAATGAAAAAGATGTAATAATGCTTAAAGCAAGCAAAGTAGAATAACTGCTCCTCGCGGTAAAAGTGCCTCAAAAGTATAAATAGGTAAATAATTAGACTTTTTAGGTATATAGCAGTATAAGTTATAACAAAATATCACTTCTTTTTTTGATATAACTCGCTAACCTTAATCTATTGCAAACAATCCATAGGATTTTATAATGTCGACCATATTTGAAGATAACTCTACAAGCATTGGCAATACGCCACTGGTAAAACTTAATCGCGTCATTGGTGTTAACAACGGTGCCAATGTCTACGCAAAAATAGAAGCAAGAAACCCAAGTTTCAGTGTTAAATGTCGTATTGGCGCAAGCATGGTATGGGATGCCGAAGAAAAAGGTCTTTTGGCTGCAGGTAATGAAATCGTAGAACCTACTAGTGGTAATACTGGTATTGCATTAGCATTTGTCGCTGCTGCACGTGGTTATGCTATAACGCTAACTATGCCTAGCACGATGAGTCTAGAGCGCCGTAAATTATTAACGGCTTTAGGCGCTAATGTTGTCTTAACTGATGGCGCAAAAGGAATGGGTGGTGCAATTGCTAAAGCGCAAGAAATTAAAGACTCAAACCCTGAAAAATATGTGTTATTAGGTCAGTTCGATAACCCTGCTAATCCAAAAATTCACGAAGAAACAACTGGACCAGAAATTTGGCGCGACACTGAAGGTAGTATTGATATCTTTGTTGCTGGTGTTGGTACAGGTGGCACACTAACAGGTACTAGTCGCTATATTAAGCTTACCAAAGGCAAAGCGATTACAACTGTTGCTGTTGAACCTACTGATTCTCCAGTTATCACACAAGCACTTGCCGGTGAAGAATTAAAACCTGGTCCTCATAAAATTCAAGGTATTGGTGCTGGTTTTATTCCGGGCAACTTAGACTTAGAAATGGTTGATGCTGTTGAACAAGTATCAAACGAAGATGCTTTTGCTATGGCGCATCGATTAATGAAAGAAGAAGGCATCCTTGCTGGTATCTCTTCAGGTGCGGCAGTTGTTGCAGCTAAACGTTTAGCTGCATTACCTGAAAACCAAGGTAAAAACATTGTAGTGATATTACCAAGCTCGGCAGAGCGTTATTTATCAAGTGCTTTGTTTAGCGATAGCTTTAGTGAGCAAGACTTAGTTCAGTAATATTGCTTTATTATTCTTTTAAAAAGACACTTCGGTGTCTTTTTTTGTTTTCGACTGTAATTATTTACCGCCATAATGTTCACCTTAGCCATTAAAGTACGTTATGATAAAAACAACAGATAATTTATAAAGTTGCTTCTTAATGCCCCATTTAAAATACTTATTAATACCACTCATATTACTATTAAATGCTTGTGGTGGTGATGATAAAAAAGTAATTACAACGGTAGATAATCCAGAAATAGTTGCGCTAGCATTCTTTGATGCTTTGTATAATGAGAAAAATGTAAAAAAAGCGGCATCGGTGTGTAGTCCAAAGCTTGCCAAACTAATTTTGCATTATCGCTCACCGCAAGCTGTAGCACGCCATCTTTTTAATATGTCTTATGATAGTGTGGAGGTGAAGCCAGATACCTCAGGAGTTAAGGTTAGAGAACAGTTTAAAGGTACAGCAAATATAACTATTTATTTTGATGGCTACTATCAAGAAGAGCGCATTAAAGATGTTAAACGTTTAGCAATAATTCAACGAGATGGTAAGTGGTTTATTGATAAAATATTAAAAGACCCATTTTAATATTGCTATAAAAACCTCACTGGCAATGTGATCAATTCTCTTCGTTAAAAATCGTAAATAAAAAGGCCATCATGTTAAAAATTGGAAAATATCAGCACTTCAAAGGTAGTTACTATCAAGTACTCCACCTTGCTCGTCACAGTGAAACAGAAGAGTTTTTAGTGGTTTATCATCCTCTTAATACCCCTAGCGACATATGGGTTAGACCATTAGCTATGTTTGACGAGACGATAGAGCGAGAAGGTGTTTCAATAAAGCGCTTTAGTTACATTGAAGGTTAACTCAATGCACTTAAGCGTTTATTTTTTGATAAACTAACCAATTGAAAAAAAATTATGTTCTTGCCATGGTACTTGCTTAGATTGAATAGCAGTAACTTCTGCTTGTTCTGGCCCATGGCTAAGCCATGCAAGCATTTTATCTATACTTGCTTGCTGACCACATAACAGAACTTCGACATCACCATCGACCAAGTTACGGGCATATCCACTTAAACTGAACTCTATCGCTTGCTGTTGGCTTGATGCTCGAAAATATACACCTTGAACTGTTCCTGAAATATGCACTATATAGCAAACATTCATACGCTCTACTCTTGTTATTAATATTAATATATTTATAAATTCAGCTTATTAAATTTGCACCTAAGGCTTTCATTGTCTAAAATCGGCGCAAACTCCTATCCTCAAATTGAATAAGCTTTTCAAATTATTCATTTATTAAAAGTAAGTATAGACCTATGTCAGCAAGAATTTATTTAAATGTTGGTCGTGAAAAATCACTTCTACGTAAACACCCATGGATTTTCTCCAAAGGTATTAGCAAAATCAAAGGTAAACCTATGTTAGGTGAGACTGTTGATGTTTATGATAATAAAGGAAATTGGCTTGCAAAAGGCGCTTATTCCCCCGAATCTCAAATCAGAATAAGAGTATGGAGTTTTAATGAAACTGAAGAAATTGATAGACAGTTTTTCTTTGAAAAACTGAAAAACGCCCAGCTAAGGCGTGATTGGTTTATTGAAAAAGGTGGCTTAACGGGTTATCGATTAATTGCTGGTGAGTCCGATGGCTTACCCGGCATCACCATAGATAAATACGATAATTTCATTGTCTGTCAACTTCTTAGCGCCGGCGCTGAGTTTCATCGTTATACCCTTGTTGACTGTTTAAAAGAACTTTACCCACAATGTCACATTTATGAGCGCTCTGATGTTGATGTACGTAAAAAAGAAGGCCTAGAGCCTGTTACGGGCTGGTTAACTGAACCTCAAGAGTCAACAGAATGCATAATTGAAGAACACGGTATTAAAATCCATGTTGATATCGCCACAGGGCATAAAACAGGCTTCTATTTAGATCAACGAGACTCACGCCTCGCTGCCGGTAAGTTTGCTAAAGACAAATCGGTATTAAACTGTTTTTCTTATACCAGCACATTTTCACTACACTGTGCCGCAAATAACGCTAAAGAAGTTGTCAATGTTGACGTTTCACAAGCAGCGCTTGACTTAGGTAAACGGAATCTTGAATTAAATGGTTTGAGTGATAGCAATGTATCTTTTGTCAAAGAAGATGTTTTTAAACTATTACGTCGTTACCGAGAAGAAAAGCGACGTTTTGATATGATTATCTTAGATCCACCAAAATTTGTTGAATCAAAAGCGCAGCTAACAGGTGCATGTCGCGGATATAAAGACATCAACATGCTAGCCATGCAGTTATTGAACCCTAACGGCTTATTATTGACCTTTTCATGCTCAGGTTTAATGGAAGCAAGCTTATTTCAAAAAGTCGTTGCTGATGCTGCCTTAGACGCCAAGCGCAATGCTTACTTTGTTGAACGTCTACAACAAGCTGCAGACCACCCTATTTCATCCAATTATCCTGAAGGATATTATTTAAAGGGCTTAGTTTGCCAAGTTGAATAAGTTCAAAAAAAAAAGACTAAGTTGTAATTATCAGCTTAGTCTTTTCTTTTAATCAATTTCTTCAATGTAAATTCCGATGAGATAGCAATTTTTACTTTCTTCATCAATGCGCACTACCTTTCCGCTAACATCTAATGCTTGTACCTGATTACCGGCCGAGTCTAACTTAACTCTTACATGTGTGCCCATTGCTAATGGATGCTCTACCTCTAAAGCCATGCCCGTAGCGCTTAAGTCTCGACAAGTTGCCGATATTTGGCTGTTAACTTCATCGTCAATAACAGTAACAACTACTTCACTGTTTAACATCATACGATAAAAGTCGCGCTTATCATTAAAACTGTTCATCTTTACTCCCCATTAGACGATATTGTTATTTTAGTATTTATACTGAGCTAGCCTGACAGTGTCAATATGGCAAAGTAAAAAATAACTCGCTTATTGATCTACTGTAGTACTTTTAAATGATTAATAATACGCTTCACAGAAATTGGTGAAGATGTTCCTAAGTTTTGTGCAAATAAAGAAATTCTTAACTCTTCTATCAACCACCTTGTATTAAGTAACTCCGCAGCTATTGGTTTATCTTTACGCTGTTTACTTAACAATAACTGGTATGCATCATTGACTTTATTTACTTCAATTAACTTTAATCTGTCTTGATTTGGATCGATTGGTAGTTTCTCTAAGCGGCGTAACATACCTTGCAAAAATCGAATAATATCATCGAGTTTACCTAACCCTGACGCAGTAACAAAACCTTTGAAAATAAGCAGTTCACTTTGCTGCTTGATATCGCTATGCGACTGAATTATGTTAAGAGCAACACTGCCTTTCATCTTTTTACTTATGTCATGACGTAGACTTAACGCCTTTTCTACTTTAATTGCCGCCACTAATACCGTATCAGCAATTTCGCTGCGGACATAATCACGACAGAGATCGAACTCGCGTTCAGCCTGAGGCAATAAGCCCTGTGCTTTTTTGTCAGCATACTCTTGTACTAAATGCGAACACGCACCTTGGATGCAATCTTGCAGCAAGTCACTTATTGAACCAAAAGGATTAAAATATAAACCTAACTTAGCTTTATTAGGCAATTTTTCTTGTAAAAACTTTATTGGCGATGGAATGTTTAATAAAATTAATCGGCTGATGCCTTTAAGCATAGCAGCCTGAGCGTGCTCTTCTTGTTCAAAAAGTTCAATCGCCACACTCTTATTATGATCAACCAGAGCAGGGAAAGCTTTGATGGTAATATTGGCAACCTTTTTTTCATAACCTTTAGGTAAGTGGCCAAAGTCCCACTGTGTTAAACCACTTTGCTCTATACCTTTTTCTGCTACTTTCTGAATTGAGGCTTTTACTTTACCCTGTAATTCAGCTTTTAATTGGTTTAGTTGACGGCCTTGTTTTAAAAGCTTGCCTTTTTCATTAACCACCTGAAAGTTCATGGTTAGATGTACTGGAACTTGCAAAGCAAGCATTTCATTTTGCCAAACATCTTCAGGTAAACGTACACCTGTCATACGCAATAATTGCTTTGCTAACGCTTGTGTTAACTCTCCTTCCTCAGAAGGCATCGCAGCTAAACAAGCTTGAGCATAATTTGGAGCGGGTACAAAATTACGGCGTAATGATTTAGGTAAAATTTTAATTAACGCAACAATCAAGTCATAACGAAGTGCGGGAATTAGCCAGTCAAAGCCAGCCTCTTGAACTTGGTTTAATAAAGCAATAGGAATGATTACACTGATGCCATCATCAATTTCGCCTGGGCTAAAATGGTACTTCAGTGGTAAGGTTAAGTTGTCTTGTTGCCATGTATCAGGATATTCTTTTGCTGATAACTCACTTGATGTTTCATTCAGTAAAAACGCTTTGGTAAAATCAAGTAGCTGGGCATTTTGTTTTTTTTGCTTTTGCCACCACGCTAAGAAGCTTCGTTGGCAAACAATATCCTCAGGTATTTTTTCAAGATAAAAATCAACAAGTTGTTGTTCGTCAATTAAAAAGTCTTTGCGGCGAGCTTTCTGCTCCAAAGCTTCAATGCTGGCTACCAACTTTTGATTATGTGCTAAAAATTTTTCTTTAATAAAGCAGTCGCCATTAACGAGAGCCTCACGAACAAATAACTCTCGACAAGTTTGTGGCTCAATATTGTTGAAGTTTACTTTTCGTTTACTAACAATTGTTAAGCCGTAAAGGGTAACTTGCTCAAACGCGACTACTGCACCTTGCTTCTTTTCCCAGTGCGGCTCACTATAATTACGCTTAACTAAATGCTGTGCTAAGGGCTCAATCCAAAGCGGATCTATTTTGGCATTCATGCGGGCAAATAAACGACTGGTTTCAACGAGCTCTGCTGACATTAACCATTTAGGTGCTTTCCTCGCTAACGCTGAAGCAGGAAAGACAAAAAACTTCATGCCTCTAGCACCTTTGAATTCCCTGTTTTCATCTTGTTGACCAATATGACTTAATAGACCCGATAACAAAGCTTGATGAACAGGTATTAAATTTGACTGTGCTGTCGTTTCTTGCTCTTTATCATTGCCTTTACTTGGGTTATTCGACGACTGATTTTCATCAAGCTTAAATTGATAATCTATGCTGCTTAAATTAATCTTTTGCTCTTTTAAGGTTAGTTTCAATTGGCTAAAAATATCTTGCCACTCGCGTAAGCGCACGTATGAAAGGTACTCTCGTTGACAAAGCTTCCTGAATTGGTTTTGCGTTAAATTTCCTCTTTGCTCATTAATGTATTGCCATAAATTTAGTAAGCTAATAAAGTCTGACTGCTTATCTTTAAAACGATTATGCTTTTCATCACTTTGTTGCTTTTTCTCATGTGGACGTTCACGAGGATCTTGGATACTCAAAGCACTAACAATAACGAGTACCTGCTCAAGACAACCAAACTCAATGGCACTCAGCACCATTTTTGCTAAACGCGGGTCAATCGGAAATTTAGCTAATAAACGCCCTGCTTTTGTTAACCTAATATGCTGGGTATCATTCGCGTTGATCTTACCTTTATCACTATCAATAGCAGCGATTTCTTCTAATAAACGCATACCATCAGTAATATTACGATTATCAGGTGATTCGACAAATGGAAACTGGCTAATATCGCCTAAATCAAGCGCTAACATTTGCAGAATAACGGTAGCTAAGTTTGTCCGTAAGATCTCAGGATCAGTAAATTCACTGCGATTATTAAAGTCCTCTTCACTGTATAACCGTATGCAAACACCTGATGATACACGACCACAACGACCAGATCGTTGATTAGCACTCGCTTGAGATATCGCCTCAATAGGTAAACGTTGTACCTTAGTTCGATAACTATAACGTGAAATACGTGCGGTACCGGGATCGATAACATACTTAATGCCAGGCACTGTTAGACTTGTTTCAGCAACATTAGTCGCCAGTACTATATTTCGACCGGTATGGGGCTTAAAAATACGGTTTTGCTCTGCAACCGTAAGCCGTGCATATAAAGGTAATATTTGCGTATGCGGCAAGTTGGCTTTTTCTAAAGCATTAGCGGTATCACGGATTTCTCGCTCACCATTAAGGAAAATGAGAATATCCCCCTGACTGATGCCGCCTAACTCATCAACGGCATTAAGAATTCCACTGACTACATCGACGGCTTCAGTTTCTTGTGTCTCTATTTGATCATTTAACGGCCGGTATAGCACCTCAACCGGATAGCTCCTGCCCGATACTTCAATAATAGGTGCTGGCTTTCCATTAGCATCACAAAAATGATTAGCAAAACGTTGTGGATCTATCGTTGCAGAAGTAATAATAACTTTTAGATCTGGTCGCTTTCTTAATACTTGTTTCAAATAGCCAAGTATAAAGTCAATATTTAAACTGCGTTCATGGGCTTCATCAATGATGATGGTATCATATTGACGTAGTAATCTGTCCCTCTGCATCTCAGCCAATAAAATACCATCTGTCATCAGCTTAATATAACTTTGCTCGCTGACCTGATCATTAAAACGTACTTTGTAACCGACTTGCTCACCAAGTTTAGTATTAAGCTCATCAGCGATACGATTTGCAACCGTTCTAGCGGCAATTCTACGAGGCTGAGTATGGCCGATTAAGCCATCAACACCACGTCCAAGCTCAAGACATATTTTTGGAATTTGCGTAGTTTTACCAGAGCCTGTTTCACCGGCAATAATAACGACTTGGTTTGCTTTTATCGCTGTGGCAATACGCTCAGCGCTTTGCGCGATAGGTAAATCTTCCGGATAATTTATTGTAGGCAAATTAAGCAGTTTCTGCTGTTTTTCACTAATCGACTTTTCAATAGCTTGTTGTATTTGATAAAAGTTTTTTTCGTGTTTTAACGAGTTTTCAGCTTGTCCTTTAGCTAAGCTTTTCTTCAAATTCAGCACACGGCTTTTTAGCCGCGCAACATCGCATTGCTTGGCCTTGGTTAATAACTCAAACAAAGCTTGAATATTTATATTTCTAGGAGAAGGATTAACAGCATAAGACTCAGACAAAGCAAACTCAAATAACAATTTTAAAGCGCTATTTTAACAGTATTCAGTAAGAGTAGAAAAGCACGAACAACTATTTTTTATACATTAACATTGCTTTGTTTATGTGACAGTTACCTCTTTAGTAGCTTTATAAGTACTTATTTAAATGGCCGAACTTAAAAGTTTTATTAGATTGCTGGTTTGAACGGCTTAATACCGGCCATTAGATAAGTAAACTTTAACGATGTAGCTGCTTTATCTGTAATTTAAAAAAGTGGGGAAATAAAAAAACTAGCCGCCAAAATTGCACGACTAGGAGACAAAGGAAAAAGAATGAGTTTGGTATGACTTGATGTTATAGCGAAAGCATCAGTCAGTGTGCAGCATGAAGTTTATCTATCGCTAAGCGGCTTCGCGTATGTTGATCAAATGCTTGTAACACATCATTTCGACAAATTGTGCCTAATAAATTACCATCATCATCGACTACAGGGTAAACTTTTGGTTTGTTTTTTAACATAGTTTGACCAAGTTCAAAAATACTGTCGTAAGGTTTCACAGAGAGAACATCTGTACGCATGATATCTTTCACATTGGCAATATGCTCATTATGATAAATGGTATCTAACATCTTTGCCAAAACATCACTCTCTGAAATGAAACCAAGCAATTTATAGTTTTCATCAATTACAGGGCCACCAATTTGTTTCGTTTTTAAAAAGCGCAGAGACGCTTCTTCAACTGCCATCTCAGGGGTAAATGTCACTGGGTAGTGGTTCATATATTTTTCTACTTTTAATGATTCCATCATCAATACCTCGCTAAAACTAGCTATGCTCAAAACTATAAATATAAAAATACTCAATCATTATTAACAACTGTAGGTAAGTCTTTGCCAAAAAACCACTTTTTAATTTATTATATTAAAATAAATTAAAAAGTATGCTGACATAACAAATAAGAAACGCCTGCTAAACATTTATATCAATAGTGCGACCTCGTCGCTCATCCGTTGCATTTTTCTGTTGCTCAGTTCTTGTCGCTTCTTGAGCTCTGGTTTGTTCTTCTCTTGCAGAGTTTTGCGCTTTCTTCTCTTGTTGTTCATCAATCTTTTGCGTTTCAACTTGCTGGCGTTGTTGTTGTAGTACTTGCGCAACCGAACTTGTATCATTTCCTATTGCAGAAACCATGACTCTCTCCTTTAATATTCTACTAAGCAAGTCAAAACCATCCTATTCCAATACTTAATAATATATTTCTTAACCCTTTATATAATTATAGCAGTAGAAATCTTTTAAGCGCTTTTGATAAAACTAAGTTAGCTGTACGCTAGCAAGGTAAAAATAAAGTACAAAGAATAGATATCCATAAAGCTTTCTACACAAAAAGTTTATTTATTTGCTGGAAATTACTTTTTATCTACCTTGAATTTATGTAGGTTTATTAGGTTGGCCACTAACATTACAATGCCACCAAGTAATAAAGATATCTCGAACTCCTCAGCATAAAAAAGCACACCGATAAGTGCAATTAATGGCAATCTGAAAAAATCTAAAGTAACAATGGTAGTTACATCGGCATATTGCATGCTTTTAGCTAAGCAATAG
>Ga0114909_1001473_pt1 | contig 13096 bp, 13 predicted proteins | sample MalvireepMed_906_FD_87290 | JGI IMG/M metagenome (GOLD analysis project Ga0114909, IMG submission 87290) | Marine viral communities from the Global Malaspina Expedition - Malaspina viral metaG DeepMed_906 | ecosystem: Environmental > Aquatic > Marine > Oceanic | place: Mediterranean Sea...
GGATCGGGGCGGAGGTGAACTGTGTGTTCCCGCTGGGCAGTCACCTGGCCGACATGCGCAAGCTGGCGAACGCCCACGCCAATATCTGCATGTATCGCGAATATGGGCGCAACCTTTGCGAACTGCTTGAGCGGCCGTTCTTCCAGGCGCCCATCGGGCTGACCTCGACGACCAAATTCCTGCGCGCGCTGGGCGAAGAGCTGGGGCTCGACCCCGAACCCTTCATCGAGAAGGAAAAGCACACCACGATCAAGCCGCTGTGGGATCTTTGGCGCTCGGTCACGCAGGATTTCTTCGGCACCGCCAATTTCGGGATCTGCGCAAACGAAACCTACGCCCGCGGCATCCGGCACTTCCTCGAAGACGACATGGGCCTGCCGTGCAGTTTCGCTTTCGGACGCTGCGCGGGAGTGAAGCCGAAGAACGAGGACGTGCGCGCGGCGATCCACGCTAATCCGCCGCTGGTCGTGTTCGGCAGTTATAACGAGCGGATGTATATGGCCGAGGTCGCAGGGCGCGGCCACGGACCGCAAGGCCAGTTCATCGCCGCGAGCTTTCCCGGCGCGGCGATCCGGCGGCACACCGGAACGCCCTTCATGGGCTATTCGGGCGCAACCTACCTCGTGCAGGAGGTGTGCAATGCGCTGTTCGACGCGCTGTTCCACATCCTCCCGCTCGGCACCGACATGGACAAGGCCGAGGCGACGCCTGCGCGCAAGCAGGCCGCGCTGGGCTGGGAGCCTGCGGCCAAGGCCCGGCTCGACCAGATCGTGGAGGCACAGCCCGTGCTGGTGCGGATCTCCGCCGCCAAGCGCTGGCGCGATGCCGCCGAAGCCGCCGCCCGCCGTGCGGGCGAAACCACTGTCACCGCCGACCGGCTTGCCGACGCCCTGCTCGAAGGGGCGGGCCGGTGAGCCGCGGCCATCCAATCCACCCGGTCACGGGCCCAGAAATTCGTGGGGGAGAACAGTTTCTCACGCGGATACCGCCGGGGCGGCGACGCCCCACCTTGTCCAGCAAGTTTGGAGATTGACCAATGAACGATCCGACACCTGGCGATGATCGCTTCGGTCTGCGGACCTACCTGACGCCGGAAGAAGCCAAGGAATTTCACAAGATTTTCCTGGGTTCCTTCATGGGCTTCACCGGGATCGCCGTCCTCGCCCACATCGCGCTGTGGATCTACAAGCCCTGGCTCTGACCGATCCGCCTCGCTCGTTCGACGCGCGTTGGCGTCAGCGAGCCACAACTGCCGTAACCACATGAAAGGAATTATGAAATGTGGAGAATCTGGCTCATTTTCGATCCGCGCAGGGCGCTTACCGGCCTGTTCGTGTTTCTCTTCGTTCTCGCGCTGCTGATCCACTTCATCCTGCTCAGCACCAACCGGTACAACTGGCTGGATGGCGCAAGTGCCGCCCCGGCGACGACCACTGCGGCGGTCGAAGGCCCGGCGACGACGGGATAGCAACCCGCCGGACGTGACGGGGGCGGGCCTGAACTTCCGTCCCCGCAGCCGGCGCCGCGGAGGCGGCACGGCACAAATATGTGGGATGAACCCTGCGAGCCCCGCCTGACGGGGCGGGAAGGATGGACCTATGGCCCTGCTGAGTTTTGAGCGGAAATACCGTGTGCGTGGCGGCACGCTGATCGGTGGCGACCTGTTCGATTTCTGGGTCGGTCCATTTTACGTCGGGTTCTTCGGTGTGACCGCGGCGATCGCGGCGTTGCTGGGCACGTTGCTGATCTTCGCTTCGGCCTCACAGGGGCCAACGTGGAATCCGTGGCTGATCTCCATCGAACCGCCCCCCATCGATGCGGGGCTTGCCGCCGCGCCGCTCAACGCTGGCGGCTACTGGCAGATCATCACCGTGTGCGCGCTGATCGCGTTTGTTTCATGGGCGCTGCGGCAGGTGGAAATCTCCCGCAAGCTGGGGATGGGCTATCACGTGCCGGTCGCCTTCAGCTTCGCCATTCTGGCTTATGCCACACTGGTTGTAATCCGACCGCTATGGCTGGGGGCGTGGGGCCATGGCTTTCCTTACGGCATATTCACCCACCTCGATTGGGTATCCAACACCGGATATTCCTACGTCAACTTCCACTATAATCCGCTGCACATGGTCGCGATCACGTTCTTCTTCACGACCTGCCTCGCGCTGGCGCTGCACGGTGCGCTGGTCCTGTCTGCAGTCAACGTGCCGCGCGGTACGGAGGTGAAGTCGCCCGAGTACGAAGATACCTATTTCCGCGATTTCGTCGGCTATTCGATCGGCACGATCGGCATCCACCGGCTGGGCCTGCTGCTCGCGCTCAACGCCGGGTTCTGGAGTGCGGCCTGCATGATCCTCGCCGGGCCGCTGTACCAAGGCAGCTTTCCCGAATGGTGGAGCTGGTGGCGCAGCATCCCGATCTGGTCCTGAGGAAGGGAGTACGTCATGGCACGCTACCAGAATATCTTCACGCAGGTGCAGCTTGAAGGGCCCGCCGAGATGGGCATAGACCTTCCCTTCACCGATGAGCCGCGCCTCCCGATTCACTCCAACGCCTACTGGTTCGGCAAGCTTGGCCAGGCGCAGCTGGGGCCGATCTATCTCGGCTGGCTGGGCGTCGCCTCGCTGCTGTTCGGCTTCATCGCGATCGAGATCATCGGGCTCAACATGCTCGCCTCGGTCAACTGGAGTCCGGTGGCCTTCGTGCGCGAGTTCTTCTGGCTCTCGCTCGACCCCCCGGGGCCTGAATGGGGCTTCTCGCCCTTCGTCCCGCTGGCCGAAGGTGGCTGGTGGATCATGGCCGGGTTCTTCCTGACCACGTCGATCCTGCTGTGGTGGGCCCGGACCTACCGCCGCGCGAAAGCGCTGGGGATGGGCCTGCACGTCTGCTGGGCCTTCGCCAGCGCCATCTGGCTGTATCTGGTGCTGGGCTTCATCCGCCCGGGGCTGATGGGCAGCTGGTCGGAGGCGGTGCCTTTCGGGATATTCCCGCACCTCGACTGGACCAACAATTTCTCGCTCATCTACGGCAACCTGTTCTACAACCCGTTCCACGCGCTATCGATCGCTTTCCTCTACGGATCCGCGCTGCTGTTCGCGATGCATGGGGGCACCATCCTGGCGGTCAGCCGCTATGGCGGGGAGCGCGAGATCGAGCAGATTACCGATCGCGGCACCGCGTCCGAAAGGGCTGGCCTGTTCTGGCGCTGGACCATTGGCTTCAATGCGACGATGGAATCGATCCACCGCTGGGCATGGTGGTTCGCCATCCTGACCACGCTGACCGGCGGGATCGGCATCCTGCTGACCGGCACCGTGGTCGACAACTGGTACCTGTGGGCGCAGGAGCACCACTACGCACCGCCGCCGCGCTGACGCCGATCCATCATGTGGCGATGCAAGAGCCCGGCCCCGGTGGTGGTCGGGCTCTTGTCGTTTCGTATCAGCGGGTGGCGCGTAGCCTGTGCCGCAGGTCGAGCAGATGCAGCGGGAAGGAGAGCGCAACTGGCAGCGAGACCCAGTACCACTCCGCGCCTACAAGGGCCGCGCGCAGGCCGAGCACGATCAGCGCAGCAGGTCCGATCAGGCCGATAATCGCGGTGAGGGCCCAGCCGCGTCGGGCAAGGATTACCGCTTCGATTGCCAGCACGCCGAGCACGATGTCCGCCGCGTGACTGCTGGCAAACAGCGTCTCCATCATGGCTGCGGACATGCTAGAACGGGCCGTTGAGCTGGACGATGTTCCAGTTGAGCGCGCCCGCGATGCTGACCCAGATCAGGTAGGGGACCAGCGCGAGCGCGGACAGGCGCGAGAAGCGCCTGCAATAGAGGATCAGCACCAGCACCGAGAGCCACAACAAAACCAGTTCGGCGAAGGCCCAGTCGGGCCTTTGCAAGCGGAAAAACAGCAGGCTCCATAGGATGTTGAGGAAGCCGTTGAGCGCGAACAGGCCGACGGTGGTGGTGCGCGCATTGGCATTGGGGGCAGAGAGCCAGGAACTCACCGCAGCAAGCGCGGCCAGCGCGAAAATGGCGGTCCATGCGATGGGGAAGACGTAACCGGGCGGGGTCCAGTCCGGCTTGGCGAGCGACTGGTACCACGGACCCAGATCGGTGATCGTGCCGCCCAGCATCGCCACGCCAAGCGCGGCAATGCCCGCCACCAGAATCGGCAAAAACCAGCTGCGCCCCATTACGTCGGTATCCTCAAGCGGGTGCCTTCAACCCCAGCAGATGGGCGCAATCCTTCAGGAAGATGCGGACATGCGCAACCGGTTTTGCGCGCACTAGCCGCTTGTTCATATAGGCCTCCCACGTCAGCTGCTGCACATCGCGGTCGGCGCACATGGTCACGAACCGTTCGCGCCGCTTGTCGCTCGAATACCAGAAGTGCTGCATCATCCCGAGCACCCAGAACACCTTGCCGTGTTCGCGCATGAAGGCCCTGCGCGCGCCGCGCAGGGCAGCAGGCTGCCCGGTCGCGAGAAACTGCGCGGCGGCCTGCGCCACGCAGCGCCCGCCCATCATCGCGTAATAGATCCCCTCGCCACTGGCCGGAGCGACCACGCCCGCAGCATCGCCCGCGACGATCACGTCAGCGCCGTTGTCCCACCGCTTGAGCGGCTTGAGCGGGATCGGCGCGCCTTCGCGGCGGATCGTCTCGCAACCATCGAGCTCCAGATCGCCGCGCATGCGTGCAACCGCGCCGCGCAGGGAGAAGCCCTTGTTCGCGCTGCCCACACCCACGCTCGCCGTCTCGCCGTGGGGGAAGACCCAGGCGTAGAAATCGGGCGACAGGCGGCCCTGATAAAACACGTCGCAGCGCGATGCGTCGAAGTGATCGCTGTCGTTCGCGGGCGACTGGATGATTTCGTGATAGGCGAAGACGCACTTCATCCGCTCGGCACCCGCGATGTTCTGTGCGGCGACCGCAGAGCGTGCGCCGTCCGCACCGATCACCAGCCTTGTGCGTACCCTGCGGATCTCGCCGCCGCGCTGCTCGCGATAGCAGACGGTCGGCGGCTGGCCTTCTTCGCGCTCGATCGTCTCGAACGTGCCGGTGCGCCGCTCGGCGCCTGCCTCCGCCGCACGCTCTCGCAGCCATTCGTCGAACACGTCGCGGTCGACCATCCCGACATAGCCGATCTCGCCCACCGGCATGTCGACCGTGCGGTTCGACGGTGCGATCATTCGGGCCGAGCGGGCGCGGGCGACCAGCAGGTGGTGCGGGATCTCGAAATCCTTGAGCAGGCGCGGGGGCACCGCGCCTCCGCACGGCTTGATCCGGCCCGCCCGGTCGAGCAGCAGAACCCGGTGCCCCTCGCGGGCAAGGTCGGTTGCGATCGTGGCTCCCGAGGGGCCACCGCCGACCACCACTGCGTCGTAAACCGTCTCCGTCATGCCGCTGCCACTCCCTTGTCTGCCATTGGCGCCCTGCGAGTCGCCTGCACCGCCAGCACGGCGGCGAGGATGAACAGGCATGCCTCGATCGCGAAGATCAGCTGGAAGGCCGCGCCGTCGCGGCCGATAAGGTGGCGCGCCGCATCGACGCCGAGCGCGCCCGTCAGCCCGCCGAGCCCGAAGGCGATCGCCTGCGCTGCGCCCCACACGCCCATGCGTACGCCCTCGCGGGTGTTCTCACCCGCACCGGCGAGACCCATCATCGCGCCGATCGCGGAGACCGCGAACACGCCGTTGCAAAGGCCGAGGACGAAGACATTGGCGCTCAGCGGCCAGCCCGGCCCGGCCAGCGCCGCTGTCGCGAGGCCTGCGAGCGCAAGGCCCGAGCCTGCGCAGCCCGCGACGATCCACACGCGCAGGTCCACCGGCAGCCGTCCTGCAAAAGCACTGCCGCCCACGCCCGCGATAATCATTCCGAGCAGCACGCCCGAATGCTGGGTGCCCGAAAGACTGGTCGATTCTCCGGGTGACATGCCGAAGACCAGCCCTGCGAAGGGCTCGAGGATCAGGTCCTGCATCGAATAGGCGAGCATCGAGACGAAGATCAGCACGGTGAAGCGCCGCGCTGCGGTCTCCTGCATGATCTCGCGCAGCGCCTCGGCGAAGCCGGGAACTTCGCCGCGGGGCCGATCGGAGAAATCCTGCATCGCGCGCGGCTCCAGCCCCCAGATCGCGGCGCAGGCGAGCGCGAATGCGGCGAGGGCGACGCCTCCGGCAACGCCGATCAGTCGCGCCTCGCTGAAAGGATCGAGCAGGGCGCCCGCGATGCCTGCGGCAACCACGATCCCTGCAATCATCATCGTCCATGTAACCGCCGCCGCGGCGGCGCGCCGCTCGGGCACCACTCCCGAGGCCAGCAGCGCGAGCATGGAGGTGCCCGCTGCGCCAACCCCGGCACCGATCATGGTGAAGGCGAAGATCGCCAGTGCGCCGCCAAGCAATGCCGAGTCGGGCAGCATAGCCGTCGCGCGCACCGCCAGCAGTGCGCCGCCTGCCAGCATTGCCATACCGCCGACAATCCACGGCGTGCGCCGGCGGCCCCGGTCCGATCCGTGGCCCCACAGTGGCCGCGCCAGCTGGACCGCATAATGCCACGCGACCAGCCCGGCGGGGACCGCCGCGGCGAGCGCGTATTCCACCACCATCACCCGGTTGAGCAGCGAGGTCGCCAGCATCACGATCGCGCCGATCGCTGCCTGGATCAGACCCAGCCGGATGATCGCGATCCAGCAGAGGCCGGTCGACAACGGGACCGATGCCGCGGGGCCCATCAGATGTACCCCCCCAGGCCAAGCCCGGCGGCGAGCATCCCGAGGACGTAGAGCGTGACCCCGGTCGCGCCGTACCACGGGGCGTTGCGGGCCGGATTGCGCAGCAGCTTTGGCATGAGGGCGCACTGCCCGATCAGCAGTGCGGCGACGATTGCCGCCGACAGGGTCAATCCCCAGGCAAGCAGCAGCGCGACCACGATCGCCTGCGCGCCTGCCATCGTCGCACAAGCGAGCAGGCTCGCGCGGCGCACTCCGAGCACGACGGGGAGCGACCGCAGCCCGGTTGCCCGGTCACCCTCGACCGCCTTGAAATCGTTGAGCGTCATGATCCCGTGTGCGCCCAGCGAATAGAGCAGCAGCACGGTCAGGATCGATGCGGAGGGCATTGCGCCCAGCATCACCGTCGCCCCGGTAAACCAGCTCAGCCCCTCATAGGTCAGCCCGACCACGGCGGGGCCCCACCAGCCGCTCGACTTGAGGCGGAAGGGCGGGGCGCTGTAGGCCCAGGCCAGTGCCAGCCCGATCACCGCCGCGCCCAGCACCAGCGGGCCCAGCGCCGCCGCGAGTGCGAGCGAGAGAAGCGTGCCGGCGATGGCGATGAACAGGCCCCAGCGCCCGGCGATCCGGCCCGAGGGAATCGGGCGGTCGGGTTCGTTGATCGCGTCCACATGCCGGTCGAACCAGTCGTTCACCGCCTGGCTGGTGCCGCACACCATCGGCCCGGCCAGCAGCACGCCACCGGCCACCAGCAGCCAGCGCCCGTCGATGCTCGCGCCGGAGGAAACGACTCCGACCGCGAAGGCCCACATCGGGGGGAACCAGGTAATCGGTTTGAGCAGCGCAAGGACATCGCGGGCCGCAGGCGGCGGCGACGTCTTTAGAGGGAGCGCCGAACGTTCCATGCCGGGCAGCGTATGCCTCGGCACAGCACCCGTCAAACCATTTTGACAGTCAATCTGTCAGCCAAAGGCTACCTGGTTTCTTCGCCCTGCTTGCCCAGGCCATAGCGGTTGAGCTTGGAATAGAGGCTCTGGCGGCTGAGGCCGAGAATTTCGGCGGCGGAGGCGCGGTTGTCCGAAGTGTAGAGCAGCGCCGCCTCGATACACAGACGCTCGATCAGGTCGGTGCTTTCGCGCACGATGTCCTTCAGCGGCATGCGCCCGACCAGATCGGTCAGTTCCTCGACCGAGCGGGGCAGTTCCTCGCCCGCTCCGCTGACATCGCGCAGGCGGCGGCCGATCGGCCGGATCACGAAACCGAAATGGCGCGGTTCGCCGTCCTTTTCGGTGCCGGTCGCGACGGAGGAAATTTCGACCGGCTCTTCCGCCGTCCCGCTCAGCGTGCGCACGACGCTCGATACGTTACGGGCGACGCCTTCCTTCTCCATCTGTCCCGCGATCAGGTCCAGATCGATCCCGGGCCGACCGATGAGGCGCGAGAGCGAGCGGCCGTGCAGCTGCTCCTCGCTCGCGGCGTCGACCAGTTCCACGAAGGCCGCGTTGGCCCGCAGGATACGCATGTCTTCGTCGGCGACGACGAAGGCGTCGGGCATTCCCTCGATCACCGACGCGAGCGCATGGTCGTCCGAAGGCGCGCTTTCGTCCGTCGGGTTGACGATCAGCAGCAGATACTGGCGGCGATTCTGGCTGAACCCGGTCGCGGTAACCACGGCTTCGCGGCTTCCCTTGGCGAGCCTGACCGGGATCGGCGCGGCGGCATCCGCGCCAAGGGCGGAGCCAAGCTGGTTCGCCAGCCGATCGCGCGAGCCGCTGTGAAACAGCCCCTCCAGCTTCTTGCCCTGCAGGCTGTCGGGCCGCACTCCGGCGAGCTTGTAGGCGGCCGGGTTCGCCTCGCGGATGCGGTGGCTGTCCGCCTCGACGATCAGCACTGCCTCGCGCGAGCGGTCGAACAGCATGCGATAGCGCGCTTCGAGCTGGCGCATGCGCATATAGTCGCGTTCCAGCGCCTGCTGCACCTGCAACAGGCGTTGCTGGGTGCGGGCTGCGTCGCGCAGATCGCGGCCCAGCGCGAGGTGCCGCCCTTCGCTGAGGCTGACGAGCGCGTAGCGCACCGGCACATCGCCCTGGCTGGTCGGATGGTTGACCTGCCGCCAGCGACCGGCTTCGCCCTTGCGCGCGGCGGCGAGCATTTCCATCACCTTGGGACGGCTTTCGATGGTTACCGTTTCGAGCCAGTTGGCCCCGGCCCATTCGACCAGATCGGGAAACTCCCGCTCGTCTACCGACACGTCGAGGATGTGACCGGTATCGTCGAGCACGAGCGCGATGTCACCCGCCGCAAGGGCCAGGCGTTGGGCGGAATCTGCGTCGAGCGCGCCGAAATGCTCGGCGGGATTGCCGAATTTGCGATCCGCGTCGGAGCGGTGCTTCTTGGTCAGCATCTGGTACTCGCCCCCTCATCAAGTGGGGTTAAGGACTAGTCCTGTCTTCGCGACCATCTGTTCGGCGAGCTCGAGTGCCGCAAAGGCATCGTTCGCCGTACCATCTGCACCAACCTCGTCTGCAATGTTCGGATTGGCGTTGACCATCCGCCCACCGATCATGATGCAGGTCTGTGGATTGGACGAAACCGTGCGGATCGCCCGGATCAGGGATTGGAGCGCGGAGCTAGGGCAATCGTTTGTTACGGTCAATCCCACCAGATCGAAGGGTTTGCGGGAAATCACGGAGAGCAGTTCGCGCCGCTGCGGATCGATCAGAGCTTCGCTTTCCCACCCTGCGCGGGCGAAGACTTCATCGATCATCAGTGCGCCGAATCCGTGCTGATCTCCAGGGATGGCGGAAAACAGCGCCCGTGCAGGGGCTTGCATGGCGCGCTCGACCGGCGGGGTGCGCGAGGCGATCTCGCGCATCACTTCCTGCAGGCGCCACAGGCCCATGGTGACCTCGACGAAATCGCATTCGTCCTCTTCCCACAACACTCCCAGCTTGCGGGCGGCAGGGGCGAGAAGGTCGAGGAAGATGGAACGGATATCCTGCCCGGCGCTCATCAACGCTTCCACTTCGAGCAGAGCGCGGTCGGCCTCCCATTCGAGCAGATTGACCGCGAAGCTTTCCGCATCGTCGGGCGTGATCGGAGCGCGCTCCTCGACGATCGTTGCCGGGCGTTCGCGCGAATGTGCGAGCATCAGGCGCGGAATCATCTGATGCTCGACAATGTCGACCAGATCTCTGGTGTGGGCCTGTTCCGCTCGTCGTCTCGAGCCCCGGGGGCTCGGGATCATGCTGCGGAAGGCGGTGGAACCCTTGCCAAATACCGATGCCATTTCAGACTCTCCCCAGTCTGTTAGCGGCGCGGAGTGCGTCGACTCGGGCATGCATTTGTGAGTGCCACTCGGCCCGGGCTGAGAGAAGCGTACGCCTTAAGTTGAAGAAGCGCAAATCCTCATCTGTCCAATCTACTTGTCGTCATGAGAGATTGACACTCTCGCGCAATGAGGCCTAGTCTTCATCGCGAGAGAGGAGGTCGTCGAAGCCAGTATGACGCACGACGGATCGCCAGAAGCAGCCCTGAAGACCGGCGTGACCACACGCCCGCAGGCCGCTGCGCTCTACACTCCGGAAGAGCGCGCGCGCCGCGACTCGAGTGTGTGGACGATCGTTCAGGGCGTCCTCGCCCCGGTGCAGTTCGCGATCTTTCTCATCAGTCTTGCGCTGGTGCTGCGCACGCTGGTGACGGGGGAGGGCGCGTTCGCCGCCGACCTTTCCATCCTCGCCAAGACTTTCGCGCTCTACGCGATCATGATCACCGGCTCGATCTGGGAGAAGGTCGTGTTCGGCAAATGGCTGTTCGCGCGGCCCTTCTTCTGGGAAGACGTCTTCAGCATGGTCGTGATCGGCCTGCACACGGCCTATCTGGTGATGCTTTTCGGCGGGATCGGTAGTGTCGAGACGCGGCTGCTGGTCGCGCTTGCCGGGTACGCCGCCTACGTCATCAATGCCGGGCAGTTCCTCCTCAAGCTGCGCGCCGCGCGACTCGCGGGTCAGCCTGCCGCGCAGCCAATGGCGGTGCCGGCATGAAGGCGGACGCATTTTCCCTTCCCGCAGATAGCGGCTGCGGCGCACCTCCCGAACGCGAGGTGCTCCGCGAGCGCGGCCAGCGCGAGGTTTTCTGCGGGCTCACAGGGATCGTCTGGCTGCACCGCAAGATGCAGGACGCGTTCTTCCTGGTGGTCGGCTCGCGTACCTGCGCGCATCTGCTGCAATCGGCGGCAGGCGTAATGATCTTTGCCGAGCCGCGCTTTGCCACCGCGATCATCGAGGAACGCGATCTGGCAGGCATGGCCGATTGCCATGAAGAGCTGGATCGCGTGGTCGATCGGCTGCTCGCGCGACGTCCCGAGATAAGGCAGCTATTCCTGGTCGGCTCGTGCCCGTCCGAAGTGATCAAGCTGGACCTTGGCAAGGCGGCCGAGCGACTCGGCGCGAAGCACGCGGGTCAGGTTCGCATTCTCAACTATTCGGGCAGCGGGATCGAAACGACCTTCACCGAAGGCGAGGATGCCTGCCTTGCCTCGTTGGTGCCGGTCATGCCCGCGAGCGCGCCCGATGCTGCGCCGCAGCTGCTGCTGGTCGGATCGCTGCCGGACATCGTCGAGGACCAGTTCCTGCGCCTGTTCGCGCAGCTCGGGATAGAGAACGTCGGCGTGCTGCCCGCGCGCACGGCGGACGGGCTCCCCGCCGTGGGGCCGAACACCCGGATACTGCTCGCGCAGCCCTTCCTCGGCGAGACCGCGCAGGCGCTGGAAGGGCGGGGCGCACGGCGGATCGATGCGCCGTTCCCATTCGGTGCCGAGGGCACGACCGCCTGGCTCAAGGCGGCGGCGCAGGCTTTCGGGATCGACGAGATGCACGCCAACAGCGTCATCGCGCCGGGCCGCGAGCGGGCCAAGCGCGCGCTCGAACATCATCGCGAAAAGCTGGCGGGCAAGCGGATCAGCTTCCTGCCCGACTCGCAGCTCGAAGTGCCGCTAGCGCGGTTTCTTGCCACCGAACTGGGCATGGAGCCGGTCGAGGTCGGCACGCCCTATCTCAACCGCAAGCTGGTCGCGCGCGATCTCGACCAGCTGCCTGAGACGACTCGGATCAGCGAAGGGCAGGACGTCGACAAGCAGCTCGACCGGGTGCGCGCCGACCGGCCCGACCTGACCGTGTGCGGTCTCGGCCTCGCCAACCCGCTGGAGGCCGAAGGGCTCTCCACCAAGTGGGCGATCGAGCTGGTGTTCTCGCCGATCCACGGGTTCGAACAGGCGGGCGACCTCGCCGAACTCTTTGCGCGCCCGCTGCGCCGTCGCGACGTGTTGCAGGTGTAGCGATGCAGCTGAGCGTCTGGACCTACGAGGGACCTCCCCATGTCGGCGCGATGCGGATCGCGACGGCGATGCGCGGGGTCCACTACCTGCTCCACGCGCCGCAGGGCGATACCTACGCCGACCTGCTGTTCACGATGATCGAGCGCCGCAATGCGCGCCCGCCGGTGACCTACACCACCTTCCAGGCGCGCGATCTGGGCAAGGATACCGCCGACCTGTTCCAGCGCGCGGCGCGCGATGCCTATGCGCGGTTCGACCCGCAGGTGATGCTGGTCGGATCCTCGTGCACCGCCGAGCTGATCCAGGACGATCCTGCCGGTATGGTCGAGGCGATGCGCCTGCCGTGCCCGGTCGTCCCCCTCGAACTGCCGAGCTATTCGCGCAAGGAAAACTGGGGCGCGGGTGAGACCTTCTACCAGATCGTGCGCCATCTGGCGGACCGAGATGTGCGTCCGACGGCGCGTGATGGGCACGCGCCGTTGGTCAATATTCTCGGCCCAGCAGCACTGGGCTTCCGCCACCGCGACGATGTGCGCGAAGTGCGCGGTATCCTCGACCGGCTCGGTATCGACGTGAACTGCGTAGCGCCGCTGGGCGCTTCGCCCGCCGACATCGCCCGGATCGGCGCGGCGGACTTCAACATCGTGCTCTATCCCGAAATCGGCGACAGCGCCGCCCGCTGGCTGGAGCGCGAATTCAAGCAGCCGCGCACCAGGACCATTCCCATCGGCGTCGGTGCAACGCGCGAGTTCATCGCAGAGGTCGCCGCGCTGGCGGGCGTCGATCCCGAGCCTGCGCTTGCGGATGGCGAGTCGCGCATGCCGTGGTGGAGCCGTTCGGTCGACTCGACGTATCTGACGGGCAAGCGCGTGTTCGTGTTCGGCGATGCAACCCATGCGGTCGCCGCCGCGCGGGAAAATCCTGCACGTGGACCGGGGCGGAGATCACCGCGCAGGGGACGCCCTGCCGCTTGGCAATGTGGCGTTCCATCTGCGTGCCCAGCACCAGCTCGGGCGAGGCGGCGGCGATTGCGTCCTCGA
>Ga0114909_1001481_pt1 | contig 13017 bp, 10 predicted proteins | sample MalvireepMed_906_FD_87290 | JGI IMG/M metagenome (GOLD analysis project Ga0114909, IMG submission 87290) | Marine viral communities from the Global Malaspina Expedition - Malaspina viral metaG DeepMed_906 | ecosystem: Environmental > Aquatic > Marine > Oceanic | place: Mediterranean Sea...
GCAAGCCAAAAGAACAATAATAGCGTAAGGGGCGTTCAACATCGCCGACCGGCAGACGCTCGACGATACCCCATCCCATATAGTCGATGGCCACTTTCAGCCGCATGAGGCGTCTGCCGCGCGTGCATTGCTTGCCAAGGTTTTGATATGAATTTCTCCGAACTCCCCGACACCCTGCAGACCGCCCTTACAGAGCGCGGCTATTCCGAGCCGACCGATGTGCAGGCCGCCGTCCTCGAGCCCGAAGCGCGCGGCCGCGACCTGGTCGTCTCCGCTCAGACCGGCTCGGGCAAGACGGTTGCCTTCGGGCTGGCCGTCGCGCGCCAGCTGCTCGACGAGAATGGCAAGGTGCCGTTCGCGGTCGCGCCGCTCGCGCTGGTGATCGCCCCGACGCGCGAGCTTGCCCTGCAGGTCAGCCGCGAACTCTCGTGGCTCTACGCCAAGGCGGTTGTCCTCGTGGCGACCTGCGTGGGCGGGATGAACCCCTCCGCAGAGCGCAAGGCGCTCCGCTCGGGCGCGACGATCGTCGTCGGCACCCCGGGTCGCCTGCGCGACCATCTGGAGCGCGGTGCGCTCGACCTCTCGGCCCTGAAGGCAGTCACGCTCGACGAAGCGGACGAGATGCTCGACATGGGTTTCCGCGAAGAGCTGGAAACGATCCTCGACGCGACGCCTGAAGGCCGCCGCACGCTGCTGTTCTCCGCGACTATGCCCAAGCCGATCGAAGCGCTGGCCCGGCGTTACCAGAACAACGCGCTGCGCATTTCGACCGTCAGTGCCGATCGCGGCCACGGAGACATCTCCTACGAAGCGGTCGTCGTCTCCCCGCCCGAGGTCGAGAACGCGGTCGTCAATCTGCTCCGCTATCACGAGGCCGAAACCGCGATCCTGTTCTGCGGGACGCGCGAAAAGGTCCGCCACATGCACGCGACCTTGCAGGAACGCGGCTTCGCAGTCGTCTCGCTCTCGGGCGAGAACTCGCAGTCGGAGCGTAACCAGGCGCTGCAGGCGCTGCGCGACCGGCGGGCCCGTGTGTGCGTCGCCACCGATGTCGCCGCGCGCGGGATCGATCTGCCCACGCTCAGCCTGGTGGTCCATGTCGAAATTCCGCGCGATGCGGAGACGCTGCAGCACCGCTCGGGCCGCACCGGCCGTGCCGGCCGCAAGGGTACTGCGGTGCTGGTGGTGCCGTTCTCGCGCCGCCGCCGGGTTGAGCAGATGCTGCGCAACGCGAAGATCGACGCCAAGTGGACCGACGCGCCCGATCGCGAGGCGATCAGGGCCAAGGACCGCGACCGCCTGATGCAGACCCTGCTGACAGCGGTGGAGCCCGATGAAGGCGACACCGAACTGGTCGACGCCCTGCTCGCGCAGCGCACCCCGCGCGAACTCGCGGCGATGCTGGTCGCCTCGCACCGGGCCAAGATGCCCGAACCGGAAGACCTGATCGCCAACACGCCCGAGGCACGGCGCGCTGCTCAGGCGGAAAAGCACCGTCCCGGCTTCGAGGATACGGTGTGGTTCAAGATGGACATCGGTCGCCGCCGCAATGCCGACCCGCGCTGGATCCTGCCGCTGCTTTGCCGCCGCGGGCACATCACCCGCAACGAAGTCGGCGCGATCCGGATCGGCCCGGACGAGACGTTCTTCCAGATCCCGCGCGCGATCGCGGACAAGTTCTCCGCTGCCGTGGCCCGCACCGCCGATGACGGGGCCGATGGCGACGACATCCGCATCGAAGCATCGGCCGAGGCTCCGCGAGATGCAGCGCGCGCCAACCGCAAGGGCCCGCCCCAGGGTCGGCACAACGGAAAGCCCAAGCCGCATCGCAAGAACAACGACGCGGGCGCACGGCCCGGCCCGAAAGGCAAGGGCGCACCGAAGAAGGCTCGCCCGCGGGATCGCTGAATTGGTGGCGAGCCGGATAACGGCGGGCCCCCTCGATCCAGCGCATCGCCCTAGAACGTGATGGACACCGAACCTCCGAAGGTTCGGGGGTCCGAACGGAAGGTGTTGTAACCGATGAAGCCATAGCCCGAGACCGCGTAGTCGCGGTTGGTGAGGTTGCGGCCCCAGATGCTTATCTCGATCCCGGACCTCTCGAAGGCCAGGCTTGCACGGCTTGCCAGCGTGAGCACATCGCCCTGGCTGCGCTCGGGCAAGCCCGACGGATCGAGATAGAAGCGACTGCGGAAACTGGCGCTTCCGCTGAGCCCAAGCCGGACGTCGCGGCTCACCTGGGTCTGGTAGGCGACCCGGGCGTTGGCGGAGAATTCCGGTGCGAATGGAAGCGGCTGGCCGTCATACAGGTCGGCATTCCCGCCCACCGCGCTATCCTGCCGGATACGCGCCCGGTTCCAGACCCCTCCCAGCTCGAGATCGAGCCCGCTCACGGGGGTCCAGCCCAGCTGCGCTTCGACACCATAGGACCGCGCTGCATCGAGGTTGGAGAGCGAGTTCGAAACGATGCTCGATCCGTCCGGCAATGCGAATTCGACGAAGATTCTCGCCTGCGGGTCCTGATAATCGGTGTAGAAACCCGCGAGGGAATAACGCAGGGTAGCCGTCTTGCCCTTCACTCCCGCCTCTATCGTCGTGACGGTCTCGGCAGCGAACAGTCCTTCGTCGGCGTAATGCAGTGCGTTGTTCGCGATCTCGCCGTTGAAGCCGCCCGACTTGTAACCATTGGCGATGGAGACATAGGCGTTTGCGTCTCCGAAAGCGTAGCTCAGCGCGGCGTTACCGCTAAGCCGGGTCTTCTCGATCACATTGCCGCCAATTGCTGGCCCCAAGCCATCGCGGTTGTTGAGCGCGCGCACCCCGTCGCGGAAGACATGCACACCCTCGCCCTGCCCGCGAATATCCTCGTAGGTCAGGCGAAGCCCCGCGGTGAGCGTCAGCCGCTCGGTCAGTTCGAGCGTGTTGTAGGTGAACGCGGCGAGCGACACGCGCTCCTGTGCAATATCGGTCACCAACGTCGAAGCCGGCGATGTGCTGGCCGGGGTCGGCCCCACACGACCTGGTGCACCGACATAATCGCACGAGCCGACCAGGGTCTGCGGATCGAGCTCCCCGCACCAGATGGTGTAGCGCTGCCTGAAGTCCTCCAGAGAGGCCGAGATGCCCAGCAGCACCGACCCACCGGTAAACTGCCGGCTCAGCCGCGCTTCCTCTGAGAATTGCGCAAAGTCGCGGGCGTAGGAGAGGTTGGCGTTCAGCGAAGGGTCGCCGAAAGGCGCCGCCGTTCCGTCGAAGTCGAAGCCGTAGTTCTGGCGATAGCCCTCGAACGCCGTGAGCGAGAATAGCTCCCAATCGCCCAGAGGCGCCGTGTACTCCGCCGACATGCCATAGAAGGCGTTGTCGCTGTCCTGCACGCCATCGCCCGCCGACTCGATCTGATGCGCCCCGAGTTCGAGCGAGGAGTTGCGAGGCATCGTGTTGATACCCTTGTCTTGCTCGTAGTGCCCGCGCACCAGCAGGCTCGGCCCGCCGCGGTCGAGCAATGCCGAAAGGCGAATGCCGAACTCGTCCGTTTCTCCGCCAGCTTCGGCCGGACCGGCGACATTCTCCAGCACCGGGGAGCGACGCACATAAGTGGTCGCAAGACGCGCATAGGCCCCTTCGCCGATGCGTCCGCCGAACGCGGCATCGAGATCGACGCGATCGAAATTCCCGTATCCAAGACGCGCGTAATTCGCGCCCTCAGCATCGGGCCGACGACTGATGAGGTTGACCGCCCCGGCAGACGCATTGCGCCCGTAAAGCGTGCCCTGCGGTCCCTTCAGCACCTCGACCCGTTCGAGGTCGTAAAGCAGCGCGCTGGTCTGCACGTTGGTCGCCTGGAAGACGCCATCGAGATAAACGGCAGCGGCGGTCGGGGTCAGCGCCTGATGGTCGACCGCCCCGATGCCGCGAATCTGAAAGGCAACCTGCGTCCCGTTCGCCACCGCAGCTTCGACCCCGGGCAACAGTTCGGCGAGGTCTTCGGCACCTGTGGCCCCCTCCGCCTGCTCAAGCGCGGTCTCATCGAGCAGCAGGACCGAGCCGGGGACGCGCTCGATCAACAGAGGCTGCCGCGTCGCAGTGACCACGATGGCCTCGTTGCCGGAGCGGAGCTCCTCGTTTGCCCCTTGCGCCATGGCACCAGCAGGGATGCCGCAGGCAACCAGCGAGAAGACGGCGTAACCGGAGGATTTCATAAGAAACTCGTCGATGGGGACACGCCGGGATCTGACGCGCTCGCGCCCTAGGCCCTCATCACGAAAGGCGGAACACGGTTGTTTCAGTTCTGCACACCCGCTCGCCCGGAGCGTCGGAATGCTGGCAACGGCGGGAACTTCAACGCCATCGGGAGGGAAAATCAATGCGATCCAATGGTAGCGGAGGAGGGACTCGAACCCCCGACACGCGGATTATGATTCCGCTGCTCTAACCACCTGAGCTACTCCGCCCCAATCTTGCCATACCAGGTAAGGTATGAGGCCTGCCGGAGCGGTTAGCTCGACGGCAGGCGGCGCTCTTAGGGCGCGGTTGCGCGGCGGTCAAGGCGCTGTGTTGATGCGCGATCAGGCGCGTGCCCTTCCCCGGAAATTGACGTCCTCCACCAACTCCCACGGACCACCCAGATAGCGGTGCAGGCCAAGGCCGCGGAAGGCGAAGTCGCGCGGTTCGACCTGCGGAGCAAGCTCGGCCTGCAGCGCCTTCGCCTGTCTGCTGGAGACCTTGTTCTGCACAGTCACATGGAGACGCATGCCGCCCTGGTCCTGCTCGGTCAGCAGACCGTGGAAATGCTCTGCCAGCATCGTACGAAGGCGCAGCATGCCGTCGCTTTCGAGCCGGATGGCAGTGCCTCCGCCGAGCGACATCACCCCGGCGATTCGGCCCTCCACCGGCGCAAATTCACCCGCCAGCTGACGCATGTGCTGGATCGCTTCGCTCTCGCAGAAGCCCGGCAATGCGTGAAACAGCGTTACGTGCGCGGCGAGGTAATTGCGCTCGGGGGGAAAATGCTCTCTCCGCAGCGCGGTTGCCCAACTTTGCAGGTCTGCGGGCAATTGCGCGGTCAGGATCAGCGGGGAATCGCCCATCGAGCGCGGCTACATCTCGCCCCGTTCGCGGCGGAGCCTGTACCACTTGGCGACATTGGCGTTGTGCTCCTCCAGCGTAGAGGAGAACACGTGCCCGCCGGAACCATCGGCGACCATGAAGAGCGCGTCGGTTTCCGCCGGATTAAGTACCGCCGCGATCGCTTCGCGTCCCGGATTGGTGATCGGGCCGCTCGGCAGGCCAACTCTGGTGTAGGTGTTGTAGCCGTTCACCGCCGCGATCTCCGACTGGCGGATGCGGCGGCCCAGCGGCTTGCCCTTGGTGATCGGGTAGATGATCGTCGGATCGGCCTGCAGCAGCATCCCGTCTTTCACGCGGTTGGAATAGAGCCCGGCGACCATGCGCCGTTCTTCGGGCACGCCGGTTTCCTTCTCGACGATCGAGGCGAGCGTCACCGCATCTTCGATATTGTCGACCGCGATGTCCTTCGCGCGCCTCGGCCATGCTTCGGCGAGGTAATTGCGCATTGCCGCCTGCATGCGGGCAAGCACTGCCGCGCGATCTTCGCCACGCTCGAAATCATAGGTGTCGGGCAGCACGCTGCCTTCCTTGGGCACCGGAATCTCCCCGGTCAGCAGATCCTCTGCCATCAGCGTTTCGTAGACCAGAATCGAAGGGGTGCCTTCGGGAATGGTCACGAACCGGCGGATCACCTCGCCGTGCTGTAGCGTGTCGAGGATCGTCGCAGGGCTGGCGGCGCCCGGCATCAGGAACTCGCCAGCCTTGATCGGATCATCGCCGCCCATGATCTTCGCCCGCAGCAGGAAGGCTTCATGGCTGCGAATCAGCCCCTCATCTTCCAGCTGCTGCGCGACGCCCGTGAGGGTCGAGCCCGAGCGGACGATGAACGACGTATCCTGCTGCGTGGGGCCGGCACCATACCAGCCCCATGCGAACCAGCCTGCGCCGAGCGCGAGCGCAATCAGCACCAACGCTGCGAGCGCGCGAAACATCAGTCGATCTTCCGCATCACGAGGCTGGCATTGGTGCCGCCGAAGCCGAAGCTGTTGTTGAGCACGGCTTTCACTTCGCGCTTCTTCGCGGTGTGCGGCACCAGATCGACACCCTCGGTCCCCTCGTCGGGATCGTCGAGATTGAGCGTGGGCGGAACGATCTGGTCGCGGATGGCGAGGATGCAGAAGATGCTCTCGACCGCGCCTGCGCCGCCGAGCAGATGCCCGATGGCGGACTTGGTGCTGCTCATCGAAGCGCCGCCCAGATCGTCGCCGAAGACGCGCTTGGCCGCGGCGAGCTCGATCGTGTCAGCCATGGTCGAGGTGCCGTGGGCATTGATGTAATCGATATCGTCCGGCTCCAGTCCCGCCTTGCGCAGCGCCATCCGCATCGAAAGTTCCGCGCCCTTGCCTTCGGGGTGCGGCGCGGTGACGTGGTAGGCATCGCCCGACAGGCCGTAGCCGACCACTTCGGCGTAGATCTTCGCGCCGCGCGCCTTGGCGTGCTCGTATTCTTCCAGCACGACCACGCCCGCACCCTCGCCCAGGACGAAGCCTTCGCGGTTGCGGTCATAGGGGCGGCTCGCCTGTTCGGGCCGGTCGTTGAAACCGGTGTTGAGCGCTCGTGCCTGCGCGAAGCCGGCAATGCCCAGCGGGTTGATGGTCGATTCCGAACCACCCGCGAGCATGATGTCGGCATCGTCATCGCGAATCATGCGGGCCGCGTCGCCGATCGAGTGCGCGCCGGTCGAGCACGCGGTGACCACGGCGTGGTTGGGGCCCATCAGGCCGTAACGGATCGAAACCTGGCCGCTGATGAGGTTGATGATACGCCCGTGGACGAAGTGCGGGCTGACCCGACCCGGCCCACGCTCGTGCAGGTTGACCGATTCATATTCGATCCCCGGCAGGCCGCCGATACCCGCACCGATGGAGACGCCGGCGCGTTCCTTGGTGGCCTGGTCCATTTCGGTAAGGCCCGCATCCTCGATCGCCTGGCCTGCCGCATCGAGGCCGTAGACGATGAAGGGGTCGACCTGGCGCTGGATCTTGGTGTCGACCCGCTTGTCGGGATCGAAACCCCATTCGTGATCCTTGCCCTTCACCTCGCAGGCGATGGTCGCCTTCTGGTTGGAAGCGTCGAAGCGGGTGATCGGCCCCGCCCCGCTCTTGCCGGCAATAAGGTTCTTCCACGAGGTTTCGACATCGCCGCCCAGCGGGGTGACAAGGCCAAGACCGGTTACAACGACGCGGCGCATACTTATCTCCAAAAACAGCACAGGCCCGGCCCGCTAACCGGGTCGGGCCTGCAAATGGCGGCGGCAGTTAGCCGCCGCAAGAGCATCAAGGATTTAGCCCCGAAGGATTTAACCCTTGTGCTCTTCGATATACTTGGTCGCATCGCCGACCGTGCTGATCTTCTCAGCCGCATCGTCGGGGATTTCGACACCGAATTCTTCTTCGAACGCCATCACCAGCTCAACGATGTCGAGGCTGTCCGCGCCCAGATCATCGATGAAGCTCGCATCCTGCGTCACCTTGTCGGCTTCCACGCCCAGATGCTCGACAACGATCTTCTGTACGCGCTCGGCGGTATCGCTCATTACCTATGTCCTCTCGACATCTTGCTGTTGCTAATCGCCAACCGCCCTATCCAAGCCCTCGACCCCGCGCAAGGGGGGCAATCCCCTCTACGCGCCCCGTCATGTGAAAAACTCTGTTAGGCCCAAATCCTTGCGTGGTGCAAAGCCCGCCGTGATGTTATAGGCTGTTCATCAGGGTCGCACATTGAAGAAACGGGGGGCTGCGCTGGATCGCGTAGGGGCTCCCGTGTGATTTTTTGGATGGGAGCCTTAGAATTATGCGAAAGATTGTCATGGCCCTTGCGGCGGCCGCGATGCTGAGCGCGCCGGTGGCGGAAGCAAGCGCGCAGAGCAGGTCGTCCGGAGCGCAGAACCGCGACGGCACCACGCGCGGCGCCTCTTCGGGACGCAAGGAGCAGGAGCGCGGCCAGCAGCAGATTCCGCGTTGCAGCCGCAATCTCGGCACGATCGCGATCGTCGAGCCCGACGATCAGTGGTGGCGCGAATACAACCTCGGCAGCCCCGAAGCCATTCTGCGCCTTTTCGTCCAGCGTTCGGGCTGCTTCACGATGGTCAACCGCGGCCGCTCGATGCAGAGCCGCGCAATGGAACGCGCGCTGGCGGACCAGGGCGAGCTGCAGGAAGGCTCCAACCTCGGCCGCGGCCAGGTTCAGGTGGCCGACTATTTCCTCCAGCCGGATATCGTTTCGGGTAACTCCAACTCGGGCGGCAGCGCGGTGACCGGCATTCTGGGCGGTCTGCTGGGCGGCGCGATCGGCGGCATCGTCGGCGGGATCAATATCAAGAAGAAAGAGGCCAACGTCACGCTGGTGGTCGTCAATTCGCGCACCACGGTCGAGGAAGCGCTGGTCGAAGGTTATGCCCGCAAGACCGACCTCGGTTGGGCAGCCGGCGGTGGCGCAGGCTGGTGGGGCGGTCTCGCCGGTGCGGGTGGCGGCAGCTACCAGAACACGCAGATCGGTCAGGTGATCGTGCTCGCCTATCTCGACGCGTACACCAAGCTGGTCGATGAGATGGGCGGCCTGCCCTACGACGCGGCAGAGGATGCGCCGCTCGCGCAGTAAGCCGGGTCCAAGATGACAAAAGAAGAGGCGGCTCGCACCGATGCGGGCCGCCTCTTTCTGTTTGTAGCTGCGGCAGGCCAGCCGGCTCTCGCCAATCAGTCGCCGTAGTGGATCGCCAGTTGCCGCCCGGCCTCCTGCCGTGCCCGAATCCGGTCGAGCCCCTCACCGGCATTCGACTTGGAGGGGTCCGCCTTGATTGCGCGGCGATAATATTCCCGCGCGCGGTCGAAATCGCCCCCGGCTTCCGCGCATAGTCCGATATTGAACAGCAGCGAGACATGCTCGCCGATGGTCGGCTCCAGCGCGGCGAAGGCATCGCATGCCATTTCCTCGTCGCGCTTGGTCATCGCGATCGCGTCGCGGAACGCACGGCCGGGCTCCTTATCCATTCCCTTGCGCGTTTCGAGCACGCGGATGTCTTCCGCACGCTGCTGGGGTGCGAGCGCGTAGCGCAGCCTCGCGGCAATCTCGTCCAGCACCTCGTCGACCATCGGGTCGATCGCCGGCTCGCTCTCGTCGGCGCAATAGCGCACCTGACGCTGGGACTCCGCATCATCGTCGTGGATCAGCGCGCCGTCATATGAGTACAGGCGGATCGTCGGCCTGACCGACAGCGTCAGCTGCTCGCAGGGAACCTTCTCCTTGCGCTTTTCGAGGCACTTGTTCTTGTCGTCGCGCTTGACGCAGGTCTCCACCTCTTTGGGCGAGGCGCGGTAGACATCGACGTCGGTGGCCACGCTGCCACTCAGCACCGCGTCGCCATCGCGCATCACGCTTGCCGGGGCGACGCGAAAATAGGGTTCGCCATCGATCGACGCGCTGCGCAGTGCGTCGGCGGCCTTGATGGAAAGCGTGGGACCGTCGATCCCGCCGAACTGCTCGATCCCGATCGACTGAACTTCGGCAGCATCGCCATTATGCGCCGGGTACACCCCGACGACCCGCAAGGTCTCCGCCGAAACCGGCATGGCAAGCGTGACCAGGCCAAGCCCGACCACGACCATCTTCAAAGTCCGCATGAGTTCCCCTCCTCACCAGCTTCGCCCGAACCTTACAGGCATCGGGCGAAGCGGCAAGATGGGGAGTAACCCGGCCTCGTCAGGCGTCGCCGGCGCGATCGACCCGGGTTGCTTCGGGCGCGTCCGGCTTCGGCTGCTCGACCGTGCGGATCGAAAGCTCACGCAGCTGCTTGGGGCTGACGATCGACGGCGCGCCCATCATCAGGTCCTGAGCGCGCTGGTTCATCGGGAAGGCGATGACTTCGCGGATGTTGGGTTCGTCCGCCAGCAGCATCACGATCCGGTCGATCCCCGGGGCCGAGCCACCGTGCGGCGGCGCGCCCAGCTTGAACGCCTCGATCATGCCGCTGAAGTTCGCATCGACGTCTTCCTTGGAATAGCCTGCAACTTCGAACGCCTTGTACATGATGTCCGGACGGTGGTTACGAATGGCACCAGAGCTAAGCTCGTAGCCGTTGCAAACGATATCGTACTGCCACGCCTTGATCTCGAGCGGGTCCTGGTTCTCCAGCGCGTCCATCTCGCCCTGCGGCATCGAGAACGGGTTGTGGCTGAAATCGATGCGCTTCTGATCTTCGTCGTATTCGAACATCGGGAAGTCGACGATCCAGCAGAACTTGAAGCAGCCCTGTTCGATCAGTTCGAGCTGCTCGCCAACGCGCGTGCGCGCGGCACCCGCCAGCTTCTCGGCTTCCTTGGGCTTGCCAGCCGCGAAGAACAGGCCGTCGTTCTCGCCCAGGCCCAGCTCGTCATAGAGCTTGGCCATTTCTTCGGGCCCGTGGTTCTTGGCGATCGGTCCACCGAACTCGCCGCCCTTGCGCGTGACGTAGCCGAGACCCGAATAGCCTTCACGCCGCGCCCAGTCGTTCATCTCGTCGAAGAACTTGCGGCTCTTCTCATTGGTGTTCGGCGCGGGGATCGCGCGCACGATGCCGCCACCGCCGACGATCTTCTCGAAGATACCGAAGCCGCTCTTCTCGAAATGGTGCGTCACGTCGGTGATGATGATCGGGTTGCGCAGGTCGGGCTTGTCGCTGCCGTACTTGAGCATCGCCTCTGCATAAGGAATGCGCGGGAACTCGCCTGCGGGCGTCACGCTCTTACCGCCCGAGAATTCCTCGAACACGCCCGCCAGCACCGGCTCGATCGCCTGGAAGACGTCTTCCTGCGTGACGAAGCTCATCTCGAAGTCGAGCTGGTAGAATTCGGGGCTGCGGTCGGCGCGCAGGTCTTCGTCGCGGAAGCACGGCGCGATCTGGAAATAGCGGTCGAAGCCGGCGACCATCAGCAGCTGCTTGAACATCTGCGGCGCCTGCGGGAGCGCGTAGAAGCGGCCCGGATGCAAGCGGCTCGGCACCAGATAGTCACGCGCGCCTTCAGGCGACGATGCGCCCAGGATCGGCGTCTGGAATTCGGAGAAGCCCTGGTCGATCATCCGGCGGCGCAGGCTCGTGATGACCTTGTTGCGCAGCATGATGTTGTTGTGCACCCGCTCGCGCCGCAGGTCGACGAAGCGATATTTGAGGCGGATATCCTCGGGATATTCCTGCTCGCCCGCGACAGGCAGCGGCAGTTCTTCCGCCATCGACTGGACCGTGGCGGACTTGGCAAAGACCTCGATATCGCCGGTCGGCAGGTTGGCGTTGCGCGTTTCCTGCGACCGCGCCTTCACCACACCGTCGATCGTGATGACGCTTTCGGACTTGAGCGAATCGAGCAGGCCCAGCGCCTCACTATCCTCGTCCGCGACGATCTGGGTGATGCCGTAGTGGTCGCGCAGGTCGATGAACAGGACACCGCCATGGTCGCGCTTGCGGTGGACCCAGCCGGACAGGCGAACGGTCTCGCCGACATTGCTTTCGCGAAGCTGTGCGCAAGTATGGGTGCGATAGGCGTGCATTGTGGAACTTTCCGGTTCGGGGATTAGGCGCTAGGGGCGTGCCGAAGCTGGACGGCGAAAGCCCTGAAAGCTTGCGCGCGCTAACACGCGAATGGCCCGGTTTTGTCAAGCCGGGCGCGCTCGATTGGAGGGGCCACGACGGCCCGAGGGCGGCACTCCGCCCGGCAAAGAAAGATCAAATATGAAAATCCACGACCTGATCACGACCACCGATGCACTGGCCGACCTGTGCGATCGGCTCGGCAAAGGCGACTTCGTCTGCGTCGATACCGAGTTCATGCGGGAAAACACCTATTGGCCCGAGCTGTGCCTGGTCCAGATCGGCGACGAGCACGAGGCTGCGGCGATCGACCCGCTGGCCGACGGGATCGACCTCAACCCGCTGCTAGACCTGCTGACCGAGAATGAGGACGTGCTGAAGATCTTCCACGCAGGCAGCCAGGACGTGGAGATTTTCTACAACCTCACCGGCAAGACCCCGCACCCGATCTTCGACACGCAGATCGCGATGATGGCGATCAGCCAGTCCGAACAGATCGGCTATGCCAATCTGGTCGAACACTGGCTCGACAAGACGATCGACAAGGGCGCGCGTTTTACCGACTGGAGCCGCCGCCCGCTGACCGACCGACAGCTGGAATACGCGATCGGCGACGTGACCTACCTCGCCAAGATCTTTCCCCGCATCCTCAAGAAGCTGATGAAGACCGATCGCGGCATGTGGCTCAACGCCGAGATGGAAAAGCTCGCCGACCCGGAAAATTACGCGATCGAGCCCGACAAGGCGTGGAAGCGCATCCGCGCGCAGGGCCGCAACGCACAGGCGCTCGGGCGGCTGAAGGCCGTTGCCGCATGGCGCGAGGGCGAGGCGCAGCACAAGAATATCCCGCGCGGACGGATCATGCGCGACGAGACGCTGGCCGACATTGCTTCCCATCCGCCCAAGAAGCAGGCCGACCTTGCCAAGGTGCGCGGCCTTTCCAACGCGTGGAAGGACAACGAGATCGGCAACCGCCTGATGGACGTGCTGGAGAACGCCGAGCCGCTGCCCGACAGCGAGATGCCCGCGCGCAATAGTCGCGGCGCCCCGCTGGGCAAGGAAGGCGCGCTGGTCGCCGACCTGCTCAAACTGCTGCTCAAGATCCGCGCGCGCGAAATCGACGTCGCTCCGCGCCTGCTGGCCCGCTCGGGCGAGCTGGAGCAGCTGGCCGCAGGCGTGCGCGACCTGCCTATCCTGGAAGGCTGGCGGCGCGAGGTTTTCGGCCGCGACGCGCTCGACCTGGTCGAGGGCAAGCTCGCCTTCGCGGTCGAGAAGGGCAAGCTGAAGATGACCCATATCGACGATGTCGAGGACTAGCCCGGGATGAGCAC
>Ga0114909_1001489_pt1 | contig 12929 bp, 10 predicted proteins | sample MalvireepMed_906_FD_87290 | JGI IMG/M metagenome (GOLD analysis project Ga0114909, IMG submission 87290) | Marine viral communities from the Global Malaspina Expedition - Malaspina viral metaG DeepMed_906 | ecosystem: Environmental > Aquatic > Marine > Oceanic | place: Mediterranean Sea...
CAATGGCCTGCTTCGCTACGCCCTACGGGCTCCGCTACGCAGCCCATTGCTTCAACCGCGCTTATGCGCAAAACAACCGCCCGGCTCTAACCCCAGCTGGGGGAAAGCTGGGGGTCACGTCAGTGTCCGCTCAGGCTTTGGGAGCGGGCCATCTTAGATGGATATTCGGTCTTCCGTAAGGTACGCGAAAATGGAGGCGGTGTTGTCATCGGGGATCGCTCGAGTCGCACCATAGAGTATAGGCCTCTCGCGGTTGAGGGCAGAGATGAAACGAGCTGAATTCATTGAGGAGCTTAGGTCGCTATCGTTCGAGAATACCTTTAATCCGTATCGCGACAGATGCCGGTATTTCGATACAGACGAGGCACCGAACTCGCGAAACCGGATATTAGCGACGATGATCGAAGCGGCCGAAAGCTGCCAGATTGATTCAATTTGGATTGGTCGAGATCTAGGACATAGGGGCGGAAGACGAACTGGTCTTGCTTTGACTGATGACGTCCACTTCCGCGATCATTTGGCTAGATGGCAAATCGACATGCCTCGCCCGACCAATGGTGAGCCTGTCAAGGAGCGCACAGCGAGTGTGGTCTGGGACATCCTTTCAAAAATAGAGTCCCCGATATTTTTGTGGAACGTATTTCCGTTGCATCCACACCAACCTGACAATCCATTCTCTAATCGCTCACATACATCGGTCGAACGGAAAGCTGGCGGTGCTTTACTGGACAAGCTTGTCCAGCTGTTGCGGCCACGTAAGTTGGTAGGGATCGGGAACGATGCCTTTGATACTTTGCAAAAACTGGAGACGGGGCTTCCCATTCATAAAGTTCGACATCCCAGCTATGGCGGCCAATCAGAATTCAAAGAGCAGATGGTGAAGCTATACGACTTGCGGAGCGATGATTTGCTCGCCTCGCTAGAGGATGCGCCAACCTTTTAATTTATGGCTCACTCCCAACCCTCATCCCTCAACCCGCGCCACTTAGGGTTTTCCTCCGGCTCATCCTCCTTAGGCGCATAGCGCCTCCAACCGGGCGCAGGCAACGCCCGCTCATCCCAGTCGTCGCCATCATCCTCATCCTCCCCCGCATCATACTTCGGGTGCTCCGGGTCCTCCCACCAGCGGTAGCCTGCGGCCTCATCCTCGGCCTCGATGGCCTTGAAGGCGTCCCAGGCCGCGCGGGCGCGGGGGCTCATGGAGTCGAGGTGGCGTTGGCGGAGCGCTTTCAGCTTGGCGTCGATCGAGGCGAACACGCGGGCCTCGCCGCCCTGCGCGCGCTCGCGCTCGTACTCCTCGCGCCATTGTTTCTTGAGCCGCTTCAGCTCCATCTGGCCGACCGCGTTGAGGCCTTTTGCGCGCCCTTCCGCAAAGCGATCGGGCGCGCGGTTGCGCAGCATGAACATCAGCAGGCGGTCGTTATAGGCGGTCCGCGTGCCGACCAGCTTGCCGTAGGAGTAGACGGGCACGTCGACGCCATTGAGCGCTCTGTCCATGGCAACATCCTCGATCCGCTGCACGCCGAGGTCGATTGCCGCCTGCCATGCGGCGCGAAAGCTTTCCGCGCCCGGCTGGCGACGCAGGTGGTAGGCGCCGGCCTGGCTCATGTTGACCGCCTTGCACGCGGCGTGGACGGAGCCGGTATCGGCGAGCGCGGCGATGAAGCGGCGCTGGCGATCCTCGGTCCAGCCATCGTGCCGGTCGCACTGGCGGGGGACGGGGGTGAAGTCGGGCAGCTCGCCAGCAGGCACGGGCAGGCGCTGCTCGCGGTTGTCGGCCTTGCGGGTCATGGCCGGAAGCTCATCGGCGGCGGTCCTTGCGCAGTGGGGAGGGCGCGAAGCTATGCCCCGGCCGCGCGGCTGTAGGACAGCGATTTTCCGCGCCGCGCGGGTGCTGCGTGACGGGGGGAGCGGGCGAGCCGCGCCCGCCTAGAACCAGGCGCGCACGCCGAGGAGGACCTTGAAACCGTCCGGACCCTCGCCGCCCGCGCGCGCGATGTCCGCCGTCTCGCCCAGCTTCGCTTCGTATTCGATCCCGATATAGGGCGCGAATTCGCGGGCGATTTCGTAGCGCAGGCGCAGCCCCGGCTCGACCTTGGTGACGCCTGCGCCGATGTCGCGCTCGGGAATGTCCTGCGCGGCGAACTCCGCCTCGATCCGGGGCTGGAGGATCAGGCGTTGGGTGATCTTCTGGTCGTATTCCGCCTCGACCCGCGCGGTCAGGTCGCCCCGGTCGGACAGGAACATCGCGCCGTCGACGTGGACCATGTAAGGCGCAAGCCCCGCCACGCCGAGCACGAGGTGCGTGCGGCTATCGGGCTCAGGGTCGAACCGCACACCCGCCTGCAGATCGAAGAACGGCCCGATCGCCCGACTGTAGAGAGCCTGAATCTCGGCATCCTCCACCGCGCCGCCGAATTCGCCTTCGCCCTCGGTCTTGAGGACGAAGCGGTTGAGGTCGCCGCCGTACCAGGCTTGCGCATCCCACAGGTAGCCGGTGTCGCCCCCATCGGTGGGAATGCGCGCCTCGAGCCGCTCGACCAGCACCATGCCGATGGTCATGCCTCCATTGCCGCGGGCAAGTTCCTCGCGCGCGGGCTCCATCGCCTCGCGGCCCCAGATCGCGTCGGCGGCATGACGCGGGCCTTCCAGCGCACGCGCGGGGACAGCGTCTTCCGGCGCGGCTCCCGGCGCGGACTTATCGGTCATCGCTCCGTGAGAGTCATGGTCCATGCCTGCCATGCCGTCGTCCATTGCCGGAGCCGGTTCGCCCTCTTCCTGCTTGCCGCACTGTTCGGGCGGCAGATGTCCCATGGCGCAGTGATCCATCTCGGGCGCGGGCTCGCCCTTGCTGCCATGGGCCGAATGGTCCTGCGCGGCGAGCGGAGCGGGCAGCAGCACGGCCCCGGCGAGAAGCATCGCGCGGATCATGCGCCGTCTCCTGCGGGGAACGGGCGCACGGTGACCACCTGCATCATGCCTGCATGCATGTGGTAGAGCAGGTGGCAGTGGAAGGCCCAGTCGCCCGGCTCGTTGGCGGTCAGGTCGAAGGTCGCGGTGCCGCCCGGCTGGACGATGACGGTGTGCTTCAGTGGCTGGTGCATGTGGTCCGCGCCGTTGACCAGCTCGAAGAAATGGCCGTGCAGGTGGATCGGGTGCGCCATCATCGTGTCGTTGACCAGCGTCACGCGCACGCGTTCGTCGAACCCGAAGCGGATCGGATCGTCGGTGACGGCGGTGAACTTCTTGCCATCGAAGCTCCACATGTAGCGTTCCATGTTGCCGGTGAGATGGATCTGCATCTCGCGATCCACCTCGCGGTGCGGGTTCATCCGCTTCGCCTTGAGGTCGGTATAGCGCAGCACGCGGTGCTTCACCGTGTCGAGGCCGAGGCCGGGAAAGTCCATCCGGCCCATCGGCATGGGCGAGACCATGTCGAGCCCGGGGCCGACCTTCACATCGGCGGGCAGGGTGGAGGTATCGCGCATGGAGTGGTCCATGCCCTCCATCCCGGCCATGCCGCCGTGGTCCATCATGCCCATGTCGGCCATGGTCAGCGTCACCGGCTCGCGCAGTGCGGGCGGCGTGGCCCTGTGCCCCGCGTGGCTGGTCAGGCTGGCGACGCCCATGCCGCTGCGGTCCATGGCCTCGGCGACGATCGCGTGGCTGCCGTCGGGCGGGCTGACGATCACGTCGTAGGTTTCCGCGACGCCGATCTGGAACTCGTCCACCTCGATCTCGGCGACGTCCTGCCCATCGGCGGCGATCACCGTCATCGGCACGCCGGGAATGCGCACGTTGAAGAAGGTCATCGCCGATCCGTTGATGATCCGCAGCCGCACGCGCTCGCCGGCGCGGAAGGCGAATTGCAGGTCGTCCGCCGGGCCGTGGCCGTTGATCAGGAAGGTGTAGGTGCTGCCCGTCACGTCCGAGATGTCGCGCGGGTTCATCCGCATCTGGCCCCACATGCGCCGCATCGCGCCGGACATCTCACCCTCGCTCGCGGTCTGCATTTGATAGTTGAAGTAGTGCTCGCCCACTTTGAGCTTGCGCATGATCTCGTGCGGGTGGATCGGGGTGAACTCGCTCAGCAACACGACGTAATCGCGGTCGTAACGCGGATCGGGATTGGCACTTTCGATCACGAGTGGACCATAGTGCCCCGCCTGTTCCTGAAGGCCCGAGTGTGAGTGCCACCAATAGGTGCCGCTTTGGCGGATCGGGAATTCGTAGGTGAAGCGCTCGCCCGGGCGGATACCGGGGAAGCTGACGCCCGGCACGCCGTCGAACTGGAACGGCACCAGCAGGCCGTGCCAGTGGATCGAGCTGTCCTCGGCCAGATTGTTGGTCACGTGAAGGCGCACGTTCTGGCCTTCGCGCAGGCGGATCAGCGGCCCCGGCACGCTGCCATTGACCGCGACTGCGTGGCCCGAGCGGCCGCCGGTCATGAAGTGATGATCGCCGATGGTAAGCTCGATATCCTCGCCCGAAAGCTCTCCGAAGCCGTTCTGCGCGCGGCTCAGCGAGGCACCGCGTGCCCAGGCGGGCACGGGCAGGGCGCTCGCGGCGGCGAGCGCGGCGGTGCTGCGGATGAGGTGGCGGCGGGAAAGGGATGCCATTTGTGGGGCCTGCGAAAGAGTGAGCCTGAAGCGAAAGCTATATATACCCCCACGGGGTATTTCAATCGAGGACCGTGCGTGCTTCGCTTCGCACGCAGCGCTGTCCTACACGGCTGCCTTACCCTAGGCTGGCAGCCGCTCTTTCAAATCGTCGATCTGCGTGTTTCGCGCGCGCCTGCCCGTTGGACGATCGCGCGCAACTAACCGGCCATCTTCGTGGCGCATGGGGAGGGACTGGTTTCGCCCCTAGGACTGTGTGTCAGGTGTGTCAGGAAGCCTACATGCGCGTTTGCGCGTTGCCCGGCAGGAAGGTGCTTGCCGGGTACAGCCTAGGCAACCTTGCGCTCCGGCACGTCCTCCGGCGAGACGGCGCATTCGACCGGCGGCACGGTGATGATTTCCAGCTCATGCTCGTGCACGGTCCTGTCGCGGCCCTGGCTCTTGGCCGCGTAGAGCGCCTTGTCCGCGCGGTGGTAGAGTTCGCGCCAGGTGGAATCGTCGCTCAGGGCACCCTCGGCCACGCCGATGCTGATCGTGCACTGCCCACCATGCGGCATTTCCGCCTCGCGGATTTCGGCGAGCAGCTGCATCGCCTTGCCCGGCGGCAGCGCCTCGCTCGTGCCGAGCAAGGCGAATTCCTCGCCCCCCAGCCGCGCCGCGCTGACCCCGTCGCCCGCATGCGCCTGGATCAGCCGCGCGACTTCCTGCAGCACGGTATCGCCAACATCGTGGCCATGCGTGTCGTTGATCACCTTGAAACAGTCGATATCGATCAGCAGCAATCGCGACTGCCCGCTCTGCTCGCCCAGATCCTCGGCGAAATCGAGCAGGGCGCGACGGTTGAGAAGCCCGGTCAGCGGATCGGTCAGGGCAAGCTGCTGGCTCTTGCGTTCGAGCATTAGCAACTCGATCACCTGATTGTGGTGCGCGTTGATCATGCGCCACTGGAACACCCCGGCGACGCACAGGCTCACCGCGGTCGCGATGTCGAGGGTCGATCCGGTCAGCAGCATCAGCGTCGCGATCGCGCCGATGTCGATCACCAGATGGGTCAGCGCCGCTGCGCGAATGCTCGCCATGCAATACGCGGTGGCGAGCGCGCCCATCACCAGGATGACGGGAAAATGCAGCCGCACGCCCGGGTCCGCCGCGGACCAGCAGGCGACCGCCCAGGTGGTGGAGATCAGCGCGCCGATGAGCGACGACGCCCAGCTCTGGACCATGAACCGCTCGGCCCGCCAGGGCTTCTGCGGGAAGTGGTTGTCCTTGAAAAGGTCCCTGAGGCCAATCAGGCAATACAGCGCCATCAGCGTGGGCAGGCCCCAGCGTACGAACCATCCCGCAGCCTCGGGCGTGGCGAGCGCGGCGAAGGGGCAGGTCAGCAGCAGCCCGACGAACAGCCAGCGCCCCTGCTTCTGGACAGTGGTCGCGCTGGCCACGACGAAATCGGTCCGAACCTCCTGCGGAAGATCCGGAATCGCGGCATTGCGCAGTATCGTTTTCACCCCGTCCATGGCCCCCAGATAACCCGCAAACGTCTAAACAAAAATTAAGCGGGGTGCCCGGCCCGTCCGCCGTAATCCCCCTATTAACCATTGTGACGTAGCATTTCTGCGGTCTCAACTGAAATCGACGGAAATGGACGGAAATACAATGGCTCACCAGGCACCGGCTGATCCCACGCTTCCCCAGAACGTTACGCCCGCGCAGCGCAAGGCCCGCGAGGCGCAGCTCGCCGCCAGTCAGGCGACCTACGAGTGGACCGACGCGGTTCCGTCGCTCGAAGGCGTGCCGGTGGTCAAGACGCTCCCCACGGCGGAAATGCCAACGCTCGAATGGTGGCTGAAGCTGGTGAAGATCCTGATCGAGGTGGCGATCAACCAGATCGAGGTGGAGCAATCGCTGATCGAACAGGGTCTCTCCGCGCTCGACCCCGCGCTGGTCGCGGCGGACCGCGTGGTGGTCGCCGCGATCGAGAAGGATGTCGCCGCGCTGGAGGCGAAGATCGCGGGCGATGTCACGGGGGGCAAGGGCATCGTCGCTCTGGCGACCGACTGCGTTCACATGTTCGACGCGCAAGTCGCCATCGCGGACCTGAAGAACCACGCGACCAAGCTGAAAGGCGTCATCGAACTGCGCGGCGCGACCAAGGCGGCGCTGGGCAAGGAACGCCCCCGTTCGCTCCAGACCTATCTCGATAACTTCAAGACGATTTCCACCCCTGCGATCGCCTACACATTCCAGGACGATCTCGAATTCGCCAACCTGCGCGTTGCGGGCCCGAACTGCATGCTGATCGAGGCGGTCAGCAAGGTGCCGAAGAAATGCGCGGTGACGGCCAGGCAATATGCGGCGGTCGTGCCCGACGATACGCTGGATGCCGCGCTGGAAGAGGGGCGCCTGTTCCAGTGCGACTATTCGCCGCTCTCGATCATCGAGCCGGGCGAGTGGGATGGTTCGGCCAAGTACCTGACCTGCCCCGTCGCCCTGTTCGCGGTGCCGCCGGGTGGACAAAGCCTGGTCCCGGTCGCGATCAATTGCGATCCCTCCAATGCGGCGAGCCCGGTGATGACGCCGAGCATGAGCGCGGAAAAGCAGTGGGGCTGGGAAATGGCCAAGCTGGTCGTGCAGGTGGCCGATGGCAATTATCACGAGCTGTTCGCTCATCTGGCGCGCACGCATCTGGTGATCGAGGCGATCGCCATCGCGACCCATCGCCAGCTTCCCGATGCGCACCCGATCAACGCTCTGCTGGTGCGCCATTTCGAAGGCACGCTGTTCATCAACGATGCCGCGGCGAACAGCCTGATCGTTGCGGGCGGCCCGATCGACCACATTTTCGCAGGCACGATCGAGAGCAGCCAGCAGGCCGCCGTAGAGGCGCGGCTCACCTTCGATTTCGCCAAGGGGATGCTGCCGCAGGATATAGTCGCGCGCGGCGTGGGCGCGGATTCCGCGCTGGGCGATTACCCCTATCGCGATGACGGCCTGCTGGTGTGGAACGCGATCGAGAGCTGGGCGAAGGCTTACGTGCGCACCTACTATTCATCGGACAAGGATGTGACCGGCGATACCGAGTTGCAGGCATGGGCGGCGGCCATTGCCGACAGCGGCAAGCTGAAAGGCTTCGCCGCGCCGACGACGATTCAGGAGCTGGTCGATATCTGCACGATGACGATCTTCACCGCCAGCGCGCAGCATGCCTCGGTCAACTTCCCGCAAAAGGCGATCATGGAATATGCACCGGCAGTGACGGGCGCGTTCTGGCAACCGGCCCCCGACACGCAGAAGGGCGGAACTAAGACGGGCTGGCTGGCGATGATGCCGCCCGAGGTTCTGGCGTTGCAGCAGCTCAAAGTGCTCTTCCTGCTCGGCTCGCTCTACTACCGTCCGCTGGGCACTTATCTCTCGCCCGACTTTCCCTATCCGCAGTGGTTTCAGGATCCGCAGATCACGGGGAAGGGCGGCCCGCTGTCGCGCTTCCGTGCGGCACTGCAGGACGTGGAAGAGCAGATCGTCGCGCGCAATTCCGAACGGATGCGGCCCTACACCTTCCTGCTGCCGAGCCTAATCCCGTGGAGCACCAATATCTGACGCTCACGAAAGAGCCGCCGACGCCCCGGGAGGCATCGGCGGCCCTTGTAATGTAGATCGCGTATCTTACGGCCGCGTCTGGCCGTTGCCGTGAACGAGGTACTTGAAGCTGGTCAGCTGTTCGAGGCCGACCGGGCCGCGTGCGTGCATCTTGCCGGTCGCGATGCCGATTTCCGCACCCATCCCGAACTCGCCGCCGTCGGCGAACTGGGTGGAGGCGTTGTGCATCAGGATCGCGCTGTCGATGCTGGTCATGAACTTGCGCGCCGCATCGTCATCCTCGGTGATGATCGCATCGGTATGGTGGCTCGAATAGGTGTCGACCCAGTCGATCGCCTCGTCGAGGCCGTCGACCACCTTCACGCTCGCGATGGGGTCGAGATATTCGGTGCCCCAGTCTTCGTCGGTCGCGGGCTTGATGCTCGGCGCGATTGAGACGGCAGTCTCGTCGCCGCGCAGTTCGCAATCGTCGCCGAAGATCGCCGCGATCTTGGGGATCGCCTGTTCAGCAACCGCCTTGTCGACCACGATGCTCTCGGTCGCACCGCACACGCCGGTGCGGCGCAGCTTGGCATTGCGGATGACTTCGGCTGCCTTGTCGAGGTCTGCCTTGGAATGCACGTAGGTGTGGCAGTTGCCGTCGAGGTGGAGGAGCGTGGGCACGGAGGCCTGGTCACGCACCAGCTCGACAAGGCCACGCCCGCCACGCGGGATCACGAGATCCACGAACTGGTCCGCCTTGAGCAGCTCGGCCACCGCGGCGCGGTCGGTCGTGCCAACGGTCTGCACCGCATTTTCGGGCAGGCCGGCGGCCTTGAGGCCTTCCTGCATGCAGCGGACGATGACCCGCGTCGAATTGCGGCTCTCAGAACCGCCGCGCAGGATCACCGCGTTGCCCGACTTGAGGCACAGCGCCGATGCGTCCGCACCCACGTTGGGCCGCGATTCGTAGATCATGCCGATCACGCCGATGGGCACGGCGACGCGCTCGATCTTGAGGCCATTGGGCCGGTCGATTTCGGCAAGCTTGCGGCCCACGGGATCGGGCAGCTCGGCAATCTGTTCGAGCGCGCTAGCCATGCCTTCGATCCGGTCGGGCGTGAGCTTGAGCCGGTCGACGAAACTCTCGGGCTTCTTGCCCGCAACGCTCTCGACATCCTTCGCATTGGCTTCGAGCAACTCGTCCTGGTGGTCGCGCAGCGCCTTGGCCGCTGCGGTGAGGGCGGTGTTCTTGGCCTCGGTGCTTGCGGTGAGCAGCCCTTTGGCCGCGGCGCGCGCGTTGCTGCCGAGTTCGTGGATGTGGATCGCCGGATCGAGTGTCTGGTCGTTCATGGTGGTCCTCTTCGGATCTGTTATTTTTGAAGCTCTGCTTGATAGACGGGCAAGACGTGCCCCGGGTTCCGAACGGTCGCTACCTCAGTTCGACGGCGCGGTTGTAGGCCGCCTCCAGCGTCTGTTCGAACTTGCGCGATACGGCGCCGTCGCCGTTCAGCGCGTCGAGCCCGGCAGCGGTGGTGCCACCCTTGCTGGTGACCGAATTGCGCAGCTCCTCCAGCGTCTGGCCGTCCTGGTCGATCGCCATCGCGATCGTGCCTTCGAGTGTGCCGAGCACCAGGGCGCGGGCCTGTTCGTGCGAGAAGCCGATGCCTTCGGCCGCCGCGACATAGGCGCGGGCGAGTTCGAAGACGTAGCCGGGGCCCGAACCTGCGACTGCGGTGACGCGGTCGAGCTGGTCCTCGTCGTCGACTTCGACCACGGTGCCGGTCCGCTCCATCATTGCATGCGCGTGCTTGCGCTGCTCGTCGGTGACGCCGGGCCCTGCGACGAGGCCATTGGTCGCCTTGCCCACGAAGGCGGGCAGGTTGGGCATGATCCGGATGACCGGAGCGGGCTGTTCTCCCTTGGCCATAACCTTGGAAATGCGCGCGATCCCTGCGCCTGCGGCCATCGAGATGACGTAGCCGTTATCCGACAGCACCGGCGCATAGTCGGGCAGGATATCGTCGATCATCTGCGGCTTGATCGCGACGATGATCACGTCGAAGCGCTTGTCGCCGAGTTCGCTGCGCTCCTTGACGAGCGTAACACCCTCTGGCGCTTTCTCCAGAAACGGGTCGACGATGGTAAAGCTTTCGCTACCCCGCTTCCAGTATTCGAGCAGCGCTCCGCCCATTTTTCCGCAGCCGATCAAAAGTATGTCTTGAAAGATAATATCTCTCCATCTGTTTTCCGAGGCGATCGGAGCGCGCGTGCTTTAGGGCGCTCGATCGTGCCTTTTCAATGTGTTTATTCTTTTATAACACAGCCGTGCAATTTTTTCCAGTGGGTTGTGCGATGCAACACCCTTGCCTATGTCCGCGCCACTCTATTGGCCGCCAAGATGGATCAAACATGCCGCAATCGAACACCGTTGTCGTCAAGATCGGTTCCACCCTGGTTGCGAACACCGAACGTCTGACGCCGCGTTTCGGGTTCATCCAGCGGATGCTGGAAGACGTTGCCAAGCTGCGCGAACGTGGCACCAATGTCATCCTGTGCAGCTCGGGCGCAGTCGCGCTGGGGCTCAAGATAGTGGGTGAGCGGCCCGAGACGGCCGGGGTCAGCGACAAGCAGGCCGCCGCTGCATGCGGGATGCCGATCCTGACCAATGCGTACAAGCAGATCGGGCACGAATTCGATTTCGAGATCGCGCAGGTCCTGCTGACGCTGGGCGATTTCGAGGATCACCGCCGCTTCCTAAACACCCGCAACACCGTGTTCCGCCTGCTGGAAGCCGGGGTGATGCCGATCATCAACGAAAACGATTCGATCACCACCGAGGAAATCCGTGTCGGCGACAACGACCGGCTGGCGGCCAAGGTCGCGCAGATGGTCGATGCGAAGAACTTCATCATCCTGACCGAGGTCGACGGCCTGTACGATCGCCACCCGGACGAGGAAGGTGCCGAGTTCATTTCGGAAGTCACCGTTGTCGCGCCCTTCATGGAGGCGACCAAGGGCAAGAGCACGCTGGGCACCGGCGGGATGACGACCAAGCTGATGGCTGCCAACATCGCGCAGGAAGCAGGCGTCACCACCTATATCGCGCATGGCGAACACGATAATCCGCTCAGCTCCGTGCTCGACGGGGAGCGTCGCGCCACCAAGTTCATCGCACACGACACGCCGACTACGGGGTGGGAGCGGTGGATCGCCAACCGGCTTCAGATGGCGGGCAGTATCGGCATTTCGGACGAGCTGGCGGATGAGATCGCAGACGGAAACCGCGCTATCCGGCGCGAGGACATTCTCTCGATCGAGGGCGATTTCAGCCGTGGCGACGTGCTCCACATCTACGACCAGCAGGGGCAGGAGCGGGCCCGCGGCCTGTCCGACTTCACCTCTGAAGAACTGCGCGTGCTGGCGGTGAACCCGCATCTCGATGCCGAACAGCTGCTTGGCTACAAGACCAAGGGCGAAGTGATCCGGGACAAGAACCTCGTCGCGCTGGAGGGACGCCATCTGCTGTGGGATGCGCCCGAGGGTGGCGAATTGTCTGGTCACGGGGAACGCCCTGCGAGCTGAGCAAGACTGGCCCAGCCTTTCACTTGGCGTTCATGGCGGTGGTCGCTATACCGCGCGACCATGACAGCCAACGCCAAGACCATCGCCGCCGCGCTCGCCCTCGGTACCATTGCCACTCTCGTGTCCGGTTGTGCCGGCAGCGGCAGCGGCGGCCCGGGTGATACCGCCTATGTAGCGCGCGACGTGGAAACGCTTTATGCGACCGCCAAGCAGCGGCTGGACCGCGGCAATCCTCAGCTGGCCGCTGCGCTGTTCGACGAAGTGGAGCGCCAGCATCCCTACTCGCCGTGGGCACGCCGCGCACAGTTGATGAGCGCTTTCAGCTATTACGTGTCGCGCGACTATTCGAAGGCGATCCAGAGCGCGCAGCGCTTCCTGTCGATCCACCCGGGTAACAAGGATGCGCCTTACGCCTATTACCTGATCGCGCTCAGCTATTACGAGCAGATCAGCGACGTTCAGCGTGACCAGAAGATTACCGAGCAGGCGCTGGTCGCGCTGCGCGAGGTCGAGCGCCGCTTCCCGCAATCGGAATATGCCGCCGACGCGCGCCTCAAGATCGACCTCGTGCGCGATCACCTCGCGGGCAAGGAAATGGATATTGGCCGCTTCTACGAGAAGTCGGGCAAGTGGACTGCCGCGCAGATTCGTTTCCAGAACGTGGTCGAGAACTATCAGACCACCAGCCACGCTGCCGAAGCGCTCTATCGGCTGACCGAAACCAGCCTGGCTCTGGGCATCCCGCAGGAAGCGAAGAAGTACGCCGCCGTTCTCGGCGCTAACTATCCCGGCAGCGAATGGTACGACAAGGCCTATGCGCTGGTTGAGGATCACGCGGCCGACACGCAGGTCGCGCTGGCCAACTGATCGCGCTTCTATCCCGGGGCGGCGTTCGATCGGGCCGCTTATGCACATCCATGAGCGGTGAGGATGCGTGCCTGCCGGTGACGTGCCCGCACGCGCACGCTATCCTGCCTCCGCGATGCTGACACAACTCGCCGTCCGCAATGTCGTTCTTATCGAAGCGCTCGATCTCGATTTCGGGCGCGGTCTCGGCGTGCTTACCGGCGAGACGGGGGCCGGTAAGTCGATCTTGCTCGACGCTTTGGGGCTGGTGCTGGGCAATCGCGCGGAAACCGCGCTGGTGCGCAG